>Ga0209624_10002887_pt1 | contig 12487 bp, 15 predicted proteins | sample JacPinW_OM2H0_O1_FD_188565 | JGI IMG/M metagenome (GOLD analysis project Ga0209624, IMG submission 188565) | Forest soil microbial communities from Algoma, Ontario, Canada - Jack Pine, Ontario site 1_JW_OM2H0_O1 (SPAdes) (version 2) | ecosystem: Environmental > Terrestrial > Soil > Boreal... | reverse complement strand
GTAGAGGTGAGGTACATCAGGAAATTGGGGCGGTGCCGGTTTGATCAGGCGGAGTTGATACGATCACAGCTGAATTGTAATGATTGTCCGAGCATTAGAAAACAAAATAAAGCAATTCCCACCATCCCCAGCCTGCCATGTTATGAACAACTGAAGAAATTGTGCTCCCCGTATTTTCAATCTTTATATACTAGTGCAATAATTATTACAATATGGTCATCTCTGATCTTCAGCTTTCAGTCTGATTTTTGAATAATCAAGCTTTATATTACCTAGCCCACAAATTGTCAGTATGCTGGTTTCTGACACATTATGAACAACTGAAGAAATTTTGCTCCTTGTATTTTCAATCTTTATCTATTAGTGCAATAATTATCACAACATGGTCATCTCTGATCTTCAGCTTTCAGTCTGATTTTTGAATAATCAAGCTTTATATTACCTGGCCCACAAATTGCCAGTATGCTGGTTTTTGACACGTTATGAACAACTGAAGAAATTCACCTCCTTGTATTTTCAATCTTTATCTATCAGTGCAAAAATTATTACTACATGGTCAAACTCCGATGCAGATGAAGGCGCTGGTGCTGGTACTGGTCTTAAAGGGATGGGTTCGTTGGGCGGGGGCGGAGGTGTAGTAGATTGCAGTTCATGAACACCCATATGCATATGATCCTCATCCACCTTGGTGGGAAGATGAATAGGCGACCATTCAGGACAGCAGCTTCGACGGATACAGGGGTAGACAGCTGTGAGATACTAGGCTGCAATTGAACTGGAGACGCTGGCGTGTGGTGATCCGCAGAGTGGTCGGGGTTGGCTAGGGTTGAGGTTGAGGTGGGCCCGTAGCGAGAAATCTGGCTCTTCGAGTCGGTCGTAGCAGTTGTCAAAGACACGTTCACTCCAGCATGCCTGCTGCCCATGTGAAAAGTCGCGAGAGGTACACCCGCAAAATACTTGTACCCTTGCGTATTGAGAAGATCTACTTGAACTGTCGGATCGACAGCAAGAATGCGCGCCCAGATAGATAAAATACCCAATAAGGCTGATGACCTTCTCCCAGACTGGTCGAGCCCGTTCCGCTATCGACACATATGAATCTGTTGGACGACCTGTTAGAGGAGAGTGGGCTTGACCCAAGCTACTTGTCAATTCTGCAGTTAGTTTGCTATAGCCTTCCAACTGTTCACGAAGAAGGTTAAATTTATTTTGTTTGTAGCTTGGAGGATGTCGTGTCAATAGGGAGAGGTATAGAGAAAGAGACGACGCACAATAAACCAGTTCGCGTCCTAATTTCCTTTTTGTCAGGAGAAGTCTTATCTGCAATTAAACCCACGCTTGCTAGAACGGCAGAGTCTAGGCGCTCTCTACAGAACGATGGATTCAAGATACCGCAGTCCTAAACTCCAGTTGTGGGAAGTCGGTTGTGGAGCAAAAATAGTGCCACGTACTAGAAGTTTCTTGACAATCGCCCTAACCGTGTCCTTGTCTCGTTCGACGTTCTGCTTTGCGACCTTCGATGTCGCAAGAAGCGAAGCCACGTTATTTGACGCCGCTGCTTCTTCACTCGCAGAAAGGACAGTTGTGGCATCGACCAAAATTTCATCCAATTCTGCGTCAACTGATCATATCATGTCAACGAGGTGCTCTCCAAAGATGGAGGCATTGGAAGAGGCGGTCGAGGAGGTAGAAGAGGTTGAAGGAAGGTCATTGAGAACCGATTGTACGAATTGAATGAATGCTGCTGTAGAGAACTTATGCTTGGGCGACCACGTATCAAGGACAGAGCACAGAAGCGTGTGATACACGGTAGTCAAGACATCCACGCAATTCGGATGGAGGGGATTACAGTGGGGAGAAATGAGGATATTTCGACTACAGAAATGCACCACACATAAGTACAAGAAGATAGAACGTAGGGAAAAAAATTGCCATTCTGACTTGCCGCCTTTTGACCAAGACGCTAAACAGGCAGGAATTGACCCTGCATTTAAGCGTCAACATTTTCACATCCGAAAAGAAAAATACTCATCATACCTTTTGCGTTGTCTCCAACATTGGTGTCCTATGTGTTTGAAATAAAGGCCCTAAAATTGTAACCAGTGAGGAGAACAGGGCTGGGTATTGGTGTTGGGTGAGTTTGCCAATGTCAGCATTGTTCTTGATGAGGTCAAGCACGCCGTATGCACAGCAGGACGCTCCTGCCAGATCTGACCCAGATCCTGCTTGGAAAGATGCGGTCAAGGGTTGACACGACGGTTTTGAGAGATGCGTGAAATAGACGTGTGCGTCTGGACCTGCGAGCGTGCGCATGTGCTGTCAGAAATGAGGGTGCAGGATGCGTCGTTAATGTTAATATTGGTGGCGGGTAATGTTGGCGGACCGCATGTTCGAGTTCGACCCAAGGAGGGATGGATTTTTGGGTGTCTTCGTCCTCTTCCATGTGTTCTGACCCAAGGGGTTAATCGTATTCACTGTCAGAGTAAGAAATGGAAAGCTACCGATAATGTAGGAGAACCTCATAATTCTGTTAACTTGGGTCAAGGAAATGAAAAGTTACAAAAGGTACTATAACATCAATTGTCCTTCCTTGCTCTCATCGCTGCAACCGTTGATGCTGCGTTTTGGTACCGGAGCTTGGGATTCCGGGTTCAAAGCACTCCGGTTTTCTGCTCCCCATATACCAATTCTTTAACTCTTTGCGAGGACGAGGAAAGCAGCTTTATTTTGGAACCAGAAATGACGAAAACCTGCAATGACATTCAGGCAAGAAATTAACCCACTAAGTTTACAGAGATAAGCATATCACTCAGTATTACACATCTCGGAATTAAAAACTCGTAATCATTCGTGAAGACGACGGAGCAAACGACATAGGTACGGTCTATAATGAGGTTAGCTTAGTCACTGGCGCCTAGATGACGCAGGTACTCACAGCTAATTGGCTGTGTTCAATGGGGCAAGTACAGAAACGTCATAAAATGTGTTGGGCTTTGGATCCAGGACTTTGATCTTGGGAGATGCTGGAATGCGGTACAATGAAGCTTGGTGCGAAAGTCCGCGAGGGACCACTGGTGCGCGGTGAAAATAGTTGTAGAAGGAGCAGATGTAAAAATCTGCCATGCTGTTCTCTAGCTCCTCGATTTCCTGCTTGGACCACTGGCACTTCTCGGTCTGAATGATGGAAGGTACCTCGCCTCGCCATGTCGCCATGAGCTTCCTTAATGCCTGCAGGTACGGCGCCTTTTCTTCCCAATTTTGACTGGCAAGACCATGGTTGGCTGCACCTAGATCTGCTACCAGCAGCGTAGCTGCCCCATTCTTACTGAAAGGAAAACACGCGGTGATTAGTCGCTGACGATCTGATCTGTCCTCGGTGGTTGTTGCACGAGCATCCAGGGCTTGTAGCTCAAAGCGGAAATTGAGCTCTGCAAGCTCCCAAAGAATCTCCTCGCGTTCCAGGTCATTTGGGGTTTCCAAAGTCTTGCCATTCCACTCCAGCCGATCGTTGGCAGAAACCAACTCCACACCCTCCGCGGCATTGAGACAATTCTGTAGGAAATCCTGGGCATTTTGTCGGTGCTTGTGGCTTCTTGTGCTCTCCGCAGAACCGCCTACAGCCGCTGGGCCCCTCCTATCTAGCTGACGTGAGGAGCTTTCGCCCATTGTGAGATGGCTCCCCTTGATAGACTTCACATACTCCAATGTAAGGAAGTCACGCCAGAGGCCCTGAGGCATGGGCTGAGCACTAAAATCCGGTGAACTGACACGATATAACATCATCCTTCTGTACTTCAACCACCCTAGGAATAAAGCCTCTTGACGCTGTGGAGTGACTGAGACAAATGCCGCAGGCTCCGGGAAGATATAACCCAGGTCGGTAGGAGTAAGGTCGTTAACAAACTTCGCGCGCTGGTAATTAAAATCCTGGCAGGCACGACGCCAGGCTGGTATTGCTGGTGGGTAAATGTTGCTTTGGGGGTCTTCAAACTTGTCTCTTCCACCAGCGGGAGCTCTTGGGTCTTTCATCCCCTGTTTCTGAGGGCGGTTATGATCTTCAAAAAAGACAATGAGGTGTAGCAAGGGAGGGAAGGAATAAAGAGCATTACATGGAGTAAACCGTAGAGATTTGGAACCCGCAGAAGCAGAGGCATGGGCTGGAGGTGGAGGAAGACCAGCAAGAGGGGTGGCTCGGACAGAACCAAAAGGGTCTGGATATTGGAGAAGTCGGGACACATAATGTGCTATGGCAATATATTTTTCGAGACAATTGGCAGATCCCACATATATCTTGGGGAACGGAGAGCCAGAAGGAGGATCAAGGGGAATAGTTCCGGAGGCAAACCAGAGCTGGGTCAGAGCCTTTACCCTGATGGAGTGGATCTCAGTGTATGGCCTGATTAACCACACGGGAATGCCAGCGCGAAACAAGGCGCCGCATACATTGAGGTCGTTGGTAAAGGCCCCCATCACATCTGTGTTGACACTAAAGACGTAAGTCTTATCCATCCGTGGCTTATAGAATTCCTGGTAATCAAGAAAAGCGCGTAGCTCTAGTGTCACTCTCTGCGTTTCACAAACAATGCGTTGCGTGGCGCGAAACGTTGTTGAAATGAACTCTAGATGGTGTAACAAAAGTTTGAGGGTTGAGCCCAGCTGTGTCACTAAAGAGATGCCGCTAAACTTTGGTTCCACAGCCCGAGCTAGCGGCTGTTCCGACCAGCGGTGTAGACCCTCGAGCACCCTATAGTGTAGCTTCCCTACGCCATTCAGTACTCCGCCATCCTCCAAAAAATCAGCGCGTTGTGGTAGAAGCCACATCACTTCCATAATATCGCCATGCGGGGGTTCTTTCTTTATGCAGCACAGGTGTCCATAGTTCATCAAGAAAGGCTGTGGCCACTGAAGCTCGTCATCATCCCCAAATCGAAGGTTAGACCGATGGAAAACGGCACGATCACCGCCGAGAGGAGGGTTATATATATCTTCACAATTTGGGCTTGTAATGATGTATTTGCCGTCACAAGTGGTAGCTCCAACTAGACCGTCTTGAGAGGTTATATCTGCGTAACCAGTTGACTTAATAAACGACAGCTTCGGCTAGGGATGATCGCACTTGCCGCCTTGAAAATCCTTCGCGTGAAGGAGGATGGATGGATCCTTCACAAGCATCTCTGGCGTAACGTCTGCGTGGAGCATGCTGTGGTACCTGTGAAATAACTAAAAGGAGTGAGTGCAATAAGGATGGTAGAAGGGGAGAATACCTTGAGTCATAAGCAAAACTCGAAGACCAATAAAGTGAGTATCTGAGAAAGAGAGGACCAGTGCACCGACGGATAATGCGAGCGACCGGTTTGGCGGTGAGCTTCAACTGCCGTGAAAACCTTATTCGAACTACAAACTTTGACGGCTGACACCATGTCAAGTCGTTTGGGCAACGCACAGCGTTTCACCCAGAAAAATTGGCACACCGCGAGGGAGACCTGACCTGAGAGGCAAAGAAGATGAAATATAAGGCGAGATGAAATGAACTCACGAAAGTTGAAAGGTTTCAAAGGTTTGAGATAGACCTACGGCGTCAGGGTCAAGTTCCGAGTCAAGTTCAGGTTGCGGCGAGTACAAAATTAACAAACAACTTGAAACAGATATCGGCACGGTGCACGTGCTTGCTTCAAGTTAAATTCGCCTTCGAGTCGTTTGACTCGGATGGGCTGAGGTTAGTAGTGCATCTTTTATTTCTGTATGCTCGGTGCTACGATCACCAGCGCTGCCTCCAAGCCTATCCATATCACGCAGAAGCATTGTGGACTGCCACGAGCAGCTGCCAAATCGTTCTAGAACTACGGCATTACTATTTATCGCAAAATATTTACAGTCGAGGTCACCGTCATCCTCCGAGTCATACCCATGTTATGTAAATTTTGATGAATAATCGTGGTGACAGTGATCACATCTAAGTAGTGAGATGACAGTGTGGGTTCTTATGAGGGCAGTAAAATTATGAAGTTGTGGTAAAATACACTTCCAAGAATTGTAAAGCACACTGCGAATGTAATAAATCACACTACGGATGTTTTTTGCATAATTTTACAGTTATATAATTTTGCTGCTGCCGAGATTTGAACCCTCACCCTAGCATTTAGCTCAACCAACAGATGTTAAGTAGCGTTGAACTTGAACGATTGAACAGTGCCAACGAACTAAAAACCACTATACTAAGTGACCACTTGATAACTAAGCGACCACTTGATATCATTACATCACATTCTTATTAATGTTAGAGCAACACCACCCTTGCTCGGCGGGCAGGCGGTGTGGGGGTGCAGGCCGATGATCATGCCAGCCTGAGGTCACCATGACTCGGACGACTGTGACCTCGACTGTAAATATTTTGCGATAAATAATGTCATATAGTTCCATTTCTAATTCTTTTCAGACATATTTTGACCTCACTGCCAACTCACTGTGTCCGCGATGCCCGGTCTACCTTGCCAATCGCGACCATAGTCGCCGCCGAGAGGATGAATGTCAATTCGTCGATGCGACGATTGAAACATGCATCCGTCCATGGGACAGAAACATCGATCCGCATCATGTATGTGTCTCCTCATGTTGTGATCCATGCTAATCATTGTACAAGGACCGCTAGGGATGGCATGATCAACAGCAGCAGCAAGAATGCCCCGCTCAACGGTCTCCCTCAGCTTGGACATTGCGACACCAAAGCTGAACTCCCGCGTCATTGCCGGCACTACTCTTGCTCACAGTGTGACACGCCCATGACGCACGGGAAGCAGTCCGCAAGACCTCCCCCGCGAACATGACAGCGATGAAGTTGAGTCACCTTGGTTTCTCTACTACCTCCGTTTCTTCCGAGCCGCTGTGCAGAGTATGTCATGATTCTCGATTGATGGTTGCTCTAACCCTCGTTTTGTTACCAGCCAGGTACACATATGTATCGTGCACTTTGATGTATAGCAGATGTACCAGGCTCGTGGCCCTGTTACCCCTTATATGGCTGTGTGTAGCCATTTATGGTACAGACATTTATCCGTACTGTATCCTCAACTTCTCTCAGTTGAACAGTATGGATGAAGGGGGAAAACAGCTGTAGCGGACAAAGGTACGGTATATTAAGATGCACAAAAATCAATGAAACATGAATAGGGAATTTATTCTAAGTCCTCACGCTGACTCCTTGAATTACCTGTAATGCCATCATCATCTAAGTTTTGCATCATTTTTCAGATATTCCTCAACGAACTCCTTGTCAAACTCCATGGCTCCCAATCGCAGGGTTCTTCTCACTATATTATGGTGCGTTACTTCAGCTCACGGATATGGATTATCCATAAACCAACTCACATGTGCAGGGTTCTGTCTCCTCTTTCCGACGTTGAGATTTTCTGAGCGTATACCCAGCCCCCTCCCACTGAAAGTCTTGCACAGTGGCACCATCAGGCAGCTCTCGCAGATGATACGCTGGAAAATATTTCTTCCCCATCGCTTTGAAGGCAGCCGGCGTGCATGCTTTCTCCTCGCCCTCCATTTCCTCCAGCTGAGCCTTCTCCTTGTAAGCAATAAGGGTTTTTATCTGATGTGAGAGCAAATCCTGGTAAACAACATCGCCTTCAATAACTTTTCGACTGGCTGGGTTAAAAAACGACAGGTGAGAGCACCACCATGCTTGGATTTCTCGCGACAGACCCCGAACGTAGATCACGGCTAGGCGCTCCTCCTCGAACTCCTTGTCATTCCTGCGCACCCTTTTATAGGCCTGAGGATCAAGGAGCTCCCCCAGCTCCGCCACAATGCAAAGATAAAACAGGTCCAGGGATCCCTCCAGGCTCTTAACATTTGGAGCATGTGGAGGTAAGTTGCAGGAAAGTGGGTCGAGGCTGCCCCTCACGAACATATAGTGGATGTAGTGGATGAGTCTGCAAATGAGGAGATGGGAGTCCTTCGAATGTTCCGTATTCGTGATTGTTTTGCTGCAGCAAAACATGTGGTATATCCCGAAGATGGTATCTCTGATCGCTGACATGGCATAAAAATGTCCGCCATGGCAGATAGCAGACTGCACTGTTAGCACGAAGTGAGGTGTATTGGGACGCATATACCTAAAGACGTGTTAGCATAATTGTCAATCGTCGAAATAAACCACCTACAGGCGTGAACCAGGAAGCAGTAGGATTGCCTCCAGAAACCATTTCTCGTCATTCGCTCCACTTAAGTCATAGCCCCCGGAAAATGTGTTGATGTTCGAGAGACTGTCCCTGCCTTCCTTTGGGTGGGCTACAACCCACCACTTTGCCCCCGCCTGCGTATCAATATAAGTTGCAAATCCATTACAATCCAAATGCCACAAATGGTGTGCATCCTGGGTTGCAGCGATACCCCATCTGCAGCTCGAGACTGGAAATCCGATGGTTCGGCGACAGAATGGTAAGTCAAGAGTTGCTGTAAAAGCAACCAGGTCAGATGAGATTGTCGTAGGAGGGTGAGGAGCGCATGGCATGGGAAAATCAAGGGCGTTCAGAATCTTCAGGCTGCCCATATGAGAGCCTAATAAATCTTCCAAAGTACCCTTCTGATGTCGCGACTCTGCCTTAAACTCATTTTTTTGTGAGTAATCTTCCAAGTCGTTGTCTGATCAGCAACTAGGTTAATAGAAAATTATAATGAGCAACTGACCGTGGATAGTCACTGGCTTGTCTAGTTCAGCCAGAGATCTCAAGCCTTTAGCATCAAAAGCCATGCTAGGCGCAAATTGATCGGGAATGACTATGTGCTGTGTCTCGAATATTGCCTGAACATCTTCATCGCTGAGCAGATCCATCTTAGACTTGGAGACAATGCGTATGAGAGATTTGTCAGGGTCTGCTTGCCAAAGAGGCGTCCCATCTGACAACGACTGTTGAACTGCCGCGTGGACAGTGTCGAACACTTCCAAATCTTCCTTATGCTGGGTGAAAGAATAATGTAAAGTAACTTGCCTCGATAAAGGCAGCAGAAAGCTTACGTGGAAGGCAGGATAATAATTTTGAGCAGCTCCAGGACCAAAAAGGCGGACGCTTGACCCAACTGCACTTCGAGCCTAAAAAAAGTGTGAAGGATACTTTAGTATTACAACTTATTCAGCTCACCTTCTTTGATATATCAAGAGTCCGTTCTGGAGGCTCTTCCTGTGTGCTTCTTTCAGCTAAGGAGATTGGGTTAGGAAGAAACGCACAACAATGTCTAACAGTTCATAGACCTCTACCAGCCTACTCCTGCCCCTCACTTCCACTTCTTCGAAATAATTCAATATTTCTGGGCGCTGTGACTCCCGCTTTGCTTTAGATGATGCCAGCGGGGGCTCTCGCTTCAGTTCCTTCTTCATTTTCTTCCGGTAGTGCGCCGCCGCCTTTGAGTGCTTTCCGAGTTCAGGGGGAGGCGACTTTCGCTTTCTACTCGAGCGCCGCAAACCACTGTTTGTATCGTCCAGAGGGTGAACATCATCATCTGCAGACAAAGGGTCGTCGGTCTCCATTTCATCACCCCTTTCACCGTCCCTTTCATCAATTTGCATTTCTTCATCCCTTTCTTCATCCCTTCCATCATCACTAACTGCACTCAACGACGAAGAGTCATCCGAGTCACTACCTGGCTCTTCATCAATGGGAGGGTCATGGACATCGCTAGCAGGGCTCTGGCCCCTACAATATTAACTGTTATCAGCCCATACATCAACATCTAACAAACATCGATCCACGTACCGCTGGGTTGAAACTGCACCCCCAGGTGAAGCAGGAGGTGCTGTTTCTTCCCCGCCTGGGCCTCTCCCATCGACTGCAGCGGAGCTAACGGGATCTAGCCCCCTGTCATGTAAGTCCTCTTCGTCTTCGTCTTCCTCTTCTTCCTCTATTCGTGCGGGCTTCGATGAGCTCGGTCCAGTTGAAGACGACCCCTGCAAGTACTGGGTTTGAGGTGGCTGTGAAATTGCCACGGAGGGAGCTACCGAGTCCTCTTCGTCTTCGTCTTCCTCTTCTTCCTCTATTCGTGCGGGCCTCGATGAGCTCGGTCCAGTTGAAGACGACCCCTGCAAGTACTGGGTTTGAGGTGGCTGTGAAATTGCCACGGAGGGAGCTACCGGCGCTCATATCAGTTATTAACTTCTCGTTACAGGGTACAGAAAACACACCAGTACGGAACCAATGGGGCTGGCAGGCTTCCATATTACTAGATACCATATTATTAATCTCTTGGATGGCTTTTCCGACGGTAACTTTCAGCGGTGTTGTAGTCGTAGCAATTTCGATAACAGCTTTCCACAATGTATTTTCAGCCTGCCTTACCAGATTTGGCTGCTTGTTCCCTAATAGCTCCCAGACCTAAAATAGTAGAACAGCGTAAATCATACAAAGAAATTAATATCAAAGATGTTAACAACCTCTAGAACCTTTGACTTTCCCAAGGAGAGCCCTCCTAGCAAGCGATTTGTAAGAAGAAAGAATGGGGATGCAGCAAGAGCCACATTCAGTGGTGTCTGCATCATTTCTAGAGATAATGTGTTGCTGGAGTCGATAGAAATACCCTGCCTAGAAGAAAAGGTTAGCGAGTGAGGGTGGAAATTGATGATATAGCTACTGCTGTAACTCTTCTTCTAAGGCGTATCTATCCTTTGGGAAACTAGCATTACCCTAAAGAGTGGTTGGCATATTCCAATCTAAACAAGTAATATCAAGCCTACCTTCAGCAAATAGCACAGGTGAAAGCCAGCAGTGGCTAGATTATGGAGGAAATTCGCCTTGTGGGCTCTGCGAGACGCAACGAGAATGTTTTCGTAGCAGTGAATAAGTTGTGGATCACGATTCTGGATATCCCCAGAGGTGCAGTCACTGATGGTAGACAAGGTGCCAACTTGAGAGAGTGCTATATTGAACTGATAGATGAGACGGGGCCAATCATCCAAATGTTGGGGGCTCTAAGATCAATGTCAATAGCTGCGTGAGGAATGCTTGGACGACTTACTAGTTTCGGGTTCAGGGGTGTAAGCGACTTCTCCTTGGTTCTTTCTTCCACACCTATTCCATACACCTGCGCCATTATATCTAACAGACGGTAACCGAGTAATTCTTTGACCCATGCGTCCCGCTGGGCAGGCGTGTAGGATGAGTCTGCCGTTGGTTTTATTCCCGTTTTGCAGAATGAGGCCAATGTTGTCAGAGATTCTGCCACGGGCATGTGTTTCCTGAGAAGGGCGAACTCCCGTTTCCGGATTACGGCCAAAAAACGCTTTCCACCTCCTGATTGAATATCGGATCATTTTTCAGGAAGACATGTCACTCACAGTAAGAACGGCAATATTGTCGAGTGCCTCAAGACCATTGGGAACATACACTACATTCGTTCTCCACGGGATGTCCTTGAAGGCAGCGCTACTTACTCGAAAGTGGTCCGAGTCAGCCATGACAAAAAAGAACAAGTGTGGTTTGGTCAAGGTAACGGCCCAGGTGACTCTCCGAGTCCGAGTTGGTCTGACTCTGATCATGTGGCAGCAATCGCTGATTATTTGGAGATGTTGACATTGTCTGGACGAACCCTAACCATAAACTTTAGCAAAGCTCAAATTCCCAAATAACCACCCACCACCCTGTGAGCAGATACCTGTAAACGTGGGGTGGGTGCCATCAGTGTCTCCCTCCCCCCTTCCTATCTCTCAGCCACCTGCCATCAGTACTGTCTCCCTCACCCCGTGGCAAGATCTCGTGGCAAGATGGGTGTGCAGATATGCTCTAGTAGGAATACAGACAACGGTGGCAAATCAACGATAAATAATATATAGAAAGGGGGATATCCAAGTTCACATAAGAAATAAATACAGGACGACTCGGAGTCCGAAGTCACAAGACTAGATTGTCTGGACGAACCCTAACCTTAGCCTTGCAATGACAACTTGAACATTGAACCTTAGGCTCGCAATTAAGTAGTACTGCCCCTCTCTTTGCTTTTTTATATTATTACGATGGACATGGACGGGCATACGGTTTAGCAAAGCACGAGCTCCCAGCCAATTCACACTAGTAGAACAAGAATAATTGCACCTATCGACGACAGTGCCCATCCATTCGACCTCCGAGTCGAAGGGCACGTCTCCACTGACTATTCAGGTCCGTCCATTGGACCATCTTCTTTCAGTACCTCTTACTCCATGCAGGTCCCACCTATCGATAGACTCACCCACTGTGGACGGGCTAGTTGGCCTGCTTGCCAACTTACCCGTTCACGGGAATTCTGTCGCAGCTGTGCTTTTGCTCTGTAATCCCTTGGGCTCGCTTTTCACTCTACTATTCCTCCCTAGTCTAGTAATCACCCACAGCTCCTAATCGAACAACGCAACTACTCCCACCTCGTCACATACGTCTTCAAAGCTGACGCCGCCCTCGATGCCGCCACCGCCACCGCTTCTGCCAGCAACACCTCTGGGACCGCCGGAGCCGGGGGC
>Ga0209624_10002885_pt1 | contig 12491 bp, 5 predicted proteins | sample JacPinW_OM2H0_O1_FD_188565 | JGI IMG/M metagenome (GOLD analysis project Ga0209624, IMG submission 188565) | Forest soil microbial communities from Algoma, Ontario, Canada - Jack Pine, Ontario site 1_JW_OM2H0_O1 (SPAdes) (version 2) | ecosystem: Environmental > Terrestrial > Soil > Boreal... | reverse complement strand
CGGTGCCAGAAGTCGGCGTGTAAAATGATGAGATCAATCCGATGATCGTGGATTTTCCGGCACCGGAAGGACCAACCAACGCGGTCACGCTGCCCGGCGCCGCCTGGAACGAAACTCCATGCAGCACTTCCTTGCCGGTCTCGTAAGAAAATGTGACGTCTTTAAAATCTACTTCGCCGCGGATCGTTGGAATTGTTTGCGTGCGTTTTGGATCGGATTCCTCGCGATTTTCTTTCAGAATGTCGCGTGTGCGTTCGAGCCCGGCGAGCGCTTCGTTGACGGAACTACCGATTCCGACGATCTGAAAAACGGGCGCGATGAGAAATCCGAGGAACACTGTATAGGACATCAGTGAACCGGCGGTCATCTGGTGACTGAGCACGCGGTGTCCGCCGAAATACATAATCAGCGCGCTGACCAGTCCCATCAACAGCGCGGATGAGCCGCTCATCAGGGACATCGCGTTTACGGACGCGAGAACATTGTCGAGCAACCGCCTGATGCCTTCGGAGAAAACTTTCTCCTCGCGTCCTTCGGCGTTATAGCCTTTGATGACGCGCACGCCACCAAGAGACTCCGTTAGCCGTCCTGCAACTTCGGCTGTAATTTTGGGACGCGCCCGAAATAGCGGCCGGATAACCGAGAACGCTTTGCGCATTCCGAGGGCGAATCCCACCATTACAACAGCGGCAAGCACTGTGAGCATCGGGCTTAAGTGAATCAGATAAAAACCCGAGATTGCGGCGGTCAGAATGCTGCCACAAAAATCGATCATCCCGGTGCCAATCAGATTCCGCACGCCCTCAACGTCATTCATGATCCTCGAAACGAGTTGACCACTTTTATTCGCGTCGAAAAATGACACGGAAAGGCGCCCGACATGCGACTGCACTCTGATGCGAAGCGCAGCGATCATTCGTTGCGCTTCTTTTGAAATAATCTGCGCGAGCGCGTAGTTCGTTAAAGCTTGGATGATGGTTCCTGCCAGCACTGCCCCTATGATCGGCCACAGAAGAGATTTGTTATTTTGGATCAGTACGCTGTCCACAAATGGTTTCGTCGTCACAGGAATAACCAGGCCGGCCACGCGGCCCACGATCATCAGAGCGAAGCCCGACGCGATCAGCCACACGGGCGGACGAAGCATTCGCCAAGCGTCAGGCAGCGCCTTCCATAGCGGATCGGAAGGGCCTTTTTTTTTCATGGCGTCGGCCGCAGGCTTTGCGGATGGGGTTCCAGGTTTCGCGCCGGAAATTGGTTTTGATGTTGAGCTCATATTCGGTACAGATACTACGTTTGGATCCCCTCTAGAATAACACGGCGCGAAAAACGAAACCGGCGGCAGAACCCGAAAATCGGGGTCTGCCGCCGGCGTAGGGGCGGGTCTGCGACCCGCCCGCGTGTGCTGGTTTTTGTTAGTTCTGTTTATCTTGCGGGTTTATTTTCTTGTCCTGATCCTGCTTAATCTGCGCGTTGATTGCCTGTGGCGGCATTCCGCTCGTCTCGCGCGTCAAGTAAGGCATGAAAGGCGTGACCTCAAACGGCATCTTTTCCCGCTCCGAGATATTGCCCACAGACTTACTCTTCAGCATTTCGAGCTTGTCGTCCCACGGATCCATCTTCACGCGGCCGCCGAGCGGCAACGCAACAATCTGGTTCGGGGCCGGATTGGAATTGGCCGTTGCAGTCACTGCCGGCCGGGCCAGAACATTGTTCCCCAGCTTGGGGCTGATCAGGTTTGGAATTTCCTTGGCGCGCAATTGCAACTCGCCCATGAAAAGTTCCGCGGACTTCAATTGATCCTTGTAGATCGAACCCTTCAGCAATTCAGCGGCTTTCGTCTGCGCGGCTTCGTCTTCTTCCTTCGTGCGGGCAAATCCAAAGTGCTCGAAGGTTTTCTTTTCGTCGAACTGCAGCACACGATCGAAGAACGCGAATTGCGTATCGACCTTGTGGCCGAGCACAATGTGCGCCATTTCCTGCGAGAGCATCGCCGCGTAGCTGGCTTCATCCGGCAAAACGTCAATCAAACCGCGGCTCATGATGATGGTGTGGCCCACGGAGAAAGATTCCAGCGTTGAGGTCAGCAGCACGCGGCAGCGGATTTCGGGTTGAATATCAAGATTGTTTCCGACCTCGATATTGTTCACCACGATTTCCAGAGCTTTGTCTACGCTGCCAACTGGCGCAAGCAACCCGAGGCGTTCCAGTCGGTCCACTACGTTATCTTCGGCCTGACGATCCCAGCTGCGTTGCGCTTGCAAAGGAGAAACGTCGTTGTTCGTGGTCGAAGAATCGTTGATGGGGGCGTTTGATTCCACCATGATCTTGCTCAATTCCTGTTCCTGTTTTGAATGACCCAGGTTGTAGCCCCACAAGCGGGTCTGCGCCTTGAAAGATTCGGAGCCGACCAGGTTGTAAGCCGCATTGTTTTCCTCGCTGTAAATAAACGACGGCAGCCAGAGGCCCGGGCCGCTGTTGGTGCGCCAGCTATCGAAATGGAAGTACTGGTGGCTGCGAGTGCCGCCCGCCAGCGCGCCATTGAATCGAACGATCGTGTACTGCTGATCTTCAACCCAGATGCGGCCAACGAAGCGGTTCTTCGTGTTCTTGCCCGACGGAGTCACGTCGAACACCAGGCAACGAACATCGCCAAGGAATTCGCGGCGGACATAATCAAATTTGTAGTTGGACTTGTCGAATCCGTTCTCGTCCAGATAAATCATCTGTAGGAATCCGGCGGGCAAGAACTGCACGCCGAAACTGAACACGTTCTTCACGCTGCCCTTAATGCCGTGGCGAACGTTGCCGTCCTCGGCGAGCGGTTCAACGTCAACGCCCTTCGCGAGATCGGAGCGGCCCATGAAGTAAGTATCACCGGCGGGAACCCAGCCGTTGTTCTTATCATTCTTCATGTTCTGAATATAGGTTTCGACGAGCGGCGAATACTGGCGGAAAGAAGCCATCTCTGCCGTTTCGCGCGCCACAATCTTATCGGTGATCTGATTCAAAACGTCGGCGGTTTGTTGGTCATCCGCCACGCGGGGCGCTGGACGGGCTGACGTATATGCCGCCGGCACCGCACAGAGAGCTAACACACACAGAACTGATTTAAACGTACGCATGTTTCCTCCACTCCTCATTAGTATGCCAACTGGAATTCGATGCGAACCCGCGCGGGGAAATCCACGGGCTGGCCATTGCTGATTGCTGGTTTGTACTTAATATGTTGCGCAGCTTTGATGGCCATTTCGTCCAGACCGTGTCCTAAGCCCTGCACAACATTTTGAACCACGATTTCGCCATTCGCCTTGAAGATGACAGCCACAACAACCTGGCCTTCCAGCTTCAGAGCTCGTGCTTCCGGCGTGTATTCCGGTCTCGGTTTTTCTGTGATTTCGATAGGCTGAACAGCGGCCGCCTGATTGTTCTGCTGCTTCGGCTTTTCAGCTTCTACTGTTTCCGCGGTGATTCCGCTCTGCTGAATCGTTCTGTGACTTCCGCCGCCGCCGTTTCCACCCGGAGGAGGAATTGCCGTGCCGTTACCAAATCCCGCGCTTGCCACGGTTCCGCGTGCGCCACTCGCGCCGCCAGTCCCGTTCCCGTAACCCGGCCCCGGAGGCAAATCCATCGAGCCGCGTCCGTTCACATTCTGGCGCTTGTTCGGATCGCCCGGTCCCGTAACTCCATTGGGATCGCCGAATCCGCCGGTCTGAACTTTATTCAGCGGAGTGTTGCTCGGAAGTGTTGCCGCCGCGGAGCTGCCCGTACCGATCATTCCGGTTTGTATCGGAGCGCGCGGGCGTGCCGGCTGGGCCATCTTGTTATCAAGTTTCAAGTCTGGAGTTTCAATCTTCGCTTCAATTTTTGGCGCATCCGTCGGTGTTACGGGTTTTATTACCGGCTTCGGAGCCACGACCTTCGGCGCAAGAACTTTGGGTTGGCGAACTGGTTCCACCACAGCAACTTCCTTCACCGGTTCCGGCACAGGCGCCGGCTTCGGCTTCACTGCGGCCACTTTCGGAGCAGGCGGAGGCGGCAGCGGAACTTCCGTCACCGGCACTGCCAGCGGCGTAACTTCAAAAAGGATTTTCGGGATCATCTTCTCGGGAAACACCAGAGGGATGATGATCATCAGCGCTACCGCGCCAATTTGGACGATCACGCTGGTACCGAGCGAGCCAAAGCGTGACTTGCCTTCTGGCAGCAGCGCGAAGCGTGCGGTGGTCCCAGGCTTGCCGGCGGCGGGTGGAAGCACGACCCGCTTCTTCGGAGTTGGGTTTTCCATACCTGTGGAAATCCCCCTTTGGAGACTGCTCTGCCCTGGTGCAAGAATTGTTGTGTTCATATACGGTCCGAAGATTCCTATCGTTCGTTCGATTCTGTGTCGTCGTCGGCGTCGGGGCGAACACCGCTCGTTAGTTGGCCCGGTACTCTGACGCAGTACAAGAGTACTGGGACGGGCTGGGGGGGCGAATAGGACTTTTGTACTACTGTCCTCTAAACAGCACCTAAAGGGTACCCCCAGTCAAATGTGCTTTCAAGAGCCTATTTAACTGCCGATAAGTGAGATGCAGGCGGCAAAGCACTGGCTCGTCCTGAGGATAAATTTGTTGTTTTTTTCATTCACAGTGTTCCATGCCGCCACTGGCGACGGCTACTGCTTTATTTCCGCCAGAAGCTCTTCATTCACGTTAATTTGCACTTTTCCCGGATTGAACGGGAGGTTCGCATTGATCGGAGTGGTGGGTCCCGTCGCATTGATCAGCCCCAGGCGCACCTGTTTTCCGTCTCGCTCCACGAACACAGGGACCATATCCATCCAGGTATCGGCCACGCCGCTGCGCGCCAGACTTCCGGTCAGCGTCCACTGCCCGTTGGCGTTCTTCACGTCGTAGTGAAGATCGTAGTGAGGAATTCCCGTGCCGTACACATATTGATTGAAGAACCAGTTCAGCTTGTGGTTATGCTCCAAATCCATTCCCGCGGTCATATATTTTTCGGCGATGGCTTTGAAATCTTCCGTGGAAGCGGCCTTGTTATCAAAAGTTTTGCAGAAGTCGTGCATCATCGCTTCAAAGCGCAAGTCGGGATCGGGTTTGGTTGGGTCGGCCATCATCATGCGCAGCATGGTCAGAACGTAACCGCCCTTGCTGTAGATGATGGTGTTGTAACCCTCGGGCGATAGGGATGAAGCAGTACGCAGCCCCATCCAAACCGGCCCTATGGAATCAAACACGCGGTTGCGGGGATCTTTGGCAAGTAGATCCTGCTTATCTGCGCGCAAGCGATCGATATATTGTTTTTGCCCGTCACGAAGTTGTGTGTAGAGGTTACCGGAGAATTGGGCGAAGCCTTCGGACATCCACTGATCGTGATAACTCTTCCAGCCTACGCGGTGCCCCCACCATTGATGTGAGGTTTCGTGTGCCCTGAAAAATTCGGTAATGATTGGGTCGGTCGTTATGCCGAGCTGGTGCCGCTGGCTGGAATCCATAAACGTCAGCGCGGAAAGATAGATGAGCCCTGGCCAACCTTGCCCATAGTCGGCGGAGATATTTGTAATTGCGAGTTGCTTGTATGGATAGGGGCCGAAGTACTTTTGAAACGTCATTATCGCGTTACCCATTTCGTTGGCAATCGTTGGCGCCAGTGCGATCGGCGTCATATTGCCGATTGCCGCCTGAACGCCCTGCTCATTGGATCTGCGCACCAAGTCGGCCATTTCGTCATCGGGCTGGTTGTTCGCAAACACCTCCACTTCAATGTTTCCAACTTTGGTCGTAACTTCTTTATAGTCGCCATACGCAAAACCGGCGACGGCCAGGGGAATGTCGCTTTTCCATTCGGTTACGCGATCCTTGCCATCAATCGTGTCGCCGAGCTTGTTTCCCGTCGCCACTAGAAGATCTTGCTTCGGGCAGCGAAATCGAAAGTGGTAGTCATATCGTTCGGCGAAGTCGTTCCCGGCAGAAGTTGCAATCCTGGAGGGATACCATCCGAAACTATCTACAAAGTAATTTCCCGGCCCTACCTGTGTGATCACGCGTTTGCCTGAATAGTGAATCGTGAAGGTAGGGGTTTGACCAGTGTCCGTTTGGGTCGGCAGAACGACAGCAATGTAATCGCCGTAATTCGGATCCCCGGCATACATCTGAGTTCGATCCTTTAGCAGTCGTGTCTGAATGAAAAATAAGGGCGACCCTTCAGAAATGCTCACTTTATCCACGCGCAGATTGGAATTGAGGCCGAAAAGCAAAACGCGTTCGCCAGCCCAGCGAGTTTCGATCTTCACCTGCGCTGTCGCGGTCAACTCCGAACTGTTCGTTACGCCGACCTCCATGTCATAGCTCTTAATTACGTAGTCCGATTTTTCTGATGGAATATTGAACGCGTCGCTCGAACTGCGGCCGTGCGCTGCGAAGGTTGTCCAAATGTCAAAATTCTTAACGCTACTGTTACGGCCGGCCGCCATGTCACCCCAGTGACCAACGCGAATCTCCTCCGGCTCGGAAGCGTCATAAAGCGATTCAATCCAACCGTGCTCCGAAGTTTTCACGTCGGCAAGAAACAGCGCGCTCTTCGTGCGATCCGTTCCCATCACACTCTTGAATAGGCGTGGCAGAAATGCAGCGCCAAGATCTTCGTTCTGCTGCATACGCGTCGCGTATAAACCATCGTTCGGCGAATTTCCTCCCCATTGAGCCTTCGCCGAAATTTCATCAAAAGTTTTGTCGGTGAAGCTAAATGCCGCTTCGTCGAAGGTGGCGTTCAGTCCATCTTGTTTGATGAAAAGTTGAAGCTGTTGCGATTCGTATTGATTCGGCGCGCTCACGCGGATGTGACCCGTGCCGTGAAACACCGCCCCAAACACAATTCCATTCACCGGCTGCGTGAAATGCAGCGTGCCGCTATCGAGCGTGATGCGAATACGGTCCCGCTCAATCACCAGATTATTTACCGTCGCCACTTTCGCCGGATCAAACGCGGGCTTCGCCAGCGCGTTCCAGATTGCCTGCGGATCGCCTGCACCCGGCGCGGCGGCTTGTGCCGGCGCCGCAGCAGAACCTTGCGCGGACGCAGCTTTTCCGCAAAGCGCGTCTCCGCAGATAAGAATTGCGAAACAGAACAGACGAATGAATTTCATGGGCGATCTCCCTGAAGTCCGCAAATTTGCACGATTACCAAACGGATAGCAAGCAGCATGTAAACAGCGTGTGCGTAAACATAATTTACTTCGACGTTTGGCTTAAGAATGCTTCCGCGCGCCTCCATGCTAGTCTAGGACGCGTATTTTATCGTATGGACGTTTCTACCCCCGCGCACGAAAAGAAAATGGCCGCGCTGGCTTCGGTCGGTTCGGCCGTCGTGCTGGTGTGCCTGAAAATTTTCCTCGTCGTAGCCACGGGCAGCTTGGGCGTGCTTTCTGAAGCGCTGCATTCTAGTTTGGATTTAACCGCCGCGCTCATCACATATCTTTCCGTTCGCGTTTCCGATCGCCCCGCCGACGCGCGCCATCCTTACGGCCATGCGAAATTTGAAAGTTTTTCTGCCTTCGTAGAAACGGCGCTTCTCCTCGTCACCGCCGTCTACATTGTTTATGAAGCGATTCGCAGATTGTTTTTTCTGGACGTGCAAATTCGTCCGAGTTTTCTTGCCATCGGACTTCTCGGCGTGGCGCTTTGTGTCGATCTGGTGCGCTCCCGCGCGCTGGGCCGTATCGCTCGAAAATATTCCAGCGAAGCGCTGGAAGCCGACGCGCTCCATTTTTCCACCGACGTTTGGAGCACGTTGACGGTCATGCTCGGCATGGGCGCAGCGCTGATCGGAACGCGCTACGGAATTCCCTGGTTGCGTTACGCCGATCCGATTGCCGCGCTGCTCGTAGCGGCATTTGTAATTTGGGTCGGCTCGCGCTTGGGAAAGCGTACGCTCGAATCATTGGTTGACGCCGCGCCGCCCGGATTGCAGGAACAAATTGCCGCCGCGGTTTCAGCACTTGATGGAGTGATGGGCGCCGAGCGCGTGCGTTTGCGCCGCGCGGGACCTCGTCATTTCGTGGACGTGACCATCAGCGTGCCGCGCACCGCAAGTTTCGAGCAGGTGCACGAAATCAGCGATGCCGTCGAGCGCCGCGTCGGCGAAATTCTTCCCGCCGACGTGATGGTGCACATGGAACCGCGCGCCCGCGCCAATGAACATTTATTTGACGCAATTCGCGCCGCGGCGCAGCGCCGTGGTCTGGCCATTCATGAATTGACCGCGCAGGAATTGGAAGGCCGTCTATTTGTGGAGCTTCATCTTGAAGTGGATGAACGGCTGTCGCTACGGGAAGCCCATCGCGTGGCCACCGATTTGGAAATTGAAATTCGAGAATTGGCGCTGGGCGCGCAAGGCGGCTTAGCCAAGCACGCCGCCGAAGTGAATATTCACATCGAGCCGCTGGGAACGGAAATCGCCCGCGGCGCGCGGACAGTCGAGGAGATGAAGGACCTCAGCCGCGAGGTGGAAAAATATGTGAACTCACTTTCCGCCGAATATCATGAGCTTGTCGACTGCCATGACGTCCATGTGCGTCAGTTGAGCCACAGAATTTTGGTTTCGTGCCATTGCGCGATGTCCGGCGATTTGCCGATTACAGAAGTGCATGACGTGATTGGCGCGCTGGAAGATCGTGTGAAGGAAAAATTTCCGCAAATTTCCCGCGTCACGATACATCCCGAGCCGGTGGAAGAACGCTAGCGCATTTACGTTGAAGCGTTGGACGAGTCTGCACGCCGTGCCCACAGAAATGCTCCCAGCGAATATACAACCGGAAAACATTCCAGCACATAGCGAGGTTCGGGCGTTTGAACGCGGGTTAGAAATGCCGTGCGCACAACACAGAATGCAATCAGAACTGCCACGCCCCAAAGTTGCGGTCCGGTCATCAAATGCTTTCCGAAAATTTTCGCCGATCCGCCAACCGCAAGCGCCACATAAATAATTCCAATCGCTCCCAGCAACACCGTCGCGTAAAAACCTGCGGGATCATCCTCGTAGCTCTGGTGCATAGGCCACAAATCGCCCGTATATCCCATCATTTCCACGCGCGGAGTGAACCACATCGTCAGCGCGCGCTGAAATGGAACGGTCACGTAAGTTCGCAGCGGATGACGCGCCGTGCGTTCGCGAGCCAGCTCTGTGAATTGCGCATTCCATTCGGGCGTGAACTCGCAACATTTTTTGTTGTATTGGTCCAGTAGCGCAGCGGCGCGTTCGCGTTCCTCCGGCGTATCGAACGCAATTGCCGGAAAACCTTCGAGCGTGATGGGCTGTTCGCCCAGCGTCCAAATAAATGGATCCACATCGCGGTACCGCACCAGCCAGGTATTCGTCCACGCGTAGTATCCCGTTGGCACGGATTCGCCCGGCCCTTGCGCATACTGCGGCGCGAGCGGCTGAAATTCGTGCAGCGAAATTGCGTTGCGCGCTGTCCAGGGAATCAGCGGAATCACGAAGCCCACGGCCGTCAGCGCGCCCGCGCGAAATAATTTTGGCCAATCGGCGCGGCGCCTCCATCGCCAAACAAGCACGATCGTCAGCGCGAGAAGGACCAGCGGTGATTCAGGACGCACCATGGTTGCGCAGCCGACTGCTAGTCCGCCCACGAACCAACTGTTCTTCAGAAATGAAAAAGTTTTTTCGCGCGCGGAATCATTTCCATCCGTGCCGCGCATCAGCCAATTCCACGAAAGTGTTTCATTTCCAATGGCGCCAGCCGTCAGCGCCACAAGCGCCATCGCCGTGAAAAATGTCGTAAGCACTTCGGTCAGATTCACCGCCGCATAATCCGCGAGGAACGGACACAACGCCGCCAGCCACACCGCCGCAATCAGCACGCGACGCCGAGTTCTTCCTGAACGCGAAGCGGGCGCAAGCATCGCCGCCAGCACTCCGGCGAGCAGGCAAGTACACAAATCCACGGCGATCTGAGCCAACAGCAAAGGGGCCTGCCCGCGTCCAAGTAAGTGGATGATGGCGGTGAACAACGGGTAGCCCGGCGTGCGAATGTCGGATGGAATAATTCGGCCGACGGCGTCCAGTCCATAGGTTCCGTGCGCGAACCAATTGTGGCCCATGGATTCGTAAAGAGTTCCGTCGTCGGATCCGGAAGGGTATTTGAAGAAGAAAAATAGCCGTAGCACCAGCCCTGCACCCAGCGCGGCAAGCAGTGGAATCCAGGGAATGCGAATTTTGGATTCGTTTGTCGGTTTGGATTCGTTTATCACTGTCGCGACGGTATAATTCCTTTGAAAAATTCAGGTCTCTGGCATCATTGCAACATCTGAATACTCGCCCGGCTCCCAATCGTCTGTACAGTGGATGGCTGACTGTACGTTAGGTGATTGACAGTTTTTCGCCGGGCGGATAGCTTGGAACTACTTCGTGAATAAACGCAAGCCCATATTCTATGATGAAAATCGCCGGCGCTGGTTTTTCACGCGCCGCGCGCTGGAGATTAGCGGCGCCGCAGTCACGGTGCTGCTACTCACATTTTTCATTAGCATTTTCCGGTTCGTCTCGCTGCCCAGCTTAATCGTGCGCAGCTCGATTTCCGGCCGCCGCCCCGTGCCGGCTGCGCCCGCGCCGGCGAAAAAATCGGCGACGGTACTCCCAGCCAAAACCCACCGTGTCGCATCGCTGAAGCAAAATCCCGCCAACTACAATCCCGATCCCGAACGCGACGCATTTTATATCGACGATGACGCCAGCGCGCTCGCTTCCTTGAAATTTCATTACAAGGATATCGATCGCCTTATTTCTCTCGAGGCGCACGCCCTCACCGCGGATGGCTCGCTTTCCGTCGTGGATACTTTGTCGCACCAGCACACCGGACTTTCCGGCGAGGAAGCCGCGCGGATCGCCAACGTCGATAAACTTCACACCTGGATGCAGGCAAATAATATTGAGCTGCCGGTAATGGCGCTGGTCAATAACGGCAATCCGGATGACGACACCTGGCAGACCGCCGAACTTGTGAAGATGCTCGCGAATCCCGCCGCGCGTAAAAAACTAGAAACAAACCTGGTGAATTACGTGCTGCTGACTCACGAGGGCGGCGTCTGCCTGGATTTTGAAGACGTGCCCGTATCGAGCCAGCCGCGCTACCAGGAATTTACGGCGGAGCTTGAATCGCTTCTCGGCGCGCAGGGTCTTCAGTTGGTGGTTGCGTTGCCCGCTGCCGATAACGATTACGATTACGCGTTTTTTGGCCGAACGGCTGACGACATCGTCCTGATGAATTACGACGAGCACACGGCCGATCCCGGCCCAATCGCGTCACAAAGTTGGTTTGTAAAAAATATGGACGAGGTTTTGAAGGTGGTGCCCCCGGGGAAAATTATCATGGGCATCTCGAATTATGGTTACGACTGGACGGAAGGGCCAAAAGGCCACACGACGCATGAATCCGTCAGTGTGCAGCAGGCCTTTCTTACCGCCGTCGAATCGGAAGCGCAGGTGCAGTTCGATCCGGACTCTCTGAATCCGCATTATTCCTACGTCGAAGATAATCAAGTGCACCAAGTCTGGTTCACCGACGCGCTTTCGGCTTACAATCAGTTGCGCGCCGCCGAACGCAAAAATGTTGGCGGCACGGCAATCTGGCGTTTGGGAATGGCCGATAGTTCAATGTGGGCAATTATGGATGCGACGCGGCCCACCGACGCCGATCGCGCAAAACTCTTGGATATTCCTCCCGGTCCCGATTTGATCTTGGAAGGACCGGAAAATGGCGACATCTGGCACATCATGGATCAGCCCACCAGAGGCAAGCGCACGTTCCGCTACGACGCTGCAACGGACACGCTTCAGGATGAAGCCATTCAGGTGTATCCGCTTTCCTGGCACATCGAGCGGCTCGGCGGCAATTCCGAAAAGAAACTCGCGCTTACATTTGACGACGGCCCTGACCCCAATTGGACGCCGAAAATTCTGGACGTACTGAAAGAAAAAAATGTTCCTGCCACATTTTTTGTGATTGGCGAAAATGCGAATCGCTATCCGCAGATCTTGAAGCGCGAATATTCTGACGGCAATGAGATCGGCAATCACACTTACACGCACGAAAATATTGAGGATGCGTCGCCCAATACGATTCGCTGGCAGGTGAACGTCACCGAGCGGCTGATTGAAGCGTCACTCGGCGTAAAAACCGTTTTCTTCCGCCCGCCTTACGGTATTGACCATCAGCCGGAAACCGCGGACGAAGTTGCGTCGCTTCCGATTCCTCAGGACATGGGCTACATGCTGATTGGCGCGCGCATTGACCCGCACGATTGGGGCGCCATCGGCGGCGGCTCTCCGCCCACCACGGACGAAATTGTTCAGCGCGTTCTAGAACAAGCAGACACCGGAACGATTGTGATGTTTCACGATGGCGGCGGCGATCGCAGCCACACTCTTGCCGCGCTGCCGCGCGTGATCGATGGCTTGCGCGCTGCGGGATA
>Ga0209624_10002884_pt1 | contig 12492 bp, 5 predicted proteins | sample JacPinW_OM2H0_O1_FD_188565 | JGI IMG/M metagenome (GOLD analysis project Ga0209624, IMG submission 188565) | Forest soil microbial communities from Algoma, Ontario, Canada - Jack Pine, Ontario site 1_JW_OM2H0_O1 (SPAdes) (version 2) | ecosystem: Environmental > Terrestrial > Soil > Boreal... | reverse complement strand
CTGGATGGCGGACGAGAAGGGCAGCATTTTCTGGTACAACGATCGCTGGTTTGAATACACCGGCTCGACGCTACAGGAGATGTCCGGCCGGGGCTGGCGCAAAGCGCTTCATCCGGACCATGTGCAGCGTGTGGTGGACAAGATCACGCACTGTTTCCAGATGGGCCAGGACTGGAAAGATACTTTTCCCCTGCGCGGCAAGGATGGCACCCACCGTCTATTCCTTTCGAACGCTGTACCCATCCGCAATCCGCAGGGCAAGGTGCTGCGTTGGTTCGGCACGAATACCGACATCAGCGAGAGCAAGGAATCTGGCGCCAAGTACCGGGGGCTGCTGGAAGCCGCTCCGGACGCGATGGTGGTGGTGAACCAGAGCGGCGAAATCGTGCTGCTGAACGTGCAGGCCGAAAAACAGTTCGGCTACCATCGCAATGAACTGGTGGGCCAACCGGTGAAGAACATCATTCCGCGGGGTTTCGCCGAGCGGCTGGTGGCCGACGGCACGCGCAGCGCCGCCGAAGCTCTGGCGCAGCAGATCGGCACGGGCATCGAACTCATCGCACGGCGCAAGAATGGCAGCGAGTTCCCCATCGAGATCATGCTGAGTCCGCTGGAAAGCGCCGAAGGCATCCTGGTGACGGCCGCCATCCGCGATATCAGCGTGCGCAAGGAAGCGGAAAAACATCTGGCGCTGATGGAAGGCCGCTACCGCGGTCTGCTGGAAGCGGCGCCGGACGCGATGGTGGTGGTGAATCCCGGCGGAAAGATCGTGCTGTTGAACGTGCAGGCCGAAAAACAGTTTGGATACCGCCGCGACGAACTCGTAGGCCAGCAGGTGAAGAACATCATTCCGGAAGGTTTTGCGGAACGTCTGATCGCCGATGGCTTGCGTTCGGTGGAAGACGCGCTGGCGCAGCAGATCGGCACCGGCATTGAACTGATCGCGCGGCGCAAGAACGGCAGCGAGTTCCCCATCGAGATCATGTTGAGCCCGCTGGAAAGCGCTGAAGGCATCCTGGTGACGGCCGCCATCCGCGATATCAGCGTGCGCAAGGAAGCGGAAAAACATCTGGCGCTGATGGAAGAGCGCTATCGCGGACTGTTGGAAGCGGCGCCGGACGCGATGGTGGTGGTAAATCCGCGCGGGGATATCGTGCTGCTGAACGTCCAAGCGGAAAAACAATTTGGATATCGCCGCGACGAGCTGGTTGGCCAGAAAGTGAAGAACATCATTCCCGAAGGTTTTGCGGAGCGGCTGGTGGCGGACGGGTTGCGTTCCGCCGAAGACGCGCTGGCGCAGCAGATCGGCACGGGCATCGAGCTGATCGCGCGCAGAAAGAACGGAACCGAGTTTCCCATTGAAATCATGCTCAGCCCACTGGACAGCGCCGAAGGAATTCTGGTAACGGCGGCGATTCGCGACATCAGCGTGCGCAAGGAAGCGGAAGAGCATCTGGCGCGCATGGAAGGGCGCTACCGTGGGCTGCTGGAAGCCGCGCCAGACGCGATGGTGGTGGTGAATCAAGCGGGCGACATCGTGCTGCTGAACGTGCAGGCCGAAAAACAGTTCGGCTATCACCGTGACGAGCTGGTCGGGCAGCGCATGAAAAACATTATTCCGGCGGGCTTCGCGGAGCGGCTGATTGCAGACGCGCTGCGTTCCGCCGAAGACGCGCTGGCGCAGCAGATCGGCACGGGCATCGAACTGACCGCGCGGCGCAAGGATGGCAGCGAGTTTCCGATTGAGATCATGCTGAGCCCGCTGGAAAGCGCCGAGGGCATCCTGGTGACGGCGGCGATCCGCGACATCACCATGCGCAAAGTGGCCGAAGCCCATCTTCTATATAAGGTAGAGGAACTGAACCGCTCGAACGAGGAATTGGGACAATTTGCTTATATCGCCTCGCACGATTTGCAGGAACCGCTGCGCATGGTGGCCAGCTACACGCAGCTGCTGGCCCGGCGCTATAAGGGCAAGCTGGACTCCGACGCCGATGAATTCATTACGTTCGCGGTGGATGGCGCGAACCGCATGCAGCGGTTGATCCAGGACCTGCTGGCTTATTCGCGCGTGGGAACGAAGGGTAAGGAGCTGCTGCAGACCTCCAGTGAAGACGCGCTGGAGCGTTCGCTGCTGAATCTGCGCGCTGCCATCGCGGATAGCGGCGCGCTGGTGACGCACGATCCCCTGCCCTCCGTTCTGGCGGACGAAATGCAATTGGTGCAGCTATTTCAAAATCTGGTGGGCAATGCCATCAAGTATCAAAGGGCCGGAACGCCCAAGATACATATTTCGGCGAGCAAGAATGGCGGCACGAAATGGACCTTCTCGGTGCGCGACAACGGGCTGGGAATTGACCCACAGTACTTCGAAAGGATTTTCGTGATGTTCCAGCGGCTGCACAAGCGCGAAGAGTTCGCCGGCACCGGCATTGGACTGGCGATCTGCAAAAAGATTGTCGAAAGACATGGCGGCACGATCTCGGTCGAATCGCAGCCGGGGCAAGGTTCCAATTTCCTGTTTGCCCTGGATGGAAGTGAGATGAAATCATGAAGGCCAGAGGAGACCACGGCATGCCCATCGAAGTTCTATTGGTAGAAGACAGTCCCGGCGACGTGCGGCTCACGCAGGAGGCCTTCCGCGAAGCCAATCCGGCTATCCACCTCCATGTGACTACCGACGGTGTGGAGGCCATGGCCTTTCTCAATCGCCAGGGGATTCATGCCCGCGCGCCTCGGCCGGACCTGATTCTGCTCGATCTGAACCTTCCCAAGATGGATGGACGCGAGGTTTTGGCGAACATCAAGGAGGATCCTGTCCTGAAAACGATACCCACGGTAATCCTGACCACTTCGGACGCGGAAGCGGACATCGTGAAAAGCTATCAGCTGCAGGCGAACTGCTATCTCAGCAAGCCCGTGCAGCTCGATGCGTTCGAGAGCCTGGTGGGGAGCATCAACGATTTCTGGCTCACCAAAGTAAAGCTCCCGCGGCAAAGGTAACGTGCATGCCGAAGAAACCGGTCAAACAGCTGCTCCGGATCGAAGACAACGCGGGAGATGCTCGTTTGATCCGTGAGATCTTCAACGAGCACGGCGCGCTCGGCATCGAATTGGCGCGCGCGAGGACTCTGTGCGAAGCGGAGGGGCGACTCTCCCAGCGGACGTCCGGCATGATGCTGCTGGGGACCTCGCGCTGAAACTATGGAAGAACTGACATTTCTGCAGGCTCGACAAGGCGACGAGGCGCAGGGTTACTATTTCAACCGGCCCGTGCTGCCCGAGCCATTCGCGCAGTTACCTAAGAACGGCACGCCGGAAGCAACACTCAGCGGAACGCGGCGACTGGCGCCGGGAAAAACTACCGCGACGCCGTCTGCGTTTTGCCCGATTATTTGCTGGGAGCTGGCAGCTTGTCAGGACGAGCAAACTCGTAAATCCCCGCGGGATCGGAAACCAGCAGGATGCGATCGGGTTCCACCAACATAGCCACGGGTTGCAATGCGGCGCCTTGGGTCGTTGCCACGCGGTAGGTATCCAGCAGATCTCCATCGCGATCGAAGCGCAGCAGCATGTCTCCAATGCAGGCCCACACTTGCTGGTTCGCGCGATCCACGCCCAATGCGCGAATCACCGGTGTCACCGAGGTATTTGGCTCGCGCTCGGTGAACTTCACGACTCCGGCAAAACTGTTCAGGCCCTCTTGCCGGAAGCCGTGGCCGAAACGCTCACCGAACTCGCCGTGCCCCACCCCAGGATTTTCCACGCCGCCGCCTGCCGCAGGCCCAGCAGCACGGCCTGGGGAAAAACCTCCCGCAGCGCCGTGGCCAGCTTCGTCTACTGCGCCCGCCGCGCCTGCGCCGCCAGCTGCATCGGCGCCTATCATATGATGTTCAAATCCGCCGCCAAATCCGGGAAAGGCTCCGGGGCCAAAAATTCCTGGCGCGCCGAAGCCTCCGCCCGGTCCCCCCACGCCCAGCAACGCGTTAAAGTCCGGAGTAGTGCTGGAGGTGGAACTGGTCGCCGAGCTGTTGTTATTGTTGCTGTTTGCCGATAACGAGCCGCTCAGGTCGGAGCCATCCCCTGACCCCGACGCGCTGCTGGTTGTGCCGCCGGTTGCCGCATCCGTATCGCCGCTTCCGCCAGGAGTGCCGCCGGAGCCCGCAGCGCTGCCAGGCGCGGCGCCTCCGGTGCCGCCAGGCGCCGCCGAGCCACCGCCGCGGCGTCCGCCGCCCGCGCCACGCCCGCCGTTAACCGTGAATCCAGGGGCGCCGCCTCCTACCGAGTACATGCTGCCGAACGAAAACATTTCGCCCGGACCCGCCATTCCCGAAACGCGCATGCCCAGCTGCACCTGGGAATTATCGTGAGTGATGTCGGGAATTAATTCCTTCGCGGAAACTTCGGCTTCGTAGCCTGCGTAGCCGAAACGATCGTATTTCCTAAATTTCGGATCTTTCAGCAAAGTGAACGCGAAATAAATGTCGCCCGGCGCGCCGCTGTAGAGTTTTCCGATATCCATAGCGTAGGCCGGCGGAGCGCTGGTGGAATAGCCCGCCGCATAACCTGCGCTCGAATCGGCCGAGGCGCTGAGTGCGGGCATCGTTAGCTGGCTCGGGTCGCTCACTGCGTCGGAAATATTGCCGAAGCTGCGCAGCAACTTGCCGTGCTCGTTCATCACGCGCACCAGGTGATCGCTGCGCAGCGTGACCACCGCGAATTCGCCGCCCGCCAGCGCCACTACGGACATCGGCGCGTTCACCGCGACGCTCGCTTCCAGCGCGCCCTCCGCCGTGAAAATCTTCACTGCATTCGAGCCGCGATCGGCGACGAAAATGCGGCCGGAAGCGGCGTCACGATCGAAGTCCACTGCATATTTGATGGTTGCGTCGCCCGCCGCCTGGGCGCCGGGAATTTGGCCGATGCGTTTTCCGTCCGCGCTATATATCCAGATGACGCTGGCTGGGGCGGCCAGCACATAATAATGACCAGCGGCATCGCGCTCGATGGCTTCGGCGCCGCGACCCACCTCCGGAAACACCCTACCGCGCGCGTGCAGCACGGTTTGCACGCCCTGGGCTCGCGCGGGTCCGCCCACCCAGCCGAATAGAAGCGCGGCGGCGCAGGCCAGCAGAGCCGCCTCCGAAGTGTATCTGTTCGTTAGTTTCTGACTGATCAACCGCTGCTGCATCACCCGTTTTTTCCCCGCCGTTTTTACCGAACAGATGCAGTTAGAATTACCAAAGGTTGCCAGCTGCATTTACAAATATTCGCCCGGTGGTGCTCCCCGGCTGCTGGCCACCCTACCTTTTCCCTACTTCTGCTTTTCGCCTGCGAAAGTTCCGCAATTTTGTGTGAGTAGCCGCATGCTGCGCGTTTTGGGGTGGTCGCGGTCACTGGCAGGCGCTCCTACCCTGGAATTCTGGAACTCTTGCGCCGTTGAAACTGAATTAGTTAGCGGCGCGGGGATTCAGATTTTCTGAGAAGTGCCGTCGTTTGCCCATACAATTGCGGTGTATCCGCGCAAGGTTATCGGCTCGAGGGGACGTCATTTTTAACCGCCACTACGGGAAGGTGCTCACGCTGCTGCTATGGCTCGCCTGCGGCCATTCCTCTGACGCGCAGCAGCCTGCCGGTGCGCCGCAGCTGGTTAGCGGAATGGTGCGCACTCCGGAAGGCACGCCGGTGCCCGCTGCGACGGTGCGTCTGGTGAATGCCCAGACGAATAAAACGTGGCTGAGCTGGACGGATGAATCGGGCAAATTCGAATTTCCGCAAATTCCGGCCGGGTCTTATCGCGTGGAAGCAAACCAGCTGGGATTTGCTAACGCCTCGCTGACGGTCGAGATTCCGCTGGTCCCACCCGGGCCGATTCCGATCGTCCTGCGCGTCGCAACTTTGGCGGAGCTGACGGGCAAGCCTGAAGCAACGCGCGCGCCGCGAAATCCGCGGCCGTCGGGTGACGCGGCGAACACAAACGCAGGTGCGGACGCAGGTGCAGGCGGCGGGCGCAGAGGCGGCGGCAGAAGCCAAACGCCCGCAGGCGTCACCAACGCGATTCGCGCAGGACTGGCGGGCGGCGGTTTCGAACCGACCGATCTTACCGACGAAGGCGCCGGCGGCGCGACCGGCGCAAACAACGCTCCCGCAAGTGAAGCAACGCAAATCTCAGCCGAGCTACCCGCCAGCCTCGGTTCCGGCGCGACTTCCGATTCATTTTTATTGCAGGGAACGGTAGGCCAGGGCCTTTCTGGAAATGGCCCTGGCGGATTTGGCCAGAACGGATTGGTACCCGGCAATCCAACCGGAGAAGGTGGACAAGGTCCGGGCGCAGGACGTGGCGGGCCGGGCGGAGGAGGACCCGGTGGCGGACAAGGCGGCGCGGGCGGCTTTGGTGCACCGGGCGGCGGAGGCGGTCCGGGTGGCGGAATGTTTGGCGGAGCTCCTGGCGGCGGAGGAGCAGGCGGCGGTGGCGGCGGGGGAATGTTTGGCGGGCGCAGCAGACTGAATCGCCAAGCCGTGAATCGTATTCGCTTCAGTTTCTACGACCACTACGAGAATTCCGTGTGGGATGCCAAACCATATTCGATTACCGGCAATCCGGTCCCCAAGCCGAGCCATTACGACGAGCGCTTCGGCGGCAACCTGGGCGGGCCGCTGAAAATTCCGCACATTTATAATGGCAGCGACAAGACTTTTTTCTTCGTCAACTACCAGCACGAAACGCAATCGAGCGCCCTGGACACCTATTCGACGGTGCCCACGGCAGCCGAACGCAGCGGCAATTTCTGCGGCCTGGGAATCACGCTCTTTAATCCGTTTTCTAATTTCAGCGGACCGCGCACTCCGCTGGGAAATGGCTGCCAGATTCCCGCCATTAATACAGCCGCAGCCGGTCTGCTGGCTTTCTACCCCATGCCGAATTTGCCCGGCACCGTGCAGAATTATTTGTTGCAGACCACGGTGGCGGTAAATAGCGACACATTGAACCTGCACGTGCTGCACACCATCAATTCCAAACTCAGCCTGAACGGCGGCTACAACCTGAATTCCCAGCGGCAGAACACGTTCGGCAATTTTTTGAATACGGCCGGCACTTCATCCACGCTGAGCCAGTCTGTCACGCTGGGGCTCTCGCACAACTGGACGTCCCACCTGGTGGAAACCACGCAGCTGAACTGGAGCCGCAGCCGCGCGCGTGTGCTGAGCGACAATTCCTTCGTGAACAATGTGGCGGGAGATTTGGGAATTACCGGCGTTTCCGCCGAGCCGATCACGTTCGGCATACCCCAGGTGAATTTCACCAGCTTTTCAGCGCTGAATGATCCGATTCCCTCGCTGGTGCGCAACCAGACGCTGCGCTTGAGCGACAGTTGGAAGTGGATTCACGGAAAGCACACGATGACGGTGGGCGGGGAGATGCGCCGCATCGAACTGAATTCCGAGGCCAATCCGCTGCCACGCGGGTCATTTAATTTTACGGGCGTGATGACCTCGCAACTGACCGCGACGGGCCAGCCCGTTCCCGCGACGCCGCAGACCGAGCCTTTCTACGAGCTCGCTGATTTTCTGCTCGGCCTGCCTTACAGCACCACCGTGCAATTCGGGCCGAACATATATCTGCGGAGCTGGGATTTTATCGGTTACGCGCAGGACGATTGGCGCATGACCAAGCAATTTACGCTGCTCTACGGGTTGCGTTATGAAGCCGCGACGCCGGCGGTGGACAAGTACAACCAGATCGCGAATCTGGACCTGAACTCGACGGCCACGGCGGTGGACGTGGTGACGCCCGGCAGCGTGGGACCTTTCAACGGCCCCTACCCGCGCGCGTTGATCCACGGCGACTACGGAAACTGGGCGCCGCGCATCGGATTCGCGTGGCTGCCGCGCGGAATCAAACCGAAGACGGTGATCCGCGGCGGCTACTCGATTTTCTACAACGTGGCGATTTACAACTCGCTGGCGCAGAAATATCTCTCGTATGAGCCACCCTTCGCCACTTCGGAAAACCTGATCACTTCCGGCACGCAGGTGCTGACCCTAGAGGACGGTTTCCCCAACAACAGCACGATTATTTCCAATCGTGGAGGAGTCAATCCTTTTTACAAGGATGGCTATGCGCAAATCTGGACTCTGGGCACGGAAACGTCCTTCAGCCAGAATTGGATCCTGGATTTGACCTACACCGGCACGAAGGGAACCGACCTTGACCTACTGCGCGCTCCGAATCGCGCGCCGCTGGGCACCAGTCCCCTGGACACGCAGGATTCGCTGCAAATTCCCAACGCCAACAGTTTTTACTACGACCAATCGGGCGCAAATTCGATTTACAACGCGCTGCAGGTGCGCCTGGTGCATCGCTTCACGCGCGGCGTTTCGTTTCAGGCGTTTTATACTTTTGCGAAATCGCTCGACAATGCCAGCAGCATCGGCGGCAGCTCTGGCATCGTGGTGCAACAGGACGGAAACTTCGCCGCGGAGCGCGGGCTTTCCTCTTTCGACGTGCGCCACCAACTGCGTTTCTTGAACTTGTACGAGCTTCCGTTCGGTGAACATCATCGCTGGGCGACGCATGGCTGGGCCGAACACGTGCTGAGCAACTGGCGGCTGCAGAATATCGTCACCTGGCAGACCGGAACGCCGGTTACGGCATACCTGGGCGGCACGGCATCCGACAACGGCACCGGCGCCAGTTTTTCATTGCGTCCCGATCAGATCGCTGATCCGGACCTGGGAATTTGCGGCGGCTCTCCTCTGGCGTTTTTCAATACGGCTGCGTTCGCGACTCCGGCAGCCGGAATGTATGGCGACGAACGTCGCGGCGCGATTGAAGGCCCGTGCAAATTCAATTGGAATGCGTCGCTTGCGAAATCTTTTCGCTTTGGACCGCGCGAGCGGCATCATTTGGACATTCGCTGGGAGGTCCAGAACCTGACGAACACGCCCGCGTTCTCCGGGGTTTCGGCAACGCTGGGGTCGTCCTCATTTGGGCGCGTGACGAGCGCCGGGTCCATGCGTACGATGGACGTGATGGCGCGGTTTAATTTCTGATGCGAGAGATGGCTTACAAAATCGCGACGTTGTGGCTGCTGGCCGCGCTGGTCGCCCGGCCTGCTGCGGCTCAAACGGGCCAGGCTCCTCCGGAGCAGCAACAATCCGGCGCCCCGTCCGCGCCCGTGGTCGTCGCGACGCCTGCACCCAGCCCAGCGCGCGCCCAGCAAACTCCGGCGCAGCAGGCCTCGCACCAGCCGTCCTCTGTGCTGCGCAGTTCGTCTGACCTGGTTCGCATTGATGTGGAAGTCACCGACAAGTCCGGCAAGCCAATCAAGAATTTGTCCGCAAATCAATTCACGGTAACGGACGAAGGCAAGCCGCAAGCGATCACGTCCTTTTCATATGCCGACATCGAAGCAATCGAGACCGCGACCGCAGCGGACGACAAGCCGATCGTCGTCTCGGTTGACAACGAAGGCCCGAATTCGCCTTCCGCGGACGTCATCAGCGATGCCTTGCGCGACCGCCGCCTGATCGTGCTGTTCTTCGACCTCACTTCGATGCAGACCGACGACTTGATTCGCGCGCACGATGCGGCGGACAAGTTCGTGAAGCAGCAGATGAGCAAGGCGGACGTCGTGGCCGTGGTTGTTTTCTCGACGCGCCTCAGCGTGCTCGCCAATTTCACAAACGATCGCAACGTGCTGAATAAAGCGATCGCGCAGCTTACGCCCGACAACTCGGCGAACCTCGCAAGCCCCCTCTACGCCGCCGCGGCCAATGGAGAATATGACGTCCAGGAATATACCGGCGCGGCTTACACCCCGGATGAGACCGAGTTCAACGTGTTCAACACGGACCAGAAGCTGGCAGCCGTCGAGGGCCTCGCAGACGTGCTGGGCGGCATCCCGGGAAGAAAAGCGATGGTGGAATTCACCGGCGGAATCACGCAGACCGGCGAGGAAAACCGCACGCAACTGCGCGCTGCCACCGATGCCGCGAATCGCGCGGACGTTTCGATTTATTCGATTGACTCCCGCGGGCTGCTCGCCGCCCCGCCAGGCGGCGACACGACGACGAACGCCGCGACCGGGACTTCGATGTTCACCGGCGCGTCCGTCTTCCATCAGACCGATCAGCGCGAAGATTCGCGCGATACGCTGGCAACGCTATCCACGGACACGGGTGGAAAGGCGTTTTTCGATTTGGGCGATCTGAGCGATGCGTTCCCAGCCATACAGAAGGACAACGGTGGCTACTATCTGGTTGGCTACAATCTCGGGGCCGATGTAAAGCACGATGGCCGGTGGCGGGCGATTCGCGTGAAGGTCAACCTGCCGGGAGCGCACGTTCGCTATCGCGACGGATATTATGCGCCGCGCGATTTCCAGCACCTGGAGAAAGAAGATCGCGACCAGCAGCTCGCCGACGCGATTAATTCCGATCACCCCGTCGTCGAGCTGCCGGTAGCCGTCCAGACCGGCATCTTCCGGCTGAGCGCGACCCAAAGCTACGTCCCCATCGCGGCGAAAATCGCTTCGAGCGCGCTCGATTGGGCGCAAAAACACAACAAGCAGCACGCGGAATTTGATTTTGCGGTGGAAGTGCGCGCGGTACCGGGTGGCCAGATCGTCGCGCAACTGCGCGATACGATTACGGTGAATCTGGAGGCCGAACATTTCGAGCAGGTGCGCCACAGCAATCTGCTGTACCAGGGCGGAATGGTTCTGGCGCCGGGAAATTACCGGTTGAAATTTGTGGCGCGCGAAAATGAATCGGGAAAGATCGGGACGTTCGAGCAGAACCTGGTGGTGCCGGCGGCGCAGCCGGAAAAAGTGACGCTCAGTTCCGTTTTGCTATCGAGCCAGCTGGTGCCGATCGAAAAATCATCCGAGGTCGCGACCAAGGGGCAAGGGGTGCGCGCGAAAATCACCAGCTCGCCGCTGGATATGGAAGGACAGAGGATCGTTCCCAGCGTGACCAATTATTTCACGCAGGGGCAGACGCTCTACGTCTTTCTGCAAGCGTACTATCCGGAGAAAGCGGATAGGAACGCGACATTCGATCCGAATTCGCTGCGCGCCGGCCTGGTGTTTCTGCGTAATGGGATTCAGATGAACGCCACGCCGCTGATTGCGCCCGCGCAAGTGGATGCGAAGACGCACACCGTTTCGTTCCGCATCAGTTTGCCGCTGCAGAAGCTGCCCAGCGGGCGATACACCGTTCAGGTGGTCGCCATCGCACCAGGCACGCAGCATTCGGCGTTCGGCCGAGCGTACTTGGCGCTGCAACAGACTCCGGCTGCAACCTCGCCGAGTCCCTGAGCGCGCAAGCAACGACCAGCGGGCGATCCGCTAGCGATCAACGTAAAAGCCTTCGCGCGTTTGCACCGTCGCATCCTTCTGCTTCGTCGTCAGTTGGATCTTGTGATAGCCCACGTCGGCGTCGGTTTTAGCAGGCGTGTAGCCCAGCGCATATTGGTTGCGCAGCTCTTCGTCAATTTCCGAATAAATCTGGTCAATGGTTTCTTTCTTCGTGACTTCGAAGAAGCGGCCGCCGGTTTCCTTCGACATTTGCTGCAGAACTTTTTTTCCGTCGGGGCGCGATTCCTGAGGGTAGCGGCGATGGCCGCCACCCCCCATACCGCCTCCGCCCATTCCTCCGCCGCCCATGTGCCCGCCGCCATAGCCGCCGCCGTTTCCGTATCCTTCGTGGTCGGCGAAGAGGATGGAATAAACCAAGGTATCGGCACGTTCCGCCGTTTCGATGGCGTCGCGCAAAGTTTCTTTGCTGCCGCGATCCACGCCATCGGTAAGAACAATGAGCGCTTTGCGCCCCTGCTGCTTTTTCATCAGCTCATCCGACGCCAGGAACACCGCGTCGTACAGCAACGTGCCGCCTCCGCCGTAGCCGCGCGAGCCGCGTCCGCCACCACCACCTCCGCTGGTGCTGTCCGGATCGCTTCCCGAGGAGCCAGTTCCGCCCGTTTGCGAAAACTGCGGCCTGCCCAGCTGGTCGAGCGAAGCTTCCAGCTTCTGCCGCGAGGAAGTCAAGTCCTGCAGCAACTCCACTTCGCGATCAAAGTGAATCACGAACGCCTTGTCCTTATCTTCGCGCAGCATATGATCGAGAAAAGCGTGGCTGGCATCGCGCTCCTGATCGAGGACGCGGCGCTGGCTCATGCTGGTATCTACCAGTAGGCCCAGTGTGAGCGGAAGATCGGAATCCGGTGCGAAATAAGTGATCGTTTGTGGATGGCCGTCTTGCTGCAGCGCGAAATCATCTTTAGTCAAGTTGCGGATCAGCGCGCCATGTTTATCGCGCACCGTGGCGAACATGGTTACCAGCTTCACGTTCACGGAGATGGTGGGGCCTTGCTGCTGGCTGAGCAGCGGCGCAGCTGCGAACAATAGGAGAGCTGTGCAAAGAAGTAACGCGAATTTTCTGCCGCCGAAGGAATTCCACGTTGCGAAATTGCAGACGCGTGCGTGCGCT
>Ga0209624_10002880_pt1 | contig 12501 bp, 9 predicted proteins | sample JacPinW_OM2H0_O1_FD_188565 | JGI IMG/M metagenome (GOLD analysis project Ga0209624, IMG submission 188565) | Forest soil microbial communities from Algoma, Ontario, Canada - Jack Pine, Ontario site 1_JW_OM2H0_O1 (SPAdes) (version 2) | ecosystem: Environmental > Terrestrial > Soil > Boreal... | reverse complement strand
CGGGAATGCGCAGCTCCTCGCCGAGCTGTAGGCCATGCCGCTGAGCAATCGCCGTGGGCACCTCCAACGGCACGCCGGGACCGTCAGCGGGCTTGACGTCGCGAGCACGCTGCTCGCAGTTGAACGAGCCGACCAGCAGCTCGATCTGGCACGACCCGCCGAGCAAAAAGAACCCCTGAGTGCCGCCGCCTGGAATATCCACCGGCGTCAAGCCGGCGACGACCGGGATGACCGCCTCCGCCCCTGCCACCTCGGCGCGCAGTCGGCTGACTGTCTCGATCGGCAACCGGCCGCTTACGTTCGGGGTCACCTCGATCACCCCTCTGCGGGCGGCGTGGGTGAGCGACGGGCCGAATGCATCGAACGGACGGGAGAGTTCGGATTTGAGTATCAGGACGCCGAGGACCACCGTCACTCCGAGCGCGACGCCGATCACGCTGAGCAGCGTCCGTCGCCAATCGGCGATCAACGCAGCGAGGTGAATGCGCCGGAATGACATCCATCCGGCGCGCAGCGATTCCATCATCGCTCCGCGATGGGCGCGGCAGCATCGACCCCGTACGCGTGCCCGTCGACCAGATGCAGCTCGCGGGTTCCGTAGCGCGCCGCCGCCTGGTCATGCGTCACCAGTACGACCGCCGCACCTTCTTCGTCTGACAGCGAGCGCAGGAGATCCAAGACCTCCGTCGAAGAATGGCTGTCCAGGTTTCCGGTTGGCTCGTCAGCGAGAATGATCGACGGCCGGGCCACCAGCGCGCGCGCCACGGCCACCCTCTGCATTTGTCCGCCCGACAGTTCGGCCGGCCGGTGCCGCGCACGGTCTCCGAGCCCGACCCGTTGCAGTAGCTCCTCGGCGCGGGCGTCTGCTGACCGGGCCGGCACACCGTCGAGCACCAGTGGCAACGACACGTTCTCCACCGCAGTCAGCATCGGCACCAAGTTGAAGAACTGGAAGACGAATCCGAGGTTGCGCCGTCGGAACGCAGCGCGCCTGCCGGCGCTCTGCGCCCAGATGTCCTGGCCGGCGACGGCTACCGTGCCGTTGTCCGGTGCGTCCAGCCCGCCCGCGACATGCAGGAGAGTCGATTTGCCGGCTCCCGATGGTCCGGTTACGACGACGAATTCGCCTGCGTCCAAAGTGAAGTCGAAGTCAACAAGCACATGCACCTGCTCGTCGCCCCTACGGTACGTCTTGCCGACGCCCTTGAGCTGCAGTACCGGCGACATTGCACCGACGGAATGCCCCACCCCTTGGAGGACACGCTCAGACTCTTCGACGAGATCTTGCGGATCTGCTTGTGCCACTTCGTGCCTCTTCCCTTGGCGTTGCGACCGATTGATCGTTACTCGCCATGGGGTGGCGGGGCGCAGTAGCGGGCCACTGCAATCCCGGCGGAGGCAACTGGAGTTCAAGACCATGGCCTAAGTAGTGCGCGCCGAAATCGGCCGGGACTGCAGTGGCGCACTACCGAGCTGGCCGCGCCGTGCGCGGGCGAGGATTTCTCTCGGAGATCGCCATCGGTGAGAAGCCGTTGGCCGTCATCGAAGGAGATGATCATGCAGCTAGCACTTCGTCCCTATGCCACTGCCGGTGTTGCCGTGCTCGGTGCCGCCCTGATTTATGTCACCCCGACGACCACACCGCACATCGAGCAGCGCAGGGTCCACCTTGCCGCTGCCGAGGACATCATCGATCTCGTCAACCCCGTCGATGCGGGGTTCAGCACCTTGATTGGAGCAGGCGACTCGGCTTTGGCTTCGCTCACCGACGCACTGACGTCCGGCGGTGGAGCGCTGAGCGCAGAAGTCAGCGACGCGTTGCCGAGCGCCTCCGACCTGGAACTCCTAGATCCCGCATTCTGGGACATGTTCTGGAATGCCCTGATTGATCCCTCCGGCGAAAGCCCCGAGTTGCTGCTGGTGGGCGCCATCGAGCAACTTCCCGTCATCGGCCCCCTCCTCGAGGGGTTTGGGTTGTTTGTCGTATTTCCGGTCAGTCTGCTTTTGGCATACGCCTGGAGTGAGATCTCACCGCTTCTTGGCCTCGGTACGGGTGCCGCAGCTGCCGAGGGATTCGGAACCGGCGTGCAGGGTGGCTTCGACGCCGCACTCACGGGGGTAATCGATCCTGCCTTGCCTGCCGGGGTCAGCACAGCGCTGGCGGACCTTACCCCGTTGTTCAGCGACGCGGCAGCGGTGCTGGATCCCACCACCCTGGTCCAAGATGTGAGCACGGCTCTGGAGCCCAGCTTCTTGACGTCGGTCCTGGACCTCAACCCGATAGCCGACATCGGCACGGTGGTCGATCCCACCGCACTAGCCGACATCGGCACAGTCCTGAGCACCAGCACGATCCCGGATCTGGGTGAAATTCTGACGAGTTTGATCCCTTGATTCCTGAGGCGCGGCAAGCGTTCTCGCAAGGCCGGCCCAGGGCGGGATGGTCACGTCGTTGGAGCCTCGCGGCGGGGTATCAGCGCGGCAAGTTCGTCGCGGGTGGTGGTTCCCGTCTTGGCCATCGCTCGGTAGATGTGGCTCTCGACGGTGCGTACGGACACTGTCAGTCGCTTGGCGATTGCACGGTTGGACAATCCCTCACCGATCATCATCACGATCTCAACTTCGCGGTCGGTCAGCGGCAAGGGCCGGGCGGCCTGACGAAGCGCCGGAGTGCTAGCGCCGCCGCATTGTTCGGCCAGCGCATCGCCGCGCGCCGAGCACCTCAACGCCGATCCCCGCAGGTCTTGGCTGCGATACGCGAGGGCGGCGTGGGCGGCCGCATCGATAGCCGCGACAAGATCACCCATTCGCTCGAATTCCTCTGACAACGAGGATAATTCAGCAGCATCGCCATCGCGCAGGGCCACGGCGAACCGGGCAGCCAGGCCGGCACGTGGCCCTTCGACGATGGACTCGAGCTCACGCAACCTGGGTGCGCTGGTGCGATCACCGAACTGGGTGGCGGTCTGCAGGCAGACCACTTCGGCCGCGAATTGCCCGGCGGCTGCGGCCCTTTCGGCCGCCGACAGCACGACGGTGATCGCCTCGCTGACTGCGCCCTGGCCTGCGACCACCCACGACCGGGCCAAGCTGCTTTCGTAGTCGAGCGACCGGAACTGACGCGGCTGCGTGTCCAGCACGACGAGCATGGCTGCCGCCTCGCTATTTGAACCACGCATCGCCAGCGCGGTCGTGCGTGGGATGTGATAGCGGTACCCCCAGCCGATGGCATGCGAGGCGGCCAATCCCTCTGCCCCCTGTTCCAACATCGCACATGCGCTACCTAGGTGGCCGGCCCCAAGCGCAGCCCGACCTGCCACGGCGGAACCGAGTAACTGAGCGGCGCCCGGAAGATCGGCAGCTTGTTGACGCACCCGTTCGGCCACCTCAACTGCCTCACCGATCCGCCCAGACAGCAGCAATGCGCTGATGTGCGCATCAGCGATGTTGAACCTCATGTGCGGGGCGTCAAATGAGCGAGTCGCGTTGGTGTACCCCGCATCTGCGATGGCCACTGCTTCGGCGGTGCGACCAGCGTCCGCGGCTATGGTAGCGAGCACCCACGCAATCTCCGCGCCAACGACTGCCGGTAGATCGTCCAGTGCAAGGCTTTCCGAAGCTTGCCGCGCCTCCTGCGGCCGGTCCATCGCAAACCAGTACACCGTCAGGAACGCGTCGATATAGCTGCGCGCGTGCGGCGACGTGGTGCGTGACGCCTCGTCGATGATTTCTTTAGCGCGCGCCGGATCGCCGAGCGCCCACAGCATGTTGCTAGCCCGTAGAAACGCCAATCTGGCGTGGCCTTCGTCGGTCAACGTGCCGCTGTCGGCCGCGGCGAGTACCGTGTCGGCCTCCTCGCCACGCCCCAGCCACGAGAGTGCATGCGCTCGAACAAAATTCGGTTCCGGCCCCCCACCGGCGCGGCCTGCTGCTTCCGCCAGTCGAGCGGCGAGCGGCAAATCCGCCAGCCAGACGGCACCCTGGGCTGCCCTGACCAGCAAGTCGGCGTCAGGCGTGAGGTCGGAGTCGAGACTCAACGTGGCGCGGCGCACCACGACTTGAATGTCGTCGTGGTCGCCGGCTGCGGCGAGTTCGGCGGCAACCAGTCCGCGTAGCCGTCGCAACTTGGTGGCCGCCGCGCGCCGTCGGCGTACCTCGCCGTACAGCGGGTGCGCCACCCGCACCTCCACACCGCTAGCCGCGGGCTCGAGCGTGATCAGGCCGCGGGTCTCGGCCTCCTCGACCGCGGCCGGATCAGTGATCCGCCTCAGGGCCGCCAGTTCGATCGGCTCCCCAACAGCTAGCGCGTCGACCACGTCACTAACCGGCGTCGGCAGGGCTCCGATGCGGGATTCGATCAGCTCGACCAAGCCGGGAGGCATCGTCGGATCACCCGTCCACCGCCAGAACCCGCGCTGTTTCACCAGCCGGCCGTCAGCGACCTCCTGGTCAACGATGGTGCGAAGATACAGAACGTTGCCGCGCGTTAGGTTCCATAGCCGCTGAGCCGCGTCCGGGTCTACCGGTCCGTCCAGGGTCGCCGACAGCAGCGTGCTGGTTTCGGCGACGGACAGGGGTTGCAGGTCGAGTCGGCCGAACCGGCCGCCCTTCCATATCTCCTGTACGGCGGCGGGAACCCGTTCACCGTCGCGAACGGTGAGAATTACTTTGGCCGCGCCGCGCTGCACGATCTGGTGCACGACGAATATCGACAAATCGTCGAGTAGATGCACGTCATCGACACCCACCACCACCGCGGTGTCCGAAGATGCGGCCGTCAGAAGGTCGATCACCCCTCGCAGCAATTGGACGGTATCGGTGACACCCGACGGCGCCCACGCCGACAGAACACCCAACGGAATTGCGCGAGCCGAGGATGTGCCGACCGCTAACCGGCCTTCGCACCCGTGGGACTCAGCAGCGGACAAGGCCTCCCGGGCGATGCGGCTCTTCCCCACACCCGCCGCACCGTAAACAACCATCCCGGATACATCCGAAGCCGAGATGGCGGCCTGGATAGCCTGCATCTCCTCCGAGCGGCCAATTAACGGCCACCGCATGCGCATACCCAAAGCCTAGGAGGGCGGGCACAGCGACGCGGAGCCTACTGGCGCTTCGAGAAAGAATGCGTCGCTCCGTCTCACGAGTGAACCGATCCCCCATCACGCTCGTGACATGTTCAGTCGATAGTGCCGATCGGCCATGCCGCGTGCGGACAGTGAGCGCCGGAATGCCTCTCGAACTCACTATGCGCTACATAGTCGATGGCACATCTATTGACGGTTACGAGCCGGAGAGGGTGAAAGAGCATGGTCCACAGAGACATTGGTGTGCTACCGGACCTGCACTCGGAAGCGCCGAGCGTCGGCATTCCAGTGCATTCGGTTGGACACGTCGGAGTCAAGCGGATCGTTGCGATCGACGAGCACGACAGTGCGGCGATGGTCGTCATGGACATCTCAGTCGGTTTGTATGCCCACCAGCGCGGCGCGCACATGTCGAGGCTGATCGAATGCATCGATCGGCCAGGTCCACAGCCGACCGTGCTCGACTACGCCCAGGGCATCCTCGAGCGGCTGCGCGGCGCGGTGCCCGGTGCCGCGTCCTGGTCAGTGGACGCGCGGGCCACCATCGTGTTATCGCACGACGGCGGGTTTAAGCCGATCGAGGAGATCTGCCGGATCGAAGCGGCGGAGCAGACCGAGGTGACCTGGGGCGCCGCATTCAAGGTTTGTCTGGCCTGTCCCCAAGCCCAGAGCGCGATCGCCTTCGACCGTGACGACATGGACAACGTCGGCGAGCATCCGTCGCACAATCAGGTTTGCGACCTGGAAATCACCGTGACCGGGGACTTGACGACCGTAGCCGGTCGTTCCGTGGCCGAACTGCTCGCTGTTGGAGAGTGCGCGGCCAGCGGACCGGTCCGGGAACTGCATAAGCGACGTAGCGAAGCCGACACGGTCACCGCCATCCACCACCACGCGGTGTTCGCAGAGGATGCGCTCCGGATGATCGCCGACAAGACCAGGGCCCAGTTCCCGACGGCCACCCGGGTCACTTGCCAGATCGTGAACTACGAGAGCATTTTCGAATACCCGCTCCGCTGCGTCGTCATCGCCTGATAAACGTCGATGGAAATGAAAGCCGGCCAAGGCTTTTGGTCTTGACCAACTTTCTGTTGTAAATCCGCCGTAAATCAAACTAGGCGTAAAGTCCCAGTGACCTGTGGAAATAGTCGAATGTTTTAGTGGCACCAATTCTCAGCGTTTCCTAAGCGCCGCTAGCGTAGCAATGCCGTAAGCACTGCCACGATGGTCGAACACCACCAGCCCTCAATTCCCCCCGATGTCACGTGAGGCCGGAAACTTGTTAGCGGATGAAGGCGCGAAGCAGGCGTTGACCAAGGTGCCGGCGGTGACCTTGGGCTTCTGGGTCATCAAAATCTTGGCCACAACGCTGGGCGAGACGGGTGGTGACACCGTCACGATGACCCTGAACTGGGGCTACGTGGCCGGAGTGGCACTTTTCGGCATCGCGTTAGTTGCGCTGGTCGCCGCGCAAATCCTCGCCAAACGTTTCCATGCGACCCTGTATTGGGCGACGATCGTGGCCTCGACGACCTTCGGCACGACTCTGGCGGATTTCGCCGACCGATCGTTGGGAATCGGCTACGCCGGCGGATCGCTTCTGCTTCTGGGTTGTCTGCTGGCGATGCTGGGACTCTGGCGGTGGTCGGAGGGCACAGTAGCTGTGAGCACTGTTTCTACGCCAAAAGTCGAGGCGTTCTACTGGGCAACCATCACGTTTTCGCAGACGTTGGGCACCGCGCTCGGCGACTGGCTTGCCGACACACGCGGATTTGGATACGAGCGAGGCGCGCTGGTATTCGCCGCTGCGCTCGCGATTGTGGTGGCCCTCTATTACTGGACCAGGACGTCGCGCGTCACCTTGTTTTGGGTCGCTTTCATCCTGACACGTCCGTTGGGCGCAACCGTGGGCGATTTCGTCGATAAGCCCGTCGCCGACGGCGGCCTCGCACTGAGCCGTCCGCTGGCGTCGGCGGCCATCGCGGCCGCAATGGTTGTGTTGATCGTCGTCCTGCCGCAACGCCCTGGACGTCATCCGGCCGAGGCATCGAGATGAGAGTTCTGCTCGTCGAGGATGAACCGCGATTGTCGACGACGCTCACTAGGGGCCTGAAGGCCGAAGGCTTCGTCGTCGTGTCCGTCGGTAATGGCGTCGACGGCTTATACGAGGCGATCGAGAACAGCTTCGACGTCGTGGTCCTCGACATCATGCTGCCCGGCCACAGTGGATATGAGGTCCTGCGGCGAATGCGCGCACAAGACGTGTGGACACCGGTGCTCATGCTCACGGCCAAGGACGGCGAGTACGACGAGACCGATGCGTTCGACCTCGGGGCGGATGACTATCTGACGAAACCGTTTTCGTTCCGGGTGCTCGTGGCACGGATCCATGCTTTGGTCCGTCGTGGTGCGCCGGAGCGACCTGTGGTGTTGACCGCAGGATCGCTGTCACTCGATCCTGCACGACACAAGGTTGAACGTGGTTCGATCCCAATCACCCTGACTCCTCGTGAGTTTGGGCTGCTCGAGTTCCTGATGCGCAACAAGGACATGGTCGTAACGAAAGCCGAGATATTGCGGAACGTGTGGGATGCGCACTATCAGGGTCCTGACAATGTTGTTGAAGTCTATGTCGGATATCTGCGGCGCAAGATTGATGTTCCGTTCGGTACCAACACCATCGAGACAATCCGAGGGGTTGGTTATCGGTTGCTGTGTTGAGGGAGTGCCACGATCACCTTGGTCCCGCCGCCAGGTCGATCGTCGATGGTGACCGTGCCGCCGTGGGCGGCAACGACCTCGGCAACGATCGCTAAGCCCAATCCGGCTCCCCCGCCGCTGCGGGAGCGATCCGAATCCAGACGGACGAAGCGTTCGAATACTCGGGTGCGTTGGGCCGGGGCAATGCCAGGACCGTCGTCACTGATGTTGAGAATAGCTGTTCTGTCTCGGCTGCTGACTTCGATGACGATAAGCGAATTCGCGTGGCGCACCGCGTTGTCCACCAAATTGCGGATCACCCGCGAAATCCCGGCTGGGTCACCCGTGAAACGCGTTGGGCAGATCTCGGCGTGGACAGTACATCCCGCTTCGCGTCGAACTCGAGCGGCTTCGCCCTCGGCAAGTTCGTCGAGTGCCACCTCTTCCATGCGCATCACCAGGCTTTGTTCATCGGCGCGGGCCAGCAAGAGCAGATCCTCGATCAGCACCCGCATGCGGTGCGCCTCGGGGAGCAGGGTGTCGACGGCCATTTCCGCATCGAGCAATTCCGGATGCGCCTCGGCGACTTCCAAACCGGAGATGATGGTGGCCAGCGGACTGCGCAGTTCGTGCGAGGCGTCGCTGAGGAATCGCTGTTGCGCTTGGTGGCCGGCCTCGAGGCGTGCCAGCATTTCGTTCATGGTGACTGCGAGGGCCGAGATTTCGTCACGACTCGTAGGCACGGGTACTCGCTCGGCCAGATCGGAGCTTGAGATTTCAGCCACCCTGCTGCGGATGGCGTCTACCGATTGCAGCGACCGGCGAACGAGCCGGTAACTGGCGGCCGCTGCTACTCCGGTGATGATAGGGGCGGTGCCAGCCACCAGCAGCGCGACGGTCCGCACGGTCGCCTCGACCGCTTCGCTACCTCCGCCGACAAGCACCGTGTACTGACCAGACGTGGCGTTGACCTTCTGGCCGCTCACGCGCATGTCGTCATCGGCCACCGCATCGTCAGGCATGCCGCGTCGCAAGTTGAAGTCAAACTCGTTGATGGGTATCAGAGGCGTCGCAGGTGCGGACCCGGCCCGCCTTACCACCCTGCCGTCAGGGGCTATCAATTGAATTGCGACCACGCGCTGATTGGTGGCAAGAAGCGCGCTGTCGAGTTTGTCGGGCGAATCCGAATGCAGCGCGTCAACTATGGTGCGAACTCTGCCCGCGGTGGCGTCGTCGACACCCGCCAACAACGCCCGATACAAGATCAGGTCAAAGGCCGCGCCCGCGAACGCAAGAGCGACCAGGACAACCACCGCTGAGGTCGCGGCCGAGCGAGCAGAGATACCCAAACTGGGCAGGCGCGTAACACGCGCGAGCTCACTTCGCCGCAGCGGCCAGGAAAACACCCCCACAGTCTGATTCTCCAGGGCTTAAGGCCGGCTGAGAACAGCGAAAGTCACCATCCCGTCTGCGCAGCATCCACCCCGATGGCCGTCCTCAGCGGCTTCTCAGCGATCCGCTCATACCGTGGCGCTGCCAGGTTGATCGCGATTGCAAGGGAGGGATGTTGAGCCACCCCATCGATGCGGTCGCCCCGCCCATGGCGTCCCAACCGACCTCTGATCTCGCCGGCGCCGGATGTTTCGTCGAGTCCGAGACCAGTGTTCTGCGCAAGCCACGGTTGCGCGGATGGATCCATCTCTGCTGTGCCTGCGCGGCGCTGGTAGCCGGTTCGGCGTTGGTCGCGGTGTCGTGGGCCGCGGCATCGACGCGAGCTGGCCAGGCGACGTTGGCCTACACGCTGGCGATCGTGGCGATGTTTGCCGTAAGCGCCGCGTATCACCGTGTCAGTTGGGGTTCGACGGCTGCCAGGAGCTGGATGAGACGGCTGGACCACTCGATGATCTTTGTGTTCATCGCTGGCACCTATACGCCGTTCGCCCTGCTGGACATGCCACCGTCGACTGGGCATCAGGTGTTAGCGATCGTGTGGGGCGGGACGCTGGCCGGAGTTGCGCTGACACTGTTCTGGCCCGGCGCCCCGCGCTGGCTGGGCGTGGCGCTCTATCTGCTGCTGGGTTGGGTAGCGATTTGGTACGCAGCGACGATCCTGCAGAACGCTGGCGTAGCCGCGGCCGTACTACTCGCGGTCGGCGGTGCGCTTTACAGCATTGGTGCGGTGTTTTACGCACTACGCTGGCCCGACCCGTGGCCTGCGACCTTCGGCTATCACGAGATATTTCACGGATTAACCGCAGTCGCTGCGATTTGCCACTTCGTAGCAGTCTGCGTCGCGGTGTTCTAAGGCGAGTCGTCTGGTAGGGGAGGTCCTTGATGCGGATCGCATCAGTCGTGGCCCGCCAAGTACTGGACTGCAAGGCACGTCCGGTGGTGGAGGTCGAAATCACCACTGACACAGGTCATGTCGGCCGCGGCGCATCGCCGACTGGCATTTCGGTCGGAGTGCACGAAGCGGTCGTAATACGTGACGGAAACCAAGCCGAATACGACGGGCTGAGCGTGCACCGCGCCGTGTCCGCAGTGACCGACGAAATCGCTCCTGTACTGGTTGGCGCCGAACTCGACGACCCGCGGTCCCTAGACCGGGTCCTGATCGAGCTCGACGGCACACCGGACAAGCACCGCCTTGGCGGAAATGCCATCTACTCCAGTTCGATCGCGCTGTTACGCGCGGCGTCCGCGGCGGCGGGCGTACCCACCTATACCTTCGTCGGTGCATTACTGGGGCTCAAACCACCAAGTACCGTGCCGGCGCCCAGCTTCAACATGATCAACGGTGGCTGTTACGGAGATATCTTCCAGACGTTCAACGAGTTTCTCGTCGTGCCGTACCGCGCCGACTCCATCGAGTCGGCGGTCGAAAAAGGAGTGAGTCTGTTCGGCGTGCTGGGCGAGGTGCTTGCCGAACGGCTTGGCCACGCACCGTTGATGGCGTCCTCCTACGGGTATGTCGCTCCGTCCAGTGACCCGCGGGTCGTCATGGAGGTGCTGACCACGGCCGTCGAGCGCGCCGGCTGCACCGACGTCATGGCGTTCGCATTGGACTGTGCGTCCAGCGCGATGTACGACCAGCGCACGCAGACATACGCATTGAATGGTGAGCGGGTGGCCGCGGAGGCCCTGATCGACTACGCCCGGGCGCTGTCGGAGGACTTTCCGATCTTGTTCATCGAAGACCTGCTTGACGGCGATGACTGGGATGGCTTCACCAAGGCGGTCCAGACCATCGACCGCTCGATGATCCTGGGCGACGACCTGATCGTCACCAACCCGCAACGTCTGGAACGGGCAGTAACTACCTCGGCCGTTGACGGCTTCATTCTGAAGCCTAACCAAGTCGGGACCATCGCCGAGGCACTGGACTGCTTCGAATACGCCTCACACAACGCCATTTTGGCAATCCCGTCGGGCCGGTCCGGCGGTGTCATCGATGATGTCGTGATGGACCTGGCGGTGGGACTGGTCGCGCCGTTCCAGAAGAACGGCGCGCCGCGGTCAGGCGAGCGTATCGAGAAACTCAACTTCCTGCTGCGTACGGCCGAACGCATCCCGAACTGCGCGCTCGCGGACGTGGCGGCGCTGGTGCGGTTCTGAGAACTGTCGGCCGCTAGGCGCCATACAGCAGCGGCGCCGCCACGGCGACACCACATACCGCTGCCGCGATCGAAAGTGCCAGCCAGTCAGCCCGTTTCGGCCGCGACGGGGCTGCTGAGATCTGGCCCGTTCCACCGCGGGCGGTGATCGCATCGCCCATCTCGTCCGCACGCCGTAGCGTCACGGTGATTACCGCGACGATCAAGTCGACCGCGTCCGTTACCAGTTGCCGGAGACGGGGCCCGCGAGTCCGCGGTGTCGATTCCGGCCGCAACCGGCGAGCGGCATAGAGCACCCTGAACTCGTCGATCAGCATCGGGAAGGTGCGCAATGCGAGCGCCAGCGCGACAGACCAGTCGTCGACCGGGATCCGCAACGGTCGCAGTCGCCGACCCAAAGTAGCCACCGCAGGGGCGATTTCGGCGACTTCGGTCGTCCACGACACCAGTGCGCCCATCCCGAGCAACACGACCGACAGCGCGGTGAAACGCAGGAATTCCAATAGGCCGCCGAGACCGAGCGTGACCGTGCCCACCTGGATATTCGGACTACCACCGGCCAATGCCGCAGTGATACCGACGATTACCAGCAGGACCGGAAGCCAGCGCGGCAACGATGGCAGCGCGCCTCGCGGGATATGCGCCAGCCACGCTCCCGCCGCTACCATCGCGGCCACAAGCGCGATCGTCACCCACCCCGGGCAGAGCGTCAACAACACCGAAACACCGAAAGCAACAAGCAGTTTGGTGCCGGCCCACAACTCGTGGATGACGGAGCGTCCAGGCACGGGGCGCAGCAGCACAACGGGTCGACGTGGGCGGCGGGTCGGGCGCTGCGGCGGCGCGTGCGCCGTCAGCTCACTTACCTGGGTTGCGACCGGCGTCGGTTCCAGCAGACCGTCCCGCAGGTGCAGAGTGCGCGGGCACAGCTCCTCCAGCCCGGCAAAGTCATGCGAAATCACCACTACGGTCAGACCGGTGTCACGGCGCCGGTCCGCGAGCAGCCGGACAAGACCACGCTGACTGGCGGCGTCCAGTCCCGCCAACGGCTCGTCGAGTATCAAAACCCGCGGCGACCGCGCCAACAATCCGGCCAGGAC
>Ga0209624_10002879_pt1 | contig 12501 bp, 9 predicted proteins | sample JacPinW_OM2H0_O1_FD_188565 | JGI IMG/M metagenome (GOLD analysis project Ga0209624, IMG submission 188565) | Forest soil microbial communities from Algoma, Ontario, Canada - Jack Pine, Ontario site 1_JW_OM2H0_O1 (SPAdes) (version 2) | ecosystem: Environmental > Terrestrial > Soil > Boreal... | reverse complement strand
CTTCTCCGCCGATTTTCCGCTGACGGTTTACATCACATTCGCGTATAAGCTTTCGCTGACCCGCGAGCAGAGAGAAGCAATGACGGCTCACTTGCCGAAATGGGTCACTGAGGATCGCTTCGATATGATTCGCCCGGCGTAGCCGGAAGCGCGCAACTGGCAGCACATCCGGAGACCACCGGGGGCCTTGGCCGGCAGGACATTCGGAGACGCCAGGGGGAGTGGTGCACCGGAGAACGTCGACTCGCGGACTCCCGCAGGGGTGGCCCGCACGCCGGTCGAAGACGACTCAAAGTTGTCGCGCGCAGCACGCTCCAAGACGACCGGGAGTGTGCACCCGAGAACATCGACTCGCAGCAGCCCAGAGGGGTGGCCACGGGATCAATATCGACCTGGAAATTCCCCGGGGCGGCGTGCGCTGGGGACAGGTGGCGCGTGAGCAAGCCGAATCAGCTGGCAAACAACCGGTCGAAAATTTCCCGTGTGTAGTTCTGGATCTTCGCCAGTTCCGCCTTCAGCGGCTGGTGGTTGCGATGCTCCGGAGTCCAGCGATGTACCAGATCGGTGAGCGCCTGCAGATGCGACTCGGAATTCGGCAGGCTGGCTTCAGCGTGGCCGGAATAAACGCGCAGAGCGTGATCTACGGCGCGATAAAACGTGGCCGCGTCCAACAAAAACTCCGCGTCCGCGCGCTCCAGATGGCCGGTGGCTTCAATGATATTGACGCGCTCCGGCGTGTTCAGCACTTTGTAGAACAGGCCGCCCGCTTTCAAACGCAGAAACAGAAGTGAAAAATCGATATCGTAGAATCCGCCGTGGCCGGCTTTGAGTGGATGGTCCGGGCCCTGTTCCTTTTCTAGCCGCAGGCGCATCTGCCGCAGATCCTTTTTGGAGCGGCCGCTCTGGCCGTAGCGCCGCCAGTCCACCTTCTGCAGCTCGTGGAGAAACGTCGTGGCATGCTCGATATCGCCCGCCACGGCGCGCGCCTTCATGTACGCAATGCCTTCCCACGCTTCCGCGCTTCGGGCGAAATACTCCTGATACGCAGCTTCCGATTGCAGCAGCCCGCCCGCGCTCCCGTTGGGCCGGAGGCGCGTATCCACGGTGAACATGACGCCCGATCCGGTGTATGCGGTGATCAAGTCCACGATGCGCTCGGCCACGCGCGTCCAGAACACGTGTTCCTCGTGGTCCCGATCCGGCAGTACGAATACCAGGTCGGCGTCCGACGCCAGATCGAACTCACGCATCCCCAGCCGTCCCAGCGCGATCACCATCAGCTGGCGGTGTGCCTGATAGCCGGGCGTCGCAGGCGGATGCAGTGCGGCGATGTGTTCCACCGCCATCTGATAGCAGGCTGCTATGGCAGTGTCGGCCAGATTGGAGGTTTGATGCAGTGTTTCGAACACCGGCACGCGCTGGCACATGCTGGCGGCCTGAATGCGAAACATCTCGCGGCGGAAGTAACGGCGCAGGTCGGAGATGTCGTCAAAGTTCGCGCCGGCCTTGGTCTCACCGGGTTCCGTCGAGCTGGGAAGCTGGCAAAACTCTTCGATCAGGTGCGGAACGCGAACCAGCTCCTCGGCAAAGTAAGGACTGTGCTCGAAGATGTCGAGCGTGAAACTGGCCACCTGCGGATCGGAGTTGAGCAGCGCGAGCAATCTCGAATCCGGCATCAGTTTTTCGAGGAAGTGTTCAAAGGCCCCGGCGCCACGCCGCAGCTGCATCCGGGAGACTGCCTGGGCCAGCACCGGCGCGCGCTCATCCAAAAACCGGATCAGATTGCTGGAGGTGGGCTCCACAACCGCCGACGCTTCAATCTGCGGGGCGTTGACCTGAGCTACGGCCGGCGGCAGGCTGTAATAGATCGGCCTCTGGGCATGGATCACGCGCTCGTAAATCTCTTGAACCGCTTCCAGGTGCGCGTTCAACTCCTGCACCAGTTTCTCACCCGAAGGCGAGCTGCCCAGCTGCGCCGTCGGCATTTTTCTCGCCAGCAGGTCCAACTCGCGCGGCGACGTCGGCAAGGTATGGGTTTGACGGTCTTCGGCAAACTGAAGCCGGTGCTCCAGATTGCGCAAGAAGCGATAGGCGGCAATCAAACGTCCGAACTCCGCGGCCGAAAGCAGATCCTTCTGGCTGAGACGCGAAAGCGCCAGCATGGTTCCGCCGTGCCTCAGCCAAGGAACGCGCCCGCCGTGCAAACGCTGCAAGCACTGCACCAGAAACTCGACGTCGCGTATGCCGCCGGGAGCCAGCTTGACGTCGAACGCGGATTTGCCAAGCCTACGCCTGCTCAGCTTTTCGCTAATCCGTTCGCGCGTGGCGGACACTTCTTCCACCGCCGAAAAATCGAGCGTGGTGGAATAGATGAGCGGCTCTACCGTGCCGAGCAGCTCGCGGCCCGCCGCCGGATCCCCCGCCGCCACGCGCGCCTTGATCAGCATCTGCAATTCCCAGTCGCGTGCGCGCGTGTGATAGTAACTCTTGGCGCCGTCCAGCGAGATGCACACCTCACCCAGGCTGCCATCCGGACGCAGGCGCAGATCCATGCGGTAGCACAGGCCTTCGGCCGTATAGGTGGAAAGCAGTTCGGTGTAATGGTTCGCTACCTTCTTGTAGAACTCCTTGTTCGAAATGGGATGCTCGCCGTCAGTCTCGCCGTTCGCACCATACACGAACATCAGGTCGATATCGGAGCTATAGTTCAGTTCGCGGCCGCCCAGCTTGCCGAGCGCGATGACCGACATCCCGCACTCCCGTACTTCGCCATAGTCATCCACGTAGCGCGGCGTGCCATGGCGCGCAACCAGATCTGCCCGGATGCGCTTGTAGCTGATATGCAGAATGGCATCCGCCAGGTTCGAAAGTTCCTCCGTGGTCTCCGACAAACTGCCCAGTCCCAGCACGTCTCTGAGCAGGATGCGCAGAATCTGCTGGCGGCGGAACAAGGCGAGCGACAGTGCCAGGGGCTTTGCATCCGGCTGAGCCTGGTACGGCTGAGTTTTGAGGAATTTGCCCAGCCGCTTCTTGTATTCAGCCGCCGTCAGTACCCGGCTCATCCCGGTGAGTTCTTCCAGCCACTGCGGATTCTGCAAAATCTCTTCGGAGAGAAAGCGGCTAAAAGAAGCAACTGCGATCAAGTACTTCAACACCGCCGGCGAATGGACCAACCGGGAAAAAGCATCCGGCTGTTTGTGCTTCAAACTCAGCAGATAGTGGATGCCCGCGTCGGGATCCGCCGCCGACGCCAGCAACACTTTCACCTGATCCTGTTCTTCGATGGAGAGACCTAGTGAAAGGAGGGCCGCCTCTCCGCGCGCTAGAGCGGGCTTGCGGAGGGGCATAGTTTCGAGCAGCGGCATTCGCAATTAGACGACTTGGTCTACTAGCTCGATTATATCCTTGGAACGGATGAACCCGCTTCGTAATACGCGGGCATAGAATCCGGCCAGCCCCCAGCGAGGCGTGGAGGCATCGTTGGCTTTTACGCGAGCGTCATAGACCGCGTTCTTGATCGAAGGACCATACACGTCCAGTGTTGAGCATGGGGCGCGCATTTTGGTGAGTTCGAGCATTACATCGCCCACGCGATAACGCTGACCGATACGCATCTGGCGCCGGTCCAACCCCAGCGTGGTCAGGTTTTCGCCCAGCGCGCCTGGAAAAACCGGATAGCCTTGTGCGATCAGTTGACCGATGCCTTCGCTGGTGATCAACAGCACAGCCTGGTTCGGGCCACCGTGGATCTGTGGATGCGCCCACGCATCGCCCAGGATTCCCACGGGCGTCACCTCGCCCTCCGCGATGGGCCGCTTGGGAACGCCTCCCGGCGAAATGTTGATCTGAACGATGGACCCCGTCACTTATCCCATTCTATTTCGTCAAACGATCCACCTGGCGTAAAGAAGGAAACAGCCAGTTCCATGCCAGCACCACCGCGATGGTTCCCGCCCCGCCCAGTACCACGGCCGGAACCGCGCCAAACCATTGCGCGGTGATTCCAGATTCGAATTGGCCCACTTCGTTGGACGCTCCGATAAACAACATGTTCACCGCGCTCACCCGGCCGCGCATTTGGTCGGGCGTGGTGAGCTGCACCAGCGTGGAGCGCACAATCACACTCACCATATCGAACGCGCCGGTGAGCATCAGCGCAATCAGCGACAGCGCAATACTGTGCGACAGCCCGAAGACAATGGTGAATACCCCGAATCCGCAGATGCAGCAGAGCATGCTGAGGCCGGCCCGCCTCCGCAGCGGATAATGCGCCAGCAGAATCGCGACAGTGACGGCGCCCACGCCCGGCGCCGCGCGTAGCACTCCCAGGCCGTACGGGCCGGCGTGCAGGATCTCCCGGGCGTAAACCGGCAGCAGCGCCACCGCGCCCCCTAGCAGCACCGCAAAAAGATCCAGCGACATGCAGCCGAGGATCAATTTATTCCGCCAGATGTAACGGAGCCCTGCCAGAACCATGCCGACCGGTTCCTCCGCATTTTTCCGTGCCGCGATGTCGACGCGAATAGCCGACAACAGCAGCACCGCGATGCAGTAGGCGACGGTGGCGCACGCGTACACCGGCACGGGGCTTCCGGCAAAGCCGTAGATCAAACCTCCGGCCATGGGACCGAGTATGGTGGCGGTCTGGAAGAAGGAAGAGCCCCACGTCACCGCATTGGGGAAATGTTCCGGCTTCACCAGTTGCGGCAGGAACGCCTGGCTCGCCGGTCCATTGAACGCCCGGACTGCGCCGTTGGCGAGAAGCACCGCGTAGATGGGCCACACCGATGATAGCCCGCGAAATGCCAAGACCAGCAGAACCACGGCGCAAAGCGCGAATGCGCAATAGCAGGTGCGCAGAATCGATTGCCGCGAACGCCGGTCCGCCGTATGTCCCGCAATCAGGAACAGCACAACTCCGGGCGCGAATTGCGCCAGGCCCACCAGCCCCAGATCCAGCGGACGATGCGTCAGCGCATAAATCTGCCAGCCCACCGCCACCGAGATCATTTCCGATGACACAATCGACAAAAATCGCGCCGTCATGAACAAGCGGAAGTTCGGATAGCGGAAGGCGACGCGCGCAAGCGAGCCGGAGGTTTTCTTCACCAATTCATCCAAGTGACAGGGTTACATACCCGGCGGCACCCTTGACGCCCCAGCCGTGGCACGGCACTTGCACAACACATTGGCGGAGGAGCTATGTGGAAACAAACCTGTAGAAATTTCCTGACCGGCGCCGCAACTTTGGCCATCTTTGCCGGATTGGGCGCCGGATTGAGCTTTGCGAGCAATCATCACGTTTTAAACGGAACCTGGCAGTTAGTACCATCCCGCAGCGAGTTACACGGCGAGCCTGCCATCCAGACTGGTACCGTTACCATCAATGACCGCGAGGGCAACATCTATGTCCAGCGCAATTTCGATTTTGACAGTGCGAACCTGTCCACCTCTACCAGCTTCGCCACCGACGCCCGCGCGAAAACCTCCATCAAAGAGCCGGGCTTCAAAAGCAAGGCCAAGTGGGATGGCGACGTGCTGAAGGTGACCACCATCCATGAGGGAATCTCCACGGTGGAGCGATACAGTCTCCGCGATGACGGCGCCATGATGCTCCAGATCGATCGGACCGGGCATCAGCCGGAGATTCTGTTTTTCGAGCACCAGTAGCCTAAGCCCAGTGAGCCTAAGCTAAGATCGTAGGCTTGAGCGCACCCTCCCTCGGTAGAGCGGGATCACGTCCGTTACAAGCGCTTGATCGATCGCTGGCGATGGGCGCGCCGTTGATTGGCGTTTGGCTGCTGGCGAACCTGCTCGCCGGAGTGCTCCAGAGCGTGGCCACCAGGCGCTGGAATGACCCGCGCCTGGCTCGTGGTGTCGCGCTGTGGTATGGCTATCATCTGTATCCGGGGCGCGAGGCCAGGGAACCCATCATTGGAACCATGCATGGTCCCGTCCCGCACCTGCTCTATAGCTGCCTGGCGTTTCTGAAGGATCCAACGCTGTTGCTGATCGCCGGCTGCACGCTGTCGTGTGTGCTCTATTTCGGCGCTGTGTTGTGGCTGCATCTAAGAACCGGGCCCAGCGTGGCGGGCATCTACGGATTTTTCGCGTGTTCGGCGCTATTGCTGGTCAGCGCGGGCGGAAGGTTCTCCGCACTCAGGGTGCACGTGGATGCTCTCGCGCTGTGCTGCGCGATGCTTGCCGCTGGGATGCTGGCGCGGAGTTCGCCGCCGCGGCCGCGGGCCATCGTGGCATCCGCGCTCTTGGTGATGCTGGCGGTGGCCTCTAAACAGACCATGGCGCCACTCGCCATCGCCCTGCCATGTTTCGTATGGATAGTGGACGGAAGGCGCGCCTTCGCGCGCTATGTTGCAGTTCAAATCGCAGTTTCGGCGGCGATCTTTGCAGCGATGCTGGCATTGTTCCGGCCACCGCGAGACCTTCTGTTCAATACCTTCACGCTGCCGTTGGGGCAGCCGCGCACCGCTGCCATCGCGTCCAGAATGCTACAGGGCCTGGTCCAGTTGCGGAGCGAACTGGCCGTTGCCGCGGCGCCCTTAATCCTGCTCGCCGCATTGGTTGCGCTGGATTCGGGCAACATCCGGCAGAAGCTGGCGAAGCATCGCTGGCTGGTTTTTCTGTGGATGGCCGCGCTCCAGCTTCCCATCGAACTGCGCGCCTGGACCACGGACGGAGGCGCCGAAAATCATCTGGGAGTTGTGGCGCTCTTCGTGGCCCTGGCTACTACGCTGGGGCTGGTTGGACTCTGGACAACGGATACTCACGAAAAGCAGGCGTGGATTGGAATTGTTGCGCGAATGTTGCTGGTGGGAATGCTGGTGGCGCTCCTCACTCTTCCAGGTGACATTGTCCGGGATCTTCGGATGGTGCGGACCAGTCCTACGCAAGTTGCATATAACTACGAACGCCGGTATCCGCGCCGGGTATATTTCCCGCTCAATCCACTCGCTGTGCTCTTGGCCGAAGGCCGGCTAACGCACCTGGACGATGCCCTATTCGGCCGCGAATGGGCGGGCTTCCCGGTCAGCCAGGAGCAGTTAGCCGCGGGACTTCCCGCGGGCTACGAATTGGTGGCCTATCCGCCGGACCAGACGCCTCACGCCGCAATTCTCAAGAGTTTGGTGCAGGACAAGCCGCTGGTGGAGGTGCCGGAGCTGAAAGGCTGGCGGGTGTACAGGGTCAGGCCGCCAGTTACTCAACCGTCTGCACGCTGAAGCGCAATGTCACCTAGTTTTGTTGTTGGCAGAGCTTTGCGAGGAGCGAGCCAGGCGTCGGCACGATTGCCGACGCGGCACGCACGAGTGTGCGTGCGCCACAATCGATTCAACACATGGCGGCGCAAGCACTCGCTAAATGTCGTAATACAACGCGAACTCGTACGGGTGCGGCCGTAGCCGGATGGCGTCCGCCTCATTGCGGCGTTTGTAATTGATGAACGTCTCGATCAGCTCTTCGGTGAACACGTCACCCTTGAGCAGGAACGAATGGTCGTCCTCCAAACATCCCAGCGCCTCTTCGAGTGACGACGGCATGGACGGAACCTTCTTCATCTCTTCGGGCGACAGATCGTAGATGTCTTTGTCCAGCGGCTCGCCCGGATCAGCCTTGGTAAGAATCCCGTCGATTCCCGCCATCAGCATTGCCGCAAAAGCCATATATGGATTCGACGATGGATCGGGCGGACGAAACTCCACGCGCTTGGCCTTGGGGCTGGCCGAATACATCGGAATTCGAACGGCCGCCGAACGGTTGCGTCGCGAGTACGCCAGATTCACCGGCGCTTCGTAGCCCGGCACCAGCCGCTTGTAGCTATTCGTGGTGGGCGCAATGATAGCCGACAACGCCCGCGCGTGCTTCAACAATCCGGCGATGTAGTGCAGCGCCATCTGGCTCAAACCCGCGTATCCATCGCCGGCGAATTGCGGCTTGCCGTCCTTCCATAAGCTTTGATGCGTGTGCATCCCGCTGCCGTTGTCGCCGAACAGCGGCTTCGGCATGAACGTAACCGACTTGCCGTACTGATTCGCGACATTGCGGATCACGTACTTGTACAACATCATATTGTCGGCCGACTTGATCAGCGTATCGAATCGCTGATCGATCTCGCATTGCCCGCCGGTGGCCACTTCATGGTGATGGCACTCGATGTTGATCCCGCACTTGATCATGGTCTCCACCATCTCGGCCCGCAGGTCCTGATAGTGATCCGTCGGAGGAACCGGGAAATAACCTTCCTTGTAACGCGGCCGGTAGCCCAGATTCTGGCCCTCGCGCCCCGAATTCCAGCGGCCTTCCTCGGCATCGATGAAGTAATATCCGGAATGCTGATCCTGATCGAAACGCACGTTATCGAAAATGAAAAACTCGGCCTCCGCTCCGAAATACGCCGTGTCCGCCAGGCCGCTGTTTTTCAGATAGCTTTCGGCTTTGCGGGCGATCCAGCGTGGATCCCGTTCGTAGTGCTGGCGCGTTATAGGGTCGATCACGTCGCTGGTCATCACTAACGTACGAATTTCCCCAAAGGGATCCATAAACGCGGTGCTCGCGTCCGGGATAAGCAGCATGTCGCTCTCGTTGATGGCCGCCCAACCGCGGATGCTGGATCCATCAATGCCGAAACCCTCTTCAAACGAGTCCTGGGTGAGCTGGCTGATGGGATAGGAGACGTGTTGCTGCAAACCGGGCAGATCCGTGAAGCGCAAATCTACTTGGCGCACTTCTTTGCTTTTCGCAAACTCCAAAACTTCCTGCGGATTCATCTGTCCTCCATTCGTGAATTGCTGCGCATGAAATAACTGCGCTAGCATAGCATACCGTTTTATGCTTGCTGGTTGACAAACGCGCCTCTCCAAAGCAACCATCGTTCGAGGTTCCATGGGCGACGATTTTGACGACGGCGGAAATTTTGGCGACTTTGGGAATGGGGATGGCGGCGACGACGGAGGCCCCGACGATCAAGATCCCGATCAGGATGATCAAGGCGATGACGACCAGGGCGACGATCAAGACGACGGTCAGGATAGCGGCCAGCCGCCCGCTGACGGCGATCCAAACGGGGACGATCAAAACAACGGCGGCGATGACGGCGGCAACGATGACAACCTGGACGATATGTTCGCCTCCAGCGACGACCTCCCGCCCGTGGACGACGACGTTTTCGCCAGCGCCGCTGATTTCCCGAATGCGGATGCATCGGATTTCGAAGACGACGCCGGCGACTGGTCAGCCACGGACTATCAGGAATCGGCGCAAAACCTCTTCGGCGATCATCCCTTCTTCGGCGACACACTGGTTCAGCAAAGGATCGATGAAGGTTTTCAGCCGTACCAGGATGCCGCTTTCGGCCAGGGGTTCAATCAGATTGCGCCCGGAACTTCGGACACTGTTGAGTTGTTTGAGCGCGACGGCAGGTTGTTCGCATTCGGCTTTGTAACGCAAGCCGTGCTCGAACTGTTGATGGCGCGCTACACCGGCATCGATTGGGACAATCTCGAAGTGGCCGTTCCGCCCAAGGGCGACGCAGTGCCGCCACAACCCCTCCCGCCTGCATTTGCAAACATCGCCGAGCAGGACTCCGTGGATCTGCGCAAGTACTCTACTCCGGTCGGCGATCAGGGACAGACCGGCCGTTGCTCCGCGTTCGCGTGGACCCACGCCGCCGAGATGTCGCGCAATATTTTGAAGGTTGAATCGCCGCGCCTCTCGCCCAATTTCACCATGCTGGAATTCCAGCGCATGCAGGGGGACGCGCGCAGTTATGAGTACGCTTATCAAGGCGGCGACGGTACAGTCAGCGGTCCCGACCCCGGCCAGGTGCTGGTGGAAAACGGAACGTGCCGGCAGGATTTATGGCCGGACGATCGCCCCAGCCCCGTCACAAACGAGGAGCAACTGGAGTCCGACGCGGAACGTTATCGGTTGGAAGCAGTTCCGCTGCCCATCGCGATGGATGATGTGAAGAAGGTGTTGAGCGCCGGGTGCCCCGTGCATGTCTCCATGAATACGGGTTCCACCTTTTCCGATGTCGGCCGCGATGGCGTTTTCAACGCCGCTGAGGCGCCGTCGGGAAGGCATGGACGGCACGCGATGTTGATCGTGGGCTACGTTGGGAATTTCTTTACGCTGAAAAATTCCTGGGGTACGGACTGGGGCGACAAGGGCTTTTGCTACATTCCGAAGAACGTCCTTGCCGCCTCCGATCCGGATTTCGTTGCGGTATTACTCAAGAAGCCGGGTTAGCGGTACCTCCGGACGATCATCTTTCGTAAGCCTGGCGACGATGCGCGATTCGCGTCACACTGACGAGTTTCGCCTCATCGTCGATGATGTACACTACGCGCCAGTCACCGACCCGAAGACGCCACTGATCTTTATAGCCCTTCAGCTTTTTGCAGCCTTGGGGCCTTGGAGTTTGGCTTAGATATTCGATCTTGCGAACCGCGCGGCGCAGTACGCTGTCCGGCAGTGCTTCAAGTTCTTTTTGTGCGGACGGCTTTACTTCGACAATGTAATCATTCACGAAGACGACCGCGCTTGACAAGGTCGGCCTTGATCTTTTCGAGCGGTATTCCCTTTTCCTTCCGTCGCGACTCAGAAATCAGACCGTCCCAGAAGTCCTCCAATATAGCGCCGTATTTTTTCAGGTCGATCTGAACTGCCACCTTGCGGCCCTTCTCGTCGGTAACGAAGTGGATTCCACCCATGACTGTATTGTCCTTCATGTGGGCTGACGGACGCCCATGCTCCCGGCCCGCCTTACTTGCGCTCGATGCGCATGCCGTAAAACGACCGGTACACAAAGAACAGCGAGACCGCCAGGAACAGCGCGGCCAGCACGTCGGTAAACATCGCGCTTTGATCGCGAGTCAGCGAAACGGCCAGTTCCACGGCAAGCAATCCAAACAGCGTGGTGAACTTGATGATCGGGTTCAACGCCACCGAAGACGTATCTTTGAACGGATCGCCCACCGTATCTCCCACTACCGTGGCATCGTGCAGCGGAGTGCCCTTCTGCTTCAACTCCGTCTCCACAATCTTCTTGGCGTTATCCCAGGCGCCGCCCGCGTTGGCCATGAAGATGGCTTGATACAGGCCGAACAGCGCGATCGAAATCAGATAGCCGATGAAGAAGTACGGCTCCACAAATGCAAACGCCAGCGTGGCGAAGAACACGGTGAGGAAGATGTTGAACATGCCCTTCTGCGCGTACTGCGTGCAGATCTCCACCACCTTCTTGCTGTCGGAGACGGAGGCCTTCTCGGAGCTTTCCAGGTTGATGTTCGCCTTGATGAATTCCACCGCGCGATAGGCGCCCGTGGTCACGGCTTGCATGGATGCGCCCGTGAACCAATAAATAACCGCGCCCCCGGTGATCAAGCCCAGCAGGAACGGGTAGTAAAGAATGGATAGCTTGGCAAGCTGGTCCGCCTGCAGTTTGTTGGTCAGCGCCACAATGATCGAAAAAATCATGGTGGTTGCGCCCACCACCGCGGTTCCGATCAGCACAGGTTTCGCCGTGGCTTTGAACGTATTGCCGGCACCATCGTTCTCTTCCAGATTCTCTTTGCCCCTGTCGAAGTCCGGCTTAAATCCGAAGTCCTTCTGGATCTCGCCGGAGATGTTGGGAATGCTCTCGATGGTGGAAAGCTCGAAAACGGATTGCGCGTTGTCGGTGACTGGTCCGTAGGAATCCACCGCGATGGTCACCGGGCCCATGCCCAGGAAGCCGAACGCGACTAAGCCGAAGGCGAAAACGGCGGGCGCGAGCATGATGGCTTCAAAGCCCTGCGTGCTGATCCAAGCGCCAGTTGCCATCAACGCCAGCATCGCCATGCCCAGCCAGAATGCGCTGAAGTTGCCGGCCACCAGGCCGGATAAAATGTTGAGCGACGCGCCGCCTTCTTCAGATGAAGTCACCACTTCGCGCACGTGCCGCGAGTGTACGGACGTGAAGGCTTTTACCAGCTCAGGGATAATCGCGCCCGCCAGGGTGCCGCAAGTGATCACCGAAGAAAGCTTCCACCACAGCGTTGTATCGCCGCCCAGATTCGGAATAATCTGGCTGGACACCAGGTACGTTGCGCCGATAGAAATGGCCGAGGTCAACCACACCAGAGAGGTCAGCGGCGCTTCAAAATTCATTTTCGCGACGTTGCCGTATTTGCTCTTGGCAACCGCGTCGTTGATGAAGTACGAGACGGCGGAGGAAACCACCATCATCACGCGCATCACGAAGATCCACACCAACAGCTGAATTTGCACCGTGGTGTTGTTGACGGCCAGCAGGATGAAGGTAATGAGCGCCACGCCGGTGACACCGTAGGTTTCGAATCCGTCCGCGCTAGGCCCAACCGAATCGCCCGCGTTGTCGCCGGTACAATCCGCGATCACGCCCGGGTTGCGCGCGTCGTCTTCCTTGATTTTGAACACGATCTTCATCAGGTCCGCGCCGATGTCGGCGATCTTGGTGAAGATGCC
>Ga0209624_10002878_pt1 | contig 12503 bp, 14 predicted proteins | sample JacPinW_OM2H0_O1_FD_188565 | JGI IMG/M metagenome (GOLD analysis project Ga0209624, IMG submission 188565) | Forest soil microbial communities from Algoma, Ontario, Canada - Jack Pine, Ontario site 1_JW_OM2H0_O1 (SPAdes) (version 2) | ecosystem: Environmental > Terrestrial > Soil > Boreal... | reverse complement strand
GAGGCCGCGGGTTTCAAAGCAATCGTCGTCACACTCGACACCTGGCTTCTCGGATGGCGACCGCGAGACCTCAACGCCGCGAACTTCCCGCAGCTGCGCGGAGTCGCACTTCAGAACTACTTTACGGATCCCTGCTTTCTCCGCTCACTCGAGAAGCCTCCCGAAGAGGATCTCTCCGCCGCAGTCATGCAGTGGATTAAAAACATTGGCAACCCCCTTACATGGAAGCATCTTCCATGGCTGCGGTCCCTCACCAAACTGCCTCTCATCCTCAAGGGTATCTGTCATCCCGATGACGCCAGACGCGCCATCGACGTTGGGATCGAAGGCATCTACTGTTCGAATCACGGAGGACGGCAGGCCAACGGTGGCGTCCCCGCGATCGATATGCTCCCCGGCATCGTAGAGGCCTGTGGCACGACCCCAGTTCTATTCGACTCCGGGGTTCGATCCGGCACCGATGTCGTCAAGGCTTTAGCAATGGGGGCAGCTGCTGTCGGAATTGGACGTCCGTATGTCTATGGTCTCGCCCTTGCTGGAACCGAGGGAGTGACTCATGTTCTGAAGAGTTTTCTGGCCGAGGCCGACCTGCTGATGGCCATCGACGGCTTCCCCACTCTCACTGCTCTACGGCAGGCCGGCGTTGTCCGCTTATAACTATTTGGAAATGGTGACTGCTATCCCCAAACCTGCATGAAGATTCGCTCTGTCCACCGATACAACAAACTAGTGAGCTCACCCTCATTCAACCTGATCCATTCAGACGCGAGGCACCGTTCATATCTTTCACGTCGAGATTGGCAGCTTAGTAGAGGGCTTGGGCATTTCAGGTTCGCAGACAGAGGCATTGGTACCAGAAACGCGCGCATCTCGTGGGTGATGCATGTTGATTAGTGCCAAATCGCCAACTCACTCATCGACAAATGAGATCGAGGCAAGTTGCTGAAAAGTCGCCATCTCGGCAACTTGACAGCGAACCAGAACTTTGTAATCTCACTATTCCCTATAGCCGGTTTTTCATCCAAGTGGAACCGACCGCATTCGTAAACACAAGTCGACTTCCCGTTGCCAATCAGTTCTCAATGAGTGCGTTGCTGATTTTGTGTCATTTGACAATCCTGGGAAGAGCAGGAGAATTTAGAATTTTTAGGACAGAGAATGGTGAGCATTCTCTGATGCCCACTGTTCCAAGGAAAATGTGGGTTCACTACAAGACCTGCTCAACCTCACCGGTGGTAGCAGCGAGATGCCACACTGGTTCCCCTTTATCTGCCCTTGACATGAGACTCCTCCGTACACAAAATTCCTCCCGGAGAACCAGAGCATTCGCGGTAGTCGGCCATCGCCCGAAGAGCAAGGAGCATTAGATGAAGGCATTGATCTTTTGCAAGACCGGTGAACCGAAGAGCACATTGGAACTGGCAGAGATGCCTGTTCCGCCTTTGGGCCCCGGCGAAGTGCTCGTCCGAGTACTTCTCAGCCCGATCAACGCATCCGATCTGCACATGGTGCGCGGGCGCTATGGCTATCAACCGGAGTTGCCGGCCAGCCCAGGCATTGAAGGCGTGGGGGTTGTGGAGGCGGTAGGTCCGGGCTTGCAGGGTCCGATACCTGGAACTCGCGTAGTTTTCATTGACACCTGGAGCACCTGGCGCGAGCAGATCGTGTGCCCGGCGGACAAACTTGTGCCCGTTCCAGACGGGCTGGACGATTCCGCCGCCGCCGCTTCCTACATCAATCCTTTGACGGCATGGGCGTTGACCAGATCAACTCACAACCTTAAAGAAGGCGACTGGCTTCTGCAGACGGCGGCTGCATCCAGTGTGGGGAAGTTCGTGCTTCAACTGGCGCAGGAGTATCGATTCAAGACGATCAACGTCATTCGGCGGCGTGAGCAGGAGTCAATCATACGCAATCTCGGAGGCGAGGAGGTCATCTGCACAGCCGACGAGGATCTGAGGTCACGCCTGCAGGAATTGACTGCGGGCAAGGGCGTTGAACGAGCGATTGACTGCGTTGCCGGAGACCTTGGCGCCGAGATTGCCCGCAACCTCGCTCCCGCAGGAACCATGCTGGTGTACGGAGCCCTTTCCAGTCACCGGCAGACGGATCCCGCGAAATTCCTCATGCCGCTGCTTGCTCCACGGTTGATTTATTCCACAGCAACCGTTCGCGGCTGGTGGCTTCCGCGTTGGGTGCCTTCCCAGCCGCTCGCCGAAGTGCGGGCAGCGACGAAGGATCTTCTCACCATGTTTTCGAAGGGAGCACTTACGCCGCCAACGAGTGTGCGGTATTCAGTGAAGGACTTCCAGGAGGCAGTAAGCTTCGCCGATGGTGAGGCAGGACAGGAAAAGGTCTTGCTGGATTTCTCCAATTAATCTGTTGCGAGGGGTCCTGGCTGAGCAGGCCGGCCTGCAGCTTTTCAGGAAACTCCCGACGTACGCTCTTCCAGTAGCCTTTCGAGCAAGATTTTTGTGGCTGGCCACTCCTTCATCGTGAAGGAGTAATTCACAGTGTCGCGAACAAAACCATCCCGCATGATTGTGTGACAGCGCAAGACTCCGTCGCGCACAGCGCCGAGTCGCTCTATGGCGCGTTGCGAACGGACATTTCTTGCATCAGTATTCAACTCAACTCTGTTAGCTACGATCATGTCGAAAGCATGGTTGAGCATCAGATACTTCGCTGCAGTATTGATCCGTGTCCTTCTATAGGGTGCTCCAAGCCAGGTCTTTCCCAGTTCGAGTCTCTTGTGTTCAGGCACGACCCGGTAAAAGCTTGTTGTACCAACCGCTAACTGACTAACTTCGTCGATGATGGCAAAGTTCAGCTCCGTGCCGCGTTCATTGGCGTTCATGGCGCTGCCAATCCAAGTTTGTAATTCGTCCCTCGATGCGAGGTATGCAAATGTCATATACCGCCAAATATCCTCCTCCCCTGACCAACGAGAAAGCTGATCGAGGTGAGAGTAGTCGACGGGAACAAGGAGAACCGAATAGCCCTGCAACGTTGTCCTTTGCAGGGGCCACTGAAAGAGCCTCTCAGAATGCTGGTTTGACATGTTGAAACCACCTAATTTGTTCCGAACGATTTTAGTAAACGGATGAATGCTTTCTCGTTTTCGCGGTTCAACGGAACACTATCGCCAATTGAACTTCTGCCGAACGCTCTCTAGAATCGCATCTGCAAGTTGAGGGCCTCAAGGTGCATTCGGTTGGCCATGGCCAAGCGGAGGGTGTCAGTCTGGCGATTGCTCGCGACAATAGTAGGTACCGCAGCGGGGGTGCCTGCTTTGGGTCGGATGCCCTCCATAACCTTTATGGAGTGAGTGGGTTACAGAATAATGGGGCCGAGCTAAATCTTTCTGAATCTCTAGACCGACTGGTCTACTCTATTCAAGTGCGAGGCGAAATACCTCGGGAATTTAGGAGGATTCACATCATGTCAGCACCCATATCCAAAGGCACCGCTCTTATCACTGGCGCTTCTACCGGCATCGGCGCAGTCTACGCAGATCGCCTTGCCAAGCGCGGATACGATCTCATTCTCGTGGCTCGCAGCCAAGAGAATCTCTCTGAAGTTGCCGCACGATTGAAGTCCACCGGTCGAAGAATCGAAACGATCGCTGCCGACCTGACGAAGGCGGAAGATGTTCGGAACATCGCCGAGCGTTTGCGCACCGACCCCGGAATCACTGCGCTGGTAAACAACGCCGGCCTGGGCAGCGCAGGGAAACTTCTCGATTCGAACATCGACAATCTCGAATCGATGATCTACTTGAATGTCACCGCTCTGACGCGGCTGGCCCTTGCCGCCCTGCCTGGTTTTGTGGCACGCAAGAACGGTCTATTGATCAACATTGCCTCCGTCGTCGCCCTTGCGCCCGACCTTCTGAACGGAACATACAGCGGCACCAAGGCGTACGTCGTGAACTTTACGCAAGCCCTAAAGAACGAACTGGAAGGCACGGGCGTCACTGTCCAAGCTGTGCTGCCCGGCGCAACTGCAACGCCGTTCTGGGCAAAGGCCGGCCGTCCGGTGGAGGACCTGCCGAGCGAGATCGTAATGACCGCTGAGGACATGGTGGACGCATCGCTCGCCGGTCTCGATCGGCATGAGCTGGTTACCATTCCAGCTCTACCTGATGTCGCTGACTGGGAGAAGTACGATGCGGCGCGTAAGGCCCTGGGCCCGAACCTTTCCCGCCAGAAACCGGCTGCTCGTTATGGAATTCAGAGCTGATCCGGCTGGGAAACAGTTGCATAGATGTGGTCGAAGGCTGGGCGGTTTCGAAATAAGTCCAGCTTTCGATCATCGGTACAAGGGTGGAGAGGAATTTCTTATGACAGTAAAGTCTACTCGTGATCATCTGCTCGATACGGGTTTGAAGCTCATGCACCAGCATGGTTACCACGAGACTGGGCTTACCGAAATTCTGAAAGCGGCAGATGTGGCCAAAGGCTCTTTCTACCACCATTTTGGCAGCAAGGAAGACTTCGCCGCGGCCGCATTGGACCGGTACACAACGCGCGAGGCGGAACATTCCGCTGTCGTCCTCACTGGATCGAAGGCGTCCCCGCTCAAGCGTCTGAAACAGTACTTCACGTACCTTATAAAGTTCTACGGCCAGAAGGGAGAGATTCCAGGATGCATGATGGGGCGCTTCAGTTTGGAAGTTGCCGCAGCGAACCCGCAGTTGAGAAAACAGATTTCCGCCACCTTCGCGCACTGGCAACACACCATCGCAACGGTGATTCAGGAGGCGATCACGCAGGAAGAACTGCCTGGAAATACAGACCCCGAATCATTGGCAGGGTTCCTGCTCAATAGCTGGGAAGGGGCGCTGTTGCGTTCGCAGGTTGAAGCGAGTGACGCTCCGCTCGAAGTCTTCATGCAGATCGCATTCGATCAATTGCTGAAGAAACACGCACATGCTTGACCTCGCACCATAACTCCCAGGCAATACAGGGCCGGTATTAACTGCCTTGAGCCTGGGCCCGGTTAGCCGGCTACAAATCCGGAACTTTCACATTTTGAACCGAAAGGGAGAAACAGATGTCCACGATCAATCTTCATCAGACAACTACTTTGACAACAGAGCAGTACCTCGCCGGGCTCACCGACTTCGGGCCGGGCCGCTCGGAGCTTTTTGGCAACAGCGCCGATGAGTACCTTAAGGTGCATCAACTGGGCCGCGCGGAAGCCGACGTTACGGAAGGCTCTGGCGGTATCTGGGAGCGGCTGCACTACGACTGGTCTGATCCGAACCATGTCGTCCTCACGACTACTGACTCCAACCTCTGGGGAGGCGCGTCCGGCCACACCTACAACTTCACTCGTCAGGCCAACGGAACGACTGACATTGACGTTGTGGTCATCCGCGAAGGAAAGAATCTCAAGGGACGTCTACTTGGCTTTGTACTGGGAACGTTCGGCAAGGGCGTTCTGGAAAAGGCGTTTGAACAAAGCGTGAAGGCTATTGAAGCCCGGAACTACCGAGCTGGAGAGCGAATCGCGGCTTGAGCTTGCCCGCTCGGATAAGTAATCGGAAACGCGCTTGTCGTCACTTGGCCGGATAGGCGACTATTCGGGCAAGTGAGCGGCTGCAACCGCGCGGGAGCGCAAAACGTTTCGGGATTCTTAGGCAAGAGATTCCTTCGCACCGGGGGTTTTCCTTGTCTGAGCGCCGCTGGATAAATTCGTTGGATTCCGGATATCTAGTAATCTTCTCTCGCTGCCCGCGGTCTCGGTGCCGATCGGTACTCGGAATGCGACGAGTTGATCAGGCAGTGGCTCGATTTGTGCATTCCGAGTACCGGTGAGGGGAGGATGGGTCTATTCCTTCGCAACCTGTCAGGTGGAACCCACTCGTACTATGTGGTCCGCTTCCCGTGCTCTAGGAGAGCTATAGGCCCGCGTAGTAGTCATACCTCTGTTCGTGCCAATAGTCACGCGGCCTTACGTTTGTGTAGGTAATTCGGCCAATCCGTTTGATCTGCGTGATGCCGTGCTCATAGATGCCCGCACCAGCGGAGGTGTAGATACTCTTCGACGCCAATAAGAGCCAGAGTAGCGAACGACAAAGCCATCTGTACTCGCTCCATACGGATTCTGTTCGGTTTCAGTGGTTGACGCCACCGCGAAGCCGGACGATTGCGGAGATGGCGTATCTGCAACAGAATCACGAGATTCAGGGAGGAGCCGAGCAGCGCAAGCACTATCATCGGTACTCGGATCCAGTCCTGGTGAAAGCGGTCCATGGCTGTTCCGATTCCGGCGCTCACCGCGAGGGAGCCCACCCCAATCACAAGCCGGAGGTCGTCAACAGCGGCAAAGAAGGTGCAGATGCTTTGAAGAACCGCAAAAAAGAAACCGGACCAAACGATCACGCCTTGAGCACTGTCATACCCGGCGGGCGTCAGTTGCGACAGCGCTGTCTTAAAAGCCGGTGGCTTCGCGAGAATGGTTGACATCGGCGAGAGTTGCTCCTTATGAAAATGGCATGTTGATATTCTCTTCAAGCTCTACCTGCTGATTGTCAGCAGAGTGTAATTTATAAAAAGAAGCGTGCAAGGTCGGCGACAATCGGTGGAAGGTATCTACGAACGAGCTGTCTCCAGCACCTATCTGCTGTACTTTCTTCGAGATTGGCCTTTGCGCTAGCTGGTCTCCTGCCGACAGAACCAACCTAGCTCAGACGCATGTGCGAAATAGCCCTGGATTCGGGCGGCTTGCTCATCTGCGGAGAAGTGGCCATTGCGGAATGCATTCTCCAGGGCGTCCCCTAATGGCACACCTTTTTGCAGCGCGGAGAGCAGCCGGAAGTTCTCCCGGTCGATGCGCCTGTAATACACGGAATTATCGTAACGGTGGACGACAAGGAAAACTGCCGATCGGAGCATCTTTGGCAGGCGGGCTCGCTGGACATGCCTGCGTTCCGGCACCGCATTGCTCATGATGTCGCTCGGACCGGTCTCCTGATGCACGGCCAACACCAGTTCATCAACGGGATAGTTAAGCTCAAGGAGCTGTATGTGAGGCTGCAGAAACAATCTGGATCCAGCTGCAAGATCCGCGAAGTCCGCAGCGGTCAAAGGATCGGCCTCAACCCTGTCGAAGGCCTCAACGTAGGCCCACTCCAGCCTTGCCACGTCCAACAGAAGTTTATGCCGGCGGGGAGCAAGCTCAGAGTGCTCCTCGAGCCACTGCGGCAGCTTCGAGCCAAGGTCTCTCAAAGTAAACGAGGTCGATGGGTTCTCCCGAAGATAGGTGAGGACTAAGCGATCGAATACCTTCTCTCCCAGCACTGCGTTTAACGCTGGGAAATCTTCTGCTATCGCTCCAATGACTCGAAACCAGTATTGGCGGTTATAGATCTCAAGGCGGTCGAAGGAGGACAGCAGATTATTCGGTTTGATGTAGCTATCGGCGATTTCCTGTGTCGAGCGCCCATCGGTGGTTAGTCGCTGCATCTGAAAATCTGAGGTGAGCGGCCGCATCACATCTTCAGCCATGCGTCTTTGAAGCTCGAGAAGGTTCATGTAAAGGCCCCCTCTCGCGCGTGCTCTTCTATCAAACTGCCTGCAGTATTGGAGACTTCTGCGGGCCCCAGATATTTGGTCGCCTTCAACGCTTCGGCGTGCACCTCATCAAAGGAGGGAATGTTGTCGTCCCACTCGAGCAAGGTTGCCGTAGGTCCAACTCGTTCGATCGCCCTCGCATACAAATGCCAAACCGGATCCAGCACCGGATGATCGTGCGTATCGAGGATGTACTTTTCGAACTTCGAATGACCGGCGATGTGAATTTGCGCGACACGCTCTGCCGGAACGCTGTTGACGTATTCCAGCGGGTTGAAGCCATGATTCTGCGACGATACATAGATATTGTTCACGTCGAGCAAAATCCCGCAGTCCGCTGCTTCGACCACCTCGTTCAGGAACTCCCACTCGGCCATCTCGGACTCGTGAAACTCGGCATAGCTGCTCACATTTTCCACCGCAACTGGAATCTCCAGGAAATCCTGGACCTCGCGTATCCGCGCTGCCGTGGTCTTTACTGCCTCGAAGGTGTACGGCAGCGGCAGGAGATCATGCGTGTAACGCCCATCCACGCTTCCCCAGCAGAGGTGGTCGGAGAGCCAGGGGGTCTTCGTTCGCCGCGTGAGCGTTTTCAGGCGCTTCATGTGCTCGCGATTCAATGGCTGTGCGGAACCAAAGTACATTGACACGCCATGCTGAACTACCCTGTATCGCTCGAGAATCTGGTCGAGTGTCTGTAACGCCCGACCGCCATCGACCATGTAGTTCTCGGATATGATTTCAAACCAGTCGACGACCGGTTTCTCAGCAAAAATATGTTCGTAGTGAGGCATCCGCAGGCCGATTCCTACGCCATAGTCGCTGAATCCATTGAAACGATTGGCTGGCATGACTCACTCCGTCAGGGCAACAAATTCATTGGACACTGGAGGCTTGAAAGGCGCTCAAGCCTCCATACTGAGTAGGTGCTCAGGCCTTTTTGGGAGGTTTGGAGCCGTCAGTTGCACAGCCGCCCTTACCCTTGCAGTCGTTCTTGCCAGGGTTCTTACCGCCACCCTGCCCCTTACAATCATTTTTGCCTTTGCAGGAGTGCTTGGGAAGGGGATTGTCCTGAACAAGCACGACCCCGGCGTGGGCCGTGGCAGGGGCACCATCTGCCGTGGTCGTCTGAGCGTTCAGACGGATCGAGGTGCCGCCCATCAAACCTGCAACGGCGGCGGCCAATGCGAGCGATTGTATGGAATTTTTCATAGAAACACGCCTTTCTTTCAGTTGGGCCACACGCGACGCGTGTTGGACGTTGATGAATTGCTGCGTTGATCGTAGAGAGTTGGAGAGAAGCGCAGGATTTACCGGCGCTTCTTCACCTTTTTGTATCGGAAGTATGAGGGCCACGGGTCACAAAAGGTTACGCGGAAACGTGAATGAACCATTAATTATTCGACGTCGGGTGCGAATCAGCCGCATGCGAAAAAGAATCTGTCATTCGCCGAATTGCTTCAGCAGCCGCTACCCGCGTCGGAGCATTCTCTGTAACCTTCTCAGCTCAGGCAACTCGACTCCAACACTCGACTCCAACGTCAACCGGGGACCGCCGCGGCTATGCCACGAGCATTCCGGACGAAACCTTAGGATTGAACACCGTCTGAATTTCTCGTAACCAATTGGATGGTCAGGGTTCTAACGTTGTGCAGACCGGAAGAGGCTCACGCCGTAGGCTGCATTGGGTCCGGGTATCGCTCCTGGATATTCGTCGAGATAGAGGTAAGATGAAAAGCCTTCTGCAGTTATATGCCCGTTGTTCGGTATTGGTTTCTTGTCTTCAATCGCCATTTCTATTGGCTGTACGGCTCTACTGGGGATGGCAATTCGCTCAATCGGGTTGGGGGAAGCTGCATCATCTGGACAAGATTACCAGCTTCTTTACGACTTTGAACATCCCTTTTCCTGCGCTGAACGCGCACTTTATCTCCGGTCTGGAGTTCGTTGGCGGAATCCTCTTGATTGTGGGACTCGGTGCAAGACTGACCGGACTGCTCCTCGCAGGGAATATGCTGGTGGCGTACTGGACCGCGGACCGCGAGGCGCTCTTTTCGGTCTTTTCCGATCCAGGTAAGTTTTACGTGGCTGATCCGTACACGTTTCTGTTCGCCTCCGCCATGGTGGTTGTATTCGGTGCAGGGCTGTTCTCCATCGATGCCTTGTTACCAAAACGCCGCCGAGCTTGGATCGAAACGCAATGAACGGAACCACCGACAACACGAGCGAGGCCCAGATCATTGCCTCCATTCTCGCTGGCAACACCCAAGAGTTTCACGACCTGATTCGCCCTCACGAGCGAAGCGTCTACATCATGGCGCTGTCTTTGCTCCACAATGAAGCCGATGCCGAGGACGCAGCGCAGGAGGCATTTCTCAAGGCGTTCCGGAACCTTGCACAGTTCCGCGGGGAGTCAAAGTTTAGTACATGGCTGGTAAGCATCGCCCTCAACGAAGCCCGAAGCCGTCTTCGCAGGAAAAAGACGTTGAAAATGGAGTCTCTGGACGACCCCCCCGAAGGGCAAGGTCATGTCTCCCCGGCGCTCTTGCGGGACTGGCGCGAGATACCGTCCGAGGTATTGGAGCGACAGGAGTTCCGCCTGCTATTGCAGGAAGCGGTTACCGATCTGCCATTGATCTATCGAGAGATATTCCTACTGCGGGATGTCGAGGAGTTGAGTGTAAATGAATCTGCTGAGGCGCTTGGTATCACCGTCGCGTCGGCAAAGGTACGGCTTCATCGCGCGCGTATCATGCTCCAGAAAAAACTAGTTCCACAGTTGAAGAAGGCAAATCCAAAACGGAGGTGGTTCTCATGGTCATAGAGTGCAAGCACGTTTGGGACCACATCTCCGACTATCTCGATGGAACCCTCCCTCCAGAGATCCTTGAGCAAGTGCAAAAACATCTGGAGCACTGCGAAATTTGCTCGGCGATTCTCGACTCGACACGAAATATCCTGATTCTCACCGCGGACGAGCGGATCTTTGAGCTTCCGCTGGGCTTCAGTGAGCGCCTCCACGCAAGGCTCGAGGCCGAAATGCGCGGCATTTCCCCTGCGCCTTCAGACACCGAGGAAGAATGACGAAAATGCAACCTCTACGGAATCCGATGAACCATCGGATGGTCGATCCACTCAGCGGCCACCAGAACCAACGTGATGATCGCAAGCGCAATTTGAAAGAACTCCGATCGCCGCTGCTTCGGAGTTACGGCCTGCATGCGCCACTGTGAAGAAGGCCGAGCGCGCAGTGTACGAATGCGCCAGATGACGTAGAGGGTGATCAGCGAGCCGATCGTTGCCGCGATCATCATGGGGATCCGAATCACGTCCCGATGAAAGCCGCTCGCCGGTGCGTGGATGCCAATCGTGGCCTCGGCAAGCGCACTCAGACCGATGGCGACACGAATACCGCTGATCGCAATGACGGCCGTACAGGCACTCTGCAAAACAATGAATATCAGGCTCGTCATGCTCACAAGCCGTGTCCGCTTGCCCACGGGGCTCTCAGACAAGACTGGTTCCGAATTCTGTGAACTACTCGTTTGAAGGGACATTTTGGTATCAAGTTTTAGACGCACAGAACTCTCGTTAAGAAGCTAGAAATCAAAGATGGCTCAAAGCTGCTGCCGCACGCTGCGTGCATTGTCCAAGACAATTTCATTTACCGTGTAACTTTTCTATCTCCAGACCCTCCAACATTTGCGCGATCCCTGAAGTATGTCCAAGGTGATTCCATCCAATCACTCAACGCCCTTCTTCGGTCTCGCGTAATCCGTCTTTCCAAGGAGCTGCAAATGCTTCGCGGCTATGGCTGTGAGCGTCTCCTCAGCGACCGTCAACATCCCGCCGGTTCCGCAGGCGCAATCGTAAAGCAGATAAGTGCCGGATTTGATTTTGTCTTCTATGGCAGGAAGACAAGATTCGCCATCAAACGCACAGCATCGCGCGGCGTCCAGTGCTCACCCGCCTCTTCGTTGTTATCCTCGTTGAATTTTCGGACAAGCTCATCGAACACCGTGCCCATCGAATGGTTGTCGATGCCGGCCGGGGAAAGGTCAATGTCAGGATCGAGGAACTTATTGATCAACGTGCCGATTGCATCGGCTTTTGAGAGCGTACTGAGCTGATTGCGAAATTTGAAGTTATCCAGGATGTCCTGGACGTTTGGCGAGAAGCCGTTCAGATAATCCTCAAAATCGGCAAGGAGCTGCTCTTGGCTTCCGCGTGATTTCAGATCTCGCAGCGTGAACTTTGACGTGTTGTAGAAGGCCTGCCCCGCCGCTTCGCACAGCGCTGCACGTTGCTGCTCCGTAATTCGGGCATCGTCCAGCATCTTCTTGGTATCGAGCACGGCCTTCTTGGTCGGCTCCAGCGCCGCATCCATGCGCCGAATGACGCACATGGGCAAGATCACATCCGGGTATTTGCCGCGTTTGAATAAATCGCGGAGAACGTCGTCCGCGATGCCCCAGATAAACGAAACGATTTTGTTATGCGTTGCCTGATCCAATGTTCTACCTTTTGACGCTTCCGTTAATTTCTTCTTCAACGTTGCCGAGCGTTTCGATGATCCCCGCGAATGCTGGCGGCTCTCCGAAGATCATGACGCCCATGTTCCTGTAGTCACGTTCGAACGACGCCATCCGGTCCGCCCTGGGCACTAAGCGAAGGCTCCCGGCGCGCGCTAGGTCATACTGAGCCCACGCGGCAGGATAGAAGGTCTCTTTATGCTTCACAACGTCGGCCAGAAGATTGGTGTCTGCAAGTGCCTCTGCCTTGATCGGCTTTTGGGCTAGCATTGCCACGTCGTAATAATGCCGTGAGTATCGTTCCGGCAGCAGTTTTTCCGGAGCCCGATGGTATTCCGCGTGAAGAATCGTCGCCTTCTCCCAAAAGGGTTCGCTTTGCCAGAAGAGCGAC
>Ga0209624_10002877_pt1 | contig 12503 bp, 9 predicted proteins | sample JacPinW_OM2H0_O1_FD_188565 | JGI IMG/M metagenome (GOLD analysis project Ga0209624, IMG submission 188565) | Forest soil microbial communities from Algoma, Ontario, Canada - Jack Pine, Ontario site 1_JW_OM2H0_O1 (SPAdes) (version 2) | ecosystem: Environmental > Terrestrial > Soil > Boreal... | reverse complement strand
GGATCAAAGCAGGAATACGGCGGAGCCAGACGGCAGCATAAGAGCACCAGCCGAGATCAACTTGTCCTGGTGGAAAGACGCTCTCGTAGAACGATCTTCCAATGGCACACGGGAAAACATTAGGGTCATCCAGCGCATATCGTTCCGGATCCCTGTGCAGCACATCGAAGAGAGTGTTGAAATCATTTGCGTGCTGGTCCACATGAACCACCATGACCGACCGCTCGTTGCCAACACGCGTACGCAGACAGCGGATCGCCGCATGCATCGGAGATAGGGAGTTCTTTCCTTGCGAAGAACCGTAATCCGCGATAACGATTGCATTGCTTCCTGGTGAAAGTGCGCAGGATTGAGCCGCTTTCTCAAGGTATGGCAACGCCAGGCTGCCTCCACCTGCGGGAATTTTGGCGTGCAGATTGTAGGAGCCGCCACCCTCCATCACACCGTGAGTTGCTATGACCGCACTCGACATATACCCTCCGAAACGTTGGTCCGTGCTTCCTGCCTCCGATTTCTGCAGGGTTATCCACCGGGTTTAATGATTTAGGAGTTCCGCTTCGACAATGCTCACGTCTGAGCCGGTCGGAATAACGCGAGTCATGGTCAGACCGGCCCGGGCCAACAGTGTCCTGTACTCGGTCGCGGTGCGTTCCTCGCCTCCGGTCACCGCTAGCATCGTCATATCCAACAGTTTGCCGATGTGTGGTTCATCTCCTTCGGGCAGGACAAACTCCACGATGAGCAGCTTGGACCCCGGTCTCATGGCCTTTCGGCAATTGCTGAGAATAGTCAAGCACTGCTCCTCGCTCCAGTCGTGGATAATGTGCGACAGGATGTACGCATCGCCTCCGCCTGGCACGCTCTTGAAGAAATCCCCGCGTTCAATGCGAACGCGGCTTTCCACTCCTTTGGCACGCAATAAAGCAGGGGCGCCGGCCACAACATGAGGACAATCAAGTAAGACGCCGCAGCATTGCGGATATCGAGAAACGATATGCGCCAGCATGTTTCCAGTGGCGCCCCCAACATCAACGATGACTTCCAGCGTCGAAAAATCGTACGAAGCAGCGACGGCCGCAGGCTCTGCGCTATGGATGCCAACCATCGCTTCGCTGAACTGGCTCGCCAGCTCGGGGTGCTGCGCGAGATAATCGAACATCCGCGTGCCAAAAGCCTTTTCCATGACCGTCTTGCCGGTCTCAACCGAGTACTGAAACTGCTCAAAGCACGCGGGAATGGCCTGGGCATTTGTGGCTGCGCCTTTGCCTTCCATCACGCGGTGAGTTGGCATCGTAGGAGCCGCCATTTACTTCTCCTGAGCGCTCGGGCCATACCGGGTCAATCGGTCTCCACTTATCACTCGGAAAGCGGCGACCGTCAATTCTTCGGCACTTCTCTTTCGCTACCCTGGCAATCCCCTGATAAGTCATTTGCTTCCAACAAAATGTGGGCGTCGCACGCTTTGTGAGGTCGTGCTAAACTTTCGAACAATGTGACGTACGCTGATGCCGCCTACTCTCCCACCCCTGATACGGTTCGCGAATTTCGAGGTCAACCTTCGCGCAGGAGAGCTCCGAAGAGAAGGCAGCAAAGTACGGCTACAGGAGCAACCGTTTTCGGTCCTGACTGTGCTATTGGAATCGGCGGGTGAAGTCGTCACTCGTGAAGAACTTCGCAAGCGCCTCTGGGCGGAAGACACCTTTGTCGATTTCGACCATCGCCTGGCAGTGGCCGTAAGCAAGCTGAGGGATGCGCTGCGAGACTCTGCCGAAAAGCCCAGGTTGATTGAGACAGTTGGACGACGCGGTTATCGATTTGTCGGCCAACTGGAACCGACCGATTCGTTGTCTGCGGATTCCAACGGGAGAAAATGTGACACTCCTTTGGGTTCTTCTCAACCAGCCGAGCAAGCAGAGCTCCCAAAGTTGGCGCATCCGCATCCGAAGCGATCTCGAATCTTCCTTTTCTCCGTCGGATTCGTCATTCTCCTCGCAGTGATCGCCTTGACGAAGCTGGTTCCCATTCGATCTGGGAAAAAACAGTCGACGGCTCCCCGGAGCTTGGCGATCCTTCCGCTGCAAAATCGTGGCGAAGATTCAAGCAGCGACTTTCTTGGATTATCACTGGCGGATGTGCTCATCACGAAATTGGCCTACGTGAGTTCCCTCAGCGTCCGCCCTTCTGCGGCAATTGAGAAATATCGAAGTACGGCCATTGATCTTCAAAGAGTTGCCGCAGATCTCAAAGTCGATACGCTGCTCACGGGAAGTTTCATTCGCGATGGCGACAACTTGCGCATCACCTACCAACTGGTCGACGCCAAAACCGAAAACATTCTAGGCCAAGGAGTGATCGACCTTAAGTACGACAATCTTCTTGCAGTTCAGGATAAAGTTACCGGCCAACTGATTTCAGAACTGCAACTGAACTTGTCGCCAGTTGAAACGGAGCATCTAAAGCCGGAAGCGTCGGTCAGTCCGCTCGCCTATGAATATTTTTTACAGGGACTTGATCTTTACGGACAGCACAAGTTTCCCCTGGCCATCCACATGTTCGAAAAGACCACTGAGATCGACCCCAACTACGCTCCAGCATGGGCCTACTTGGGAGCTTCCTATAATTCGGATGCGGCATTCGAGCTTGGCGGGCGGGAGCAATATCGCCGTGCCCAAGCTGCGTACGAAAGGGCCTTGGCGATACGACCGAACCTGCTGGACGCACAAATCTTCCTTGCGAATTTCCTGGTTGACACGGGAAAAGTTGAGCAAGCTGTGCCTCTGTTGCGAGACGCCTTAAAGACGAACGGCAATTATGCCGCCGCTCACTGGGAACTGGGATATGCTTACCGATTCGCTGGAATGTTGGACGAATCCGTGGCGGAATGCGAGCGGGCGCGTCAACTGGCTCCCTTTGTGAAGGGCAACGGGGCGGTGTTAAACAGCTATCTCTATCTGGGGGAATACCAGAAGTTTCTGGAGAGCCTGCCGGTCGACGATTCCTCGTTTACCCTCTTTTACCGTGGCTTCGGAGAATTTCACGAAAAGCAGTTCGACCAAGCCTCGAGAGATTTTGATCGCGCGTACGCACTCGACCCAACTTTGTACACGGGAATTGGAAAGGCTCTGAGTGACTCGATCCGTCAGCACGGAGCAGATGGCTTGCAGCTCTTGAATGGACTTGAGCGAACAGTGAGAGAGCGGGGAGTCGGGGATCCGGAGGCCACATACAAAATCGCCGAAGCGTATGCCATCTTGGGCAACAAAAGCTCCGCTTTACATGTGCTGAGAATGAGCGTTGAATCCGGTTTCTTCAGCTATCCCTATATTGACAAAGACCCACTGCTGAATGATTTGCACGGCGAACCCGAATTCGCTCAGATTTTGAACCTAGCGCATCAACGACACGAGGCATTCAAGAATTCTTTCTTTCGCTAAGACGAGCCTGCCCGATCGTTTTCTCGAATCTGGTGTTTCCGGTACGGGCTTCCCCTTTGGAAACTTGTCCTGGCGTGGTTACGCCGGTGCTGGCCGAACACTCGAAATCGTTTTTCGCGTCGCCGCAATTCGAGACCTTGCTCGGGGCTCGCGTGCGCGGTCCTGCCACATCTTCGTGCGTCCCCAGGGGGATTTTCTCGGAACTCTGCGTTTTCCTCGGTCGGACTCCGAAGGCTCCTCAAGTGGGTCGAAGCAACCGGGCGTCGAGGACTCCGTGGGCGTCTTTCAAGGCCATGTCAATATCGTTCCATCCTATCGTTCCATCCCTAGAACTAAACGGACAGTGTAGAACCACCGACCGAGGGCGAGGCGCCCCTTCGGCAAGCTCTCGGGACAGCCGGCAAGATGCCGACGCTGCTTTATTCTCGCTTCACTCAGGATTGTTACAAGCGACTTACTAACGCCTAACTTGGCCTACTAACTGCCGGAGTTAGCCATCATTAAGGCGAACAAGGCGGGCAGATAAATGATGGTCGCCTGCAGTAAGCGTCTGGCCGAAGGCTTCGATGCGGAGGCTGTAGCGGGCAGGTGTTGATTCGCCATTCCCATCGATACACGGAAGAGAGCGGCGCCCATCAGGATCGCTCCGACTAAATACACGCGTCCCGCCATCCCCATCGCAACGGGCAGAACGCTCACCGGAATTAGCGCTGCCGAATAGGCCAGAATCCGCCATATTGTGGACTTCCCGTCGGAATCTACAACCGGTAACATGCGAATGTTGCCTTGCGCGTAATCCTCGCGATAGAGCCATGCGATCGAGAGAAAATGCGGAAACTGCCAGACGAACATGATGGCGAAAAGGATCAGCGTCTCGACTTCGAGTTTTCCCCGCACTGCGGTCCAGCCGAGCACTACGGGCATAGCGCCGGGGAATGCGCCCACAAAGGTACATATGGGAGAAACCTTTTTCAGGGGAGTGTAGGCCGCGAGATACACAAGCGAAGTCAAGAACACTAATAAGCCGGTTAGTAAGTTGGCATAGACGGCGAGATAGACCGAACCCCCGAGAGTTAGTGCCAAGCCTACGGATGCCGCGTGCAGCCGACTCATGCGTCCTGAGGGTAAGGGCCGCAGAGCAGTGCGGCGCATCATGGCATCGACATTTGCTTCGAGAACTTCGTTCAGGGCGGCCGTTCCGCTCGAAACCAGGGCCACACCCAAAAGCGCGTGAAAGAGCCCCAGCGACCACGAAGAGATGCCCGATCGGTGCGCGCCGAAGAAGTAGCCGCACCACGCCGTAAGCACAATTAAAGTGGTAATGCGGGCCTTGGTCAATTCGGCGTAGTCGCGCAGCCGCGCCACAAATTTTTGTAACATGAACCCCACTCGCGGGTCTGACTCTTCCACCTTCATCCGGCGGATTAGCGCAAACCAGTCAGTTTTGAAATCGTGTTCCAATCAATCCCTACGGCAACTACGTCAAGAGACAGCATTCGTATCGCGCCTCGAATTCGATGTCAAGACAAAACTAAAAACGGCGGCACGTTGTTTGTAGCGTCAGTCCTATAGCGTCAGTCCTAGCACGATGCTCCCACCAAAGGCGTTTGTTGGCAACTCGAAGTCGAGCAAGTCTAACTACTGACCTCCGCCGGGATTGGAAACGTTAAATGTTTCTGGCGGATCAAAATAGCATTGGTGCCAGAGAGCTGCGTCCGAAAGCCGGCCCGCCTTCCACTGCTGGACGGTCGGCAGAGTTGCGGCGATCATGCCGCCGTCGACCGAATCGAAGATTAATACTACGCCTGCGAAATCCTGCGGCTTCGCGGCCAGTTCCGCATAGTTCTTATCGAGCAATGACTTGGCGAATTCGAGCTTGGCTTGGGCGCCGCTGTCTTTCTCATTTTCCTGGATTTTCTGCACGGAGATAATTCGCACGCTTCGTCCGCGTAGCGGCTCCCAATCTCCCGGAAACGGCCCGGTTTCTTCGCGCGTCACTTGAAACAGTTCCGTGACCGGCGCGGCGTGACCTCGATTCAGGGGAACTTCCGAGATTCCCTCAGGCATTTCGAGGCTGGTGCGCCAGATCCATCCTCGCGATAAACCGGAGATGCGCACGTGCACCCAATCCGCGTTGAAATCCAACATCTCAAATTCATCGTGCTGGCTCGCGAGAAACAAAGTCTTGCCACTTAAGCTCGGGGTGGAAACTACAGGAGTTCCCGATTTTTTTATGGCGACCAGGTTCTTTGGGTGTGCCTGATTCTTGAGCACCTCTTCCAAACTCCCGGCCTGAGCCTGCAGGCTGGCGGTGGCGGGATCTGAAGGTTTCTGTGAATTTTTCGAATCCGCCAGTTGCTGAGCCGTCAGGCCGGGCTGCAACGATGAGGATAACGACCGGTCGCTTTCGGGCGCGCTCGGCATGGGTGCAGAGATAGCCGCTTCCGCCGCTCCTGAACTTGGAGTTCGGGCGCTCTGCTTCGCCGCGTTTTGGCTGGGTGCGCTTTTGTCGGCAATCGCTTTGTCGGCGGACGCCGGCGGTTTCGCCCATGCGGCTGGCGGAGCGGTTGCGGGAAAACTCTCGCCGCCATTTTTGTTCGCACTCACCGCACCGGGCCTGGCCGCCAGCAGATCGGTGAGTTGGTCGAGGAGGTCGGATTCGAGCCGGCCATTTGAAGTCAGCAACTGGTATCCGGAGCGCGATGGACTGGAGTCCGCGAACCATGCGGTCACCTTCGTGCTCACGCGCACGACGGAACCGCCCGACGGAGCCGAGACCACTTCTACGGTTGATTGAAAGTACGCCCGCTGATAACGATTCAGGGGATGATCGCCTGACGCTGCGAATCCGTCGAGAACCGGAAGACGTCCAGCCATCGAGGGTTGCAATTCTTTTAACGCTTTTTCCACGGCCGCCTTCGACTGACGATAGGTCCGCTCGTATGGGCCGGCTTGCGGAGATGCTGACGCATTGGTCTGGCCAGCGCTGTTCGGCGCCGCTGTCGACAAAAGCACAAGCATCACGAGCGCAAACAGCGACGCGGGAAGTGGGTGGCACGAAAACTGAGAGTTGCGCGGCTTCATGGCGCCAGTTCCAATTCGTCGCGGCGAATCCATCCGTGCTCTCCTTCGTGCGTCTCCACTCCGAACCAATAAGGCGTGGTAATCACAACCAGAATCTCGGTGCCAGGCTTGAGTGACCTGATCGTTGTGGCAGTGTGAAAAGGAGCGGACTGGAGCGGGGCCCCGGGCTTTTTCACTTGTCGCACGACCTGCTTTCGCAGTTCCGCAACGCGCTGTTCGAGCGATTCACCGGACAATTCGTAAGCCGGCAATTGCGCGGGCGCCACAGATGATGACTGCGCGGTCGCCGAGTCTTCATCCGTTGCGTTTGCGCCATTCGTGCTTTCGCTGCTTGCGCCACCGGTCGTGGCAGGTAGGGCATCCGGAGAAACTGTGTCACGGCTCGAGCTGGAACCTTGCTTCGCCAAGCGCTCTTCCTTCGCACGCAAAGCGTCGGCAGTTTCCATTTTGACCAACTCGGCCGCTTGCAGGTGATCCTGAATGTCTTTGTACTCGGCGCTTTCGACCGAGCCATCGGAAGCATGGGATACGTGCCGAAAATTCTCCACGAAGATGGCATCGATGCGTAAGACGGTATTGCCGTCGCCCTGCGGCTGTAGCACGTAACGCACCGCCAGCGTACCAACATCGGTGCTGTCCTTGAAGTTCCATGGATTGAGCGCCTGCTCCCTTACCTTGTAATAAACCTTGCCGGCCTGTTTCCATGTAGGAAACACCGGCGTCGAAGTGGCGGCGACGGCATGGGAGATATACTCGTCCTTGTTGTATTCCTTGGTTCCCCGGATGATGGTGTTTTGCACCACCTCATCCACAGCCTGCTCGACTTCGGTTTCTGACAGCGGAATGTTAACGATCAGGCCCGCGCCGTACTGTAGAACGTTTTTATCGCGGGCATACGCGGGTATTGCGGCCGCATTGAGGAAAAAAAGCAAAACAAATATTGTTGCATGCCGCAGAAAAAGCGGCGGGCAGAGCGCACCTCGATCAAACACGCGCCCAACCTGTTGGCTCACACCTTGGCCCGTACTGCGAAAACCATTGTCCCTGATCACAACCAGCTCCGCTGTCCTGTTGCAAGAGTCTTATACGTCAAGTTGATCGCTGTCAACCAGCGCGCTCTGTACGCTAACGGTCATTCCGTTTTTCATAATCGTCACGCAATGAAAAAAAAATATCACATACCCTATTGCACTTGAACGTGCACGGTAGTAGTATCCACCGGCGAGTGGTGGTTGGACCACTTTACCGGAAAAGTTTTGCAGTTTCTTGCGAGCGCAGTAGCGAGGCTGGCTCATAGCTTCCGAGGCTGCGGCGCTTGCGGTGTTCGTAAAGTTGAGTCTTTGAAAATCTGAGAATTGTCTGAGGAGTGCAGCATGCGTATGTGGGCGCAGTCTCATTTCTGTCAGAAGCCGCGTCGAGTCAGTTCTGTGTTGGCCGCCGCTTTCGCGTTAGTCTTTCTGCTCCTGGGCGCCAGTCAGTCGGCGAGTGCCCTACCTGCCTTCGCCAGGAAATATGGCCTGCGTTGCTCGGCTTGTCATGAAAGCTGGCCGATGCTCAATTTCTTTGGCCAAAAATTCAAAGACAACGGCTACCAGTTGATGAACGATCGGGATGCTCCGATCTGGCAGAACCCCGGCTATTGGCCGGTTACTTTCCGCATCACGCCGATCTGGCACCGGGTAAGTACGAATCTGGTCCCGACCGATCAGAGTCCCACGGGTGAGCAAAAGATCACGTCCTCCGGCTTCGATCTCAGCGGCTTGGACTTTCATACCGGCGGCACGCTGGAGAAGAACTTCTCTTTCTATGTGCTGCCCTCGTCTGACGCGACAGCGTCCTTCCACTTTGAGACGGTCATGGCGCGGCTCGATAACATCGGCGGCAGCTCGTGGTTTAACGTTAAGTTCGGTAAATATGAGCTCGATAACTTGCTTTCGGAAAAACGTATCCTGACGCTTACCGGGCAAGGCGGCATTTACCAGCTTTACCACTTCATTCCAGCGGGTGACGCCAACATCTTTGGGCAAATGGGCGACAACCAATTGGGACTCGAAGTAATGGGACACTCCTACAACGATCGCACCCGGTATTCCGTTTCGTTGCTTAGCTCGAATGATGGTCAGGTGGGCTTGCCCTACGGGGAGGAATCCTATTCCACGTTCATCACGGGCAGTCAGGCGTTCGATGCCGGCAAGCTCGGAGTGCAACGCCTCGGCTTTTACTTCATGGGGGGCGAGGCTCCGACCAGTTGGCTCACCACCGGAGGCGCGCCGATCGCGGGGTCGGGTACGCAAAACAAGGGCTTCAGCCGCGAGGGTTTCGTCGGGCAGTTTTACTTCGGCGAGCACGTGGACTTGACCGTGATAACGCAGCACGGATCGGACAACGCCTGGTTCGGTCAAGGGTACGGAGACTTCATCGATGGGTTTGCATCAAATCCGACCGGCCTTTGCTACGCCAACAGCACGGGCGGGGTCATACAACAAGCTTGCAACAACACGGCGGGAACGCAGCTTCAGCCGGGTGCGCGTAATCCAACTTGGAATGGCGTTCTCCTTGAGCCACACCTAGTAATCAGCCCGCAAATGATTTTGCTTGGGCGCTACGAAACGATCCGAATGTCGCAGCAATCGAACGGGGCTGGAACGGTGAACCCGAGTCCTTCGAACTACGGCAATGTCTCAACTTACACACTCGGCTACCGCTACAACCCGTTTATGACGAGCCGGGCTGGCTTCGCCTACCACGGCGAATACAACTGGTTTCATCAGGACGGAACCGCGCCTGACGGCACCAGCAACCTGAACACCAGCGAACTGTTGTTTGGAATTGACTTCGACTTCTAACCATTTAAAGGATGAGCCGCCGGCGAACTCGCTTCGCCGGCGCTGACTTCAGTCTTAAGGGTGCTGACTATGAACAGCTGGAAGCCAATGCGTTTTATCAGCGCGATTCTCGTCATCGCGATTTTCGGACTACTCACAGTTCTCGCGTTCGCCCAGGATGAGCCGATCGTTGGCCCGAAGCCACCTGTGGTGGTGAAGCCGATGGAAAGCCATATCGGCAATCTCACCGGCCATGCCGTGGATGCCAAATCCGACTACCGCCGCTATTGCGCCGGCTGCCACGGCGACTACGGCGACGCGAATGGCGAGAACGCGGTTTGGATTGATCCCAAGCCACGCGATTTTACGATCGCGACTTTCAAGTGCCGCTCGACTCTCACCGGCACGTTGCCCACCGATCAGGATCTCTTCGACACGATCAAGCGGGGCATCGTCAACTCCAACATGCCGATCTGGAATACCTTCACCAATCAGCAGCGGGCTGACCTGGTCGCCTACATCAAGATATTCTCGCCACGCTGGGACAAGGAAAAGGCAGGCACGCCGATCACAATTCCGGCGGAGCCCCCGGTCACTATCGAAAGCATTTCCCATGGCCAGGCGCTGTTCGCGAAGCTCGAATGCTGGAAGTGTCACGGCACCCACGGTGAGGGTGACGGGCCTTCGGCCTCGACCCTGACCGACAGCAAGGACAATCCGATTCGTCCGTACAACTTTGCCGCGGGCGGAAACGGCTCGCGCTTCAAGTGCGGCAGCACCAACCAGGATATCTACAAGATCTTCATGACGGGCGTGGATGGAACGCCTATGCCCTCCTTCGCCGATGTAATTCAACCCAATGATGCTTGGGACCTGGTTCATTTCCTGCGCACGTTGCAGGTGCACCGGCACAGCAAGGAGAATGAGGTTCTAATGGAGGCGCACGGGGTTATTCCTCCTTATCAAGATAAGGGCGCGCCACACGCCGCGGCTCCATCGGATAACAAGTCACCCGGTGGCGGCCAGTAGCGGTAATTTGTGAATAATAAATATCCGAGGAGGCAGTAAATGCGCACGAAAAGAACTCTGCTCGCTCTTTTGACACTGCTCGCGTGTTCGTCACTGATGTTCGCTGGAACGGTAAGCGGGAAGGTGACATATACGGGCACGCCTGCCCACCAGAAACCGATTGATATGTCGAAAGAACCAAGCTGCGCGAAGCAGCACACGACTCCGATAACCACGGAAACCGTGGTGACCGGGCCGAACAATGCGCTGGATAACGTGGTGGTTTACATTTCCTCCGGCGCGCCCGACGATGGCCAGGTTCCGTCGCAGGCCATCACCTACACGCAGAAGGGTTGCCAGTACATTCCGCACGTTTTGCCGATGCACGTCGATCAGGAATTCCAGATTGTCAATGACGATCAGACGTCGCACAACATTCACCCGCTGCCGAAAATCAACATTGAGTGGAACAAATCCCAGCCGCCCGGAACCCCCCCGATCAAGGAAAAATACGACAAGCCGGAATTCATCCCCGTAAAGTGCAACATTCACCCCTGGATGCACGGCTGGTTCGTGGTGCTGAAGACTTCGCATTTCGACGTGAGTAAAGATGGAGGCGACTTCAAGTTGCCGGACCTGCCTCCGGGCAAGTACACCATCACCGCCTGGCATGAGGACTATGGCACGCAGACCGCCGACGTCACCATCAGCGGCAATGAAACCAAGGATGTGAATTTCACGTTTAAGGCGAAAGCATACTGACGGCCACGGCGCGGCGATTAGAAGAAGAAAGATAACTACAGCAGGGCATTGGCATGCCCGAAGAGCCACCAACCTGGCCAGGACAAGTTGGCGGTTCTAAGGGCAGCCAACCGCCAGCGAAGGCAAAACAATATTTTACAAACCTTTACCCTATGAGGGTTCTGCCGAGGAAAGGCGCTTCGCGCAAAGGGCGTGTTGTGTGGCGTAACCGCAGGTCGACGGTGGAGGGTTTAAATGCCACCCGGACTGGGAGAGGAAGGAAAAATGGAAACTGCGATCGGAGTTTTTGCTTCGCGCGATAACGCGGAGGGGGCAGTCAAAGAATTGCGAGAGCGTGGAGTGCCCGAGGATTCCATCGTTTTTCTCACTCGGTCAGAAAACGAAGCAAAGAAAATGGCGAAAGAGTTTGGCGCCTATTTGGGAGGCTTCGTCGGGGGAGCGGCGGGTATGACCACTGGCGTTGTCGCCGCAACTCTTCTGCTGCCAGGTATTGGCACGGTGTTCGCGCTCGGCTTCGGCGCAGCCGCACTTCTCGGAGTTGCCGGCGCGGGGGCAGGCGCTTCCGCCGGATCGGCGGCTTTGAACGATGAGAATGCGCCACAACCGACAAGGGAAGATAAATCCTCTGAGGACATCGCATTTTTCCGTGAAGTGCTTAAAGAGGGACGTTCTCTGATCGTGGTTCGCACCGAATCACAGGAGTTGGCGACTTCGGCGTGCGCGATTCTCGACCGGTTGGGAATCGGCATGCAAGGCCAGACCCCCATCAAGATGCAAACCGCGACTCGCCAGGTGGGCGCGGTCACCGTCGTAGACATCATGGGGAGAATTACGTTGGGCGAAGGAAATGTGATTCTTCGCGAGATTATTCGCGATCTGGCGGACCACGGCAAGAAAGCGGTCGTGCTGAACCTGGGTGAAGTTCAATACATGGACAGCTCAGGGGTAGGGGAATTGGTAAAGGCGCACACCACGACCAGAAGCCATGGCGGGCAGTTGAAGCTCGCGAACCTGAACAAGCGCGTACACGATTTGCTGGAGCTGACGCGGCTGTCCACGATTTTTGATATTCAAAAAGACGAGTCGAGCGCAATCAAGTCCTTTGGAAGTTCGACCTAGGTGTTGGGCGAGTCTCTAGCGCCCACGTTTCGGATCTGACGTTTTATTCGAAGGCGAGCAATCGCCTCAAGGCAGGCTAGTCAAGCCGGTTGAATCCGGTCGAGGGAAGCATCAATGGCAAAATTCTTCGCTGTCACCATCATTGTTATCGCGATCCTTTCCGCGATTCCCATCCTGCGTCACACCTGGGACTCGCCGGAGGATATCTCGACGCATGGCGCTCTGATCGATGAGCAGATGTCGGAGACAATGGCTGAAGCCGGGATCGCAT
>Ga0209624_10002876_pt1 | contig 12505 bp, 12 predicted proteins | sample JacPinW_OM2H0_O1_FD_188565 | JGI IMG/M metagenome (GOLD analysis project Ga0209624, IMG submission 188565) | Forest soil microbial communities from Algoma, Ontario, Canada - Jack Pine, Ontario site 1_JW_OM2H0_O1 (SPAdes) (version 2) | ecosystem: Environmental > Terrestrial > Soil > Boreal... | reverse complement strand
CGTCGTTCTCAACGGCAACCCCGCCGCCAACATCAACGACATCGAAAAAGTCGAAATCGTCTTCAAAGACGGCATCGGTTACGACTCCGCCAAACTCTTCGACTCCATCAAAGGCCGCTACGGCCAGTACTAGACAACAACTGACAATCGACAAAAAGGGTGAGGCTCCGGCCTCACCCTTTGTCATTACTTTTTCTTTCGCTATTTCTTCAGAGGTTCCGGGGTTTCGATGCGAGGCAGCATCTCTGGGCGGGTCGCTGCGTTATAGGCAAACCATGCTTCGAGCATGGCTCCCTGCATCACATCGCCCTTTTGCACTCGGTCATATAGGTCCATGTTGGAGTGGTGGGTACGCGAGCCGTATTCCAGCCCGTCCTGCATAAACCCGATGCCGTCAAGACCAATCCACGAGAAGCTTGTGGAGTCCGTTCCGCCGGGCTCCGTGGTGGGGCCGGCGGTAAGTCCGGTTACAGCCACAATGCCGAGATCCTTAACAGGCGCGATCCACGACTGGAAGATTGCCGCAAGCTGCGCATTGCCCAGCGCCGATACGGCACGGAACTTACCCGAGCCCGAGTCGTCATTGAAATACACATCCAGCTTGTCGTACTCTGGAGTCTTCTTCATGGTGTCGCGCGGAGCAAAGTGCTGCTGCACATAGGCCAGCGATCCGTAAAGTCCCTCTTCCTCACCACCCCACAGGGCAACGCGTACAGTACGGGCCATGGGCTTTTTCAGCGCAGCGAGAATGCGCATGGCCTCCATAGCCACCGCCGAGCCGGTGCCATTGTCGGTTGCGCCGGTGCCTCCCTGCCAGCTATCGAAGTGACCGCCGACCATCACGACTTCATCAGGCTTGGTCGTACCCGGAATCTCACCAACCACGTTGAAGCCCATCACGTCATCCTTTTGGTACTCGGTCTCGATGTCGAAGGTCAGCTTCGGTGTGGCGCCGTGTTGCAGCAAACGACAGATGCGGTTGTACTGCTCTGGCGTTATGGCTGCCATCGGCGGCCCGACCGGATCCTTGGGATCCTGCGATCCGCCGTAGGATGCAAAGATGGTGCCGCCGTCGCCGTTGTAACCCGGCGTCAGAGCCACGGCCACTCCCTCTTCCTTCAGGAAGGTGTTGACCTTGTTGCGCAGAATGCGGCCGCTAGGCGCTGCGGTGGAAAGTGACGCAGGCGTGAACTCGCCGGGGCGTGGCGCCGCGGCGCCCGCACGCGCACCACCGCCAAAACCATTGCGGGAGGGATCGGGAGTCTGAGTACGCGCTTCAATCTCAGCGTCGGTCAGGCGGTGCGAATCCGGCTCCGTATGCAGGGATAGCTCACGCGGATCGAAGACCAGCACGATCTTACCCTTCAGTTTGCCCCTGTACTTATCAAAGTCTGCCTCAGAGTGCAGAGGAGCCAGCACAGCCTCCGCCGTGACCGGGCCGTTGGTTCCAGGAGTCCATGCGAGCGGGAAACCAATCAGCGAAGCATACGCCGGAGTCTCCAGCGCGCCGTAGAACTTCTTGATCTGCCATCCGTAGCCGAATGGTCCCCACTTTTCCAGGTGGACGTTCTGCAGTCCCCAGGCCTTCATCTCTTGCATGGCCCACTCAGCAGCCGCGCGATGGTTTCGGCTGTTGTTAACTCGCGGACCATACACCTCAGACAGGTAGTAGAGGTTTTCCATCACTTGCGAGTGCTGAAAAGCCTCGCGCTTGATCTGGGTCAGGGCATCCAAATCAACTTTGTCGCCACCCTGTTCCTGTGCGGGTGCGGTCGAGATGAGTAACAGCGCAGCGCACGTAGCGGCAGCCTGCCTGAAGCGGAGCAGATTCATAGATATTCTCGCTTTCAAAAACGAAATCTGGTTATAAGAGAGCAGGGAAATGGCATACATCAGCAAAGCAGGCTGTCCGAAGGGCTTTTAAAATTTTGCAATGGCACCAAGCTATCGAATCCGGATTCACAACGCAAACACAATGTGGGTAAATCCTCAGAAGCCGGCTTCTCGTCGCTGATGGTCACTGACGAGAAGCGCCTATATCAGGACCAAACTGCTCGAACTGGGTTATCTGGGTATCCGGAAGTGAATGCAGAACGAAACTGTCGTGGCGTCTGCCCTTTCATTTCCTTGAACTGACGATTGAAATTCGCAAGATTCCGATATCCAACGTCATCCGCGATCAAGGAGATCGACCTCTCCGTATTGATCAGCAAAGCGCACGCATTGCCGATCCGCAGACGAGTCACATAATTAGTCGTCGTCATGCCTGTCTGCCGCCGGAAGAGACGGTGCAGAGAACTTCGGCTCAACGCGGCAACTCGGCTCAGCTGCTCGATCGGATTCTGTTCCCTGTAGTGCTGGTGTAAGTAGGAAAGCACCCGCCCTATCCGCTCCTCCGTTACATCCGGTGTTCCATCCACCGGCGGCGAGGTAAGTGGTTTCGCCTTCACATCCCGCGACAAGAGAAGCAGCAATTGCAGCAAAGCCGGCAGCCTGTCCTCTGCAGTCTGCCCCAGCATCGCGCAGATCATTGGCCGCGCCTTCGCTCTCACCTCTTCGGAAAACTCGATCGCCCTGGTCGAACTATCAAGCAGTATCTGGATGGGTCGCAGTTCCACATGCGACCGAATCAAACTCTGTACAAACGCCTCACTAAACCACAACACGAGGGCCTGGTGCGTCGGACCTTGCCCGCAGTCTCCACTGGAGCACCACGTATGGGGTATCTTCGGCCCAATGAGAACAAGATCTCCGTCCTCATAGCCCGCCATATTGTCCCCAATAAAACGTTGCCCGCGGCTATTCAGTGTCAGCGTCAACTCATATTCGCTGTTGTAATGCCACTCAAATGGAATCGACGGCAGGCGCCGATCGAACAGAGTCCACGATCCTTCTTTTGAGGCCGCGATATGTTCGAGATAGGGCTTCATTACATCCCCCGAGTGATGGAATTGTATCCGTCTCAATGAGCGCCGTGGGATTCCAGTACTAGTTTTTGATACATCGAGCAAACATCGGCAGAACTCGGCTGCATATCGTTTTCCTATGCGCGCGAGCGCCCTGGGAGGAAGTCATGAGAGAGACAGCAGTGATCGACAAGAAGGCAGCCGGCAAGCCCGGAGACAACAAACTAACCCCCGCCACTCTGCGAGAACCTCTTCGTCTGATCCAAAAGAAGCTGCCTCTCCGTGTGCTTTCGAAGGCGGACTTCGAGCACTGGCAGACCTATGGGTTTGTGGTGGTCAAACAGGCCGTTCCAGCCCTCAGGGTCGAAGCCCTGAAGAAGCTCCTCTGGGAGTTTCAGGAGATGGATCCGAATGATATCTCCACATGGAACGCGGCGCAGCTGAGGGACCACGCTATGAAGGAGCTCAACAACAGCGGTATGGTTGAGATCTACAACCACCAGGCGCTCTGGGATAATCGGCAAGAGCAAAGGGTCTACGATGCGTTCGTCGATATCTGGGACGATGAAAGGCTCTGGGTCACCATCGATCGCGCCAACCTGAATACTCCAAACAAGAACGGCCGAGCCTTCAGCGGATTCATCCATACGGATGTGGACACTACTCTTGAGCCGCTTCCCGTCAACGTTCAGGGTGTACTCTCGCTCGTCGATGTGGACGGAGACATCGGCGGCTTCCAGTGCGTTCCGGAACTCTTCCGCACCTTCGAGGAATGGAAGAAACGCCAGCCCGAAGGACGCGATGGCTTCAAGCCCAACATCGACGGCTTCGACGTGTACCCGGTACCGATGAAGGCCGGCGATCTCATGATCTTCAACAGTCTTCTGGCCCATGGCATTCGGCCCAATACCTCCGAGGACAAAGTGCGCATGGCGCAATACATCTCGATGATCCCAGCCGCCGAGGACAACAGCGAGTTGCGCGAGCGTCGGATTGAGTCATGGAGGCAACGCCGCGCACCCGAGGGATTCGCCTTTCCCGGCGATCCCCGCGAGTGGGAACGCACCAGGTATGAAACAGCCGTCCTTACGCCTTTAGGCCGCAAACTCCTGGGCCTCGACTCCTGGGGCTGATGTCCCCTTGCCTCGTATTCAATCCCTCTTGAGCCAGGGAGCTGACCGCGGCTTCCGACTCCTATCAGTAACGTGATGATCGGACGACACGGGCGTTTCTGAGGACCCATGCCTCTCGTCCCTCGCGTAGGAACACCGCGTAACATAGATCCGAAAGCGAAAATGGAGCGACGATGAGCTCGCAATTGCTTCGTTTCAATGGTGCTGTCGAACGCGATCCCTCCATCGATGCCTGGATGAAAGAGCATAAAGGTGAATTGGGAGCAATCGCTCATGAATGGTTTGAGGTGATGCGAAGATGCGGGGACGAAGTCCGGGAGATCCTGCACGACGGCTGTCCGGTTGCATGTCTGGGTGATGCGCCCTTCGGCTACGTCAATGTATTCACTTCGCACGTAAACGTGGGGTTCTTTCACGGCGCGACGCTACCGGATCCGGCCCGCTTGTTGCAAGGCGCCGGCAAGTTCATGCGCCATGTGAAGCTAAGACCGGGAACAACCACAGATGTCGTATCGCTCAGCAGGCTCATCGAGACGGCCTACTCGGATATAAAAGCGCGCGTAGAAAACGGCTAGCTTAGAGAAACGCTGTGCATCCCCAGCCCGAATTCTAAGGCTTCTTAGCCGCAGCCGCTTTATCCGCCGCCGCAACCGCTTTCCGGAACTCCGCCATCACCGGAACATCATGCGAGTGGAGCCCATCCTTCTCGTCTTTTCTCCACAGCGAAGGACTATCCGTCGGATCAGACCGTCCCCCCTGATACACCACAAACGAATCCTCTGTCCCGCCAACTTCCAACTGTGGTTGTGATCCCGGCTGGGGCACCCGGGGTTGTGGTGTCGCACTCTGCGGTGCGTCCTGCGTATCTCCCGGACCCGCAATCGGAGGTGGCCCATGCTGCGCCCCAACCTGAATCCCATTGTCCGTCGGGTTGATAACTCCGGCGCGGTTGTTCTGCCGCGCATCCGGGATCGTGTCATCCACCAGCCGCCCGTGCCCCTTGCGAATCACAATCACCAGGTCCGCCACCGCTGGCTGCATCACCATCTCAAACCGTCCCCAGTTCGCCAGCGCCGTCTCAACATCTTTCTGAGCAATCTGGTTCGCGCGCGGATCCTCTACATCGATCCCCGCTTGCGGATCCACTAGCACCGCAACCGTGCGCGCGGTCGCAACGTATGTCGGAAGCGTCTTCTCTTCTTTGCTCTTTCCCCACACCGGAGCAGCCAGCACCAGACCCGTCACAATCAAACTGAGCCGTCGGACACTCATCTCAACCTCCTCAGCAATCGCATCCGCCAATCGCACAGATTCTACTCTTCGCTCAGGAGAGCGGGCAAAGACCCAGCATTTGTCCGCCTCGATGCCTCACTTATAAGCGACGATCAAAGAATCCATTCCCATCGAACGCGGCCCCTCGACCCGGGCAAACCCTGCGTCCTTGCACATCTGCTCAAGCTCCCCAAAGGTATAGGCATCGCCCGTAGGGGTCGTCGTCAGCATAATCATGCTAAATGCGGCCGGGCCCGGTGGCGAAACACGATCAGCGTTAGGCACAAACTCCACAATGGCCGCGCGGCCGCCGGGCGCAAGGGAGTCGTGCACCTTCTTCATGAACACCGTGCATGTCGGCACATCGAAGTGGTGCAGGAAATTTGTAACCAGCGCGAGATCATATCCGCTGCCGAAGTCCACATCGAACGCGCTGCCCGGAATCAGGTGATGCCGGTCCTCGACTCCCATACTCTGCGCATTCTTCGTCGCAACCTCGAGCACCGCCTTCCAGTCGCACGCATGAATCTGCGCCGCAGGATTCGCCTTCGCCACCATGATTCCGAAGATCCCGTGACCTGCCGCGATATCGAGAACCTTGTGTGCCTCACCACCCTGACTCAGGTCCGCCGCCATCATCTGGGCAGGCATGAACATCAATGGCATCATCGCCGTCGCAAACTTCACCCACTCCGGATTGTCAGTCTCGGTGTTCCCTTCGCCCATAGCGGTACCCCCGCGCTTTACCGCCTCAGTCAGTCTCCCAAAGCTCTCGCGCATCTTCGGCGCCAGCATGAATTCAAGGGCGCCACCCAGGTACGCTGGGGAGTTGCGAACGAGAAACATCGCCGAATCAGGAGCCAGCCCATACTGTGTTCCCGACTTCGTCAGAAATCCATGAATCGTCAGAAAATCGCATAGAATTCGGACTCCCCGCTCGGAAGCCTTGCATCGAGGCGCTATCGTAGCAGGCGTAACATTGCCTTCCGCGATGGCTGTAAACAACTCCAGTTCAATTGCCGTTTTGAGAGCCTCAGTCTGCTCGTGAGCGTTGACGGCGTTGAAGAAACGCTCGGGCGTAGGTTGCTGGGGCTGCGTCGCAGTCGCCATGAATCCTCCAGGTTGTGGGAATGCGGGAATTCTACCCGACGCAGGCAAGGCCTAGCAGCACAAATTCAGCAATATACGAAAATTTTGCGACCGTCCTACTCGACCACGACCAGCACATCGCCAGCCCCCACCGTATCGCCGACCGATACCCCAATCTTGCCCACACGCCCACCCTTCGATGCCTTCAGCTCATTCTGCATCTTCATCGCCTCAATCACGACCACCCCCTGACCCTCCGCGACCTCATCCCCAACCTCCACCAGCAGCCGCACCACCCGCCCCGGCATCGGAGCCTTCACCGGCCGGGGACCCTCCGCACCCGCGCCGCCCCCACGCCTTCCCCGCAACGACCGCGGATCTTCCACTTCAAAACCATACCGGTGACCATCAATGACCACCCCATCACCATCCAGAACGCATCGATACTGCCGCCCCTCCACCACCAGCGACATCACACCCGGCTCCAGCACCCTCACATCGACATGCATCGCCCGCCCATCGACAACGCACTCCGTCACCCCCGCACCAACACCCGAAGGCACCTGCACCCTGTGCTTTTTGCCCCCAATCTCGAGCCAAACCGTCACAGCCGCAAACCCTCCCGCCGCCCCGCCGCGGCCCACCGGCTCTCCTCCCCAGCATCACCGGCTAAAACGCTCTCACCTCCCGCAGAAGCCGCAAATAAAGCCGCTGCCACGGCCACAATCTCTTCCGGAGCCACGTCCCGAGCCTCTGTGCGACCCGAAGCCAACAGCCGCTCCAGATAACCCGTATCGATGCGCGCCGCGCGAAAATCCTCATCCATCAAAATCCGCCGAAACAACCCAAGGTTCGTCTTAATCCCGCCAATCACGTACTCCCCAAGCGCCCGTAACATCCGGTCAATCGCCATCTCGCGCGTCGGCGCAAACGCCACCAGCTTTGACAGCATCGGATCGTAGTCCAGCGGCACCCGCCACCCGGCAAACACTGCGCAATCCTCCCGAATCCCCGGCCCTCCCGGCTGCACCAGTCGCGTAATCAACCCTGGCGATGGAAAAAAATTGTTCTCCGGATCCTCGGCATAGATCCTGCACTCAATCGCATGTCCCCGCAGCCGAACATCCTCCTGCAGGATAGGCAACTCCTCACCCATCGCAACGCGAAGCTGCAGATGCACCAAATCCAAACCCGTCACCAGTTCCGTCACCGGATGCTCCACCTGCAGCCGCGTGTTCATCTCTAGGAAGTAGAAGTTCTCCTCTGCATCCACCAGAAACTCAACCGTCCCCGCATTCACGTAACCCGCAGACAGCGCCAGCCGCACCGCGGCCTCGCCCATCCGTCTCCGCAGATCTTCCCCGACAACGGCTGAAGGCGCCTCTTCGATCACCTTCTGATGCCGCCGCTGCACCGAGCACTCCCTCTCCCCCAGGTAAACGCAGTTCCCATGCTCATCCGCCATCAACTGAATCTCAATATGCCTCGGCTGTTCGATCAACTTCTCCAGGTACACCTCGCCCGAGCCAAAGCTTCTCTCTGCCTCACTGCTCGCCGCAGAAAATGCGCCAGCCAGGTCCTCCGGCTTCGTCACGGCACGCATGCCCTTTCCGCCGCCGCCTGCCGCCGCCTTCAGCATCACCGGATACCCAATCCCCGCGGCCACCCGCTCCGCCTCTGCAACATCGGCCAGCCCGCGCACACTCCCGGGAACCCGCGGCATCTCCGCCGCATCCGCTGCCTGCCGAGCCCGCGTCTTCGACCCCAGCACCCGCATGGCGCTTGCCGGAGGCCCGATAAAGATCACTCCAACGGCCGCACAAGCCTCGGCGAAATCCGCATTCTCTGACAGGAACCCGTATCCCGGATGCACCGCGTCCGCTCCTGCGCGTCTCGCCACCTCGAGGATCAAATCCCCTCGCAGATAGCTCTCCGCCGCAGGTGCAGGCCCCAACCGGTATGCCTCATCCGCATGCAGCACGTGCAACGCCCCCCGGTCCGCATCCGAGTACACAGCAACCGTGCTCATCCCCATCTCGCGGCAAGCCCGGATAACCCGCAGCGCAATCTCGCCGCGGTTCGCAATCAGCACTTTTTTTATCGTTCGTCGCAAGCGGCAATTCTACCGCAGCCACAAGCCGCATCGCCCGCAACAAGAATTGCGGGTAGTGGGCAGTTTGGAGTGAATGACTAAAGCTTCCGAAAACCCGACATTTCGCAGCTTCGATTGAGTGATTTGGTGACGGGCCAGTTCATTCGTAAACGCACGCCGTTTTATTGGCATTAATACCTGGCTGCTCGCCACTATCGTGATGATCCGGCGATTATCGCATCGGCTGGACCGCAATAGAGATCGATTACACTTGAGGTATTGGACCCACGCAAGAAGCGGTGAAAAATCTATTCCTGGTTTTCGTGACACTCTTCCCCATAGTAGACCCGCTCGGAGGCAGTCCCTTTTTTCTGGCGCTGACCAGGGAGTATTCACCGGAAGCGCGAAAAGCATTGTCCTGGCGCATCGCAATCAACAGTTTTTTCTTGCTGGCTGCGACGTATTTTGTCGGGACTTATGTGCTCGCCTTTTTTGGGATTTCGCTGCCCGTGGTGCAGGTCGGCGGAGGTCTGATCGTCATTGCGACCGGATGGACGTTGCTGAAGCAGCGAGATGACGAAAAACAGGACGTAGAGAAAACTGTGCAACCGCAGGACCCAGCCCGTCGGGCATTCTATCCCTTGACATTGCCACTGACCGTAGGCCCTGCATCAATCTCTGCGGCAATCACACTGGGCGCGAACGCGGCTCACCATCACGCGTACCATCCTTTGACAATCCTGGAGGCACTCATTGGAATGGCGCTGATCGCAATCAGCATCTTGCTCTGCTATGGATTTGCTGACCGGTTGGCGCGAATCCTGGGACCAACGGGGATGACGGTGATCACGCAATTGTCGTCCTTTTTCCTGGTTTGTATCGGAGTGCAGATTGCCTGAAACGGGATTAAAGCATTGCTGGAGTCAATGACACTGCATATTGGCTGACCAAAGAGGGGTTCACGCGCCTTGCCTATGCCGGAATTCTCGGAGAATCAGCAACTGATCATGAATTCTTGTTTATCCCGGAGCTCCAACTAGCCCCACAACGAAAGAGGCCTCCCATTGCGGGAGGCCTCTGGTTCTTCAAGCGGCAGTGACTACTGCATCGTTACGCCGCCCTGCGTTGCCTTCTCCTTCTTCAGCTCATTGGCCTTGCGTGCGCCCATAGCCTTCTGGATCCATTCGTCGACCTGCGCCATATCAGCCTTGCGTGCGTTTTCATCGCCGCACTCAAGGTCTGCCTTGCGCCGGTACATCAGCTGCAGATACTGCATCGCGTCGTCGTACGTCGGATTCAGCTCGACTGCTTTATGCAGATACTGCAGGCCTTCGTTTACGAGGTCTGTATTCGCCGCCTGCAGCTTCTGGCAAGCGCCCTTGCTCTTCTTCGGGTTGCCGTCGCCTACGTCAGTAAGCCCGTCAGCCGCGAGAATCGTGATGGCGTTCTTGTAGGCCAGCGTCCAGTCAACGAACCCGACGATGTAATACGCTTCTGGATCGTTGGGAGCGATCGCAATGACCTTCTTCTCGTAATCCTTCGCCTTATCAAATTGTTTGATATTGCGATTGATCGAAGCCATCTGCTTGAGCGCGGTAAGGTCGTTCGGATCCTTGTCCAGAACAGCCTGGAAGCCATCGAGCGCCTTCTGCGCAATCGCAAGGTTCTCCGGTGTATCGAGGTTGGGAACCACCTGGTACGAGTACGCCGTCGCAAGATAAAGCTTCGCGTCCTCATAGTTCGGGTCCAGCGCAATCGATTGCTGGAAGTGGTTCACGGCCTCTTCATACCGTGCGTTCTTGAATGCCTGCACGCCCTTGGTCAATTGATCGCGAGCCTTCAGGCGATTACACCCGGTTGCAGTCATTAGAAGCAGCGCCAGCAAAGCGGCCGACACTGGAATCCGTGCGGTGAATTTCATTGGGCGAATCGTCTCCTTCAAAATGGGCGCGAGTTTATCTTCTGGAAAGGCGAATCTTTCGAATCGGAATTCTCGGCTTTAGCTTCGATTCTAATCGTACACGTTCTCAAATGCCTAGAGCAGCTAGTTTCCGTGCCTTTGAAAAAACAAGTTTCGGTTCCCCGTAGACGAATGGCCCTTGGAACAGGTTTCAGCCGAGCCCTACTTTACTCGCATACGGCAACTCTAGACAATACGCCCATCCCGCATTCTGACGATTCTGTCCGCATAGGAGGCCGCGTCCGAGTCGTGCGTGATCATCAAAATGGTCTGACCCAGCCGCCGGTTCAGGTCCTTCATCAGATTCAGGACAGCCGTCGAATTCTCACTGTCCAGATTGCCGGTAGGCTCATCGGCAAGCAAAATCGCAGGCGAATTCACAATCCCGCGGGCGATCGCGACCCGCTGCTGCTGCCCTCCGGAGAGCGCACGGGGCTTGTGCTTCATCCTGTCTGCAATCCCCAGAAGCCGCAGTACCTCTTCAAACTCCGGACTGAAGCCCTCCGGACGCCCACCAATGTACTGGACAATGCGAATATTGTCTTCCGCCGTCAGTGTAGGCAGCAGGTTGTACTTCTGAAACACGAACCCGACCGCGGTCTTCCGCAACTCGGTTCTCTCCGAGTTGGTCATGCCCGCCAGTTCGCGCCCCTTGATCTTCACTTGCCCGGAAGTCGCAGGCGTCAGCCCTCCGAGGACATGAAACAGAGTCGATTTGCCCGAACCGGATGCGCCAACAATCGCGACGAACTCGCCTTGCTGGACCTCCAGATCCACACCCCGCAGAGCATGTACCGGCACATCGCCCACCTCGTAGGTCTTCGTCAGGCCACGGATCTCAATAATCGTCGGCTCACTCATAGGAAAGAGCCTCCGTAACATCCTGCTTCACTGCCTTCATCCCGGGAACAATCGCCCCCAGCAGGGCTCCGGCTATCGCAATACCGGTGGCGATCGGCCACCAGGAATAGACCGTCTCCTGCACCAGGCTCGCGGGCACCGAATGCTTCATCATCCACTGCGTCAGATAGGTCAAGGCAATTCCAAGCGCCGAGCCAATAAGCGCCAGCAGCAACGTCTCGCGAAACAGAAGATTCAGAATCAGGCCCGATGAGCCGCCAACTGCCTTCAAAATGCCAATCTCCCGTGTTCGTTCCAGGACTGCCGTATACATCGCCATGAACACTACGATGAATCCAACGACCACCGAAACCCCAATCACCACCCCAATGAAATTTTTCAGCAGAGAGACGCTGCTGATCGACAGCAGCGACGTGAACTCCTCCATCGTGTAAATCTGGTAGCCCTTGTACTTCACTCGCAGCGCGTCCACCACCGCCTGCGCCTTGTTCGGATCGTCCACCTTGAGAAATATCTGGCTAAGCCGCCCGGGATTACCCGTCAAGGCCTGCAGCACATGCAGCTTTACGCAGATACGCGCCAGCTTTCCACCCTCGAAGATCCCCGAAACCTTCCAGTCGTGGTTCACCAGGTTCACAGTGTCGCCAACGTGCAGCCCCTTCTGCTTCGCGTAGAACTCATCCACGATCATGTCGTCGTCGGAGACCGGAGGACCGCCCTGCAGAAATTTAAAGCCGCCGTTCAGCTTGGTGAACTCGTCCACATTCAGGCCCGTCATCGAATCGAAACCCTGCAATGGCTGCACCATCGTGCCCATCGCAAAGGTCACGTGCGGTTCCTGCATCAGAATTGCCGGCAGCTTGTCGCTCATCGGAGCCGAACTCAGTCCGATCACCGAAGACCCCGGCGGTCGAACCAGAATATCCGCGCCCACCCCGCGCGCTCGCTCGGCGGTTCCATCAAGAGTGCCGTAGCTGACCCCGACCAGCGTCAGAATCATCGTCACTTCGACTGCAATGGCAAGCACGCTCAACAGCGTCCGTACCGGCCTATGACCTAAATTGGCTAAAACTAAATTATTGAGCAAGACTTCATTCTAATTTAAATCGCAACAAATGGGGCGCGACGCGTCCCTCGCAATCGCACCCATGGTTTATGCCAAGCGAAACGATGTCGCTCGCCGTGGGGGGCG
>Ga0209624_10002875_pt1 | contig 12511 bp, 6 predicted proteins | sample JacPinW_OM2H0_O1_FD_188565 | JGI IMG/M metagenome (GOLD analysis project Ga0209624, IMG submission 188565) | Forest soil microbial communities from Algoma, Ontario, Canada - Jack Pine, Ontario site 1_JW_OM2H0_O1 (SPAdes) (version 2) | ecosystem: Environmental > Terrestrial > Soil > Boreal... | reverse complement strand
CTCAGTGGAAGTTCCGCTGAGCCAGGAGTGCAAGCGCATATTGAATTTCGCGGCCGAGGAAGCAGAGCGCCTGGGCCACAAACACGTGGGGACCGAACACCTGTTGCTAGGCGTGCTGCGGGAAGAGAAATCTTTCGGCGCAGAGATTTTGCTGGAGCGGGGATTGCGACTTTCGACCGTGCGCGAGGAATTGGGACGCAGCGCGGGAGAGAAGGTGCCAGTGAACCGTCCAAAAGAAGCATCGTTGTTGGCGGAGTTCAGCAGGGATTTGACCCAGGCGGCGATGGAGGGCCAGCTGGACCCGCTGGTAGGACGAGACCGCGAACTGGAACGCGCGATTCAGATTCTGTGCCGGCGCACGAAAAACAATCCGGTGCTGATCGGCGAACCAGGCGTGGGCAAGACGGCGATCGTGGAAGGCTTGGCGCAGAGAATATCGGATGGCGATGTGCCGCCATTTCTCGCGGACAAGCGCATCCTGTCGCTGGATCTTTCGTTGATCGTGGCGGGAACGAAATATCGCGGGCAGTTCGAAGAGCGGTTGAAAACCATCATGAAGGAATTGATGGAGAGCCAGAACGCGATCGTGTTTATTGATGAGCTGCACACGCTGGTGGGCGCGGGGTCGGCGGAAGGTTCGCTGGACGCCGCGAACATTTTGAAGCCGGCGCTGAGCCGCGGCGAAATTCAGTGCATCGGCGCGACCACTCCTTCGGAGTATCGCAAGTCGGTGGAAAAGGATCGTTCGCTCGAGCGGCGCTTCCAGGCCGTAAAAGTGGGCGCGCCGAATGAAGAAGAAGCGATTCGCGTGCTGCAAGGCGTGCGCGACCGCTACGAAAAATTCCACGCAGTCAGCTACACCGACGAAGCCATTCAGTATGCGGTGTATCTGTCGAACCGCTACATCCCGGACCGCTTCCTGCCGGACAAGGCGATTGATCTGCTTGACGAAGCGGGTTCGCGCGTGAAATTGCGCCAAGCCATGTTGCCGGACGAAGTTTCCGAAGTGCAGAAGCGCGTGAAGTTCATTACCCACCGCATGGAAACCGCGATCGCCAACCATGAATTTGAGAAGGCGCGGTTTTATTCGGAAGAAGAGCGCAAGGAAAAGGAACATCTGCGCGTGCTGCGCGAGAAGCTGAAGATTGACGATTCCTCGACGGGAATTGTGACGCGCGAGGACATCGAAGAAGTGGTGGCGCGCTGGACCGGCATTCAGGTGTCGGCTATCAAGGAAGACGAACAGCAGAAGCTGCTGCGCATCGAGGAAGAACTGCACCGCCGTGTTATCAGCCAGGACAAATCCATCACCGCGCTGGCACGGGCGATTCGCCGCAGCCGCGCAGGATTGAAGGCTCCGGGCCGTCCGGTGGGCTGCTTCTTGTTCCTGGGACCCACGGGCGTGGGCAAGACGGAAGTAGCACGACGGCTTGCTGAGTTCTTGTTCGGCAGCGAGAAGTCGCTGATCCGCTTCGATATGTCCGAATACATGGAGAAACATTCCGTGTCGAAGTAGATCGGCGCGCCTCCAGGGTATGTTGGATATGAAGAAGGCGGCCAACTGACGGAGCGCGTGCGGCGGACGCCTTATTCGGTAATTTTGCTGGATGAGATTGAAAAAGCTCACCCAGACGTGTACAACATCCTGCTGCAAGTCTTTGAAGACGGTCAGTTAACCGATGGACTTGGCAACACGGTGGATTTCCGCAATACCATCATAATTCTCACATCCAACCTGGGCGCGCGGCAGTTGCAGAAACAGGCGGGGCTCGGTTTTGCGTCGAAGGAATTGGACGCGATGGCCAAGAGCCAGGATGACATGGTGATGGGAGAAGTGAGGCGGGTCTTCAATCCGGAATTCCTGAATCGTCTGGACGAAGTGATTCTGTTCAATTCGCTCAACGATGAGGATCTGTTGCGGATTATTGACCTGCTCGTGGGCCAGATCAACGAAACTCTGGTGCATCGCCAGGTGCAGATTGCACTCACGCCTGAGGCGCGCCAGTGGATCCTCGAGAAGACCTGCAGCGACCGAAATTATGGCGCGCGGCCGCTTCGCCGCGCGTTACAGAAGTACGTCGAAGACCCATTGTCGGAAGCTTTGATTCAGGGCGGATTGCAGCGACCAGCGACTCTCGAAATTTATCTCGGGACGGATGGTCTGGCGTTCCGACCTGTCGTTGAAGCAACCCCAGTGGCCCACTAGGAATCCTACGCGCAAGCCGGACGGGAGCAGTCCGGCGGGGGAGCACACAATTTTGGGCGGGATACTGCGGCCTTGACCAAGGCTGCCAGCGGGAAAACTTTTCTGCGTCCATTGCGACTTTTGATGGTGGTGTATTTGTGTGCGCTGGCGTCGGGGCAATCCCTTTCGGCTCAACAGCCTCAGGGTGGGCAAGAGGCGAACGGACCGCAGTACATTATCGAAAAAATTGAATTTATCGGCAACCGCCGCATTCAGCGCGATACGTTGCTAGCGCGAATTTTTTCGCGTGCCGGCGACCCGTACAGCCCCGAAGCGGTGCGCCGCGATTTTCAGGCGCTGTGGAACACGCAGTTCTTCGAAGACATCCGGCTGGAAGTGGAAGACAGCCCCAACGCGCCCAACGCAAAACTCCTAGTTTTCTACGTAACGGAGCGCCCCATTATTCGCCGCATCGAGTACAAGGGGAACAAGTCCATCACCGAATCGGACATTCTGGATGCCTTCAAAGACAAGAAAGTGGGGCTTTCGGTGGAAAGCCAGTTCGATCCCACGAAAATCAAGCGCGCCGAAGTGGTGATCAAGGGATTGCTGGCCGAGCACGGGCGGCAATTCGCCACGGTGAAGCCTACCTACGAACGCATCGCGGCCACCAATGCGGTGAAATTGGTCTTCAATATAGATGAAGGGCCAAAAGTGAAAGTAGGTCAGATCAAATTCGTGGGCGCCAAGGCATTTTCCGACCGAAAATTGATCCGTTCGATGCACAACGACCGGCCGTACGCGATTCCGCTGTACATCACGGAGATTCCGGTTCTGAGCAAGACCTATGACAAGGGCAAGCTGGACGAAGACTTGGGAGTGGGCATCCACGGGATCTACCAGGACCACGGATATTTCAAAGTTTCGGTGAGCGATCCGGTGGTGAAAATATCCGATGATGTGCACGGCGGAATCCCGGGGCCCTGGCCGCTGCTGGGCTCGAAGAACAGCAAGCGCGCGGACATTACCATCACCATTGAAGAAGGCACGCAGTATCACATGGGCAGTCTGCGGTTTCGCAGTTCCGATCCGGAGCAGGGATTGGTGTTCAAGCCCGAAGTTCTGGCGCGCGCCTTTCCGCTGAAGGAAGGCGATATTCTGGCGGCGGACAAGCTCCGCAAAGCCCTGGACAACTACAAAAAACTATATGGGGAGTACGGGTACATTGACTTCGTGGCGACGCCGATCACCGACATTGATGACACGAAGAAGCTCGTGAATCTGACCATAGAGTTCGACCAGCAAAAGCAATTCTTCGTGCGGCGCATCGAGTTTTCCGGAAACACCACCACGCGCGACAAGGTCATCCGCCGCGAATTGCTGCTGGACGAAGGCCAGGTATTCAACAACCGTTTGTGGGAAGTCAGCCTGTTGCGGCTGAACCAGCTGAATTATTTCGATACCATCAAGCCAGAAAACGCGGAGCTGAAACGCAACGTGAAGGCTGGAACGGTGGACATCAAGCTCAAGCTGAAGGAAAAAGGCAAACAGTCCATCAGCTTCAACGGCGGCGTCAGCGGCATCGCCGGCACTTTCATCGGTGGTTCTTACACCACGAACAATTTCCTGGGCCTGGGAGAGACGCTTTCTCTTTCCGCGCAGGTAGGCAGTTTCCAGCGCGACGTGCGTTTCGGATTCACGGAGCCGTACCTGTTTGATCGCCCGATTTCCACCGGCTTCACGATCTTTTCGACGAAGTTTGACTACAACCAGGCCAGGCAGCTGGGCATTGCCGAGAACACGGAGATCGCGATTAATCCCGCCTTGCAAGAGAACTACACGACCAACTCGAAAGGCCTGACGGTGTTCGCCAGCTACCCGCTGCGGAAATTTTCCTTCACGCGCATCGGCCTCACCTACGGGTATTCGACGACGAATATTCAGACGTTCAGCACGTCGGCGCAATTGTTGTTTGACAGCGTTAAGTTCACCGGTTTGGCGGGACCTTCCGCGCTGAACGGAATCGAATCGAGCAAGATCACAGGGACAATCTCGTACAGCACGGTGAACAATCCACAAAACCCGACCAACGGAAAAAGCTTCTACTACGGGATCAGCTTTGAGGGCGGGCCGTTGCAAGGCAACGTCAACACCATCACCAATTCGTTCGTGGCCACCTATTTCCATCCGGTGAACAAGCGCCGCAACGTGATCGGCTTGAAGTTCCAGACCGGCATGATCACCGGATACAACGGGACGAATGTGCCACCTTATAGCCGCTTCTTTCTGGGCGGCGAGAACGATGTGCGCGGCTTCGATTTCTACACGATCTCGCCCTTCGTGGAAATTCCCGAAGCCACAACGCAGCCGGTGACTTTCTTAAATCCCACAGTGCTGAACGCGCAGGGAAAACCGACGCTGCAATCCATCGGCGTGCCGATGATCCAGTTTCTGCCGACGCGGCCGGGCGGCGATTTTCAGAACATTGGCAACCTGGAATACCGTATTCCGATTGCGGGGCCAGTGACGCTGACCTTGTTCAACGACATCGGCGTGAACGGCATCCTGCGGAAATCGCAGCTGGCGCTGGATCCTTCGGCGGTCACCGTGTACCAGCAGCAATACCCGAATCCCGATTTCCCGAACCTGAAGATTGCGAGCAATCTGCCAATCTATCCCGGCACCAATTTCAAGGTACACACTTCGGCGGGCGTGGAGCTGGACGTGATCCTGCCGATCGTGAATGCGCCCTTCCGCATTTATTATGCGTACAACTATTTGCGGCTGAATGACACGATCAACGGCTTGAGCGGCGGTTACGATCTGAGTGAAGCGGTGAAGAACGCGCTGCCACCTGGAGTGCTGCAGACGCAGATCGCGCCGCAGTTGCAGGCGATCATCGTCACCAATACGCAGCATATCCCGGCGAACCTGATCGAGCCGCAACATACCTTCCGCTTTACGGTGGGTAAGACATTCTAGGAATTTGCATCAGGGAACTGCACGCGCGATCGGACAAAAGGTGATGAAGGTGTCCGGAGCGCGCAGCGAATTCAGATAAGAGGGTGAAAGAAATGGGCAACAAGATATTGAGGTTGAGCGCGGCGATGCTGTTCGTTGCGGCATCCGCGTTCCTGTCTGCTTGCGGAGGGAACTCCACGCCGGTGGGCGTCACGGTAAGCCCTATCAACCCAGACGTACCCTTGAGTGGCACGCTACAGTTTCAAGCGACGGTTACGGGAACGCCCACAACCTCAGTGACATGGCAACTGTGCTTGGTGCCATCTCCGACCAGTATCCAGCCGACGGTTTGCAGCCCGGCGACCACCGGGCAGACGCAAATGCCGAGCGGTTTCGGTGTCATCACTACCGGACAGACCAACACTCCGCAGGGAGGGTTTTACACCGCACCCGCGACTCTGCCGCCGACGAACGACTTTTTGGTGGTGGCTACCAGCACGGTGAACACAAAGATCTTCGGCGAGACCGTGGTGCACCTCGACTCCACAATTCGCGTGTCCATCACGCCCAGCACGGCGACCATCGCGCCGGGTGAATCCTTCACATTTACGGCAAACGTGACGAGCACGACGAACACGGCTGTGACTTGGGAAGTAAACGGAAATGCAGGCGGCGATGTGACGGACGGCTTTATTGTTCCGGGCGGCGGCAACGGCAACACGGCGGTTTACACGGCGCCGACCCAAAACCCACCGGCCACTGTGACGATCACCGCGGTTTCGGCGTCCGATCCGCTGGAGTCCGGCACCGCGGCGGTTACGATCATCAGTTCCGCCGCTCCAACGCTCACTTCCTCGCAGCCGAACCTGGTGGGAGAAGGCTCGGCGCAACAAGAGGTGTACCTCACGGGAGCGAATTTCACTTCGAGCAGCGTGGTGCTGGCTGGAACTCCGCCCGCGCCGGTGCCGACGATTTTTCTTAGCACTACGTTGCTGCACGCGACCATTCCCGCAGCCCCACTTTCGATTGCGGGACCTGTGGCCCTGGTGGTCCAGGCGCAGAACGGAGATCTATCGAATGTTCTTACCGGTCCAACCACCGGACTGACGGTGGTGCCGTCGCGTCCCGCGGTGGTGGCGTTAACGCCGGATACGATCGTGCCGAATGGCGGGACGGCTGGCGTGAATCTGATCGGTGGATTTTTCTCGCCGAGCACCGTTGTTAATTGCAATGGAACGACTCAGAGCACGCGGGTCACGGCGATTGCTACCGGCAGCCAGCAATTGGGAGTGGTAATACCGAGTACTTGCGCCCCGGCACCGGGGCAGTATCCGCTGATCGTACAGAACACCGACGTAGCGGCGCCGAATCCGGCGATGTCCGCGGTGAACCTGACGGTAGAGCCGCTACAGAGCGACATTTCAACCGGAGTAAGCTCGACGTTTCCCGTGGGCGCGTCGCCGCAAGCAATCGACATCGATCCGGCGTTGAACCTGGCGGTGATCGCTAATACGGCGGGGAACTCGGTCAGCGTGGTGAACCTTACGACGCTGGCAACGACGAATGTTCCGGTAGGAGTTGCTCCGACTTCGGTGGCGATTGACGACCAAATCACCACTGCGGGAGGCGTTCTGGGAGATCACATCGCGGTTGTGACCAATAGCGCCGACAACTCCCTTTCGGTAATTGATTTGGTGACGCAAGCAGTAACATCAACGCTCGCGCTTCCGAATACGAGCACTCCGCCGAACGGGCCGCCGGTCCCTTACGGGATCGGGATTAATCCTTTGACGCATCGCGGGCTGGTGGCTTTCCAATCTACCAACTCCGCAGCCATTATCGATTTTTCCGCCGGTGTTCCCACGTTCGTACAAACGGTGAGCGGCGCGTTGGCGCCGATCGGCACCGGCTTGAAACCTGCCGTGGCCGTGGATCCGATATTGAATTGGGCGGTGATTACTCCCGGAGGCGTGGGCACGATTACGATTGTGGATCTGGGACGCAATCCCGGGGCCGGCGTGAACCCCGCGGACTTCGGGCGCACTCCGGTGGTGGTCGCGAGCCTTTCGATTTCCAGCACGGTGCAGGGCGTGGGCATTAACGCGGCGACGCACCAGGCGGTGTTTGCCGATCCACAAGGTCCGAACGATGTGCCGGTGGCGCCTTCGGTTTCCTCGTTCAGCATGCTGGATGAATCGGTCGGCTCGGTTCCGTTTACGCAAGGGGGAATTCCGTTCAGCAATTTGGGGCTGGTGGCGGCAGCGGTAAACCCGCTGGCCAATATCGGAATCGTGGTGAATGCCACCGCGAACAACGGCTTCGTGCTGGACCTGAAAAACAACCAAGTGCTGCAAACAGTGGCGGGCTTCAATTCTCCGCAAGCGGTGGCGGTGAACCCGCTCACGAATACGGCGTACATCGTTAACCAGGGGAACAACACCGTTTCCGTTTTTCCCTTGGCCACCATCGCGCCCAATCCGCTGCAGATTCTGGAAAGCAGCCCGTCGACGATATTTGCGCAGAGTCCGGCGGCGAGCGCGACTCTTTCCATCATCGGCAACGGATTTACTGCCAGTTCGCAGGTGCTGCTCGACGGCACCGCGGTGCCTGCCACTTTTGTGAGCAGCCGTCAGCTGACCGCGGCGATTCCGGCGGCGGATCTGGCGCTGGCGCGGCGTTTCGCGGTGTACGTGCAAAACGGCACGGCTATTTCGAACGTCAGCGGTCTTACGGTGATTCAACCCGTCTCAGTGGGCAACTCGCCGGTGGGTGTGGCTGTGGATCCCTATCTCGATCAGGCGGTGGTCACGAATTCTGGCAGCAACAGCATCTCCGTGGTGAACCTGCTGGACGGCACACAAATCCCGCCGCAAGCGCCGAGCTTTTTTACTACTGGTGCGACGCCCTACGGTGTGGCCGTTCTGCCGCGAAGCGGCCTGGCTGTGGCCGTGAATAACGGAAGCAACGACGCGACGGTGCTGGATGAAAAGGGCGTGGACGGCGTGTTCAACAGCCCGCAGACGGTGAGCCTGGGCTCGGCGTCGCTGCCCTTCGGGGTGGCTATTGATCCGTTCACAGGGCTGGCAGCCATCACGGACCAAACCATCACGGGCGGCAACAGTCAGGGGGGGCTTTCTACCTTTATTGTCTCGAACGCGAGCACCGGGACCGCGGCTCTGGGCGCGCCAATTGATTTTCAGCCTTTGGGCGTGGCGATCGATCCGTCCATCAACAATGACATAACGCAGTCAGTCGCCGCCGTCGCCACTGCTTCACAAACGAACGATCTGGATCTGATCCCTCTGCCTAGCGGCGTGGCGACGAAAGTCAACATGTCGCTTCCTACTGGCGTCGTATTCGACGCGTTGAACCAGGTTTTCCTGGTGGCGGATAGCGGAGGCAACGTTGTGGATATCGTCGATCCCTTGACGTCGAAGCAGACGTCCTCGATCAGTACGGGAATCAACCCGACGTCCGTGGACTACAATTTCAATGCCAGTACGCTGGTCACGTCGAATGCGGCGAGCAACACGCTTTCGATTCTCGATTACGTTTGTCCGCCGAATCCCAACGCAGTATCGAGCTGCCCGGCGCCGCAAGTGCGAGAAGTGCTCGACGTGGGCGCTGTGTCACCCGTGGTGTTGGGCCCGAATTCGATTGCCATTGATCCGCGACTGAATCTGGCGGTGGCAATCGATGCGGCCAACAATCGCATCCTGCTGGTGCCGCTGCCGCACTAGCAGCGCGCAGATCTCGGCGCGTAGTCCGTTGGGCCGCGGCGGCCCGCGATGTTTGCTCGCGCGGGCAAGACCAACCATGCGTTGCGCGCGCGCATCTCACCAGAGAATGGTGAAATCGGGCTCAACTGGCAGGCGAAACGAAAGCGATTGACCAGCTTCTCGGGCGACAGCTATAATCTCCGATTTGTGTCCGCCATGATATGCGGCGACGTGCGGCACAGTTCCTGGCACCGGTATCCGAAAGACTATCTACTTTAAGGAGTGAGAATGAAGATGCGATTTGCAGTTCCGGCCCTGGCGGCGTTCCTGATGGTTCCCGCTATGTGGGCGCAGACGGGCGGTGCTTCGGCCGCAGCGGCAACAGGTAAGGTAGGCGTCATTGACGTACAGGTAGCGATCACCAGCACCGCGGAAGGGAAGCAGGCCGCAGCGGAATTGCAATCACAGTTTGCGCCCCGGCAGACCGAGCTTTCCAACATGCAGAAGCAGATGGAAGATATTCAGACGCGTCTGCGCACGGGCCAGACCACGCTGAGCGACGACGAAAAGGCGCGGTTGCAGCGCGAAGGGGAACAGCTCCAGCGGACGTTCCAACGGAGATCGCAGGACGCGCAAGATGATTTCAACGAAGCGCAGCGCGAGATCGTGGACCGCATCGGCCGCCGCATGATTGACGTGCTGAGCAAGTACGCCCGCGACAACGCGTTCACCGTGGTTCTGGATCGTTCCGGGCAGACTTCGCCGGTGATCTTCGCGGCCAATTCGGTGGACGTAACCCAGGACATCATTCGCTTGTTCGACCAGGCCTACCCGGCCAAGGCTGCGGGTACCACGCCGAAGGCCCCGGCACAGCAGCGTGCGCCGGCAGCGAAGCCAGCCACACCGCCTCAGCAGTAATCTCACACCGCAGCGGCCGTTGTGGTTGCGCTGCGCGATCGGCAAACGACAAAAGGCCTCCCGGAATTTCAGACGGGAGGCCTTTTTTTCTGCGGCGGGGGCGAATGCTGCCTACTTGTGCAGCCGTCCGAAATGGAAACATTTAACCCTCTCCTGCCCGTCAATGAATGCGCCGGTGCGGGGGGCCTTGCGGCTCTTCTTGCGTTTTTGGCCGCGAGAAATTATACTGGGTTGCTTCCAGACAGGTCGCACGAGCCAGTGGGCGCAAGCCCACTTTTTTGTTGGACGCGACGGATGGCGGGATGCCGGTGCGTCAATGCCCGTGGTGCCTGCGGTCGAAAGTCGAGTTGGCGGTAGCGTAAGAGGTCGCTCGCAGGGCAGTACTGGGACTGGCTGGCGCGCTGTGGTTCGGGGCTGTTGGCGTCGCCGGAATTTTTCAGTCTGGCCGTCGGAGCGAAGCTAAATATCGCTGTTGGAATAGAATGCAACTGGAAAAGGTTCGAGAGGCGGCTGAGCGGGTGGCAGGCTCGCTGGGCCTCGAGATCTTCGACATCGAATGGAAGGTTGGAAAGCAGCGCATGCTGCGTGTGTACATTGACCGACTGCCAGGCCCGCAGAATCCGCAAGGTTTGGGTGTCACTCACAAGGATTGCGAGCGGGTGAGCGAGCAGCTGAGCGTGATCCTGGATATGGAAGATTTGGTTCCGGGGCCAGCCTATGTTTTGGAAGTGAGTTCGCCCGGGCTGGACCGGAAGTTGATCAAGCCTGCGGACTACGAGCGTTTCGTGGGACGGCTGGCGAAGATTTGGTTGAACGAGCCGCTGGAGAAGCAGGCGTATTTCGAAGGGCGGCTCGGGGGAATCACGGACGGCGTGGTGAAGTTCACGGTACGTGATCGCGAGATCGCCGTGCCGTACGCCGGCATCAAGAAAGCGAATTTGGTTGTGGAGCTTTAGTAACGGCGGCACCTGGTGTTTGGCACTGGCAATTTTTTCTTGGGATGTACGGGAGAGCGCGAATGGCGAGTCAGCTGTACCAACAGATCGAGCTGATCAGCCGGGAAAAGCATATTGAACCGGAAATCATCATCGCGGCGATTGAAGACGCGATGGTGGTCGCGGCGCGGAAGTATTACCGCACCGAAGAAGAACTGCGCTCGAAATTTAATCCGACCACGGGCCAGGTGGACGTGTTTTCAGTGCACACGGTTGTGGACGAAGTAGCCGACCCGGTGCGCGAGATTTCGCTGAACGACGCGCGCAAACGCCAGCCGGACGTGGAAGTGGGCGGTGAAGTGACTGAGTCTAAGCCGACTGATGTGTTGGGCCGCATCGCCGCGCAGACTGCGAAGCAAGTAATTTTGCAGAAGGTGCGCGAAGCCGAGCGCGACACGATTTACAACGAGTTCCACACGCGCGTGGGCGAGCTGATCAATAGCGTCGTCAAGCGCATGGAAGGCCCGGACATTATCGTGGACATGGGCCGCACCGAAGCGCGGCTGCCCAAGCGCGAACAATCGCGCCTGGAAGCCTACAACGTGGGCGACCGCCTGCGCGTGACGATTCGCGCGGTGGAGCGAGCGGCGAAAGGGCCGCAGGTGGTGGTTTCGCGCGCCGATCCCGCCCTGGTGCAGCGCTTGTTTGAAATGGAAGTGCCCGAAATTTACGACGGTACGGTGCAGATCCGCGCCGTGGCTCGCGAAGCAGGGGAGCGCACGAAGATCGCCGTGGAAAGCCGCGACAAGGACGTGGACCCGGTAGGCGCGTGCGTCGGCATGAAGGGGATGCGCGTGCAGTCCATCATTCGTGAGTTGCGCGGTGAGAAGATTGACATTATTCCGTTCAACGATGAGACGGTGGCGTTCGCGCAGAAGGCGCTGAGCCCGGCGAAGGTAACACGCGTGCAGATTATTGACCCGGAAGAAAAGCGGCTGGAAGTGATTGTAGAGGATACGCAACTATCGCTGGCGATCGGCAAGAAGGGGCAGAACGTCCGGCTCGCCAGCAAGTTGATTGGCTGGAACATTGACATCAAGAGCGAAGAAGAAAAGCGCCGCGAGATCGAAGCGCAGATGGCCGCGCTCACCGCTCCCGGAACCGCGCTGACGCAGCTGGCAGGCGTCGGCCCGAAGACGATCGAGAAGCTGGAAGCCGCGGGCGTCACTTCAATCGAAAAGCTGGCGGACATGACGCCGGAACAGTTGGTGGAAATTCCCGGCATCGGCGAGAAAATGGTGGAGAAGATTCACCAGTCGGTCGCCGCGTATTTCGAAGCGCTGGAAACGGCGGCTACTGCCGCACCAGATGCAGCAGACGCTGCAGTCGCGGCGGATGGCGAAGCCTTAGCGACGGAAGAAACTGCGGCCGCGGGCGAAGAAGCGGCGCTGGTGGACGAAGCCACCGAGGAAGCTACCGAAGAAGTTGCGGCGGCCGAAGGCGAAGCTGTGCCGGATGCGGCGGCTGCTCCCGCGGACGTGACAGCCGAAGCGGAAGCGCTCGACGAAGCGACGGAAGAGGCTACCGAAGAAGTGCGCGAAGACGAGATCGGCACACCGGAAAAAGGCGCCGAGCAGTAACGTCACGGAATTTGTACGAGCAGTTTGTTGTTTGCGGGATTTTGTAAATGCGGGAAAGTGCGGGCACGAGTGCCTGCGCTGTTGAAAAGAGGCGAATGGCAGATTCCAATCAAGTCCGGATTAACGAGCTGGCGCGGGAACTGGAGATCAAGG
>Ga0209624_10002874_pt1 | contig 12517 bp, 13 predicted proteins | sample JacPinW_OM2H0_O1_FD_188565 | JGI IMG/M metagenome (GOLD analysis project Ga0209624, IMG submission 188565) | Forest soil microbial communities from Algoma, Ontario, Canada - Jack Pine, Ontario site 1_JW_OM2H0_O1 (SPAdes) (version 2) | ecosystem: Environmental > Terrestrial > Soil > Boreal... | reverse complement strand
GTCCGTCGCGCGCGCGCGTTTGGCGATGCGAGCGAGCAGCGCCGCACGCCGGCGTTCCGTCGCATCGCCGCGCTGCGAGCGCAGCGCCGACGTGCGCGCTTCGCCGAACACGGCGAGCAGCGACGTCGTCGTCTCGTGCGCGAGCGAAGCATATTGCGCGAGCGGGAAGACGTGCGCCGCGGCGATCGCGCCGTGCTCGTCGCGATACACGTGCACGTCGCCCAGGCCGTCGGGCTCGCCGTCGAGCGCGGAGAGGATCGCGCGCGCGCGCTGGTCGAGCCACGCTGCCTGCTGCGCGCCGGACGGCCAGGGGACCGCCTCGCTCTCGGCGACGAGCGACGCGGCGACGAGCCGCGGGACGTCGGGGAGATAGCCGCCCAGAGCCCGCGTGCGCGCCTTCGCATCGGTCGCGGCCGCCAGCTCGAAAGTGAACGCGGGGAAATCCAGCGACGGCTTGGGCAGCGGCGGCGGTTCGTACGGGAGCCCGACCTGGACGGAGCGCGCCTCGTTCTCCGCCGGTGAGAACTGCTTGGCCGCCGCGACGACGAGGCGGTCGCGCAGCAGCACCACGTTCCCATAACGCGGGACCAGCTCGAGGACGAGCCGGGACTCGGTCTCGACCCCGAACCTCGACGCGGTTCCGAACGTGAGCACGAGGACGCGGTCGCCGCGCCGGGCCCGCACCGAGGCCAACCGCATGCCGCGCAGGGTCGCCCCGGCGGACCGCAGCCAGCCAGGGTCGATCGCCAGCGCGAGCTCGGTGTCGTCGAGGGTCACGACCGGCGGCGACCCGAACGCCTCGACCGCCAGGGTCGCGGGTCCCCGCTTCTTGAGGCCGCCGAAGCGCAGCGCGATCCGGCCGTCGTCGAGCAGACCTGAGTCGGTCACGCGCCCGCCGCGCAGCGCGCGCTCCAGCTCGGCCGCGGCGCGGCGAATCAGAATCCAGTCGGTTGTCATGACCGGGAAGGTGCTTTCCCGCCTGCTCCGTATTTATCCGTGTTCGGCCCAAATCTCGCAAGCCGACCAAGGAGGAGCGCGTTCTGACCGGGCCCGGTCTTTTGTTCGTCGTGTCGGGCCCGTCGGGCGCGGGGAAGGACACGTTGGTGGAGGGTCTCAAGGCCCGCCACGAGCGGCTCCTGTACTCCGTCTCGGCCACCACGCGGGCGCCGCGCGCGGGTGAGCGCGAGGGCGTCGATTATTTCTTTCTCGACCGGGTGGAGTTCGAAAAGCGCCTGCTGACCGGCGGTTTTCTCGAATACCGCGACTACAACGGACACCTGTACGGAACGCCGCGCTCGTTCATCGACGAAGCGCTTCGGGCGGGTTACGACGTAGTCTCCAAGCCCGAAGTCAACGGGGCGCTGGCGATGAAATCGCAGTTTCCCGACGCCGTCCTCATCTTCATCGTCCCCGACAAGTTCTCGCATCTCCGCTCGCGCCTCGAGGCGCGGCGCACGGAAACGAACGAGCAGATCGCCGCGCGGCTCGAGATCGCGCACGACGAGTTCACCTTCGTTCGCCGCTTCGACTATCTCGTGATCAACGAGGAAGCGCAACCGCACCAAGCGGTCGACGACCTCGCGGCGATCGTGCGGGCCGAACGGTACCGCATCCATCGCTACCCCGAAACCCGGCTCAAAGAATTGGAAGACAGCTAAACGTGAGTGACTCAGTATTCGGCGACCTCGACGGCCTGCTCCGGCACGTGGACTCGAAATTTTCGCTGGTCAACGTCGTGACCAAGCGCGCCAAGCAGCTCAACAACGGCGCCCCGCCGCTCACCGAGCGCGTCAACCCCAACAAGCCCGTCTCGACGGCCTTCAATGAAGTCCGCCTCGGCAAGATCCCGTACAAGCGGACCAAGGAAGGGATTAAATAGACGCCTGCCGCCGAAATGGTGATGGACCGAGCGCAGTAGAATGGTGAGATCATGAATATCCTGTTGCGAGGTCGAACCCGGAGGCCCCACGCCGACGGTGTGGGGGGCGCGCAGCCTGGGGCGGAGCGTCTTTAAACATGTGCGGCATCGTCGGCTATATCGGGGAGCGCGACAGCGTTCCGATCATCATGGACTCGCTGCGGCGCCTGGAGTACCGGGGGTACGACTCCGCCGGCATCGCGGTGATCGACGGCGAGGGAAACCTCGTCGGGTCGAAGGCTGAAGGCAAGCTCGCGAACTTGGCGGCGCGCCTCGCGAACGGCGAGGCGCTGCACGGGACGACGGGCCTGGGCCACACCCGCTGGGCCACGCACGGCCGGCCGTCCGACGCGAACGCGCACCCGCACATGGACTGCACGGGGCGCTTTGCCGTCGTGCACAACGGGATCATCGAGAACTACGCGACGCTGCGCGCGCAGCTGCTCGCGCAAGGCCACGTCTTCAAGTCGGAGACCGACACCGAGGTGCTCGCGCACCTCATCGAGACGCGCTACAAGGGCGATCTCGTCGAAGCGGTGCGCCAGACGCTTGCGCTCGTCCGCGGCGCGTTCGCGCTCGGCATCATCTCGTCCGACACGCCCGGGCGCCTGATCTTCGCGCGCAACGGCGCGACGCCGCTGATCGTCGGCCTGGGCGAGCGCGAGATGTTCGTCGCGTCCGACATCCCCGCGATGCTGCAGTACACCCGCAAGATCGTCATCCTGCAAGAAGGCGAGGTCGTGGACGTCGGCAGCGACGGCTACTCGCTCACCGCCTTCGACGGCAAACCGGTCGAGCGCGAGGTGCAGCAGATCTCCTGGGACGCGACGTCGGCGGAAAAATCCGGCTTCAAGCACTTCATGCTCAAGGAGATCTTCGAGCAGCCCAACGTCATCAAAGAGACGCTGGCCGGCCGGATCGACGAGCACCACGACGTGCAGCTGGGCAGCGAGCTGGGGATCGACGAGATCGTGCTGCGCGCCATGACGAAGATCTCGATCACGGGCTGCGGCACCGCGTACAACGCCGGCATGGTCGGCATGTACCTGATGCGGGCGCTCTGCAAGCTGCCGGTCGAGATGGAGCTCGCCAGCGAGTTCCGGTACGGCGACCGCTTCATGGACGCGCGCACGCTCACGATCGCGATGTCGCAGTCGGGCGAGACGGCCGACACGATCGAGGCGGTGAAGATCGCGAAAGAAGAAGGGGCGCCGATCATCGGCATCTCCAACGTCGTCGGCTCGCACCTCACCCGCATGGCCGACGCGACGCTCTACACGCGCGGCGGTCCCGAGATCTCGGTCGCTGCGACCAAGACGTACGTCGCGCAGGCGATCGCCGCGGTGCTGCTCGCGCTGTACCTTGCGCGCGTTCGCAAGTCCGCGCCGCTCGAGCGGCTGCGCGAGATCGCCGAAGGCACCAAGCTGCTGCCGGCCGCGATCGACATCGTGCTCAACACCTCGGACGACGTCAAGAAGGTCGCCAAGAAAGTCCGCAAGGCGCGCTCGGCGCTGTTCCTGGGCCGTTACGTGAACTTCCCGACCGCGCTCGAAGGCGCGCTCAAGCTCAAGGAGATCAGCTACATCCACGCCGAGGGCTATGCCGCGGGCGAGATGAAGCACGGCCCGATCGCGCTGCTCGACTCGAAGACGCCGGTGATCGGCGTCGTCACGGAAGGACGCGTGCGCGAGAAGATCCTCTCGAACATCGCGGAGTCCAAAGCGCGCGAAGCCCCGATCATCCTGGTCGCCAATCACGGCGACGACGAAGCGGCCGCGCTCGCGGACCACGTGCTGTGGGTCCCGCGCGTCGAAGAGCTGCTCTCGCCGATCGTCAACGTGATCCCGCTGCAGCTCCTGGCCTACCACATCGCCGACATCGACGGAAAAGACGTGGACCAGCCGAGAAATCTGGCCAAGACCGTGACGGTCGAGTAGTACAAAGACCACGGACCTTCGCTCGATGACGTTCGGCCAAGAACGGTAACATGGCCGAAACGGCGTGGTCCGCGCGAGGCGCCATGCTCGTCTCGTGCGAACGAAGAAGGCACGGGACGTGCAGAAGCGACTGGAGTTCGAAGGCTGGGTCTGGCATTCACAGCGCGGAAACGGCAGCCATCGGTTTTTCACCCATTCCGAACGCAGCGGTACCATCACGGTGCCCTGGCATCGGAACGGGCAAGCGACCTTGACGCCCGGTGCTTTCGGCGTCATCGCAACGACAGCGGGTTGGAGACAATGATCTATCAGGGAATTTATGAGCGATCGGAAGACGGCTCGATTTGGGGTTACACTCCCGACCTTCCCGGCGCTCTCGGAGCCGGCGACACGCTGGACGAGGCGAAGGCGAGTCTCCGGGAAGGGATCCGGCTCTGCCTGGAAGTGGCGCGCGAACAAGGCCTCGATATCCCGGGCCCGTCCGTCACGACGCCCGATGCTATCGCCGTCGAGCTGATCGAGATTCCCGCCGCGTAAAGCGGAACGGCTTCGATCAGGACGAATCGTCGTCGGTCGTGCGTGCTGACGGTCGTGCTCCCGATGAATTGCGTCCCGTGTCCTTCGAGACCGGGTATCTCACGTTTGCCGACGGGAGCGTGCTGATCTCCGTCGGGAACACGCGGGTGATCTGCGCCGCGACGATCGAGGACCGGGTGCCGCCTTGGATGCGCGGGCGCGGGACCGGCTGGATCACGGCGGAGTACTCGATGCTCCCGCGTGCGACGCCCGAGCGCAATCAGCGCGAGGCCGCGAAGGGCCGGCTCGGCGGGCGCACGCACGAGATCCAGCGCCTCATCGGGCGCGCGCTGCGCGCCGTCGTCGACATGGAGAAGCTCGGCGAGCGCACCGTGATCGTCGACTGCGACGTGATCGGCGCCGACGGCGGGACGCGCACGGCTTCCATCACCGGCGCCTGGGTCGCGCTGGCGCTCGCGCTGCGCAAGCACCTGGAGCCCGAGAAGAAGCCGAAGTGGCCGCTGATCGGGCAGATCGCGGCCGTGTCGGTCGGGATCGTCGGCGGCGTACCGGTGCTGGACCTGCCGTACGTCGAGGACAGCGCGGCCGAGGTCGACATGAACGTCGCGATGACCGACGCCGGCGGATTCGTCGAAGTCCAAGGGACGGCGGAGCGCGAGCCGTTCAGCCGTGCACAGCTCGATGCGTTGCTCGGGCTGGCCGAGGGCGGGATCCGCACGCTGTTCGAGCTCCAGCGCGCCGCGCTCGAGGGTTCCCTCGCAGTTGGTACGGGCAGTGCCTGACCGCGAGCGGCTCGCCACCCTGGCCGCGACGGTCGGCGCGTTCCACCTGACGGACCGGGCGATGCGCGCCGCGCAGGACCGGATCGAGCGCGCCCTGGCCGCGAACGACGTCGACGATGCTGCGGCACACGCTTACTTGGATGCCGTGCGACGCTACTTCGAGCCGTACGAGCGCGAGGCGCAGGGACAACTGCGCCACGTCGACCGCGAGCTCGAGCGCCTCTATCAGCTGCAGTACAATTTCACGGCGGAGCGCGGCGTCGTGGCCAAGCGCGTGGAGGCCGTGCGAGGCGTCCTGGGCGCGCTCGCTGAACTTCGCGCTGAATGAAGGTCTTCGACGAGGTCGGGCGGGGCACGATCAGCGCCTTCGCTTACGCCGGAGGCGTCGCCGACCTGCTCGCGGACTGCCTGCGCTTCATCGCAGCGCTGCGCATCCGCGTGCGCGAAACGCTGGACCAGTCGTACCTGCTGGGCGTGCAGTCCGTCTCGATCGTCATCCTCACGTCGCTGTTCACCGGCATGGTGTTCTCGCTCGAAAGCGCCGTCCAGGCGGTGCAGTTCGGCGTGGGCAACCTCGTGGGCGGCGTCGTCGCGTTCACGACCGCGCGCGAGCTTGGTCCGATGCTCTCGGCGGTCGTCGTCGCCGGCCGGACGGGCGCCGCCATCGCCGCCGAGCTCGGCTCGATGGTGGTCACCGAGCAGATCGAGGCCCTGCAGTCGCTGGGGCTGTCGCCGACGCGCATGCTCGTGGTGCCGCGTTTGCTCGCGCTCATCATCATGCTTCCGCTGCTGACGATCCTCGCCGACATCATCTCGATCATCGGCGGGATGCTCGTCGCGGGCGCGTACGCGCACATCTCGCAGGAGTCGTTCATCACGTCGGCGCGCTCGGCGCTGCCGTTCGACGACGTGCTCAAAGGGCTGTTCAAGTCGGCGGTGTTCGGCGTGATCATCGCGCTGATCGGCTCGTACCAGGGTTTGCAGACGCGCGGCGGCGCGGCGGGCGTCGGCAAGGCGACGACCGGCGCGGTCGTCACCTCGATCATCTTGATCTTCGTGTTCAACTTCGCCCTCTCATACATTCTGTACGGCGGCCACTAGCGATGGCGCTCTGGGCTCGGCTCGACGACGTCTGCGTTCGCTACGGACCCAAGATCGTGATGCAGAACCTCTCGCTCGACATCGTCGAAGGCGCGATCACGTGCATCATCGGCCTGTCGGGCGCGGGCAAGTCCACGATCCTGCGCCTGCTCAACGGGCTCAAGAAGCCCGACAGCGGCCAGGTGTTCGTGCGCGGGAACGAGATCACCGACATGCGCGAGCGCGATCTCATCGATCTGCGCCGCACGATCGGCTTCGCGTTCCAGTTCTCCGCGCTGTTCGACTCGCTGTCCATCGGCGAGAACGTCGCGCTGCCGCTGCGCGAGCACACCAAGATGCCCGACGACGAGATTCGCAAGCTGGTCTCGGAGACGCTCGAGTCGGTCGGCCTCGCGCACGTCGAGGACCGTTTCCCGGCGGAGCTCTCCGGCGGTATGGTGAAGCGGGCCGGCTTCGCTCGCGCGGTCGTCACCAACCCGCAGGCGGTCCTGTACGACGAGCCGACGACCGGCCTGGACCCGATCATCACGCACGTCCTGACGGACACCATCGTGCGGCTGCGCGAGAAGCTCAACGGCACCGCGGTCGTGGTCTCGCACGACCTCGAGAGCATCTACATGATGGCGGACTACATCGCAATGCTGTTCGAGGGTGCCATCGTCGCGTACGGAACCGTTGAAGAGATCAAGCGGTCTCCGAACCCGATCGTGCAACAATTCCTGCAAGGGAGCGAAGTCGGGCCGATCCCGATCTAGAGGGCGTATGAACAGACAAGCGATCGTCGGCATCTTCACCATCGTCGCCCTGCTCGGGCTGTTCGGCTTCTTCCTCGTGCTCGCCAACGTGGGCACGCAGGGGCGCTACAAGATCGGCGTGCACTTCAAGTCCGCCGCGGGCCTGCACAAGGGCGCGCTGGTGTACGAGAGCGGCGTCGTGGTCGGCGTGGTCGACTCGACGATCCTGCGCCCGGAGGACTTCACGGTCGAAGTCATCCTCGCGATCAACAACAACGTCGACGTGCCGCGCAACGCGCGCTTCCTGATCCAGGCGCCGCTGACCGGCGACTCCACGCTCGAGATCGTTCCGGTCGTGCCGCCGCCGCAGCCCGTGGGCCGGGCGGCGCCGACCAACGCACCAGCCGCGGTCGCCGTGCTCCCGCGCGAGGTGCTGCCCGTCGAGCAGCAGCCGCAAGGCACCAACCCCGCCACGATCCAGGACCTGCTCGATCAGGGCCAAGGCGAGATTCGCCAGCTCGACAAGATGGTCGCCGAGCTCCAGCGCCGGGAACCCGCGCTGCTCAACACGCTCCAGTCGGCGCTCAACAACGCGAACGAGGTCAGCGTCTCGGCGAACCGCTCGTTCACGCGGCTCTCGTCGCGCATCGACTCGCTGACGAGCACGCTGCAGGTCGCGCTCGAGCAGAACAGCGCGACGCTCAGCGACATCACGGGCCAGCTCGACTCGACCGTGCGGCGCAACACCGGCCACTTCGACTCCATCGTCGCGGCGCTCGACGCGTCCGCGCGCGACCTCAACCGCACCGCCGACCACGTCACCGCGCTCGCCGGCGATCCGCAGCTGCGCTCGAACATCCTGCAGACCACCCAAGGGATCGCGCAGACCGCAACGACGTTCTCCTCGATCGCGACCGACTTGCGCAACGTCACCGGCAGCCTGCAGACGCAGGCGCAGCTGCGCGACACCGTCGCGAACGTCGACGCCGCGGCGCAGAAGGCGAACTCGCTGCTCGCACAGTTCGGCGGAACGTCGAGCGTGTACGGCGTCGACCGTGGCGCGACCCCGGCGCCCGCCGGCACGCCGCGCCCCGGCGGCACGAGCCCGCAGAGCTCGACCGGCCGCGGCGCGGCACCCGGAACCGAGCAGGCGAACGTCAAGAACAAGCTCGGCAGCTTGGTCAAGAACCTGGTCGCGCTGCAAGTCCGCGTCTCCAAGCTCGACGCGCAGCAGGCCGGCACGAACGGTTCGCCGCTGCTCGGCAGCGACCGCGGGCCGCAGACCGACGTCAACGTGATCGCGCTACCCAAGGGACCGACGTATCTGTACACCGGCGCGAACGACATCGGTGCGAAATCGTCGTACAACTTCGCCGCGATGTCGCATCTCGGCCCCAACTTCAGCGTCGGTGGCGGCGTGCTGTACTCGCGGCTCGGGGCGCGCGCCGTGTACTCGCCCGAGCTCTCCAAAGGCCTGGGCGTGGGCTTCGAGGCGCGCGTCTACGACCCGCGCCACGTGACCACCGACTTGTACGGCAACCTGCTGCTGGGCAACGGCTTGACGCTCTTCGGCGGCGAGCGCGACGCGCTGCACAGCGGCCGGCGCACGACGTTCGGGCTGCAGTACCAGTTCTAGCGGCACGTTCGTGATCCCGATCGGGGACGACACGCGGCGGACTTTTCCGTTTGTCGTCTACGCGCTGATCGCCGCCAACGTGTTCGTGTTCGTCCAAGAGCTGCGCGCGCCGGACACCGACGCGTTCATCAACGCGTTCGCCGCGATTCCGTACGACATCGTGAACGGCGTGACGCTGGCGCCGCCCTCGCCGCCGGTTCCGGCGCTGGCCATCGTCACCTCGATGTTCCTGCACGGCAGCATCCTGCACATCGGGTTCAACATGCTGTTCCTGTTCGTCTTCGGGCCGGCCGTCGAGTACCTGTGCGGCCACGTGCGGTTCCTGGCGTTCTACCTGCTGTGCGGCATCGCGGGCGGCATCGCGCAGATCGCGATGAGCCCCGGCAGCCACGTCCCGGCCCTGGGCGCGTCGGGCGCGATCGCCGGCGTGCTGGGCGCCTACCTGGTGAGCTATCCCTTCGCGAAGATCAGCACGATCGTGCCGATCGTGATCTTCCCGGTGTTCCTGCGCCTCCCGGCGATCCTGGTCATCGGGCTGTGGGCGGGCACCCAGTTCGTCACGGGTTTCGGGACGATCAGCGACCGCGCGGCGGAGTCGCAAGGCGGGACCGCGTACTTCGCCCACATCGGCGGATTCTGCGCGGGGGTGATTTTCACGGCACTGCGCCGGGTCCGGCCTCGCAACGACATGACGGATATTTCACGATGACACTTTGCTCGGTCCATCGTCAGGAGAGCGGCATCTAACACATGCGGATCGGAATCGTGGGGTCGGGTGCGCTCGGCACGCTGTTCGGGCAGCGGCTGGCGGCGAGCAACGAGGTGCTGCTGCTCGAGCGCAAGCGCGACGTGGTCGACGCGGTGCGCGCCGACGGTCTGCGCGTCGACGGCGAAGCGCGCAAGGCGTACGCGACCAGCGAGCCGCGCGAGCTGTACGGCGTGCAGGTGCTGTTCGTCTTCGTGCGCGCGACCGACACGCTGCGCGCGCTGCGGCCTTTTGCCGCGGAGCTCAGCCCCGCGACCCCGATCGTGTCGCTGCAAAACGGCCTGGGCAACGAAGAGGCGATCAAGACCTCGCTGGGCGGCACGATCTCGCTGGCGATCGGCGCGACCACGGAGTCGGCGCTCACGGTGGGGCCCGGCGACGCGCGGCGCGTCGGCGAGGGGACGACCGTGCTGGGCAGTGCGGGCGCGTCGCCGGACGTGATCAACCGGATCGTGCGGCTGCTCGTCGATGCGGGCTTCCGCGCGAGCGCGGCGTACGACATTCGCCCGCACCTGTGGGGCAAGCTGATCGCGAACGCCGCCATCAACCCGGTCGCGGCGCTGCTCGACCGCCCCAACGGGATCGTGCTGACCGAGGAGCACGCCGGCGAGGTCGCGCGGTCGCTCGCGCAAGAGGCGGCGACCGTCGCGAACGCGATGCGGATCCCGCTGCCGTTCAGCGATCCGTGGTCCTACGTGCGCACGATCGTCGAGCAGACGGCGGAGCTCGACAACTCGATGCTGTACGATCTGCGCGCCGGCGCGCCGACCGAGGTCGACTTCATCAACGGCGCGGTCGTGTCCGCGGGCCGCCGCGCGGCGGTCCCGACGCCCTACAATGAGACGCTGACCGCGCTGGTGAAAGCGCGCGAAGCGACGCGCTCGGTGCGTCCGCCGGCCTAGACGGCGACGCGCGCCCGCACGCGCGGTAGCGCGCGAGCGAGCAGCGCGATCGCGCGCAGCACGTCGTTCGCGCGCGCCGGATCGTCGAGGCCGCACGGCGGGCCTTCGATGCCGGCCAGCACGAACGGCGCTTCGGCGCACTCGTCCAGCCAGCGCGACGCGGTGAACGTCGCCCGCGTGCGCGCGCGGCTCTCCACGTACATGTCCTCGAGCTGCTGGAGCATCGAGCGGGTCGCGTCGTTCGCGGCCTGCGCCGTGCGCAGGCTGCTGCGCAGGGCCGGCAGCTCGGCGCGAAAGCCGTCGAGCGCGGCGCGCATCCGCGCGTCGAAACGCTCCTGGCGCGCGCGTACGAGCGCCGTCTCGCGCTCGAACGCGCGCCGCTGTTCGGCGTACGATCCGCCATGCCGTGCGTTGCGCGCTGCGTCGAGCTCGGCGGTCTCCTCGGGCGTGTGCGCGGTCTCGCGCTCGACGTCACGGCGCAGCGCTGCGATGCGCTCGCGCACGACCTCTTCGGCCGGCCGGGCGTTCACCGTGCACGGCGGGAGCGCGCGCCGCCGCACAGCGATCGCGTCGCGCCGCTCGGCTTCCGCTTTGCGGATCGTGCCCAGCGCCTGGCGCAGCATGCCGATCCAACGCCGGTCTCCCGCGCACGACGGCGCGCGGTCGAAGCGCACGTCGAACGCGAGCGGAAACGCCTCGTCGACGATCAGCCGCCACGCTGCCGCGTTGCCCGCCAGGGTCGCGGCCAGCCGCACGGCGCTGCCGGTGCGCGGCAGCGGGCCGAACGCGCCGACCGCACCGGCGAGCCGGTCGCCGGTCTCGACGACCAGCAGTGCGCGCGCGTCGTCGAGCCGGCGCGCGTACACCAGAATACCGGCATGATCGCGGTCGAGATACGGGCGCACGCGGTCGACGTCGACGTGGCCGCGCGTATACGCCAATCGCCACAGATCGTCGGCGAGCCCGGGCAGGGCTGCCGTCGCGACCTCCTCCGTGAGCTTCGCGAGTCCGGGCATCATCGTTCTCCGGTTTGCCCAGCGAGCGAGCCTTTCGCGCGCGATGCGGATCACACTTGACGGTGAGCGCCGGGAGAAGAAGAGTTGCCGCGAGCCGCGTCCCGTACCGCCGAACGGCATGATTGAAACGCTTCCTCTCCGGGCAAGCGTCGCACGAAAGGGAGGAACTTGAATGTCTGGACTCATCTGGGGAATCGTCGTCGTCCTGTTCGTGCTGTGGCTGCTCGGGTTCACGGTCGTGCATCTCGGCTCGATCATCCACCTGCTGCTCGTCATCGCCGTGATTCTGCTGGTATACAACCTGATCACGGGCCGCGGCGCGCGCGTCTGAAGACGCTCGATCCCTACACGCTCAGACGTCTTCGCGCGGATGGAACTGGTCGAACTCCGCGCGCAGACGGCTGCGCGCGAGCTTGGTGTAGATCTCGGTCGTCGCGGTCGACTCGTGGCCGAGAAACTCTTTGAGGAACAAGAGGTCCGCGCCGCGCTCGCGCATCAGCGTGGCGACGGTGTGGCGCCAGGTATGCGGTGACGCGTACTCCGTGATGCCGGCCAGCTCCATGTAGGTGCGCACGATCTTGTAGACGCCGGGCGCGCTCAGGCGCCGGTCGCCGCGCCCGACGAAGAACGCGGGCACGCTCACCCGCGGGCGCACCTCGAGGTACGCGCGCATGGCCGCGGCCGCCTCGGGCGTCATCGGCACGTAGCGGTCCTTATTGCCTTTGCCTTTGATGACGCGCAGCTGGCGGCCGTCCAGATCGACGTCGTTGAGGTCGAGCCCCACGAGCTCGGCCCGCCGCACGCCGCACGACCACAGGCACTGCAGGATCGCCCGGTCGCGCCGGCGCTGGAGCTCGGTCTGACCGGGGAGCGCGATCGTGAACACCTTGGCGACCTCGTCGCCGCGCATCGCCTTGGGCAGCGGCCGGCCGATCTTCGGGAGGATCGCGTCGGCGGCCGGGTTGTCGTCGCGCCGGCCGCTGTGGCGCAGGTGCTTGTAGAACGTGCGCAGCGTGGCGATCTTGCGGCGCACCGACCGCGGCGCGTAGCGGCGCGAGCGCGCCAGGTGCGTCTGGTAGGCCAGAATGTCGGCGTACCGGGCGTCGACCAGCCCGTCGTACGGCGGCGGCGCTTTCTCGTCCGGATTCGTTCCCAGCGCCTGCGACTTCACGAACGCGCCGAAGTGCT
>Ga0209624_10002872_pt1 | contig 12521 bp, 9 predicted proteins | sample JacPinW_OM2H0_O1_FD_188565 | JGI IMG/M metagenome (GOLD analysis project Ga0209624, IMG submission 188565) | Forest soil microbial communities from Algoma, Ontario, Canada - Jack Pine, Ontario site 1_JW_OM2H0_O1 (SPAdes) (version 2) | ecosystem: Environmental > Terrestrial > Soil > Boreal... | reverse complement strand
CCGCAACCCCCGAAACCCCGCCACCTGCCCTCGCCGATCGGACCGACGAGTACGCCTTCAATCACCGCACCATTCGATTCGACACCCTCGAACTCATCGCGCCCAACCGCACAACCCATCTCACGCTCATGGAGGCCGACCTCCTCCGCTACCTCACCCAACGCGAAGGACACATCGTTTCCCGCAAGGACATTCTCGAAGATGTCTGGCGAGTCCACGAGGACACAGACACCCGCGCCATCGACAACTTCATCGTTCGCCTCCGACGCTACATCGAAGACGATCCCGCCGATCCCCAACACCTCGTCACTGTCCGCGGCGTCGGCTATCGCTTCCTCGCGAACCCTTAGGGCATCCGGAAACATCTAAAGCGGTGCGAGGGCTCAGACAACCGTCATAGAAAAAACCGACAGTCTGCTGCCAAATCCTCCGCAAAGCCAGTCAGGAAAAAATGAGCCTTCTTCAAGCAGAGAATCCTGTCGCCGGTCTGCGACTAGCCACCATCGATGACACGGACCTGCTGGTCCCGTTCATCAACCGCGCCTTCGCCCCCGACAACTACTTCAAGCGCACCGAACGTACCAACTCCTCGCAGGTCGCCGAGTATCTCCGCAAAGGCTTCTTCCTGCTGCTCGAAGACACGGTCGGCTTACTCGGTCTGATCTACACCGAACTGCGCGAGGACAACCACGGCTATATCGGAATGATCGCGATTGATCCGGACCGTCAGGGCGGCGGAATCGGAACGCGTCTACTGCAGATCGGCGAAGAGTTCTGCCGCAACCAAGGCTCCAACGTCATCGAGATCTCCGTCATCAATCTCCGGCCAGACCTAGTCGCGTGGTATCAGCGGAGGGGATATCAAATCGTCGGTGAAGCGCCCTATGTCCGCCCCGAGATCCTCATCCTGCCGTGCCACTTCATCCTCATGGAAAAAACGCTAGCTCCGACGCCCACCGCAGACACAGATAACCCAAACTAACGCCACCCGCACGGAAGGGAGCCTACCGCGCCTCCTTCCACCTCCGCGCCTCTGCCGGTGCAAGAATCCGATGCACTGTGCTCAGGAGCTCCGGCAGCCGAAACGGCTTCGCCAGAAAGCTCCATCCCTCCTGCTCCAGCCGCAGCTTCTGAGCGGCATCCACCATCCCACCCGAGATCATCAGCACCGGCAGCTCACTCCGAATCCCCTTCAATTCCCGCGCCAACTCCATGCCTGACTTTCCCGGCATGTACAAATCCGTCACCAGAAGATCGATCTCCGGCACACTCCGAAAGATCTGCGCTGCCCGCTCCGCGTCGCTCGAGCTAAAAACCCCATACCCTTCATGTTCGAGAAATGTCCGCGTCAACGCACGCATATCCGGATCATCATCCACCAGCAAAATCCTGCTCGGCGAAAGCTCAGCGGCACGACGCTCAGAGGTGAAAATATCTAACGACATCAGCGAATCATCGTATTCCTGAATCCTGGTTGTAGCTGTTGTTACTTCAGACACGTCTCAAAACACTCCGCTCGCACCGGCCACTCCCAGTCGTGCGATGTCCTCTCACTCAGTATGTACTCACTAAGATGGAGTGCATAACCGTCGCCGGAGTTGCCTCGCCCCAAGCTCCTCACCTAACTCCTTCTCTCTCAATCAGCAACTCCCCGCTCCCGCGATACACTTGAACAAGTCAAACCAAGCAGCAGACAAATGCGCATCATCACCCGCTACATCCTCCGCGAAGTCACCTCGCACGCCCTCCTCGGCGGAGCACTCTTTACTTTCATCATCTTCATGCGCGACCTCGGCCGTATCCTCGAGTTCGTCGTACGCGACTCCGCCACAGCGGGAGACGTCGCCCGCATCATCGCCTTTACTCTGCCGCCAGCTCTCACCGTTACCATTCCCATGGCTGTCCTGGTCGGCATCCTCCTCGGTCTCTCCCGCCTCGCCGCCGACAGCGAAATCACCGCCATGCGAGCCAGCGGCATGGGAGCAATCGACTTCGTCCGCATCGTATCCATCGTCTCCGCAGTCGCCCTCGCGCTCGGACTCCTGAACTCCCTCTACATCGCGCCGCGCGCCGCCAGTGGCCTCATCGCCCTCGGAGAATCTCTCAAATCTTCCCAGGCCTCCTTCGAGGTCCAGCCCCGCGTCTTTTACGAAGAGTTCAAGAACCGCGTCCTTTACATCCAGGACATCACCCCCGCCGCCGGCGCCTCCCTCTGGCACCACGTCTTCCTCGCCGACCTCACCGAGCCCGCCACCCCCCACATCACCACCGCCGACAGCGCCGTCGTCATCAACGGCGCTCCCAACTCCCCCGACGCCCAGACCATTCGCCTCCATCTCCTCAACGGCGGCCAGCACGACACCTCCTCCACCGATCCCAACCAATACAACATCTCCACCTTCACCACCACCGACATCCCCATTGAAGCCGAATCCCCGGAGGACACCCACCTCGGCCGCGTTAACACCCCCATCCAGGCTCTCTCCCTCCATGAGCTATGGCTCCGCGGCAAAGCAGCCAGCGATACAAACAATAAGGACGCCTCCGTCTACCGCATCGAATTCAACAAGCGCTTCTCCTACCCCTTCGCCTGCCTGGTCCTCATGCTCGTCGGCGTTCCTCTCGGCATCTCCTCCAAGCGCGGAGGCAAATCCACTGCCTTCGTCCTGACTATCGTGCTGGTCTTCCTCTACTACTTGCTCTCCTCGGTCGGCGTAGCCTTCGCCCAGTCAGGCCGCCTCTCACCCTTCCTCGGCGTCTGGGGAGCGAACCTCCTCTTCGCCGCCGCCGGTGCTCTACTCCTCTATCAAATGTCCCGCGGAGGCATCGCCCTCAGCATCTTCTCCACCCTCGGCGTCTCCCTCAACAGGCTCCTCGCCCGCTTCACCCACGGCAACGGCAACGAAACCCTCAGCACCCGCCTCCGCCCCGACATCGCCACCATGCTCCGCCGCTTTCGCAGTATCTCCCGCCTCGAGTTCCCCCTCCTGCTCGACGACTACGTCATGCGCGAGTACGCCACCAACTTCGCTCTCGTCCTCTTCTCCTTCTCCACCCTCTTCCTCATCTTCACCTTCTTCGAGCTCATCGGAGCCATCTTCCGCAACCGCACCCCGCTCATCGTCGTAGGCGAGTACCTCATCAACCTCGTCCCCTACATCCTCTACAACGTCACCCCCCTCTGCGCCCTTGTCGCCGTCCTCGTCACCTTCGGCACCCTCAGCCGCACCTCAGAGCTCACCGCCATGAAGTCCAGCGGCGTCAGCCTCTATCGCATCGTTATTCCTGTCCTCTTCATCACCCTCCTCATCTCCGCCGGCCTCTTCACCTTCGACGAGTTCTACCTCCCCGCCGCCAACCGCCGCCAGGAGGCCCTCCTCTCCATCATCAAAGACAAGCCCGCCCAGACCTTCTCCCGCCCAGACCGCAAGTGGATCTCCGGCCAGACCAACAACGCTGGCGAACCCGCCCGCATCTTCTACTACCAGTACTTCAACCCGGAGGCGGATAAGTTCGCAAACCTCACCGTCTTCGAGTTCGACCCTGGCACCTTCACCCTCCAGCGCCGCATCTTCGCCGCCTCCGCCAGCTGGAACCCGCAGGTCGACAACTGGGTCTTCGAAAACGGCTGGCAGCGCACCTTCTCGGGCGACACCATCGCCAGCTACAAGCCCTTCACCGTCGCCGCCTTCCCAGAGATCAAAGAGCAGCCCACCTACTTCAAGAAGGAGTACATCCCGTCCCAGGAGATGAGCTACAACGAGCTCTCCCGCTACATCGCCGACCTCCGCCAATCCGGCTCCGACACCAAGCGTCTCAACGTCCAGCTCGACAAAAAAATAGCCTACCCCCTCATCACCCTCGTCATGGCGATCCTCGCCATCCCCTTCGCCCTCTCGATGGGTAAAAAAGGCGGCCTCGTCGGAATCGCCACGGCCATCGGCCTCGCCATCACCTATTGGGTCGTCGCCCTCATCTTCGAATCCCTCGGCAACGTCAACACCCTCCCCGCGATCCTCGCCGCCTGGACCCCCGACGTCCTGTTCGGCATCACCGGTACCTACCTCCTCCTCCGCACCCCCACCTGATCATCATCTTCCGACCAACGGGAGGACCAAAGCAGATCGTCTCACCAAGACAAGGTATACAAGCCACGAAGTGGCCGCTCGAACCGGGGTCCCCGCAAACAGGTCTTCGTTTGTGGGGTGGCCGAGCGCAGTGGGCTCGTCCGGCAGGACATCGCGTTTAGAGAAAACGCACCCTAACCTCGCGAAGGACTCTTCCCCAGCAACTCCCGAGCAATCACCATCCGCTGAATCTCACTAGTCCCCTCACCAATCGGACACAACCTCACATCCCGATAAAACTTTTCCGCCGGATAGTCCTTGATGAACCCATACCCTCCATGAATCTGCACACCCTCATCGCAGATCCTGCAAGCCGCCTCGCTCGCATAAAGCTTCGCCATAGCCGACTCCAGCGTAACCTTCATGCCCGCATCCTTCATCTGCGCCGCGCGCATCGTCAACAACCACGCCGCATCCAGCTCCGTCGCCATATCCGCCAGCTTGAACTGGATCGCCTGAAACTCACTGATCGCCTTGCCAAACTGGCGCCGCTCCTGAGCATACTTCATCGCCGCATCGAGCGCCCCCCGCGCCATCCCCAAACTCAAGGCTGCAATCGAAATCCGTCCGCCATCAAGCACCCGCATGGCGTCCTTAAATCCCTCACCCTCTTTGCCAATCAAGTTCTCCGCCGGAATCTCGCAATCCTCGAAGATCAACTCCGAAGTATCGCTCGCCCGCAATCCCAGCTTGTTCTCTTTCCTGCCCGGCCTGAAACCCTTCGTCCCTTTCTCCACCACGAACGCCGAAATTCCCTTCGTCCCCTTTGCCTTATCAGTCACCGCCAGCACCACAGCGCAGTCTGCATGGCCGCCATTGGTGATGAAAGTCTTCGACCCATTCAGCAGCCACATATCGCCTTTCTTCACCGCGGTAGTCCGAGCCCCAGCCGCATCCGAACCCGACCCCGGCTCCGTCAATCCCCACGCGCCCAGCCACTTCCCGCTAGCCAGCTTCGGAATCCACCGCTGCCGCTGCGCATCATTCCCACCCAGCATAATGTGGTTCGTACACAGCGAATTATGCGCCGCCACAATAATTCCCACGCTGCCATCCACGCGCGACAGCTCCTCGATCGCCAGCACATACTCCACGTAGCCCATGCCTGCGCCGCCCAGCGACTCCGGAAAAATGACGCCCAGCAGCCCCATCTCACCCAGCTTCTTCACCACCTCATGCGGGAACTCACTCTTCTCATCCCACTCGGACACATGCGGCGCAATCTCCCCCTCGGCAAACGCCCGCACCGAACTCTGCAACTGCCTCTGTTCCTCAGTCAACCCAAACCCAAACCCAGACATCTCACCCTCCAAACTTCATAATCACTGCTTATACATCTATCACACTCACGCATACTCTGGCTCGTCAGAACAACGTCCTGCCGGACGGGCCCACTACGCGTGGCGCGGGGGTTCACACGCCTTTTTATCTTGTCTTGCCAGACAAATGGCGGTGGCCCTCCCCCTGGTCGGGATCATCGTTGCCGACCAACGGAAGGCCCACAACAGATCGTCCCCGCAAGACCGGTACACACGCCACGAAGTGGCCGCGCCACGCGCAGTGGGCCCGTCCGGCAGGACACTCGTCACTAGATCCGATCCAAAGCCTGCCCCAGATCCCCCACAATATCCTCAACATCCTCGATCCCGACCGACACCCGCATCAACCCATCCGTAATCCCAAGCCTCGCCCGACCCTCCGCCCCAACAGCCGCATGCGTCATGCTCGCCGGATGGCAGATCAGCGTCTCCACCCCACCCAGCGACTCCGCCAGCAGCCCAAGCCGCAACGCCCGCGCAAAGTTGTTAGCCTTCTCCAGCGAACCCAGCTCCATCGAAATCATCGACCCGAACCCCCGCTGCTGCCGCTTTGCCAGCTCATGCTGCGGATGCTCCACCAGTCCCGGATAAAACACCTGCTGCACCTTCGCATGGTTCTTCAAATAGTCGGCAACGACACGCCCATTCGCGTCATGCTGCTTCATCCGCACCGCCAGCGTCTTCACCCCGCGCAGCAGCAGATAGCTCTCAAACGGCGACAGAATCCCCCCGGTACACTTCTGCACAAACCGAAACCGTTCCGCATGCTCCGGCTTCGTGCAAACCAACGCGCCGCCCAACCCATCCGAGTGCCCATTCAAAAACTTCGTCGTCGAGTGCATCACAATATCCGCACCCAGCGCGATAGGCTGCTGCAAATAAGGCGACAGGAACGTGTTATCCACGCTCAACTCCACGCCCTTCGCATGGCATATCCGCGCCACCGCCGCGATATCCGTAAGCGACATCATTGGATTCGTCGGCGTCTCGATATGTACCAGCTTCGTCGCCGGCGTAATCGCCGCGGCCACATTCTCCGCCACACTCGAGTCGACATAGGTAAACGTCAGCCCATAGTTCGTCAGCACTTGATCGAACAGCCGCCCCGTCCCGCCATACACATTGTCCGAGCACACCACATGGTCGCCCGACTTCATCATCGTGCACATCGCCGTAATCGCGGCCATCCCGCTGCCAAACACATGCGCGCTCGTCCCACCCTCAAGCGAGCACAAGCTCACCTCCAGCGCATCCCGCGTAGGGTTCGTCAGCCGAGCGTACTCATGCCCTTTATTCTTCCCAATCTCCTCCTGCTGATACGTCGAGGTCAGATAGATCGGCACATTCACCGCACCCGTCAGCTCATCCGGAGCCTGCCCATCATGTATCGCCCGCGTCGCAAACCCAAGTCTCTTCATCGCTTCCATTATTTGTAACCTCAACCATCACAATCTATTCAACTAGAAAACCTAATCCAGCAACCCCTTAGACAGATATCTCTCCGCCGAATCCGGAATCACCGTCACCACTCTCTTCCCAGGGCCCAGCTCCTTCGCAACATCCACAGCGGCACAAAGCATCGCCCCCGCGCTCGACCCGGCAAAAACCCCTTCCTCCGCAGCCAGCCGTTTCACCATCGCCAGCGCCGGCTCATCCATCACCATCACCACGCGATCGCAAACGCTCCGATCAAACGTAGCCGGAATAAACGACACGCCAATCCCTTCCACCAGATGCGGCCCAGGCTCACCACCCTGCAGCACACTCCCCTGCGGCTCTACCGCAACCGTCAAAATCCCCGCCCGCTGCTTCTTGAAAAATCGCGCGATCCCCGTAAAAGTCCCCGCCGACCCAACCCCCGAAACCCAGGCATCCACGCGCCCTTCCATCTGCTCCCAGATCTCCGCTGCCGTCGTCTCCTCATGGAAGTCCGGGTTCGCCGGATTCTCAAACTGCAGAGCCGCAAACGCCCCCGGCGTCTCGCTCTCAAACTGCAACGCCCGCCGAATCGCGCCCGCCATGCCCTCCGCCTCGGGAGTCCGCACCACCGTCGCGCCCAACCCGCGCATTAGCTTGCACTTCTCCTCGGCAAACTGTTCCGGCACATACAGCATCACCTTGTACCCACGATTCACGCCAATCAGCGCCAGCCCAACGCCAGTGTTCCCCGCCGTAGCCTCAACGATCGTTCCACCCGGCCGCAGCACCCCACGCCGCTCCGCATCCAGCACAATCCCCAGCGCCGCTCTGTCTTTGACGCTTCCACCCGGATTCAGATACTCCAGCTTTACCCATATCTCCGCGCAACCTGCATCGCCGTTCGCCGCTTCAAGCCGTCGCAGCCGCAACATCGGCGTCTGTCCCACGAGCTCAAGTATGTTCTCCACAACCTTCATCGACTACCCTCACACAAATCAATCCGGCAGAGAAACCCTTCTGCCGGCATCGGAATTCTCTTATCCATCGCAGCGCACCCGACATCAATCAGAAGAAATCCCCCTGTGCGATACCCGCTGCTCCGCCATCGCATCTCTGGAATAGTCTCCCACCGCAACCATGCGCCCGCACTCAATCCCGCTTCTTGTCCGCCTGTTTACTCCCGGCATTATTCAGCGCCGGAGCCCCACCCGTCGAGTTACTCGTAGCGACCTTCGGATAATACCCAGTCCGCGTCCGTACCGACAGTCGCCCAAAGCTCTTTCCCTTCGCCTCCACATGAATCTCGCGGTACCCCCCAAGCAAAGGAGACTTCGTCGAATGATACGAGATCGTGTACTGCGTCCGAATATCCTGCGCTACCTCCGCCGCAATCTCATCCACCTGATTCACCGACTTCGGAAAGTAGGCCGCTCCGCCCGTCTGCTCCGCCAGCGTCTCCAGCACCCTACGTGCATGGCGCGACTCGCGTTTATCGGTATCCTCGCCAAACAGCAGCCCCACGCAATAAATCACCGGCCCATCCAGATCTTGAATCCTGCGGATCGTCTGTTCCAGCGACGCGCTCGAAGCATTATCTTCACCATCGGTAATCACCAGCAGCACTTGCTTGGGATGCTTCGCGTTCTTCGTCAGATAGTCCGCCGAAGCCACCAGCGCATCGTAGATCGCCGTCCCGCCGCTCGATTTGATATACCCCAACCCCTGCTGCAGCTTGTCGATGTTGTTCGTAAAATCCTGATCGATGAACGCCTCCCACGAGAAGTCCACCAGAAACTCTTCATCCTCCGGGTTCGACAGCTTCACAAAGTCCACCGAAGCCTTATCCACCGCCACCCGCTTGTCATACATCGATCCCGAACTATCGATCAGCAACCCCAGCGACACCGGCAGGTCCTCATGCCGGAACGACGCAATCGTCTGCGGAACCCCATCCTCATAGACGTGGAAGTCGTCCTTGCCCAGCGTCTGTACGGAGCGCCCGCTTCCATCCAGCACAGTCGCGTTCAGTCGCACCTCGAACGCATCCTCGCGCAGCGTGTACTTCCCACCCTCCTTCACAATGTTCCCACCGCCAACTCCCTGCGGAGCCCCGGTAGCGCTCTTTGCCGGCGCATCCACATCCGGCGAGGCCACCGGATCACGATCCACCGTCAACGGCGGTTTCTGCGCCGGCAGCTGCTGTCGCACAGGAGCTTGCAGTGCCCCCGCCTGCGGTGCCACCGGCTGTTGAGCCCCTCCGCTCAACCAGCCACACCCCATCATTAACCATCCTGCCGCGGCAACCCGCGGCCAAATCTCTTTACTGCGACGGTGCATAGTACCCCTGGCGATTGTGCACCGTCAGCGGAGGCAGCCCCGGCGGTGGCACGAGTCGTATCTTCAATTTACGCCAGTTCCCGTCCTGCTTCATATCAGACGGTCTATATCCAATCACATATTCGTTCCGCAGCTCCGCGCTGATCCGTGCCGCAATGTCCCCCATATCCCCCACATCCGACACCCGAAACATACGCCCACCCGTCATCTCGCACATCTCAGTCAGCAAAACCGGCCCAAGCTGCTCCTCGGTCGTCGGCGCATACTGGTCGAAGATCCCGATCGAATAAATCTGCACATCGCTCTCTCGCACCACCCGCCGCAATTCGCCCTCGGTATACCGGCTGCGGTTGTCGCCGCCATCGGAGACGATCAGCAGTGCCTTCCGGTCATACTTCCCCTGCCGTAGCTTGTTCACCCCCAGGTACACCGCATCGATCAGCGCCGTCCGGTTCTCCGGCTTCAACATCACCATCCGCGCCTCGACATCGTCGATATCCGAGGTGTAGTCCACAATCACCGCTGGCCGGTCGTTGAACCCCACCACAAAAAACTCATCCTGGGGATTCGATGTCCTCAAAAACTCACTCAGCGCCTTTCGCGCACGCAAAAACTTCGACGACATACTTCCGCTCAGGTCGAAGACAATCCCGATCGTCACCGGCGCGTCTTCGGTCGAAAAGCTTTTGATGATCTGCCCCGTATTGTTGTCGAAGACCTCAAAATTCTCGCGCTCCAGCCCCGTCACCAGGCGATTCATTGGGTCGGTCACCGTCGCCGGAACCAGCACCAGGTTCACATCCACGCGTATCCGCGCATCGCGCCGCGAGGTAGCCAGCGCAGCGGCATTGTCTGCCCCTTCAATCACCGGCTTGGTGGCCTCGACGTCTTTCGGTGCAGGCGGAGGTGGCTGCGTATGCACCTCTCCCAGCGGGTTCTCCTGCGCCCGGCACACCCCTCCCGTCCAGGCCCCGCACAGCATCAGGACGGCCAACACACGGAGCGCCAGCCTCCCCCTCGTCCATCGATTTTGCCGATCCCCTGTGGTCCCCGTCATGACACCCGCCATTCCGAACCCGGCCCGTAGTCTCACCCCGAAGGCCGTCGGTTCTCAACCTTCGATGCAAAAGATGATAGACCCTTTCCCTCACCATGGATGTCATACTTTTACTAGAACCGCCAGAAGCTTTTACTAGAACCGCCAGAAGGAACTTCGCCAGGCGCCCCACAGCCGCCAACGAGACCCGACGCCCGTGACACTGCCTTAACCATCATCCCCGTACAATCAATCCATACCAAAATCTGGAGACACTCAAAGCATGGCCCGCATCTATCCCTTCCGCGCCTTCCGTTACAACCCCGCCCGCGTCAACATGGAAGACGTAGTCACCCAGCCCTACGACAAGATCACCCCGGCCATGCAGCAGCGCTATTACGAGGCCAGCCCCTACAACCTCATCCGCGTCATCCTCGGCAAACACGAGCCCGACGACAACGACCAGGACAACGTCTACACCCGCGCCGCTGAATCCCTCCGCGCCTGGCGCAAAGAGCACATCCTCGCAGAAGAGTCAGAGCCCGCCCTCTACGGCTACTCCCAGACCTACACCGTTCCCGGAACCAGCGAAGTCCGCGAACGACGCGGCTTCATCGCCCTCGGCCATCTCTACGACTACGCCGACAAGGTCGTCTACCGCCACGAGCAGACCTTCCCCAAGCACAAGTCCGACCGCATGTCCCTCTTCAAAGCCACCCGCGCCTATTGCGAGCAGATCTACATGCTCTACTCCGACCCGGCCTTCACCGCCGAAAAACTCATCTTCGGCCAAAGCCCCAACGGCTTTGACGACAATCCCGCCGACCTCGCAATCACCGACGAATACGACGTAGTCCACCGCGTCTGGAAGCTCACAGACCCCCATCTCATCAACCTCATCGTCACCGCCATGGCCGACAAGAAGCTCATCATCGCCGACGGCCACCACCGCTACGAAACCTCCGTCGCCTACGCCAAAGAGCGCTCCGCCCAGCTCAAACTCCCCCTCAACCAGCCACGTGACGAGGACGAAATGCTAAGCCCCAGCCACCTCCCCGTTCCGGCCTTCCCCGAAGCCGCGATGATGATGACCTTCGTCAACATGGACGCCCCCGGCATCACCATCCTCCCGACCCACCGCGTCGTCCACGGCCTGGAAAACTTTGAAACCGAAGCCTTTCTCACCCGCGCCGAAGAGTTCTTCACCATCACTCCGCTCGTCGAACCCAACCTCGAAGAGCTCGTCGCCTCCGACCACGTCGCTTTCATCGCAGTCACGCAGGATAGTACCCATCTCCTCACCGCCAAACCCGACGCCATCAAGCAGGCTCTCGCCGACACTGCCCCCCGACAGGCCCAGCTCGACGTCGTCCAACTCCACAGCATCGTTCTCGACCGCATCCTCGGCCTCGACCAGGAGACCATCACCAGGCTTGGCAACGTCCGCTACATCCGCGAAGCCGACGAGGCCGTAGGCCTGGTCGAATCCGGCGAAGCCGACATCGCCTTCCTCATCAAGCCCATCACCCTCGACCAGCTCCGCGACATCTCCCTCTCCGGCAACGTCATGCCGCAAAAATCCACCGACTTCTACCCCAAACTCCTCAGCGGCCTAGCCATCTACGCCCTCGACTAAGCCACTCTCGCTGTTCCGTCGACCGAGCATAGTAAATCGCCATTTCCACCGAAGCGGTCCACAGTTTCATCGGGGACCGCACAGTGGAGAAATCAGCTTTTCTACCGCCGATCTCTCGCAGCCACAAAAGTCGCCGTTCGTTTGACTTCCCACTCTTGCGTTGACGTTCAGTCATCCACCAGCCGCATCTCTCACTCACCCGTTACAATCAACCACGCAACCATACATTCCCTTGACTCCACCCTCCAAGCCCATCGCCGCGCGCCTCACCCTCATCATCCTCGCGGCCCTCCTGCCCATCGCCACCACGGCCCAGCAACCCCAGCCCCGCACCGTCATCCTGCTAGACCCCGCGCACGGCGGCCCCGACACCGGAGCCCATCTCCCCAACGATCTCCTGGAGAAAAGCTTCACCCTATCCTTCGCCACCACCCTCCGAGCCATCCTCACCGCCAGCGGCTTCACCGTCATCTCCACCCGCGACAGCGACCCCGTCCCCCTCTTCACCACCGACCAACGCGCCGAGATAGCCAACCACGCCCATCCCACCGCCTGCCTCATCCTCCACGCCACGTCCAGCGGCAACGGCATCCACATCGTCACCTCCGCCCTCCCGCCCGACGACTCCACCGACCCCGACGCCCCCC
>Ga0209624_10002871_pt1 | contig 12526 bp, 11 predicted proteins | sample JacPinW_OM2H0_O1_FD_188565 | JGI IMG/M metagenome (GOLD analysis project Ga0209624, IMG submission 188565) | Forest soil microbial communities from Algoma, Ontario, Canada - Jack Pine, Ontario site 1_JW_OM2H0_O1 (SPAdes) (version 2) | ecosystem: Environmental > Terrestrial > Soil > Boreal... | reverse complement strand
GCCCATCAAGCAAATCTTGATACGCGACCGGGCGCGCGCCTATTTTATCCCGGTCGAAGACATCGACCGGCTCGCGGCTGCGGGCAATTACGTCGAGATACACGCGGGCGGCAAAGTGCACTTGGTGCGCGAACCGCTTGCCAAACTGGTCGCGCAACTGGACGCCGGCGATTTTCTTCGGGTGCATCGCACGCACGTGGTGAAGCTGAGCTTCATTGCCGAGCTGCAGCCCCTATTTCACGGCGACTATGAATTGATATTGAAAAACGGTGAGCGCCTGCCGCTTAGCCGCCGCTACAAAGCGCTGCTCCCGGCCTCGATTCGCGAACGGCTGTAAGGGTAAGAAGCCTCAAGGCAACGAAGAAGCAGTTCCCTTGAGGCTTCTTGCCCTTCCTGACGAAAACTGGAATCGACGAACATCACGATGTAGATGCGCCGGCCGGTGATGGACTCGTCTTCCTGCACCGTGATGTTGAGCGGTCCAGCGTGAATGGACTTGGGGATCGGAAGCTTCGGGGCAACTGCTCTTTCGTTGCCCCGAAGCTTCCCATCCCCCAGGCCATCCGCACCGGTCAAATTCACGGTGTCGAGGCACTACACCAGCGGCACGCCCCGCTTGGCCCGCACCACCACGGTCCCCGCGATTTTGTCGTGCCAGGCTTGATTGTTGGCGTCGAAAGCAATCCATATAAAGCCCAGGAACACGACGAACAGCGACAGGAAACAGCCGAGCGCGCGCACGATCGCGGTCTCCCAGTCGACCGGGCGGCCGTCCAATCGAACCACGTGCAAATCGCACACGATGCCGCCAACCGTCGTGCCCCGAAGTTTCCACATCACCGCACCATAGATGGCCAGCACCATGATGTGAAAGTTGCCAAATGGATGCAGCAGGCTCATGACGAAGCCGACCAATAAAACATCGAGCAGCAGTGCCGCCATGCGTATCCAAAAGCCGGCGCGCGGCATCGCCGCCGTGATGTGCGGCGGCACGGGACCAGGCGGTACAGGGCCAGGCGGCGCGGCGGGCCGCACCGGCTCAGCAGTACTCGATTCCGGCGCAGCGGCGCCGGCCGAGGCGCCGGCAGCTGCAGCGCCGGCCGCAGGCGCAGGGCCGGCTGTCCATCCCGCGCCCGTCATCGTTGCCGAATTTGAAAGATCCGCCGCGCTCGCGCCTGCGAATGCGGAGGATGCGGTCGCGGGAGGTGGACTGGCGGCCGCTCGGCGCGCGCGAGCGTGCAAGACCAAGGTATAGACCACCGCGCCAAATCCGAAGAATCCCAGCAATTTATAAACCAGGAATCCCACCACCGGCACGACGTACAGCACCAGAACCAGCGCACCGCCGATCAGTACCGCGACGGCTGGATGGCTGGCGGGGCCTGGCCGCCTGCCCGAGACGCGGCCTCCGAGCCAAGCCAGCATGACGGCCTTGCCGAACAGCGACATACAGAACAGCGCCCCCACGACGAAGGGCACGGCCGCGATGCCGATCACGGTGACGCACAACAGCACCAAAAGCACCGGCGTGAGCAGTATGCCGATCAGCGCGGCCAGCGCCGTGTGCCCAGGCTCGGTCTCGAGGGTACGCACACACTGCTCTACGCCGGAACGGAACAGCACCGCGATGCAGGCGTAAAACGCCAAAAGTCCCAGCGCCAAGGTCCAGGCCCAGCCCAGTCCGTGAACCAGGGCCAAGGGCCTTCCGTACAACAGGCAATGATTGATCCAGGTATTCAGCCAGGCAAAGCCGCCGACGCCGCCGGCGTCGAAGTTGAGAATTCTTTGTACTGAGCCATGAAGGATTGCCGCGGGATCGCGGTCCATCGTGCCCAGCACCGCCACCACGTCGCCGCCGACTTCAGCGTTGGGTCCGAGCGTTACATTTCCCAGGACCGCGACCACATCGCCATCGACTTTGCTATCGATGTAGGCATTGCCCAATACCGCGACGGCGCTGTCGTGTACCGGACCCGTGACGCGCGTATTGCCGAACACCGAGACCACGTCCACTGCCTCGCCTTCGCTGGTGGATGAGCCAAAAACCGACACCACCGATTCGGCCTTCTCCCCACTCTGCAAATGGCTGGAGTGTCCGATGCTCACGATGTTGTTGTCGCTGTCGGCATAACTCCGGTGGCGGCGATGGCGCGCCTCGAGGCGGCTGCGCCAATCGAGGCGGTCGTGACGGTCCGCTTCCGGCTCATCGTTGAAATCGTCCTCGTCGGCGGAAACCGCGGGTGCCGCTGCGGAGTGGTCGTCTGCGGGTTTACCGTCCGTCGTAGCCGTCGAAGCGGCGCCTGTCGTCACGGCGGCCGGCGCGGCGGTTTTGGGCGTTGTGGTTTTGGACAGTGCAGCGCCGGGGTGACTGGCCACGGCGGTCACGCACAGCAGCGCAAATAGGAACCCTAAGCGCCGCCATAGATACATGTTCATAAAACGTCACCTGCCGATGAGGGCCGAAGATACAGGCGATAGGCCGCAGCACCCAGCCCGAATAGCGCCAGGTACAGCATGATCCCTAGGCCTAAGCCGCCGTACAACCACAGCGGGGGTATGACGCGCACCAGCAGCGCTGCCACGCCGCCCGCCGATGCCATGACCGCCAGGAAGGGTTGTACCCACGAGAGAACCAAGGCCGCGGCTTCGTTGAAGGACCGATCTCCCACAAAGGCAAAGACGCCTCCCAAAAAAGTCGCCGCAACAAGAGCAATACACACAATGACGAACGCAACGCGCGGCGCGGCGGGCCAATGCGCGAAGCTGACACGCCACCAGGGAAGCGCAGCACGCCGTTCCAATTCACCGGCCACGCGTGCTTCCAGCGTGCTTGGCGCCCGGCGCAAAGGCAGACCCTTGAGCGCCTCGGAAAGCGCCCTCTCGAGTTTTTGCTCTGAATCGATGTGCTTGCTCATGATGCTTTCAGCCATCCAGCGTGTCGCGCGCGGCGCCGCCGTCCTGCAGTAAGGGTAGGAGCGCTGCGCGGGCGCGGCGTATATCGGTTTTGATCTTCGGCAGCGACACATTCAGTTTAATGGCAATCTCCTGATACGACAGGTCCTCGAAGTGATACAGCACCAACGGTAGTCGCTGATGATCCGGCAGCTGACGCAGCGCTTCATCAACGATGGCGCAGCGCTGTTCGGCACTCAACTCCGCCAGTATCGTGTCCGGAATCTCCCAATCCATTTCCGGAGCTTCCGATTCGCTGTCCTCGGCCGGCCGCATCTCCGAGAAGAAGCGCCAGCGCTTGCGATATCGATTCAAATAATTGAGCGACAAGTTGGTGGTGACGGTTTTGAGCCAGCCGCCCGCGGTCACACTGGTGCGCAGGTCCGAGAAATGTTCGTAGGCGCGGATGAACACCTCTTGGGCAATGTCCTCCGCCTGCGTGTCGTTGCCCGCTAAGCGGGCGGCAGTCGAAAAAACCATGTCCTGATAGGCACGCATGAATATCGTAAACTCGGCCGTAGTTTGCGTTTGCACTGGAATGTGTGTTCGTTTAGAAACAAAACACCGCTGGCCTGGAAAAGTTGCTGTTTTAGCCGATCCGCAGCAGGGGCTGCCCCATTCGGACGCGGGCGCCCTCGATTATCCCCTCGGCCAGGCCGACGCCCGGCGGAGCCAGCACTATGATAGTGGAGCCATGCTCGAACCACCCCATTTCTTCGCCGCGCCGCAACGGCGCGTCGCAGGGGATCACATTGGGGCCTCGGTAGCGCAAATGAAGAAGCACATCGAGGAATCGAAGGCGGATGCTGGCGACCAGTATGGCCGCGACCGGCACCAGCGTCAGCAGCGCGCCGGAACCGATCCGACAGCGGATTACCGCGCGCTCGTTCTTGCAAAAGAGCCTCGCGACGCGCTTCAGCGCGATGGGATTGACGTTCCAGGTGTCGCCTGAAATGTAGTTGACCTGCTCGACGCGGCAATCGGCGGGCGCGTGGAATCGGTGGTACATACTCGAGGTCAGCCGCAATGTCGCGTAGTGCCCTCCCTCGTACGCTTTCGCCAATTCGGCATCCGACGTAAGCTCGCTCAGTGAGTAGGGGAATCCCTTTGCCTGCAGCACCGTCCCGCACAGTATCGGCCCGCAGGCGCCAACCAGGCCATCACAGGGACTGATGAGGTGGGCCGCGCTCATATCGATCGGGCGGGCGCCGTCTTTGAGCTCCCGCGTAAAGCAATCGTGCAGGCTCTTGAAGTGCGTGGTTTTCGCCTCGCTTAAGTCCAGATCGGAGAACAGGCGCCACAGGGCGATGCTGCCATCGCACACCCAGGGGTGTTCAATACGGCTCCACCAGCCCATGAAACGCGTCACCAGACGCCTCGGGATGCGATTGCTGAACAGGAAGTTGATGTCCTCCTGCTGGGTCAGCCGGCCGATCAAGGACTTAGCGTTCACAGTAGTGTCATTCGCTTGCAATACAGTCCGACCATCAAGGTGTGTACGAGGAATCGACTATTACTACGATCGGCTATGTCTTGGCCGGGCTCGCCCTGGCATTCCTGCTGCGCAAGGCATTCGTACGGCTGCAGCTCTCGCTCGCAAAGCACCGCTCGCTCGCGGGCCATTCGCGCATGGCGCGCCGCTTCGCCTCGTGGCTGCCGTTTTACGAATACGACGAATCCAGCTTCTTTGGCGTCGATTCCGCACCGCCGGAGGTCATCGCGGCGCGGCGCGCCGGGTTCATGCGGCTTGCGGCCCTCTTCACAGAGCGTTTCAAAAATACCATCGCGCAAACCTCGGCGCTTGCGGAGAGCGTGTCCGATCTCGAATTCACTTCGCGGTACCGGGTTCCATTCCAGTTCAGCGGATTTGTGCGCCGCCACTTGAAGTCCGGCTCGCTCGTTCAGTCCTCCAGCGGCGTGACGGTCACCGATCTTGACGGCAATCGCTCCTACGATGTGACCGGCTCCTACGGTGTCAACGTGTTCGGCTACGACTTTTACAAAGAGTGCATCGAGCGCGGCGCTGAAAGAGTGCGTGATTTGGGGCCGGTGCTGGGCGCGTATCACCCGGTTACCGCGCACAATGTCCGGCGACTGCTGGAGATTTCGGGACTCGATGAGGTTTCCTTTCACATGTCCGGCACCGAAGCCGTCATGCAGGCGGTGCGGCTCGCGCGCTATCACACACAGCGCACCCATCTCGTGCGCTTCTGCGGTGCGTATCACGGCTGGTGGGGCGACGTGCAGCCCGGCGTCGGCAATCCGGTGCCGGCGCGGGAAACCTACACGCTGAAGGATATGGACGCCGCGGCGCTCAAGGTGCTGCGCACCCGCCGCGATATCGCCTGCGTTCTGGTCAATCCGCTGCAAGCGTTGCATCCCAATGCCGGGGCGCCGGGGGATTCGACCTTGGTCGACAGTTCGCGGCAAGCGCATTTCGACCGCGAGTCTTACGCGGATTGGCTCAGGCAACTGCGCGAGGTGTGCACCCAGCGGGGCATTGCATTGATATTCGATGAGGTGTTCGTCGGCTTTCGTCTGGGCTTGGGCGGGGCCCAAGAATATTTCGGCGTCCGCGCCGACATGGTGACTTACGGCAAGACGGTCGCCGGGGGACTGCCGGTGGGCGTTCTTTGCGGCAAGCACGAACTGATGCGGCGATTCCGCGATGATCGTCCGGCCGATATTTGCTTTGCGCGGGGCACGTTCAACTCGCACCCCTACGTGATGGGCGCCATGTACGAATTCTTCATCAAGCTCGACAGCGAACCGGTGCGCGCCCTGTATCGCGGTCTCGACGATGTTTGGAATGAAAGAGCGCGCCGGCTGAACGAAAGATTGACCGCAGCCTCGCTGCCGGTGCGCGTGGCCAACCTGTCCAGCATCTGGACCCTCTACTACCCGCAAGCGTCGGGTTATAACTGGATGCTTCAATACTATTTGCGCGCCGCCGGGCTGGCCTTGAGCTGGGTGGGCACGGGACGCCTGATCTTCAGTCTGAATTATACGGAAGAGGATTTCACCGCGGTCGCCGACAGAATCGTGTCGGCGGCCGAGGAAATGCGCCGCGACGGCTGGTGGTGGTCCGATTGGCAGCTCACGAATAAAGCCATCAAACGCCGCGTGCTCAGGGAACTGATTCAGGCCCGATGGGGGTGGGGATCCGCCACTTCGCCCATGGGATCGATCAATTCGCCGCGCATCAAGTAAAGCGGCGCCTTGGCGTAAATGATCGCATCGTTGAATGGATCGGTCAGAATCTTCGTCGCCCAAACCAGGCCGGTCTGAATGCCCTTTAAGAAAAACAATTGAATCATTCGAAACAGCAGCGCGCCGGCGCCCACGAATAGCCAGATCTCGCCGACGTGGCGCAAGAAACCCTCGCCGCTCGTGTGCGCGGTGAAAAAGCCGAAGAAGGTCGGATCAAGCCACAACACCAGCGGCACCAGTGCCCAGACGGCATGCAGGATCACCTTGCGCTTGAGGTTGTAGCCGACTTTGATCTCTTCCTTGTGCTCGTGGGTCGTGCGATTGACCTGATCGTATCCCTTTGGCTCGAAGAAGAAGTGACCGGACTGGCGGCTGACCATGGAGACCAGCCAGCCGATCAAGGCGGACTTCACGGGATCAAAGAACATCGTAATGTAGGCGATGATGAAGCTGATGGCGCTCAACAAATGCAGCGACTGATTGATGCGGCTGTGGTGATAGTAGCGATGATCGTCCCAGCGTTGAGTCTTGAGTTCCGCCAAAAAACTTTGCATGTTGATTCCTTGCGATTGATGAGGCCCGCCATGAAGCAAATATAGTAATTTCGTTACATCCCGATGACATTCCCCTATTTTTCGCGCGCTTGCGACGTTTTCGTGAGCTGGTCGTCATCTTATCGTCATCCTCGGATGCCATTGTGGCGCCTCATGAGAATCATGATCGTCACCGATGCCTGGTTTCCGCAAACCAACGGTGTGGTCAGCACGTTGGCGCAAACCGTTGCGTGGTTGGGTCGCTTCGGCCACGAGGTCAAGATACTGACGCCGCAAGATTTTCGCAGCGTCGCCTGTCCGACCTATCCCGAAATTCGCTTATCGCTGTTTCCGTACAAAAAAATCGCGGACGCCATTCCCGCATTCGCGCCTCAAGCGCTGCATATCGCGACCGAAGGCCCGTTGGGCTTCGGTGCACGGCGCTTCTGCCTCAAGCGGGGCGTGAGCTTCACCACCTCGTATCACACGCAATTTCCGCAGTACTTGCGGGCGCGATTTCCCATACCCCTGAGAGTGTCCTACGGCGCGTTGCGGCGATTTCATGCGGCCGGCGCGCGCTGCATGGTCAGCACCGCTTCGATGCGCACGGAACTCGCGGCGCACGGCTTTGAGAACCTGGCGTGCTGGCAGCGCGGCGTCGATACCGAGAAATTCAAGCCCGGACCGAAAGACTTTCTCGCGCTTGCGCGGCCCATCGCCGCCTATGTCGGACGCGTCGCGGTTGAGAAGAACATCGACGCGTTCTTGAGCATGCCTTGGTCGGGCAGCAAGATCGTAATCGGCGACGGGCCGGAGCGCGCCAGGCTGCAGCGCCAGTATCCGAATGCCTCCTTCACCGGCTATCAATTCGGCGAGAACCTCGCAAAGCATTTGGCGGCCGCCGATGTCATGGTGTTCCCGAGCCGCACCGATACCTTTGGCCTCGTCAATCTGGAGGCGATGGCTTGCGGCGTGCCGGTCGCCGCCTATCCGGTCACCGGTCCCATCGACGTGATCGAGGACGGAGTCACCGGCGCACTGGACGTCGACCTCGCCGCGGCCGCATTGCGCGCTCTCAAAGTCGACCCCGCTGCGTGCCGGGCGCGCGCGCTCAGGTCGGGATGGGATATTTCGAGCCGCGAGTTCGAGAACAATTTGGTTCCCGTCCGCGACCGCGCCGGCGGGCGCCGCCTGGCTCAGCCGAAGTTGATCTTGGCTTCGAGATTGGTGCGCGAGTCGGCGCTCGACAGGGCTTCTTCCAGTTCGATGCGGCCCTCGCGCACCAGGTTGTAGAGCGCGCTGTCGAAGCTCAGCATGCCGCGTTCCGTGCCGGTGCGGATCGCCTCCTTCACGCCGATCACATCGCCCTTCTTGATGAGTTCCGAGATGTGCGGTGTATTGACCATGACCTCGGAAGCGGCAACCCGTGTGCCGGTCTTCGCGAACACCAGGCGTTGCGACAGAATGGCGCGCAGGTACTGCGATAGATCCAGGAAGATCTGGTTGTGCTGATCGCGCGGAAACATGTTGATGATGCGATCCAAGGTCTCGGCGCAATTGTTGGCGTGCAGGGTCGCAATACACAGGTGCCCCGTCCCGGCCAGCGCAATGGCCGCTTCCATGGTTTCGCGATCACGAATTTCGCCGACCAGGATCACATCCGGCGCCGCGCGCACCGCGCTGCGCAACGCCCGTGCAAAAGTCTTGGTATCCAGGCCCACTTCCCGTTGATTGACGATGGATTTCTTGTTGGTATGCAGAAATTCGATCGGATCCTCGATGGTCAATATGTGATCGGATGAGGTTTCGTTGCGGTAATTGATCATGGCCGCGAGGGTGGTCGATTTGCCCGCGCCGGAGGCGCCGACCATGAGGATCAGGCCGCGCTTCAGCATCACCAATTCTTTATAGATGTCGGGCATGCCGAGATCTTCGAGCCTGGGCATCTCCGCCGTGATGTAGCGCAGCACCATGGCCGGATAGCCGCGCTGATAGAACACGTTGACTCGAAAGCGGCCCAGGCCGGTCTCGGAGATCGCGAAATCGATTTCGAGCTCTTCGTTGAAATGCTCGATCTGGTCCTGCGTCATCAACCCCAAGGCCGATTGGCGCACGGTTTCAGGCGTCAATATCTGCTTATTGACCGGGAAAATCTTGCCCTCGATTTTGATCTTGACCGGAGCGTTGCAGGTAAAGAACAGATCCGATGCCTTCTTCTCGACCATCAGTTTGAACAGCGGCTTGGTGTTCATCACCTGAGCCGGCAGGTCGGCAGGCACGCTCATGTACTAGAACACCTGTCCTTCTTCTTCCTCGAGGATCTGCAGCGCCTGACCGGCTTCTTCCGGATTCTTCATCTCGCGCTTGCTTTCCAATTTCACGCGCAGGCGCAGTTCGTTCTTCGAGTCCGCGTTGCGCAGGGCATCCTCGTAAGAAATCAATCCCACCTCGTACAGCTCGAACAGCGCCTGGTCGAATGTCTTCATGCCGAGGCGGTTGGAACGCGCCATCACTTCCTTGATCTTGGCGACCTCGCCTTTGAAGATCAGGTCGGAGATCAGCGGGGATGCCAGCATGATTTCCATGGCTGCGATGCGCCCGGATCCTGCTTCGCGGGGAATCAAGCGCTGAGAAATGAGGGCGCGAATGTTCAGCGACAAGTCCATGAGCAGCTGCTCGCGCCGCTCCTCAGGGAAGAAATTGATGATGCGGTCGAGCGCTTGGTTCGAGCTGTTGGCGTGCAGGGTCGCGAGCACCAAGTGGCCGGTCTCGGCGAATTGGATGCCGTACTCCATGGTCTCGCGGTCGCGAATTTCGCCGATGAGTATCACGTCCGGCGCCTGGCGCAGGGTGTTCTTGAGGGCCAGATGCCAGCTCTCGCAATCGACGCCGACCTCGCGGTGCGTGACCACGCAGCCCTTGTGGGCGTGCACGTATTCCACCGGATCTTCGATGGTCACGATATGGCCGCGGGTCTTTTCATTTCGATAACCCACCATCGCCGCCAGCGATGTGGACTTACCCGAGCCGGTGCCGCCGACCAGGATCACGAAGCCGCGCTTGGACAGCACGACATCTTTGAGCACCGGCGGCAGCTCGAGTTCTTCGAGGGTCGGAATCTTGGCATTGATGGTACGCAGCACCGCACCGGTGTGCCCCTGTTGAATGAAGGCACTGACGCGAAAGCGCCCGATGCCGGGCGGTGCAATGGCGAAATTGCATTCCTTGGTTCCGTCGAATTCTTTGGTTTGCCGGTCATTCATGATGGCGCGGACCATTCCGGCACTCTGCTCGGGACTCAACGAGCGGTCGGATTGCGGCCTGATTTCACCGTCGACCTTGATCGCGGGTGGGAAGCCGGCCGTAATAAACAGATCCGAACCCTTCTTCTCGACCATGCGCCGCAGCAGGTCTTGCATCAACCGTATGGCTTGTTCGCGTTCCATTAAATGCTGTCCTTGTTCTGCGCCTTGTACTTGGCTTCTTCGCGGCTGACAACACCTTTTGCCACCATTTCCTGCAGGCACTGGTCCAGGGTTTGCATGCCCTGGCCCTGACCGGTCTGAATGGCCGAATACATTTGGGCGATCTTGCCCTCGCGAATCAAGTTGCGGATGGCGGGCGTGCCGATCATGATTTCGTGCGCTGCAATACGACCGCCGCCAACGCGCTTCATCAAGGTCTGCGAAATCACCGCCCTCAAGCTTTCGGACATCATGGCGCGGACCATTTCCTTTTCCGAAGCCGGGAACACATCGACGATACGGTCAATGGTTTTCGCCGCCGAGCTGGTGTGCAAAGTTCCGAACACCAAGTGGCCGGTTTCCGCTGCGGTGAGCGCCAAACGAATGGTTTCCAGGTCGCGCATTTCACCGACCAGCACCACGTCGGGGTCCTCGCGCAAAGCCGACCTAAGCGCCTCGGTGAACCCCAAGGTGTCGCGATGCACTTCGCGTTGATTGACCAGGCAGCGCTTGCTTTCGTGAACGAACTCGATGGGATCCTCGATGGTTATAATGTGGTCCGGACGGTTGTCATTACAATGATTGACCATGCCGGCCAGCGTGGTCGACTTACCGGATCCGGTCGGCCCGGTGACCAGCACCAGGCCGCGGGGAAGCATGCATAAATCTTTGAAAGACTTGGGCGCGTTCAATTCGTCCAAAGTCAGAATGGCGGACGGAATATTGCGGAATACCGCCCCGGCACCGCGATTTTGATTGAAAGCGTTGACGCGAAAGCGCGCCAGCTTGGGGATTTCGAACGAAAAGTCCGTCTCGTAGAACTCTTCGAAGGCCTTGCGCTGCTTGTCGTTCATGATGTCGTACACCATGCTGTGCACTTCTTTGTGCACCAAGGCAGGCATATTGACGCGTTTCATGTCGCCGTCCACGCGAATCATCGGTGGGACACCCGCCGACAGATGCAAGTCCGACGCATTGTTCTTCACCGCAAAGGCGAGAAGCTGCGCGATATCAACCGCCATTTACGGCTCCTAATTCGACTGGGCTTAAGGCCCCAGCAGTATATAAGAGGGTGTTGTCACCCAATATGTTAATTGGTCCGCAGAATTTGACGCTTCATGTGAACCACGTCCGGTCTCGGATACGGAGTGCGGCCATTGCCGCCGGGAGAGACCCCGGTTCGGTCGCTTTGGTCGCAGTTACCAAGGCGCAGACTGCCGAATCGGTACGCCTCGCCGCCACCGCCGGCGTCACGGATTTCGGCGAAAACTATCTCAAAGAAGCACTTGCCAAAATGGACCAGCTTGCCGACTTGAGTCTGCGGTGGCACTTCATCGGCGCCATCCAATCCAACAAGACGCGCGCCATTGCCGAGCGCTTCGACTGGGTGCACAGCGTGGATCGCCTGAATGTCGCGCGGCGGCTGTCGGAACAACGGCCCTTTCACGCGCAGCCGCTCAATGTGTGCATCCAGGTGGCGCTGGTGCCGGAACCGACCAAGGGCGGTGTCTCATCGGATGCCTTGCCTCCGCTGGCGCTGGCTGTGGCCGAGCTGCCGCGGTTACGGCTGCGCGGTCTTATGTGCCTGCCGCCTCCGCAGCCCACGCCGAACGACGAACGCGCGGTCTTCGCCCGATTGCGAGCCGCGCTTCAGGATCTGAACGCCGGCGGCTTGAAGCTCGATACACTGTCGATGGGCATGAGCGGGGATTTCGAGTCCGCCATCGCCGAGGGAGCAACGCTGGTTCGAATCGGCACGGCGCTTTTCGGATCCCGTTAGGCAAGACCATTAAAGCCATCGAAAAGGGGTGGATTCTTGAACAACATAAGAAAGCTGGCATTCATCGGCGGCGGCAACATGGCCGCCGCACTGATCAGCGGTCTGACCAAGCGGGGTTTGTCTGCGGAGCGGCTGATCGTGGCCGACCCCAGCCAGGATCAGCTCAAGCGGCTGGTTCGCGACTACGCCGTTAAGACCGCTGCGGACAACGTGAGCGCTGTGCAGGGCGCCGAGGTGGTCGTGCTTGCGGTCAAACCGCAGCAGATGCGCGCCGTGGCGTTGAGTTTGGCGCCGCATCTCGCAGCGACCCGGCCTCTTGTGATTTCGGTGGCCGCCGGCATCCCTCATGCATCTCTTGCGCGTTGGTTCGGGCCGCAGGTCCCAGTCATTCGCACCATGCCCAACCGGCCGGCGCTCAACGGCTTCGGCGCAACCGGCTTGTACGCTCCTGCAAGCATTGGAGCGGCTTACCGCGCATTGGCGGAGACCATCATGGCTGCCGTGAGCGCCACCGTGTGGGTGGAGCACGAATCGCAAATGGACACCGTCACCGCCGTGTCCGGCAGCGGTCCGGCCTACTTCTTTCT
>Ga0209624_10002869_pt1 | contig 12528 bp, 10 predicted proteins | sample JacPinW_OM2H0_O1_FD_188565 | JGI IMG/M metagenome (GOLD analysis project Ga0209624, IMG submission 188565) | Forest soil microbial communities from Algoma, Ontario, Canada - Jack Pine, Ontario site 1_JW_OM2H0_O1 (SPAdes) (version 2) | ecosystem: Environmental > Terrestrial > Soil > Boreal... | reverse complement strand
CGACCACATAGTCGACGTACTCGAAGCCCTTGCGTACGCTCGTCCAGTCGCCGCCCAGAGCGTGTCCCGCCAGTGCGAGGCCGAGCACCCATGGGAGCGTGCCGATCAGCGAGAACAAGGTGAAGCGCCCGACTGGCATCTTGGCGATGCCCGCAGGCAGCGATACGAACGCGCGCACGACCGGGATCACGCGTCCGAACAGGACAGCCATCTCGCCGTGACGCTGAAACCAGTCGTCTGCGCGCGCTATTTGCGACGGCCCCATGTGCAGCTTGGCGCCGTGGCGTTCGAGCAGCTCCAGGCGACCGCCGCGCCCGACCGCGTACGTCACCCACGAGCCCAGCATCGTGCCCAGCAGCCCCGCGAGCACGATTCCCACCATCGTCAGGTGGTGATGCGAGGCGCTTTGACCAGGGTCGGCCACAGCGAAGCCGGCGAACAGCATCACGACCTCTGACGGGATCGGGATGCACGCGCTCGAGATCGCCATCAGCGCGAAGATCCCCGGCAGACCAGCATCGCGGACGAAGTGCGAGGTTTCGTTGACGAGCGTTTCAGATATCGAGGCGAGTACCAGCAAGGCCGGCCAACGATAGCGGCGATCTGCGTGCCCTGCCTGAGATTGCTCCCACGGTTCGGGCCGATAGCCCGGCCCGTTACCGTGGCTGGCGATGCGCGTCTGGATCGACCTCACAAACAGCCCGCACGTGCTGGTCATGCGTCCGGTGATCGAGAGCCTGCGCGCGGATGGTCACGACGTGCGCGTGACCGCACGCGATTTCGCGCAGACGATCGAGCTGTGCGAACGCTGGGGCATCGCGCATACGGCAATCGGCCATCACCGCGGCGAACGGCTGGGAGCGAAGGCCGTGGGGCTTGTCTCTCGTTCGGGCGCGCTGGTGCGTTGGGCGCGTGCCCAAGCCCGGGGATCCGGACCCCGCCCGCCCGCCTACCCACTCGGCCGTGGCTTCGATGTGGCGCTCGGCCACGGCTCCAACGACGTGAGCGTTGCGGCTGCGATTCTGCGGATCCCCAGCGCGACGATGTTCGACTACGAGTGGGCGACCGTCCAGCACACCGTCAACTGCCGCCTGGCGCGTGCGGTGGTGGTCCCCGACGCGATCCCGCTCGAGCGGCTGACGCGCTATGGCGCACGCGGCAAGATCCACGCCTATGAGGGGCTGAAGGAGGAGTACTACCTGGCGGATTTCGAGCCCGACCGGGCGGTGCTCGACGAGCTCCAGCTCGATCCCGCACGACCGATCGTGGCGGTGCGCACGCCGCCTGAGGTCTCGCTTTATCACCGCTTCGAGAACGACCTGTTCGCGAATGTGCTCGAGCGGCTGCGCACGGCCGTAGGCGAGCAGGGTGTGCAGCCGGTGGTGTTGCCACGTGTGGCCTCCCAGCGGGCGGAGCTGCGTGGGGTCCCCGGTTTCATCGTTCCCGAGCAGGCGATCGACGCGCAGTCGTTGATCGCGTTCGCCGACCTCGTGATCTCCGCCGGCGGCACGATGAACCGCGAGGCCGTCGCGCTGGGAACGCCCGTATATACGACATTCCAAGGCCGCCTAGGGGCGGTCGACGAGCGTCTGATCGCCGAGCAACGGCTACGTATGCTCGTCAGCGCCGAGCAGCTGGAATTGTGTAAGCGCGACCCCGCCCAGACGCCGCCGCGCGTGCGGCGTGATCCCCGTGTACTGGTCGACTTGCTGCTGTCCGCTGTCTCTCACCACAACGGTCGCGCGGCGGCGGGTACGCCAGAGTCGGCATAGGCGCTTACAATCTGCGCAATGCGCCGACGGATCCGCTCGGCGGCCATACCCCTCCACCGTCACTCGCTGCCCCAGCTCGCAGTGGACGGGGCGCTGGTCGCATTCGCGTACTACCTCGCCTTCCAGCTGCGATTTACGACGAAGCTGCCGACGCACTACTCCGACCTGCGCAGCGACACGATCTGGTGGGTGCTCGTGGGCAGCCTGCCCGTGCTGGTGTTCTCACGCGTCTACCAGCGCCGCTGGCGCTATGCCGGCCAGCGCGACTACGAGGCGGTCGTGGTCGCGGTGGCGCTGATCGTGCTGTTGACGGTCGCCGCCGTGGAGATCCTGCGACCGGTGCACCGCTACATCGAAAGCGGGCATTCCGACGGCCACGCGGCGGCGGTCGCGGTGGTGCTTCCGGACACCGTGATCGTGCTGTTTGCGCTCTTGTCGCTGGTCTTCCTGGTTGGCATCCGTGCGTTCGCGCGCACGGTGTACGAGCGCAGGCCACTGGCTGCATTTCGCAGCCTCGGGCGAAACCAGCGCACGGTGCTGATCGCCGGCGCCGGGGAGGGTGGGCGGATGGTGGCGCGCGAGATCATGCGCAACCGCGATCTCAGCCTTACGCCGGTTGGCTTCATCGACGACGACCCGGCCAAGCGCGGACTTCGGATCGAAGGGCTGCGCGTGCGCGGCAACACGGAAGAGGAACTACAACGAATCCTCGATGAGGCGGAGCCGGATGAAGTGATCATCGCGATCCCCTCCGCGCCGGGATCAACGCGCGCGCGCATCGTGCGCGAGTGCCGTGCGCGCTCGATCCCCGTGCGCACGCTGCCGACCGTGTTCGAGTTGCTGCAGACGCGCGGCGCGCTCTCCCGGCAGATGCGCGAGGTGCGCGTCGAGGATGTGCTCGGCCGCGAGCCCGTGCACATGGAGCTGGAGCGCGTGGGCGCCTACCTGGCAGGCGAGACGGTGCTCGTGACCGGTGCCGGTGGGTCGATCGGCTCGGAGCTGTGCCGCCAGATAGCGCGGGTGGAGCCCCACCGGATCGTGCTGCTCGATCACGCCGAGGACAACCTGTTCGCGATCCAGCGCGAGCTCGAGGACGAGCGCCACGTGCCGTCGTCGATGCTCGCCGCGGTGCTCGCCGACTGCAAGGAGGAGGAGCGCATGCGGGAGGTGTTCGCCGAGCACCGCCCCACGATCGTCTTCCACGCGGCCGCTTACAAGCACGTCGGCCTGATGGAGGCCAACCCCGTGGAGGCGGTGCGCAACAACGCGATCGGCACGAAGGTGGTGGCGCACATAGCCGGCGAGGCGGGCGTGGCGCGCTTCGTGCTGGTCTCGACCGACAAGGCGGTCGCGCCCGCGACCGTGATGGGCGCCTCCAAGGCGCTCGCCGAGTTCGCCCTGGAGGCCGCCGACGCCCGCTGGCCGGAGACTTGCTTCAACGCCGTGCGCTTCGGCAACGTGCTCGGCTCCTCGGGCAGCGTGGTGCCGATCTTCCGCCGCCAGATCGAACGCGGCGGGCCGGTGACGGTCACTGACGAGCGCATGACGCGCTACTTCATGACGATCCCCGAGGCGGTGCAGCTGATCATCCGCTCTGGCTTGCTGGCCTCCTCACACGCGATGCGCCGGCGTGGTGCCGCGGTGTTCGTGCTGGACATGGGAGAACCGGTTCGGATCGTGGAGCTCGCTCGCGCGATGATCGACCTCTCGGGCCTCGACCCAGACCGCGACATCGACATCGAGATCGTCGGGCGCCGGCCCGGAGAGAAGCTAGACGAGGACCTGTTCAACAGTTATGAGCGCCCGCTTGCAACCGAGGCGGAGAAGATCCTGTTGGCCGAGCGTGAGCCGCTGGCGGTGGACGCCGTGGAGTCGATGTTCGCCGAGATCGGGCTGCTCGTGCTCGAGGGGGACGCGGCAGGACTTGCAGCGAAGGTCTCCGAACTGTCGCTCGCGCGCCGCGAGGCAACGCCGGACGCAACCCACGAGCAGGGCGATGCAGCCGGCGGGGGCGCCGCTGCCGGGGCATCCAATGGCGCCGCTTCACGAGCGGCCCGGCGCGATTCGCCTGCTCCCCTCGTACACTCCCCCCATTCATGACCGCTCTGCCGCTCGCGCTCTCGCTTTCGAGCACGTTCACCAAGATCGGTGCTGTCGCCGCGTTCGCCGCGTTGGTGGGCATAGCGATCTTGTCGCTGCTCGTCTTCTCCCAGGCACGTGAGATCAAGCGTCTGCGCGAGTGGGCTGGCCGCGCGCCCGAGCGTGCCGCTGACCTCGAGCAGCGGGTCGCAAGTAACGCCGCCGCGCGCATTCAGCAGCAGGTCCCCGGGGTCCCCGGGGTACAGCCGGCGCGGCCAGTCGCGCGTGTTGCGCCGATCCCCGCGCAGGCCGCGGCCGGCGGCGCGGGTCCTGCCACACGTGTCGTAGCCGGCCCCGCTGTCGCTGTCGCCCCTGTCGGCCAGCCACTCACCGCCAGCGGAACACCCGCCGCGCCCATGGCGGGAGCGCCAGGCACGCAAACGCCCCAGTCGCAGCGTCCCGGCCAACCGCTGGCTCCAGGTCAATCCCCAGCTCCGGCCCGCGCCGGCGTTCCCGGCCAGGCGGCTGTGCCCGGAGCACCCGGTGGGGCCTCATCGGGAGCCCCCACTTCGACCCACCCGCCGGCAGTTCCCGGCCAGCGGCCAGTTCCCGCCGCCAGCCCCGTGGCCGGTTCCCCCGCGGCGCCATCGATGACCCCGCCTGCGCCCGCCTCCGCGCCCGTGGGCACGCCGGCTTCGGTTGCCGGTGCCACACAGAGCCGCCCCGTGCCAGGAGCTCCCGCTGTGCCTCCTGCGGGCGTCGATCCCCGTCCTCCGGCCCCAGCGACCGCAGCCGCCGCAGCGGCCGCGTCGCCACGAGCTCCGATCCCGCCCGGTGCGGGCGCGCCAGGGGCGCCCGGCCAGCCAGCACAAGCGGCATCGCAGAGCCCACCGGCGCAAGCTATGCCGCCAGGCCAGCCGCCACAGAACCCGCCGGCGCAGCCCGCGGCGCGGCGTCCTCCCGCTCCCGCCCCGGCAGGGGCGATCCGCCGCGGCGATCCGCGCGCACCGATCCTCACCGAGGGTCGAAGGGCGACGTACACAGCCAGTCGCTCATCGCGCCGAACGGTGATGATGATCGTCGGTGGCTTGATCGTGCTGGCAGCCGTGGTCATCGGTGTGGTGAGCGCGCTCGGTGGCTCCTCGGGCGGCAAAGCCAAAGCTCCTGTCACGGTGAACACCGCCACCCGCACCACTGCGACACAACCTCCGCACGCGCACAAAACGGCGGCGTCCAAGTCAGCGACTAAAACGCCGGCGCTGAGCCCCGCGGAAACGACGGTAGCCGTGCTCAACGCGACCGAAACGGAAGGCCTCGCCGGTCGGACTGCCAGCGCACTGCAGCAAAGCGGCTATTCACAGGCAGCAGCGGTCTACGGGAAACCGCCCGGCTCGGGACAAGTCAGCATCGTCGAGTACGCAAGCGGCCACCAGGCTGAAGCGGAAGGCGTCGCCCACTCTGCCGAAGTGACGCACGTGCAGCCGATGGAAGCGGCCGTTGCGGCCCTCGCAAGTTCGGCGAACGTGGTGCTGATCGTCGGCGCTGACAAGGCCACGCCGAGCCCATAGCCGGCTTCCTCGACATCCCCGATCGCTCGCGCAAGCCACGCGAGCACGGCATTACGCATGTGATCGACAGGGGCCTGTCGATCGCTGAGGTTGACGGCCTGATGGAGGTAGCGGGCGACAGCGTCGACGTCGTCAAGCTCGGCTGGGGCACAGCTGTCGTCAGCGCCAACTTGAAGCCCAAGCTGGAGCGCTACGCCGCGCATGGCATCCCAGTCGTCCTGGGGGGCACGCTGACCGAGATCGCGATCCGCCAAGGACGGGTGGATGGCCTGATCGCTTGGCTGCGCGAGCTGGGCTTGCGGCACGTGGAGATCTCCGACGGCACGATCACGTTGGAGTCAGACGTCAAGCGCGAACTGATTGAACGATTGTCACGCGAGTTCGTGGTGATGAGCGAGGTAGGCAGCAAGGACACCGACTTCATCATGGCCCCATACATCTGGGTGGAGCAGATCGAACGTGACCTGGCGGCGGGGGCGTGGAAGGTGATCGCCGAGGCGCGCGAGTCGGGCACTGCCGGCATCTATCGCGCCAACGGTGAAGTGCGCACGGGCCTGATCGATGAGATCGCACACGCCGTCGACCCCGAGCTGATGATCTTCGACGCGCCGCTACAGCGCCAGCAGGTGTGGCTGTTGCAGCGCTTCGGCACCGAGTGCAACCTCGGCAATATCGCACCGGCTGACGTGCTCTCGCTGGAGACGCTGCGGCTCGGATTGCGCTCGGACACGGTCGAGCGGTTTGCGCTGGGCGGCGGGGATTGAGCGACGCAGCCGCGGGGGTGGATGACGGCTCGGCGGCGCGGCGGGCGGCGGCTCCCGGCAGCGATCCGCTCGCACGGATCGTGTTTGCGCTGCTCGTGCTGGCGTGCTTCGCCGCGTTCCTGATCACCCAGCGGCTCAAGCACACGCCGACGGCCGTGCAGGAATTCAAGCTGACGCCGTTCTTCTCACCGTACCCCTCGGGACACGTCAAACAGGCAGCCATCTCGTTCAAGCTCTCGCACGCGGAAGACGTGACGGTCACGATCGTCGATGCCAAGGGCAACACCGTGGCGACGCTCGTGCGCCACTACCCGGTGGCTCGCTACAAACAGTTCTCGCTGCGTTGGAATGGGCACCGCGGCACCACCCACCGCTTCGTGAGTACAACCACTCCTCGAGGTCTCACGATCGTGGTGCCAGAGAACGACGGTGCCGTAGCTACGGCAGGCGAATACCGTGTGCGTGTAGCGCTGGCGCATCACAACCCGGTGCTCTCGCCGCAGAGTTTCACGCTGGTGGCCCCGTGATAGCGGCCGCGGCAACAGTGCTGCCGGCAACGCCGCTTGCGAGCACGCTGCCAACCGCAGGTACGCTGGCCGTGGGTGTAGTGGCCGCGCTGGTCGCGATAGCCGTACTTGTGGCAGTAATGCGCCGCTACGACGATGCGTTCCCGTTGCTGGCGGTGTTCGCGCTGCCGTTCAGGCTCCCCATCGCCACCGGCGGTAGGACCGTGAACCTGCTGATACCGCTATATCTGGTGGTCGCGGCCGGCACGCTCACATATCTGCTGCCGCGGTTGCTGGGCTGGGCGCGGCCGGCCACCGTCGCCGATGGGGCGGGTGGGCCGGTGGGGGTAAGCGGTTCGCCGGCCGGGGCGAGCGGCGCGTCAAAGCGGCTGAGCGGCTCGCCGGCCAGGACGAGCGGAGCGCCCACACATCCGAGTTGGTGGCTCTCGCCGTGCGGCGTCGAATGGCTGTTGCTCGCGGCGGTCGGCCTGTACGCGCTGCAGACGCTGTACTCGGGCGACCGCGGCAAGGGCGCGGAGAACATCGCGTTCTTCTACGTGCCGTTCGCGCTGCTGTTCGTGATCCTACGCGACGTGCGCTGGACGCGGACGCTGCTGGTGCGCTGCCTCGGCGTGGCCGTCGTCCTGGCGGCCTTGTTCGCGGGGGTGGGCTTCGTCGAGTACTACCGCAAGGCGCTGTTCTTGAACCCAAAGGTTGTGCAAGCCAACGAGTACGACAACTACTTCCGTGTCAACTCGGTGTTCTTCGACCCGAGCATCTACGGGCGCTTCCTGGCGCTCGTGATGATCGCGCTCACCACCGCCGTGCTGACGCGCGGGTCCGCTGCCTACGAGCACGTGCGCCGTCGCGATGTGCTGGTCGGCGCGGTGGTGCTGCTGTGGCTGCTCGCGGGCCTGGTGACGAGCTTCTCGCAGTCGAGCATCGCCGCGCTGGTGCTCGGCCTGGCGATCCTCGGCGCATGGTGCTGGGGCGTGCGGCCCGCCCTGGTTGTATCGGTCGTCGTGTTCGTCATTGCCGGGGTGTTCGTGCTGCTCGCCCCCACCAGCCTTCATTTCGGGCTGAAGGGCTCGGGCGGCTCAGCCAACAACGCTACGAACGGCCGCGGCAACCTCATCTCCGGTGGTCTCGAACTGTTCGCCAAACGCCCGCTCGAGGGGTACGGCCCGGGATCATTTGAAACGGAGTACAAGCTGCACAGCAAGGCGAACGCCGAGAGCGCAGTGTCCGCGTCGCACACGATCCCCGTGACGGTCGCTGCCGAGCAAGGGATTCTGGGGCTAGCACTGTATGTGGCGCTGCTCGTAGCTGCCCTGGTGGTCCTGTTCCGCGGCGCCGGGCGCTCCCCCCCACGGATCGCAATCGCGGCGTGCTTTGCAGCACTGGTCCTGCACACCTGGACATACGCGGACTTCCTCGAAGACCCCACGACCTGGCTGTTGCTGGCAATCGGTGTGGCGCTCGTACGCCAGGACGACCGCTGGCCGGCGCGAGACGGCGTCCTCGCCGATGCCCACCTGCGCGAGCCAGGGCCGGGAGCCGGCGCGCCGGCCAGTAGCTTCTGAGCCGTGCTCGGCTACCTCAAGCGCCTGGTGACGACCGGCGCGGCGTACCAGTTCGGGGACATCCTTGCCAAGGGCCTCGCGTTGCTGACGGTGCCGCTATACACGCGCCACCTCGACACGAAAGCGTATGGCGCCGCGGAAACGCTGTTGACGGCAGTGATCCTATTCAGCATCCTCGCCCGCGCCGGTATCGGCGAAGCGTTTATTCGCTTCTACTTCGACGACGAGGATGTGGAGCGCCGTGAGCGGATCGCGCGAACCGCGACTGCAGCGGTCGCGTGGACGACCACGCTCGCCTCGCTGCTAGCGCTTGTGTTCGCCGGGCCGCTCTCACGTCTGGTGCTCAAATTCGAAGACCCCTTGTTGTTCGACTGCGCGGTGCTCGGACTATGGGCGTTCACAAACCTCGAGATGGTCTACGCGCAGCTTCGGGTTGACGAACGCAAGCGCACCTACGTGTACGCGTCGGGGGCCAACGTGGGCATGACAGTGCTGTTCACCGTGCTGCTGGTGGTGTTTGCCAAGCAAGGCGCGCGTGGCCTCTTGCTGGGTAACTTCGGTGCATCGGCGGTGGTCGTGCTCGGGCTCTGGTGGGTGCTGCGCGGCCGCGTGTCGCTGAAGGTGAGGGTCTCCGATCTGCGCGCGATGCTGCGCTTTGGACTGCCGACGGTCCCCGCCGACGCCAGCGTGTACGCGCTACAGGTAGCCGACCGCTTCTACCTGTTCAGGGTCTTCTCCCAGGGCGCCGCCGGCCAGTACGCGATCGCGATCAAGCTCGCCACAGTTGTGTTCGTGGCGGTGCGCGGCTTCCAATACGCGTGGCCGCCGCTTGCGTACTCGATCGAGAGCGACGAGGAGGCGGCCCAGCTGTACTCGCTTGTGACCACCTACTACACCCTTGCCACAGGCATCGTCGTGTGTGCGGTAGCGCTGCTCGGCCGCTGGATGGTGCGGTTGCTCGCAGCGCACGAATACTTCGGCGCCTACCGCGCGCTGCCGTGGTTGGCGCTCGGCTGGGCGCTGTACGGCTTGTATCTCGTATTCGTGGCGATCTCCGGGCGCGCACGTGTCACCTCCCGCAACTTCCCCGCCGGCGCGACTGGCCTCGTAGTGAACGTGGCGTTGCTGCTCGTGCTCGTGCCGCACAGCGGCGCCGGTCTGGGGATCGCAGGTGCGGGGATCGCGCTGTGCGGCGCCTACGTAGCGATGCTGCTCGTGATGTACCTGCTGACGCGAAGCCTTTTCAAGGTCGGCTTCGAGTGGCTAAGGCTGACGAAGCTGGCGGTGATCCTCGCCGGCGTGGCCGTATCCGGTGAGCTGTTGCTGCCAACGCACGGGCTCGCGGGCCTCGCGCTGCGCGTGCTGTGGCTGGCGCTGGTGCCGGCGGCGCTCACGCTCACGCGCTTCTTTCACGCGCACGAGATCACGCAGGCACGTGGGCTCCTGGCCGACGCGCGCCAACGCGTTACGGCGTTCCGCGCCCGCCATGGCGAAGTTGAGGAATATGCAGAGGACCCACTCAAGGACATCTGAGCGGTGTCCAGAAGATGTCTAGACGATCGATTCTTGGCTCAAGAATGCGCAATTTGCGGCCGATGCGTGCCTTGTCGTGCCCGAACTGACCGTCAAGCCATCTGCCCGTGCGGGCGCCAAGGAGCGCCAGCGGCGTGCCGAGGTGCTCAGCCGCCACCGCGCTGACGCGCACGTACACAGCCTCGCGGCGGTGGGCGAGCTCGCGTATCTGCGTGAACAACTGCGTCTGGCTGCGAGGCTGACGGCGAGACTGGTAGAGAAGAGCGACGTCGATGAGCTGGCACAACTGGTCGTTGACGAGCTGCACGAGACGTTTGCCTTCTACCTGGCCGCCATCCAGCGGCTGGACGACGACGACGTGCTGCGTCTGATCGCCGGTAGAGGGCCGCTGGCCGAGGTGATGACGGAGTTCTTGTTGACCGAGCAGTCGGCCGACGAGGGCGTCAACGGCAGGGTCGCGCGCTCGGGTGCCACGGCGCTGGTGTCAGACACCAAGAGCGACCCTGACTACATCGTGCGTGACCCGCAGACCGACCCGGGCTCAGAGCTCGCAGTGCCGATCTTCGTGGATGGCTCGGTGTGGGGCGTGCTGAACATCGAGGCCACCGACGCGGGCGCTCTGGGTGAGCCGGATGTGGTGTTGATCGAGGCGATCGCGGCGAGCTTCGGTGTGGCCCTCCACCGCGCACAGCTGGTCAATGACTTGGAGGGCGCGTTCACCACAGCGCTGGCGGCGCTGACGAGCACAGTGGAGGCGAAGGACGACTACACCGCATGCCATGGCGAGGACGTGGCTGTGCTCGCCGAGCGCGTGGCGTTGCGGATGTCCCTCACGCGTGCACAGGCGCGCGACGTGCGCTACGCAGCGATGTTGCACGACCTCGGCAAGGTCGCGGTGCCCAGCGAGATCTTGCTGAAGCCAGGGCCGCTGACCGACGAGGAGTGGGTGACGATGCGCAGCCATGCGGCGATCGGCGGCGAGCTCGTCGGCCGCATCGACGCGTTCGCGCACCTCGCCCCAGCAGTCCGCGCCAGCCACGAGCGCTGGGACGGCGGCGGCTACCCCGACAATCTGGCCGGCGAGGAGATCCCGCTCGCGGCGCGCATCATCGCCGCGTGCGACACCTACGACGCGATCGTCACCGACCGCCCCTACCGCCCTGCACGCACGCCGCGTGAGGCCTGCGAGGAGCTGGCCCGCGTGGCGGGCACACAGCTGGACAGCGAGGTCGTGCGGACGCTGGTGGCGGAGCTGGAAAGCTAGCTTTCACGGTTGTATTGCGCTGCGGCCTCGCGCAGGCCCTCGCCGCGTCCGGGCATGAGCGTCGCGGTGACGTGGCGCCAGTAGCGCTCAGGAGAATGCCCCGGCAGCGCAAGTGCCGCGAGTGCGCGCAACGCGTAGCTCCAGGCGGTCAGCCACCGCACCGCCATCGCAGCGGCTGCGGAGTGGTGCTTGCGCATATACAGGTCGCGGTTGCGCGACAGTTCGACAATCCTGCGCTCGGGGACCGCGTCGGTGGAAAGTTGCTCGTGATGGATCGCAAGCGCCTGCGGCACATAAGCGCTGCCCCAGCCCGCGTTGCGGAGCCGGCGAGCGAAATCGACCTCGTCTGAGTACACGAAGAAGTCCGGGTCCAGGTAGTTCACCTGCGCAGCCGCCTCACGGCGTACCAGCAGCGCGGAGGACTGACACCAGTCGACCGAGCGTGTATGCGAGCCATTGCTCTGCACCGTGTAGATGCGCTGCAGCATGAGTGCTCCGGCTAGCGCCGTCGTGACGGTCGGAAAGCGCCACGCGCATGCCTGCCCACGTCCGTCCGGGCGCACCAGCCTGGCCCCGGCGCAGGCCGTGCGGGGCCGCTCCTGGAGCGCCTGCCATAGCGCGATCGTGGCTCCCGGCTGGAGCTCTGAGTCCTCGTTGAGCAGCAGTGCGTAGCGGCCTTGCGCTCGACGCAACAGCTCGGAGTCATTCACTGCCTTGCCACGGCGTTCACTTACGGCGATCAGCTCGTCCACCGCGGGATGCTCGCGGGCGGCCTGCGCGGAGCCGTCGCGTGAGCCGTTGTCGAGCACCAGCACCTCAGTCGCAAACGGCAGATCCTTGCGCTCGCGGGCGATCGCATCGAGTCCGCGGATGAGTAGCTCGCGTTGGCAGGTGTTCACGACGCAGTAGCTCAGCTCGATCTCCGACACTCGGCGGGAGCCTACTTTCAGCGTCGTGGCCCGTGGGGTGCTGCTACTTGCCGGTCGTGCGGTGCATCGTCCCGCGAGCGTGACCGCGGCTACCCCGACCAGGCCCGCTGCCGGTGTCGGTCCTGCCGCGGCCCGGCGTAGGCGTGCGGCGGATGAGCATGTGCAGCGCCCGGTCGGTGGGGCCCTCCTGCTCGCGCTCGCTCAGCGTGCTCGGATTGACCGTGCGGAACATGGGGCCGCGACTGGGGTCCACCACGGCGACCACCACCTTGGTCCTGCTCGGTACGTCGAACACGATCCCATCGAGCTGCGGGCCGCCGTCGGCGACCGTGACGAGCTCACCGATGCTTGTCGAGTCCATCTGCACAGCCTACCGGGGCGCCCAATGCGTGCTGTCTGGCGGCTCCTGCGGGCACGCCCACATACGCTCTAGCGCGTGCGCGTTCACATCGTCGATCCGTCGGCCTTCACGCCGCCCTACGATCACGCCCTCTGCGCTGCGCTGGCGGCGGCCGGCGCGGACGTGGAGC
>Ga0209624_10002868_pt1 | contig 12534 bp, 11 predicted proteins | sample JacPinW_OM2H0_O1_FD_188565 | JGI IMG/M metagenome (GOLD analysis project Ga0209624, IMG submission 188565) | Forest soil microbial communities from Algoma, Ontario, Canada - Jack Pine, Ontario site 1_JW_OM2H0_O1 (SPAdes) (version 2) | ecosystem: Environmental > Terrestrial > Soil > Boreal... | reverse complement strand
CGGCAGGCTGGAGCGGGCCAAAACGCTTCTTGCTTCCATGGTCAACGGCGATCTGACTGGCGTCAACGCACTAATTACAGCTCGGCAGCTCATTGTCGATGGCCTGCATAAAATGCGGCAACTTGCTGCTGACCCAGCGCTTCGATCTTCACTAACGACGGATGCTGCCGCGGACCAATGCCTCATTGCGCCAACTAACGTTGTACGCCAGGCGAAGACCTCCGGCGAGGTCAGCGGTTGTCCCTTTAGAAAAGGCTCGCTCTTCATCCTTGAGCTGGGAAGCGCTAGCAAAGGCGCAGCGAATCGTGACCTCGTCTTTCTCAGTCAGAGTTGGAGCCACTGTCCCGCCGAAAAGTGGGTGCGTGCGCTATTGGAAGGCGTGTGGACGCGCGTCTCAGCTGCGTCGCATGAGTCCCGAGATGACGCCGCTTGATAGTAGTGGTAACCCAATTCCTGAAACAACCGCGGCGTGAAGTTGCATCCGCTGCAAGCCCGCAAGCACTGGTAAGTCATGATGATCAAAGCCCCATCGGTCGTCTTTAGCACGAGACGCACATCTAACTTAAATGCAGGAGTCTTTGCGAACATCCCGCCAATCGTTGCCAGTAACGACTTCGCCGGACAAGCGCTCTCCTTCAAAAGAACCCCCCTGAATTACACCGATGCGACGGAATGCGTTTGGAGTTTGACCGACGATGACGAGCGGCGGCACCGCCTCGCGCAGTAGAAACAACGGCCTCGTTCGGACACTCTTTAGAACATCAGGTAATTCTGACTCAACGAATTTGGCATTATGTAAAAAAAGTGCCATGAACATACCGCCGAGAACTGGGAGCGGGTCGAAGGGATAGCTGGACACAGAAAGCGTAGCGGCTACAAGAAGGAAAAGACAGCCTAGAATAAGCGTCCGGATACGTCCGAGAATGTTCTGGATGAAGCCCAGGTAACCCAGCACAAGAAACTCCCCGGCTGCCAGAAAATTCTTGGGGTGAGTTAGCTTCTGAATAGCCTTTCCCAGATATTGGCAGCCCTTCTCACTGTGTTCTGTTTCGGACCGCCACCAGTTCAGTCTCCACGGGAACGCCCCGAGCAACTTTCACGCGCAGCAAAGCTTCGAAGGGTTTCAAATCGACTGCCTTTGTTACCGAAAGGCGGGATAGCAAATCTGCCACGGAATTTTGCCGGGAAACGAATTCAACCGCACCTTGGGTTCCGAACGTCGTGGTTCCGGCGAGGATCGCGCGCGCTCCCGCGAGGTTTCCCCTCGCGCTACATGGCTAGTAAACAGCACAACTAAATGGTGAGTGGAAACAGAATCGTTTCGTTCAACTGGAAACATCCTATGATGTTCCAGATAAACTCGTCCCATCCTAGCTTGTTGCTGGAGCACAGCGGGGCGTAAGATCCACGCACAAAAGCGTTGATCGCGGCGAGCCCCGGCGTGCTTCGCGTTTCCACACTCTCTACCATCAGTCCTTTCCTCGTTTCTACTAAATTCTTCCTTTGAGCGCAGTCGCATCATGATGATTTGGCAAGTCCGCTTCAGCCACTTGTTTTTCAATGATTGAGCATCAATGGAGGTGCATAAATATACCGTGAATATTTCATTTGCTCCGCGCCGAGCAGAAAAGCGTCACCGTCAGCTAATTCTGCTGCCCCGAGGTCACCCCCTCGTTGGCGGTGAAGAATTAGGCGAGTCTCGCTTGACGAAACTGCGTGGGACTCATCTTGCAGAAAGCACGAAACACTCTTGCGAAGTGCTGTTGGGTTTGGAATCCACATGCAATGGCTACATCGAGGACGCGTGCATCTTCTTGTACCAGCAGTTCCTTGGCTCGCTCCACCCGTGCCCTCAAAACAAATTGGTGCGGAGCAACTCCCGTCGATTGATGAAACATTTGAGAGAAGTATGCAGGGCTCAGCTTTGCTTCCTCGGCCATCTGCATCAAGCTCACGTCTTCATGGAGGTTCTCATGAACGAAGCTGGTCACCCGGCGGAGTTGCACTGGGGAGAGACCTCCATGATATTGACGCATCGGGCTCCGCAATACTCCCCGCGAATGCATCAGCGCGGCTGCCAGAGCGCGCCCGATTGAATCCGTGTAGATTCTCCCGGCTGGAGATCCATTTACAAGGTCTGCTTCAGTTGCCGCCACCAGCGCGCGAATTCGCTCGTCTTTCAGAAGCGGCGTTCCGTTCAACTCCGGTGCTGTACCACCCAGCTCCTCTGCGACAGAATGCAACGTCTGGTCCGGCACCGTGATCATCAGCATTTGAATTGGACTGCGCCAACGCACCCACTCCTCGGTGTTCTTCCGGCAGAGAATCATCTCTCCAGGTGCGTAGCAGTATTTCGACAGACTGTGCGATCCAAGACCTAGCTCAAACTCGCCCGGAGTAAGAACCTTTGCCAAGACCTGTTTTTCGAGAATCTGACGCATTGGTTCCGGCGAGATTTTGTTGGCGATCCTCTGAACAAGGAGTTCGGCATCCATCACAGGATTTAGATGTCTTTTGACCCTGCAAAGAACCGAACGATTTGATACAGAAGCGGAGTATTTGACCCTTCGCTCATTCATTTTTGCGTTTTCATTGAATTGTAGGTACTTCGACCACAAAGGGAGATTTTCTCAATGAACGCTACATCTGAAACCAAGACGGGCACGAACGGAAGCACCGAGCAGCAAACATTTATCGTTCTAGGGGTCTTGCTCCAGTTTCTCTCCACGCCTGAACAAATCAACGACCAGATCGGTGTGATGCGCGGAACGGTCCCCTCAGGAGTCGTGATTCCACTCCATAGGCACGCCGATCCAGAGATATTTTATGTGCTGAATGGTTCGCTTGAGGTATTCCAGGCCGACGGTCCGTCCGCGGGCTGGCAAACAGTGACTACCGGCGAGGTCGTTTCTATCCCGGGAAATGTTAGGCACGCAGTCCGAAATACTTCTCCTAGCCCGATGATCTCAATTATCGCGACCAAGCAGGAACTCTACAGCTTCTTCCGCGAGCTCGCACGGCCATTCGATCCGAACAGGCCTCCCGCACCGCCAACTCCTGAGGAGATGCAACAGTTCTTCAGCGTCGCAGAGAAGTACGAATTCTGGCTTGCATCCCCTGACGAGAATGCAGCGATTGGCATCTCGCTCCGGTAGTTCGACTTGTAGTGGCTCTCTCTGTCTGTTGCGATATCCACTACGTAGCTGACCTGGCACTCACGGGAGTAGCGCAAACATTGGCAACTCCCGAGTAGCCGGCTATCGGCACACTCTTTAGCACTTTTCTGCAAGTCCAGCACTTTCTGCGAAGCGGCTGCGACTTCTGGCCGGATAAAAGAAATGCGAGCGGCTTGATTGTTTAACTCTCAGCCGCAAATTCACGAGATGGAGATTTCATGAAAAGAGCAGAACGAATCACATTTGCGCTGATGACCATGAAACGCAATGAAGAGAACCTGTACTTAGAGTCCGATCCGAAGATGTTCGAGGATCGTTTCGCGCGATGCCGCCGGCTACTCCACTTCCTCGCTGCCCGCATTCTTGGCAGTCAAGATGAATCGGAGGATGCCGTCCGAAACTGCAGGGCTGCGGCTTCGCGCAATCCACCACGCTTCGAGAGCGAAGGCGCCTTCCGAAGTTGGCTCGCGCGGATTTTGATTGACGAAGCTTGTGCGCTTCTCCGCCGAAAACAATTTTCCCTAATGCGGTCCCCCCGAGAGTCTTCTTACCAACCCGGAAGGTAGCAGCGGTTATCGCTTGTATGGTGACAACGACGCTTACACCCCTCGGAATATCAGACTGGTTCATGCCAGTTTGTGGCTAAATCCTTCCCCAACGCAGGCGTGGCATTGGATTTGGCGGGCGGCCTGGGGAGACATGCTCTATGGCCAGCAGGAACTGGCGGGTCACTGTCGTGGACCTTTCCAACGTAGCGATCGGAAAGCTCAGTCAGGCCGCCCTTGAACTTAACGTCAATCTCGATCTTATTGTAGGAGACGTTGTAGGAGACGCCGCCGAGTACAAATTTGAACCGACACGTATTGATTTGATTGACCTGTTCTATCACCTGGACCCGAATCTTTTCCCGAAGATCGTTTCCTCGTTGAAACCGGGCGGTTTGCTGATCTGCAAGATGAGCCTCCACTGGGATCCTGACGGAGGGTTAACGGGTGTCAGGGCCAATCCGTTGGGCAGAAATGAACTGCCCTTACTTGTTCCAGAACTGCATGTTCTATATCACGAGGAACGACCCGTACGGGCTCGAGGCGTTGTCGAGTTCATCGGAAGAAAGTCTGGAGATGCGGCCGGGGATGAAGTACGGCGACCGTGACCGATGCGACGGGCCGGCTAACTCCACTTCCGTTTCTAGGTTCCGTCCGGTGAAACTATTCGAGGTACGCTCTGACCAGACCAATGAGATCTTCTGCCAGTTCTGCAGTCGGCATCGAACTCTTTTCGTCGCTCAATATGTGCAGTTCTGCGCGACGAACGGCCCATCAGCAGTTTTCCGATCAACTTCCGGGTTGCCCGTCAAACGGGACGAATCGAGATCACTTCCCATATACCGACTGTCCAAGTGCGATCCGCCAGTTCCGAGAGTCGAGCGGAAGGTAGACTGATTACGAATTGGCCTTCTGAGCACTGGAGCATTGCCATGACCACTATTCAGTCTTCCGGTATCGAGCCCGGGCAACGTCGCCTTAACGGTCCGCAAACTACTGGGCGCAACTATCGCAATCTGTCGCAGCCTGCATACGGCATGAAGCGTGACGATGATGTTGCCGTGCTCATGCGTGATGGAATTGTGCTATTGGCAGACGTGCATCGTCCAACTGAACCTGGCCAATATCCGGTGCTGGTTGCCGCTTCTCCTTATCCGAGACAGATTCAAAACCTTGGTGCGCCGGCAGGTTTTATTGAAGCGGGCGCCACCGACTTCTTCGTGCCGCGCGGTTATGTGCACGTCATCGCGAACTGCAGAGGCACCAGCGGTTCCGGCGGCACCTTCGGCTTCTTTGACGGTCAGGAACGTCGTGACATGCACGACCTGGTCGAGTGGGCGGCACAGCAACCATGGTCGGACGGCAATGTAGGTATGATCGGCATCAGTTACTTTGCTGGAACGCAGATGGAAGCCGCCGTCGAGCGGCCTCCGCATCTCAAAGCGATCATGCCAATCGCCGGCACATTCGACCTCTATGAGTCGGCTACGCACCATGGACTGATGAGCAGCGGCTTTGTCACGCCGTTCCTCTTCATGATCGGGATGACGTCGGGGCACACCAGCAAGCTCTGGCGCAACACGCTAATGGATGCCGTGCGTGCTCTTCTGCTGACGCCGGGCATCCATAAGAAGTTTGAGATGGCCAATGGTGAGGCCGCGATCGCTGGCCTCGAAGTCTTGCTCAAGCTGCACCATGATCCGCACCCGTGGGACGACCTCTGGCGTGCCATAGCCGCTGAACATCCACTTCGCGACGCCTGGTGGGAAGATCGCAACTTGCTTCCGCTACTCGATCGCGTTGAGGTGCCTGTCTATCTGGGGTGTGACTGGCAAAACGTGCCGCTCCATCTGCCACACACCTTTACGGCTTACGAGCGGCTCACCAACTCAGCGCACATACAAGTCGCAATGATGGGAGAGCATGGCCTCGCCTGGCCGTGGGAAAGCCTTCACATCGAAGCGCTGGCATGGTTTGATCATTGGCTCAAGGGACAGGACACCGGCATTCTCGACGGCCCAAACGTCCGCTACGTGATACCCGAGGCGGAGGAATGGCGAACCAGCGATGTCTGGCCGGTACCGGTAGCAAAGCATCAGTCGTATGCGTTAAGGGCCGACGGTGCCCTTGGTGAAGAGGAAAGCAATTCTGGTTCAAGAACATATATGAACCTGGGCGGCGGTCTCAACCGTCCGCGTGCAAGCGAAACTGATCCCCCATCGTTCTTGGAGTGGACGACTGCGCCGTTGGCGCACGACATTGATATCATCGGTCCGATTGAGCTCCGGTTGGACGCAGCTTGCACTGCACCAGACACCGCATTCATCGCTTTCCTGCAGGATGTGTCCGACGACGGCAAGGCGACCAACATCACCGCAGGTTACCTCCGTGCCGGATTGCGAAGAGTGGACGAAGAGCAGAGCAAACAGACAAAGCCGGTGCTTCCCTGCAATATCTTCGAAGCAGTACCGATTGGCCAGAAGGTGACCTACCGGATTCCGTTGGTGCCTAATGCTCGACGCTTCAAGTTCGGTCACAAAATCCGGCTGTATCTCACGACGGACGACCAAAACAAGGATGTACCAGCGCCACTCGGATTTCGGCATGCTTCCGTTGGCACGAGCTCATTCAATACGGTCTTTTCATCGTCACGATTGTCGCTGCCCGTGGCGAAATGAGATAGTCCGCTGATTGCCACCATCAAACGCTTCTAGGAAGTAAAACATCGCAGTCCGTTCGACCGCGAAACATGTTCACGAACAAGCACGGTGTGCCAACTGTGGGGGTTATACACTTCGGGAAAAATTCGGCTACACCCCTGGGACTGGAATCCCCGGTTTTTGAAACCTGGCCGGGGGGGGCCGCCCGCGACGCGCGTAAGCTCATCAGAGAAAAATGACGTTCCTCAATCTCACAACAAGGGCTTGGTCTTACGAGCCTGGGCAATCTAGCTTTCCATCTTTTCCGATCGCAATGGGCTTTGCACAGTCTGAGCAACTGATTTCCCCGCTAGCTCCTTTGACACCCGTAACCCCTTTCGGGCCGTCCTGGTTGTGTCGATCCGTTCCGTCTGTCAGTCCTGGGTGGCCACCGCTTGTATCCCCAAACGTTCCGTAGCCTCCCCCGCCATCTCCGTGTCCTCCGCTTGCCCCGCCTTTGCCGGGGCTGCCGGGATCTCCTCCATCGCTTTCAGGACTTATGAGGCGCACAGACTTGAGTAAGCACGTTTGATGATCAAAGATGATCTTACCTCCACGTCCCCCGGGCCCTCCAGGACCGCCTTGGCCTCCGACTCCGCCATCTCCGCCGTTCCCCCCATCCCCGGGAGAGTCCGAAGATCCACGATCATGCCCCTTGCCCCCTTGCTGACCGTTCTGCCCCTTACCCCCAGTCTGACCTTTGCCGCCTCTCATTCCCGACGAGTTAAACGTTATCGTACCTTGGCCGATCGACGACCATAAATATAGCCTAAAGACATCAGAGGGATCACCTCTGCCCCCGATTGCACCTGCAGCTCCTGGGTGACCAGGATCTCCAGGCTGACCATTGTCGCCGCTACCTTGGCCTTGCGGCTTTTGCGGTAACTGGCTCTCGGTGGGCGGGGTACCTGCGGTATCGCTACCATGCTCCGTTTGGGCGAACGACCTTATCATGACATCTCCGGTCAGTTCGATGGTCTTCGCATGAATCTCCAACGGCCTACCATGCAATACATATTGCTCATTCTTGTTCGCATTAAAGACCAACACCTGTGAGTCCGCCGTTTCTATGTACACGATTGGACCAGCATTCACGTCAAAGAAATCGCTCGCTTCTACCTTCTCCAGGGGCTTGTCCTGACACTGCAGTGAAAAAGAGCACGGAAACATTAAGAGCGGCAGTAGCATATATCTTTTCTTATTCACGATGGCCCTCATTGCACAAACCAGAGCTTGATATAAATAGTCTTTATCTGAGGAGGCTCTCGAAGAATTTCCCCCGAAACGATAGGTCTAAGAAAGTAAATTGTGTCGAGTGGCAATGGTGCGTGGCTCTCGTTCTCTGCCTTAAGAATCGCTGGTAATTCAAGCTTATCGTGTTCGCATGGAGTGTCGCCGTTGCACGTGCTTAAGTAAGGCTGAATCGTCGTTGTGTCTCCAAGTTTCCTCATGTCGACCAGCGTGCAATCGTCGTCTTTCGCTCCCCATAGCTCACCAAACATAGGATGCTCCACATCAAATTCGATCGTTCCATACTTTGCGATCGCGTTGTCAATATATTCCACACGGACAGATACGTCCCACAACCGCCTTGGAGCGTCCTGAAATGTTCGCTTTATTTTCAGTGGAATCGGAATTGCCGCAGGATGTGGGCTGCCTTTGTATTTCCATTGCCGTGCAATCTCTACATTTAGGGCTAAGACAAATTCACAATTCGGATCCCTTTCTTTGTTCGGGCGCGGTAACTTCATAGGCGCACAAGTAGACTGATATTCTGGATCCCCAGTACCCCGTTTAACAAAACCATTTTGAAATTCATCGTACCCAGCATTGAGATTCGTAACAAGCGTGGCTAGGTCAGTTTGAAGATTACCACGCTGTTTATCCAAGGTAGCCTTAAGATTCGTACGCCCCGGCTTTCTAAAAAAGTCATTGCCCCCGTCATCGGCTTTTTCAAGTGGAGCTGTTGGATCATAGTGGGAAGCAAGATAACTTTCGGTAATGAATGTTGGTGGATCCTTAAGGGTATGATACTTAAATGAACGCAACAATAAGATGGACTGTGCGATGACGCCTCGGAGTTCTTCCTGTCTTACAGACCACGCCAGACTCTCGCGTTGCGCACGACTCGCATCGTCTTGAACATCTAGGCGTGACAGATCCGTGCGCATATCCGCCAGCTTCCCAATATGGGCTTCTCCATCGCGTAGTTTTTGTTGCAGGGCGGCAAGGTCCGCGGTAGTTGTTGCTTCTTGTTGTCGTATATCTCCCATCTGCTGGATTGCTGTTTGCAACTGCTGATTCGCCTCATCGAATTTATCCTGATTAAGCTGCGTAGGCTGCGGGTTGTTCAAATGGCTAACCAAATCTGTGAGACTCGTGACGAAGGATCCCACGGAGTCGGTCAGAGCTTGCTTAGGATCAGCCGCGGGTGACTTGTCGCCTGCCTTGGCGGTCGCAGAAATGTTTTGTGCATTTCCAGACTGTTGTTTATGATATGCGTCGTACTTTGCCGAAACGTCCGTCCAGCTATTCTTCAAATTTGTTGTGAGAGTGTTGAACTCTTTTGCTTCCTTGAGAACCTCCGGAATATTGCGAACTGAGTTTCCTAGATTGGGCACCTCCCCTTCCTGGAATCCGGCAATCTGCTTACCCGCGATTCCTACTCCCGTTCCTATTGCGATCGCGACAGGTGCGGAGACCGGGATGAGTGAAGCGGCTACCATTACTACCTTCGCCCCAATTAAAACTCCGTTTGCGTCTCTTTGGTGTTTTTCAGCCTCTGACATTTGTTCCCTGTCGTTTCTGCGGTACTGCTCTATTCTGCCTGTCAAGGAAACTATGTCGGCTTCATGCTGCGCCAGAGCGGTGACATCAGCATTTATCTTTTCTTGATTGCTATCGAGGTCTGCGTCGACCGAGCGAACTTCAGCTGTAATGCTGCCAATCGTTGAGGTAAGCGGAACACCCTTCTGTGCCGCTATCAGCTCGTCATCCCAGGCATTCATGTTCTTGAGATCGTCGGCTTGACGCCGTTGGGCGTCCTCAGTCAACTTCGGATAGATCAGCCGAGGAACGTAATTCGGATAGAATCCGAAATTATCCACTCCCAAATTCATCGACTGGAGGGTTTGCGCCATAATATTTCGGGCAAGTGGATGAGAGGTTGGGGGTATCACCGCGTAAAGATCTGCTATTTTCTCACGCAGCAACGCATGATTGTTGACATCGAATGGAGCCGATGCGAATTGACGCGATATCTTCTCAGCGGTTTCTAAAGGCCATAGCATCTTATCAGACAAGTAGTCCACTACTTGCTGAGCTGCCTTGTCATTGTGGATGTTGATTGAGTACATTTGTAGCTTTTGGCTGTCGTCTGCAAATGACGCATAGTTGCCATCCAACGTCAGACCCGAAACAAGTGCCTCATCATCTTGAGGTGCAGCTTTATAGACGACTTTGTTAGCAATGATGGTTACCAACCGCTTGGCCGTCCCCGGCCATCCCTTATTGCTTGTTGTGAATACAAATGGGTGCAACGGAGCGGCACTAACATCTAGAGTGTCAACCACAATGGCAATCCCATCTACATTCAATGGTGGAGCTGTGAACACAATTGAACCGCGTGGCCCGACGCGAAGCGTATGGGCATAAAACGTGATGGTCGTAGAATCGAATACTAGCGCCATGTCCAAATTTATGTCGCGCGCATCGAATGTTATCTCTCTAACCTTCGTGTTGGGAATGTTTCGCGCGCGTGAAAGGGACGGGACAATGTCCTTTTGAAGATCTAGTTTATCTCCAACTATGTAAGCATCAACCAGGCCCGGTCGAGTCGCATCAACAGGTGTATCTTCTTTGACACCTGGTACGAAGCTCGAATCTGACTCCCATGCGAGAGCTGGATCCTTCAGTTTGACCGACTTCATTAGGGTATTTCGACAAACTTGAGATTCTGGCAGCTGCGGGGCAGCAGCTGTCTGTGCGATCGAGTGTGAGGTCAGTAGCGCTACGAGTACGAGAGGGAGCGAGCGAATGACACTAACGTATGATCGCATAGGTAACTTCCTCCGCTGACATGCATTATTCAGCAACAGATACAGTTACGCGAATGGCGAAAGTTGCAACGCACCGGGTTCACGATGATGTCTCCTGTTGGCTACAAATTGGTATCTTCTTACAGCACAGTCGTAGGTAGACTAGGAAATTACCTAAAGGCGGGGCCCAAGCGAAACGCCACGCAATATAAGCAGAATGCCAGCTGAAGTCAAGTTATTTCCTGAGAAGACCCGGGATGTTCTGAAATCGTAACGGGTCGCACTTTTCAAATGATTGATACAATGGGGAATTGACGCACCAGCCGGTAGTGTCGCCTGAGTGTGTGTTACGTAAACCGAACAAGCTCTGATGCTGTTTGTTTCTAGTACCTAGATCACGGTTAGTGTCTGCTAAGCTCTAGCCTCTCTACTGCTTGTGTCAGTCGTTTCCGTGTGCCAGGATGTACGCACTCGCCGCGTAAAAACTGCTCGGTAGCGTGTTGCGATGTGCCTGATTCCCGCATGAGCTGCCGAAGACCGTATTGTCGAGCTTCCTCAACAGATCTAGCATAGGCTGCGCGAGTCTTGGCCGTTCGACGTGCACCATACTTGATGGGCCCGGAAGGTTCGAGAAGGCTTGGATCTTCTCCCTCTTGGGCCCTGCGGTCGATTTCTTTCCCGATGTAATCAAAAGGTATGATCGCCCGAATTGGACGACGTGAAAGCACTCCGCGCGTGTACGCTTCACAAGGCTTGCCATCCGGAGAAAGGGATTTATCTTCCGGGTGGAGATAGTGCCGCCAGATGACGTTCGAGATGGTTTGGGGCTTCAGGAGTTTTCCAGCGTATTCGCACCCTAGATTGACTTTTTCTCCACTACGGATTTCGGTGTAATCCCGCGTGAGCCATTCTCTCGTTTTCTTGCTGGCAGGTGCGATCAGTGTGCAATCTGTAGGGGGATCAACGAGAATCGGCGAATGCGCAAAATTATAGGGCTTGGCAGATCCCGGATCACGTTTCCGCAATGCTCGCATCACGTTTGGGGTTGTCACGCGAACGCGCATGATAGCGGGCAGGTCATCGAACCATAATTGATGCGACACGAGCGCATTATCCGGATCGTTGATGTTTCGAAAGTGTTCGCTCAACAAACGCTCCCATGCTTCTACGATCCATCGATTCACGGGACGGCCCCAGCCGGGATAACAACAATGTGTAGAGACTGGCGACTTGACAATTTGCCAACTCGTGGTATATTGCCAACATGGCCGGCAACAACCACCGGAGCAACGAGGATGCAGGGCGGTTGATTAGGGAGTGCTTACGGACTGGCGGATTTGTTCTAACCAGGCATTTTCGATGCGAATTAGAGAAGGAGGGTCTCTCGGTTGTAGACGCTCTCATTGTCATTCGCCGGGGCCATGTCTTTGATCAACCGGAGTGCGATATCAAGACTGGGGAATGGAAGTACCGAATAAGCGGCACTGCACCCGAGGGCCAGTACATAACTATTGTGTTTTGCTTCAATTCGGATGACGAAGCCATTTTAATCACGATTTTTAGTGGATGACGTTTTCAAGGAGATTGAGGGATTATGAGTATGGGTGAAACTAGGGAAAAAGATCTCTGCAGTAATTGTGATAAGCCAGCCCGCCGCCTTCGGCGCAACTACCTATTTCGAGAGAGTGGGCTATCCAACGTTGTCTTGAAGGACGTTCAAGTCGTGACGTGTGAACACTGTGGGAATGAAGATCCAATCATTCCCAGGTTGGACGAGTTGATCAGGGTTCTTGCCTCTGCAACAGCGAGGAAACCACGCCCGTTAACTGGAGAGGATATCCGATTCTTGCGGAAGCAAATGGACATGAACGGTGAGACATTTGCGCGTCATCTCGGCATTGACAAGACAACACTCTCGAAATGGGAGAACAATCAAATCGCGATTGGGGCGAACAGCGACCGATTGATTCGTGCTGTAGCTCTAGTATTTGGGCCCGACTCAAAAACAGAAATCGAGAAGGGCATCCGCAACTTCGCCAAGATAGAAGAACGGGAGCCTGTTCGAATTGAAATAGAC
>Ga0209624_10002867_pt1 | contig 12535 bp, 7 predicted proteins | sample JacPinW_OM2H0_O1_FD_188565 | JGI IMG/M metagenome (GOLD analysis project Ga0209624, IMG submission 188565) | Forest soil microbial communities from Algoma, Ontario, Canada - Jack Pine, Ontario site 1_JW_OM2H0_O1 (SPAdes) (version 2) | ecosystem: Environmental > Terrestrial > Soil > Boreal... | reverse complement strand
TATCAAAAACGCCAACGTCGTTGTGGTCATGGGCGGCAACGCCGCCGAGGCCCATCCGTGCGGTTTCAAATGGGTGATCGAGGCGAAGATCGAGAACGGCGCCAAGCTCGTCGTCATCGACCCGCGCTTCACCCGCACCGCGTCGGTCGCCGACGTCTACGCCCCGATTCGTCCAGGCACTGACATCGCTTTCTTAAGCGGTCTCATCCGCTATCTGCTCGAAAAGGACCAGATTCAGCACGAGTACGTGCGCGCCTACACCAACGCCAGCCTGATCGTGAAAGACGGCTTCGGCTTCGAGGACGGGCTCTTTACCGGGTACGATGAAGCGAAGCGCGCTTACGACAAATCGAGCTGGGACTACGACAAGGACGATCAGGGCTTCGCCAAGATTGACGACACGTGGCAGAACCCCCATTGCGTCATCAACCTTCTGCGTAAGCACGTCGATCGCTATACGCCGGAAATGGTGTCGCGCATCTGCGGCACGCCGCAGGAGAAATTTCTGCAAATCTGCGAGCTGTTTGCTTCCTGCTCCGCTCCGGACAAAGCGCTGACCAGCCTCTTCGCGCTCGGTTGGACGCAGCACTCGGTAGGCGCGCAGAACATCCGCACCATGGCGATGGTGCAGCTGCTCCTGGGCAACATCGGCGTGGCGGGCGGCGGCATGAACGCGCTGCGCGGCCATTCCAACATCCAGGGCTTGACCGACGTCGGGCTCCTGTCGAACGCCATGCCCGGCTATATGACTTTGCCGCGAGACGGTGACGTAACTTTCGACGATTACATGAGGACGCGGCTTTTCAAGCCCCTGCGGCCGGGGCAGGTCAGCTACTGGCAGAACTACAGGAAGTTCTTCGTGAGCTTCCAGAAGGCGATCTACGGGAAGGCCGCGACCGCCGAAAACAACTGGGCGTACGACTGGCTGCCGAAACTCGACATCCCGCTCTACGACATCATCGCTGCGTTCGAGATGATGGATAAGGGCGAGATGAATGGCTACATCTGCCAGGGCTTCAACCCGCTCCAGGCCTTCCCCGACAAGGGCAAGATCCGTCGCTCGCTTGGCAAGCTTAAATACCTCGTCGTGATGGATCCGCTCGACACCGAGACGTCGCGGTTCTGGGAGAATTTCGGGCCGCAGAATCCTTCCGACCCAGCGAGCATCCAGACGGAGGTGTTCCAGCTTCCCACCACCTGCTTCGCCGAGGAGAACGGCGCCCTCGTCAATTCGGCGCGCTGGCTGCAATGGCACTGGAGGGCGGCGCCCCCGCCCGGGCAGGCGCAGTCGGATATTTTTATTATGGCCGGCCTGTTCCATCGCTTGCGGGAAATGTACCGCAAGGACGGCGGCGCCTTCCCTGATCCGCTCCTCAACCTCACGTGGGATTACATCGATCCGGTCGACCCCGATCCCGAGGAAATGGCCAAGGAAATGAATGGCCGCGCCTTGGTCGATCTCAAGGACGCCTCCGGCCAGACGCTCGCCAAAGCCGGGCAGCAGCTCAGCGGTTTCGCGCAATTGCGCGATGACGGCTCGACTATGTCGGGCTGCTGGATCTTCTCGGGGAGCTACACCGAGCAGGGCAACCAGATGGCGCGGCGCGATGCGAGCGATCCGCGTGAAGCGGGCATCGCGCCGAACTGGGCTTGGGCGTGGCCGGCCAACCGCCGCATCCTCTATAATCGCGCCAGCGCCGACCCTGCGGGCAAGCCATGGAACCCGGCGAAATCGGTCATCGAATGGAACGGCAGCAAATGGGTCGGTCTCGACGTGCCGGACTATACGGCCGCCGCGCCTTCCGAGAATGTCGGCCCGTTCATCATGAACAACGAGGGGGTTGGGCGCCTGTTCGCTCTCGACCAGATGGTCGAGGGGCCGTTCCCCGAGCATTACGAGCCGTTTGAATCGCCCTCGGAAAACGTGCTGCATCCGAAGGTCCGCAACAACCCGGCGGCGCGCGTCTATGCCGACGACCGCGCCAATTTCGGAACCTCCACCGACTTCCCTTATGTCGGAACGACCTATCGCCTCACCGAGCAATTCCACTTCTGGACCAAGCACGCATTGATCAACGCGATCCTCCAGCCGGAGGAATTCGTCGAGATCGGCGAGGCTTTGGCGAAGGAGAAAGGCATCGAGCAGGCAGGTTGGGTGCGCGTCTCGTGCAAGCGCGGCGCAATGATTTGCAAGGCCTATGTCACAAAGCGAATCAAGCCGATGACCGTCGACGGCAACCCGACGCATGTCGTTGGCGTGCCGCTGCACTGGGGCTTCACGGGCCTAGCGCGCAAGGGCTACGGCGCAAACACGCTGACGCCTTCGGTCGGCGACGCCAACACGCAGACGCCGGAGTTCAAGGCATTCCTCGTCAATGTCGAGAAAGTCGCGGGGCCGGTGGCGTAAGGAACCGACATGTCTAATTTGCAGTCGCAGGACTTTATCCGCATCTCGGCCACGACGATCACGCCGCCGTCAGTCCGCCGGCACGAGCAGGAAGTCGCCAAGCTCATCGACGTCACGCGCTGCATCGGCTGCAAGGCGTGCCAGGCCGCTTGCATGGAATGGAACGACCTGCGCGGCGAGGTCGGCCATTTCGAGGGCACGTACGACAACCCGCGCGACCTCGATCCCAACACCTGGACGCTGATGCGTTTCACCGAATGGGACAACGATCAGGGCAACCTCGAATGGCTTATCCGCAAGGATGGCTGCATGCATTGCGAGGATCCGGGCTGCCTCAAGGCCTGCCCGGCGCCCGGCGCGATCGTGCAATACGCCAACGGCATCGTCGACTTCATCAGCGAGAACTGCATCGGCTGCGGCTATTGCATCAAGGGCTGCCCGTTCAACATTCCGCGCGTCAGCAAAATCGACCACAAATCCTATAAATGCACGCTCTGCTCCGATCGCGTCACGGTTGGCAAAGAGCCGGCCTGCGTTAAGGCCTGTCCGACCGGCGCGATCATGTTCGGCTCGAAGACGGACATGACGCATTGGGCTGGCGAGCGCGTCATCGACCTCAAGTCGCGCGGATTTGAGAATGCAGGGCTGTACGATCCCCAAGGCGTTGGCGGCACCCATGTGATGTATGTGCTTCACCACGCCGATCGCCCGTCGCTCTATGCCGGACTGCCCGACAACCCCAAGATCAGCGTACTCGTTGAAGTGTGGAAGGGTATATTGAAGCCGCTCGCAGTGGCTGGCGTTGCGCTCGCCGCCGTCGCAGGATTTTTCCACTGGATCACCGCCGGGCCAAACGAAGTGCAGCCCGAGGACGACATCGCGGCGGCGAAGCTCATTCGGGAATCCGAGGGCCAAACGACCGGCGTTCGTGGGTCGGCCCACAAGATTACGGGTGACGTCGTATGAGTTATCCGCCCGGAACCATCATTCGCAACACGACTGCGGGGCGGCTCAATCACTGGATCACCGCAGCCTGCTTCGTGTTGTTGACGCTGTCGGGCCTGTCGATGTTCCACCCGCTGCTGTCCTTTCTCGCCTTGCTGTTCGGAAGCGGACAATGGGCGCGCGCGATCCATCCCTGGATCGGTTGCGTGCTCCTTGTCAGTTACGCTGGCCTCATCGTGCAATTCTGGCGCGACAATTTCTGGAGCTGGGATGATGTCGCCTGGATGGGCGCGATCATGCGCGTGTTGCGCAACGAAGAGGAGGGCGTTCCCGAGGTCGGGCGGTTTAACGCTGGACAGAAATTCGTCTTCTGGTCGATGGCGCTGCTGGTGCCCGCGCTCTTCCTCACCGGCCTCGTGATCTGGGAATACTACTTTGGCGAGGCGACGACGATCGAGATGCAACGCGCCGCGGCGCTCATCCACAGCTACGCGGCGATTGCGGCGATCATCATCTGGATCACACACGTCTACGCGGCGATCTGGGTGCGCGGCTCGATGCGAGGGATGACGCAAGGCTATGTGACCCCCGGCTGGGCGTGGCGTCATCATCGCAAATGGCTCAAGAGCCTCGTGGCGACAGGGTCGCGGGGCCCTCGTCCTCGGCGCGCTGCCGGGGGTTCATGAGGCAGGGCGAGAGCGCGCCGAAAAGCGGCTGGATCGGCAATGCGTCGGGCGGCGTCAAGGCGCCAGAGCCGATCCTGCTACCCGATGCGGCGGTCCGCTTCGCTCGGACCGCCGAGCGGCTCGAGCGCCTGTCGAAGGGCCACCCTATGGAAGAATGGCTCGACTTTATGGCTAAGATCGCACGCGCCCAGCACTGTGTCGCATCGATGCTCCCGCCTGGCGCGGCGCCCGACGAAGGGACGGTGGAGCAGGCCGTCGCCGCTCGCATTCCGCCAATCTCCGCCGATGGACACCGGCGCGATCCGGCGTGGCGTGACGGTCTTGCCCTGCTGCTCGACACCGCCGTCGGCGAGGGGCTGCCGTCTCCGGCGGCGGCAATCGTGGCGGAGCTGCGCTCCCGCGGCGCTGCCTCCACGGAGACGCAAGCTGACGCGTTCTTGCGCGGCGTCATCGATGAGAAGGACACCGGCTCAAGCTTCTGGATTGCGGCGGCGTTGCAGGTTTATTTCACCCATCTCGCGGGGCGCCTGCCGGCGCGGCGGCTGCGGTTGCTCGAGGAGCGCTCATTATGCCCGTGTTGCGGCTCGACCTCGTCGGCGAGTCTCGTAACCGCGGCGGGGCAAAATCCTGGGGCCCGTTACCTCTGCTGCTCCCTCTGTTCGACGGGTTGGAACTATTCGCGCGCCGTCTGTGTCACCTGCGGCGGCTCGCGCACGCTCGCGCTCAGGGGAATTGAAGGCGATTCCGGTGTCGTGAAGGCGGAGACCTGCGACGAGTGCGGGACCTACTCGAAGATGGCGTACCAGGCCAAAGACATGCAGGCCGACCCTTACGCCGACGACCTCGCCACGCTCGGGCTCGACGTCATGGTCGGCGAAGCCGGCTGGGCGCGCCACGCCCCCAATCCGCTGTTGCTGGTTGGTTGAGTTGCGACAAACCAAGCGAATTGGACCGGTTTCCGACCCAAAAGCGGAAGTTCGTCGCGGCTGATTAAACGTCGTGGATCGACGCTTAGCGGTCATCGCGGATCGCGATGGTCCAGGGATCGGCACGGTTATCCCTCAACAACCCGCGGTCATTCGACGGCGTAAACGGTCGGCGCTTTGCCGTCGGTGGTGAAGGCGTAGATCGTGAGCGGCCCTTTTTTCACGCCCGGCATTCCAGGCGCGCCCGTCGGCATTCCAGGCAGGGTGAGGCCGGCGATAGCCGGCCGCTCGGTCAGGACCTTCTTGACGAGATCGACCGGCACAAGCCCGTCAAAGGCGTAGCCGTCGACAAGCATCGTATGGCACCCTTCGAGATCGGGCGGCGTGCCCGCCTTGGCGCTGATTTCCTCCAGGTCGTTTGTCGGCTTGAGTTGGACATCAAAGCCGTTGGCCCTGAGGTAGTCGGCATACATTTCGCAGCAGGTGCATTTCGGGTTCTTGTAGAGGATCGCCTGGATGGGCGCGGCTAGCGCCGGTAGAGGCGCAATCGTCAACGCAAGCAGCGCGGTAAAGCGGATGTTCTTCAGCATTTCGTTTTCCTTTCAGTTGGTCGCTGTCGCTCATGCGACCCGCAGGATGGTCATCAGACCGGTCGTCTGATGATTCATGACGTGGCAATGCAGCATCCAGTCGCCGGGATTGTCGGCCACGAAGGCGCACTGCACGACATCTTTGGGCGCCAGAAGGACCGTGTCGGCCCATTGGCGAAAGGGAACGGGGGCGCCGTTGCGGGTGACGACGCGGAGACTGTGGCCGTGCAAGTGCATTGGGTGCCACCACGCCGTCGAATTTTGAATGTTGAGCAAAACGCTGCGCCCGCGCGCGAACGTCAGCATCGGCGGCATATTCGCCTGACCGTCGCCGGTCATCGAATGGCCGTTGATCGCCCACGCTGCGCCGCCATCCATGCCTGGCGTCGCCATGCCATTCATCCCGCCCATCCCCATCATCGTGCCGCCGCCCATCATCCCGCCCTGCAAAATAATGTCGTGGCGCTCGGCGTTGGCGATGTCGGGTTCGGGCAACGGATTGTGCGGCAATGTGAGCGGCGCGTTGAGAGGATGGACGCGCGCTGGTTCCCCTTGATCGTAAGCAAGGTGGGTCAGTGTGTAGGCGAGGTCGTCGTAAAACTCGTCGACGACACTGTACCGCCGCCCCGGCTCGCCCTGCATATCGAGCACGATATCGAGCCGCATGGCGGGGCCGAGTAACAGACTTCCGCCCTCGGGCTCGTGCGGCTCGCAGGGCTGTCCGTCGATCGCCACGATCATCGGCTTGTGCCCCTCGAAGCGCAACGCCATCATGCGCGCCAGCGCGCTATTGACGAGCCGTAGGCGCAGCCGCTCGCCGGCTTTCACCGGCTGGTCGGCGCCCGCGCTGCCGTTGAGCGTCACGACATTGCCAACATGGCCCGACATCGCATCGTCCATGGCGTTGCCGAAACGCCGGCTGAGCTGGCCGTCGGGATTCAGACGCCAGTCCGCGAGCATCCAGACGAGGTCACGATCGACCGCGACGGGTTCCCGTTCCTCGACGATGAACGCGCCGGCGAGGCCCCGGCCGAGCTGCTCAAGGCTATTGGCGTGAGAGTGGTACCAAAACGTGCCGGCGTCGGGCGGGGTGAACTCGTAGGTAAAGGTTGCGCCGGGCTTGATCGGTGGTTGAGTCAGGCCGGGCACGCCGTCCATGGCGTTCGGCAAGCGGATGCCGTGCCAATGAACCGTGGTGTCTTGATCGAGGGCATTGGTTACAAGGATACGTGCCGGCGTACCTTGCCGAACGCGCAAGATCGGTCCGGGTGTATGGCCATTATAGGCCCAAATATCTACTTCGGGACCATCAGCGCCTACGAGAGCGCTGCGGGCGGGCGCCGCCGTCAGCCGATACTCGCCCGTCTCTGCGGCGAGCGCGGGTGGCGAGGGAAAGCGCGAGGCGAAAGCGAGCGCAGCGCCCGCTTGGAGGAGCCCGCGTCGCGATGTGGTTCCAGTGAGATGACGATGCATAGTTTGAGCGGTCCCAGGCAGCCAAGATATTGTTATGGGCCGGCGTGAGACGCCGTCCGACCAAATTGCGCCGTAACGTGGCGAAGCCCACACGAGCGCGCGCTAACGCAGGCAAGCGGCCGCATCTAGCGGCCCCTTGGGGTTAGCCGGAGGTCAGAACGTTCTGGGAGGACGGCGGTTGGGCGGGGGCAGAGTTCCGCGCCCGAGTTCGTCGTTGGGAAGCGGCACGAGGGTCGCCATCTCCGCGACCGCCATCGAGGACGCTTGGGGAAGCGTCGCAAAGATGGGAGCGCAAACTGCCGCGCAAGTCGCCGCCTTGGCCTTGCCTGCGTGGTCAGCGTCGCAAGGATGATGATCGCAATGTCCAGAGGCCGTCATGGACATTTTGACGGCCATATCGCTTGCCCGAGCAATAGACAGGTTAAGCCCCGCGGTCACTAGGACCGCAAGCAAAACCGTCAAGACTCTTCGAACCGGCCAAAGTGTCATGGAGTAAAAGACTATGGCGGCAAACCTGTCCAAAAAAAGGCGCTCGGGTACCATTCTTCAGCGTTCAGCGCACGGCGCTAAGCCGCCGGCGTACGACTGCTATTTGCGCTTAGCCGCCGTCCCTTGCGCCGGCTTCGAATGCCCGCTCTAGGCGCCCGAAGCGGAAAACCCAAATGCAACGCGGCCGACCGATTTCGCGCCCTCATACGATGCCATCTATTGACAAACCAGAAAGATTGAGATATATCTTTTGCCATAGGCAGAATCTCGGCTGATCAGGGTCGATGGGGAGAAGGGATATTGCGTCTGCGAGACGGTGCTGCGCACAACCTCAAACGCGAGTTCAAGCGCGACGGGAATTTTTTTACTTGAATCCGTCGTAACCCATTGAAAAGTCCTGATTCGCAAAAATAAACGCTAGTAAACGCTAGCATTTTTACTAGCGTTTATGCTCGATTATTGGCGTTTATTGGCGTTTGCTTACGGCGAACTCGCGCCATGGTTGTGTTTCCGGGCCGTGGGCGGCTTGTGTTGCCGGCCGTGGGCGGCGCGATTGTGCCCGATCGGCCCCTAGCCTTAGGGCGGCTGAGAGCCCACTCTAAGTGAGCCGGTTTCCAACTGCAGAGATAGGCGGCCATGAACAGAGTAGGCGGCCATGAACGCTCCCATCCTTCGCCTGACCGCTCTCGCGCATGGCGGCGGCTGCGGCTGCAAGCTCGCGCCCTCCGTCTTGCGCGAGCTGCTCGCCGAGCAGCCGGCTGCGGCACCCTTCGCCAATCTGCTCGTTGGCACGGAGACCGGCGACGACGCCGCGGTATGGCGGCTCGACGACGAGACCTGCATAGTCGCGACCACTGACTTCTTCATGCCGATGGTCGACGATCCGTTCGACTTCGGCCGCATCGCTGCAACCAATGCGCTCTCCGACGTTTACGCGATGGGCGGCAAGCCCATCTTCGCGCTCGCGGTCCTCGGCATGCCGATCAACAGCATGCCGACCAGCATGATCCGCGAGATCTTGCGTGGCGGCGCGGCAATGGCGGCGGAGGCGGGAATCCCAGTCGCCGGTGGCCATTCGATCGATTCGCCTGAGCCGATCTACGGCCTCGCCGTCGTCGGCCTCGTTTCGACGAAGGCGCTCAGACGCAATTCGGAAGCGCGGCCAGCCGACGCGTTGATCCTCACTAAGCCGATCGGCGTCGGGATCTATTCGGCGGCGATCAAGAAGGGCGCGCTCTCTGAAGAAGGCTACGACGAAATGCTCGGCTTCATGACGCGCCTCAATGTCGTCGGAACAGACCTCGCGCGAATGAAGGAAGTTCACGCGATGACCGATGTCACGGGTTTCGGCCTACTCGGCCACGCGCTCGAAATGGCGCGGGGCGCTGGCGTCACCGTCCGTCTCCGCCTTGACGATGTTCCGCTGCTCGACCAAGCGGAGAGCCTCGTCCAGGCTGCCTACTTCACCGGCGCGTCAGAGCGCAATTGGTCGAGCTATGGAGACGGCGTTGATTTGCCGGTGGGTCTCGAGGACTGGCGACAGCGTTTGCTCACCGATCCGCAGACTTCCGGTGGTCTCTTGATCGCCTGCGACGCCGACGCCGCGCCAGGGATTTGCTCGCGCATCCGAGAAGGCGATCCGCGCGCCGCGATTGTTGGATCGGTTGAACGCGGCGATCCGGTCGTAGTCGTCGAATCTTGAGCGCCGCCCGCGTTATTTGCTACATCGGGGGTTGGCCGCGAAAAGCGATAGGCCGCTTCGACGAGGGCGCGGTCGTATGGTGTGCATCGAATTCGCCACCGGACGGCGTGATGGATCCATTGCCGTCTGAGCCATTGCCGCCGCTCCCCAGCCACGGCGCAGGTTGGCTGACTTGAGCAGCCGATTTATCGACGCTAGCCAGTGTCTGGCCGCCGGTTTGTGCAAGCGCCAGACTGGGGACGAGAACAAACACTATTATTCCAAGAATTTTAGCGCTCAATCTGGTCATTGCACTTTTTCTCCCTCCGCAGATGTGAGTTGGTAACACGATTCCGCGTGGGGAAGTGTGACGGGGATCACATTCCGCGACGGGGCCGCGGTTTAGCCTTTACCGCCTACGGCGATTTGAGGCCAGAAGCTCCGGGCGGTGTTGGCGGAAGAGAGTGGGAGTCGAACCCACCTGAGACAGGCTCGCTGCCCCACACGGATTTGAAGTCCGGGCGCCCCACCGGGGACGATTCTCCTCCACGCTCGTCACCGGATTGGCACGGCGACCCGAACAAATCCAGGCGATGTCGGTTGATCCGACGCTCATCGCCTTTGCGCAGCGTAACGCCGTGCCGATCGAAGAAGTCCAGAATTTGGATTGCCACCTTGCGACCGTTGTCGACTTGGTCGCGGAATTGCGCGGCGGAAAAAGAGCCTTCTTGCGCTGCAGCCGATAGGCCCGCAATGATCGTGGTCATCTCGCTCACCGTCGACCGCAAAAAGAAATGGTCGTGCGCCACCTCGTCAGCCCAACCCATGCGCCCCGCGCGTTTGAGGGCGCGGCGCAGATCTTTTTCGGAGCGCCCCGTCGCCGCCGCGAGGTCGCGCACCCTAGGCGGACGAAATCGCTGCGTCCCGCCGAGAAGCGGAGCTGCCGCGTCCCAGGCGGCTTTATCCTCGGGCGTGAGTTGAACCTCATGCGACGGAAGTCTGACGAACGCGCCTTCCAGAACGAGCTGGCCTGAGCCGGCAAGTTTCTTCAACGCGACCTCGAATGCCGGCTTCGGCAGTTTCGGCTGGGACGCGACCCGAAGCTGCTCCCGTCCCAATCCTTGAAGATCTGGGTTTTCGACGTGATAGGCGCCGATCCGCTCGACCATCGCCGAGGCGAAGAGGGCCCAACGCTCGCGGGTTACCGCGACTCTTGATTCTCCCGCCTCCAAGATTACGAGACCCAGCTCCGACGCCAGTTGATCCCTCCGCTCGGCGGAAAGCGTCCGATCGCGTGCAAACGCGGTGAGGTCGGAAGCGAACGGAGGCGGTTCCAGAAGCGCCGCGAAGCAGGCTGACGGGTCGGCCAATGCAAGCGCCGCGCGCTGCTCGCGCCTGCCGGGTGCTCGCCTCCCTCTGGCCTTCGCGCGCAGATCAAGAAACAGGCCGCCGCCCAGTGTTCGCTGGGCTGATACGTCCCGTATGACGAAGCGGTCATGAGCCGACGCGGCAATCGGCCGATCAAGAACAAGCTGGACGTCGGCCTCCTCTCCGGGAGCGAGCGGCCTGTCGTCGAAAAGGACGATGCGCGCGCCGGCCTCGGCCGCAGCATGGTGAAGTCGGACAGGGAACCATTGACCGACCGGCTTTTTTTCGGTTGGCAGTAAGCAAATGCGGGCGTCGATGCGATCGGTCGGCGCGTGCAGCTCGGGATCGAGCGCAACGTCGCCGCGCCGGATCGCGTCCTTTGTTATGCCGGGGCCCGTGAGATTGAGCGCGCAGCGCTCGCCCGCATGCGCCGCCTCGGCCGAGCGGTTCTGCGCGTGAAGGGATCGCACGCGCGCGAACAAGCCGGATGGGCTGAGCTGAATCCGGTCGCCGAGATGGACCGATCCTGACATGACCGTCCCAGTCGCCACGACCCCGACGCCAGTCAGCGTGAAGACCCGATCGATCGCGAGCCGAAACCTCTCGCCCGTTCCACGATCAGGCACACCGCAGGCCGCAGTTTCGAGATGGGCGCGCAGCGCGCCCACGCCCTCTCCGGTCAGCGCCGAGACCGTCAGAACCTGAGCCTGCGCAAGCGCGGTCGGCGCCAGCATGGCTTTTGCTCGCCGCGCGAGGATCTCGATCGACTCGAGGGAGGCGAGGTCCGCTTTCGTAAGGACGACGGCTCCGCTATCGACGCCGAGCAGGTCGAGAATCGCCAGATGTTCGAGCGTCTGCGGCATAATCCCGTCATCGACAGCGATTGTCAGGAGCGCAAAATCGACCCCGCTTGCGCCCGCGAGCATCGTGTGAACGAAGCGCTCGTGGCCCGGAACATCAATGAAGCCGATTGTTCGCCCCGATCGCGTGGCCATATAGGCAAAGCCGAGATCGATCGTGATGCCGCGGGCCTTTTCGTCCTTCAGCCGGTCGCCAGGCACGCCTGTCAGGGCTTTGACGAGAGCCGTCTTGCCGTGATCGACATGACCAGCGAGGCCAACGATCACCGGGGCGCGCTCGTCGCGAGCTTGTCGTCAGAGGGGACATCGCTTGCGCGGTTCTGGGCCATGACATTGAGGCCTGACAGGCTGGATAGGAGCGCCTCTTCGTCGCTCGCGCAGCGCAAGTCGAGCACGAGGCGCTCCTTCTCGATCCGCCCGATGACAGGTCGCGGCAGTTCGCGCAGTATCGCCGACAAGCGTTCCAGCTCGCGGCCTCTCCGCTTGGAAGCGATGGCAAGACCAGCGCTCGCGATGGTTTCGAGCGGCAGCGCGCCAGATCCGATCTGGCTCTGGCATTCGCAAATTTCGACCGCGAAGTCGCCGCCGAGCACGTCCGCCATGTGCGGCAGCATGCGCCGGGCTTGCGCCTCGATCTCATGTTGCGAACGCGTCAACATCCGCAATGTCGGAAGGCGCTCGGCAAGCCGCATGGGATCGCGATAGAGTTTGAGCGTGGCTTCGATGGCGGCCAACCTGATCTTGTCGACGCGAAGCGCGCGCTTCATCGGATTGCGGTTGATCGCCTGGATCAAATCGCACCTGCCGATGATGAAACCCGCTTGCGGGCCGCCGAGCAATTTGTCGCCGGAAAAAGTCGCAACGTCCGCGGTGGCTGCCGCCTGCCAAACTGTCGGCTCAGCCTGCAGCCCGTATTGCGCGAGGTCGACCAACGTGCCCGACCCGAGATCGTGGGCTAGCGGAACACCCGCCTCCTTGGCGATAGCGCTGAGGTCCGCCGGCCCGACCTCGGCGGTGAAGCCCTGAATGCGGTAGTTCGACGTGTGGACTTTGAGGATCAGCCCGGTCCTCTCGTTCAGCGCCGAGCGGTAATCCTTTATATGCGTGCGA
>Ga0209624_10002864_pt1 | contig 12547 bp, 10 predicted proteins | sample JacPinW_OM2H0_O1_FD_188565 | JGI IMG/M metagenome (GOLD analysis project Ga0209624, IMG submission 188565) | Forest soil microbial communities from Algoma, Ontario, Canada - Jack Pine, Ontario site 1_JW_OM2H0_O1 (SPAdes) (version 2) | ecosystem: Environmental > Terrestrial > Soil > Boreal... | reverse complement strand
GCTCGTCCATGAAGAACTGCGCCCGCGATCGCACGCCCTCCCACTTGATGTCACCACCCGCCGAGAAGGCGCGGTCCCCCGCCCCGGTCAGCACCACGACGCCGACCTGCCCGTCGTGACTGGCATCGTCGAACGCGACGACCAGTTCCTCGACGGTGTGATCGGTGAAGGAGTTCAGACTTTTCGGGCGGTTAACCATCACCCGGGCCAACTTGCCACCTGCGTCGCGGGCCTTCTTCTCGTACACGATGTCGCTGAATTCGAAGCCTTCGACGGCCTGCCATTCTTGCCAGCCCACTGGTGTGTCCTTTCTTGGAGCACGATGACGGTGAACGTCCGCGGCGCAGGCCGCGGCGTGCCTCAGGTCATGGCGTAGCCGCCGTTAACGCTGATGTTCTGGCCGGTGACGAAAGAGCCGCCCTCGGATCCGAGAAAGACGACCACGCGCGCGATCTCATCCGGGCGGCCCACCCGGCGCAAGGGGTAGCTCTTGACCACTTTGGCCAGAAACTCATCGGAGTGGTCGCGTTCGTGGTGCATGCTGAGCTTGCCGATGTCGTCCGCAGTGGCGGGCAGCGTCATGCTCGGGCAGACGCCGTTGACGGTCACCCCGTACCGGCCGACCTCCATGGCCAGCGTGCGGACGAAGCCCATGATCCCGGCCTTGGCCGCGGCGTAGACCGACTCCCGGTACTGGCCGACCTTGCCGGCGTCGGACGCCACGCACACAACCCGCCCGGCGCCCCGCTCGATCATGGCCGGCAGCGCCGCCTTGGTAATGTAGAGCGGACCCCACAGGTTGAGGGCCATCTCGCGCTCGGCGACGTCCCAGTCCTTGTCGACGAACAGCTTGTGCTCGGCCCACCCGACGTTGTTCACCAGGATGTCGGCCGATCCGAACATAGCCGCGGTTTCGGCGACGGCACGCTCGGCGCCGTCCCGGCCGGACAGGTCGCACTCCACCACCCCGATGGCACCCGCTGACCCGCTGCCGATCGAGGCGGCGACCTTCTCAGCCTGTTCACGGTCGATGTCGGCGATCACGACGTTCGCGCCCTCGGCGGCGAACTGCAGCACGATCTCGCGTCCGATGTTGGACGCGCCGCCGGTCACGATCGCGGTCTTGCCGGTCAGTCCCAGGTCCATTGCGCACCCGTCCCTTCTGTATCGATCGGTCAGGCCCGGCTCGGCCGTGCTTCGTTGAAGGCGCTGACCCCGCCCTTGGCGTCCGGGTAGCAGCTGAAGTACTCCTGCACAGTCAGCCGTTCGAGGTCAAGCGCGTCGCGCAGCGGTAGCTCGCGGCCGCGGCGAACGACCTCTTTGGTCAGCCCGAGGCCGGTCCGGCTCTTACCGCGCAGGCCGTCCACGAGTTCTTCCACGCCCGCGTCGAGGTCAGCCTCCGGATACGAACGCAGCGCCAGCCCGTAGGCGACCGCTTCCGGCCCGGTCAGGCGCCGGCCGGTGAACAGCAGCTCGAGCGCACGTTGCTCGCCGATCTTGCGGGGCAGCCGCTGCGTCCCGCCCCCGCCCGCGATGAGGTGCCGGTTGGCGTGCTGGTCACCGAGCTGCGCGGTGTCGCTGCAGAGGATGAGGTCGCAGCTCAGCGCGAGCTCCAGGCCGCCCGCCAGGGCATAGCCGCGCACGACCGCGATGACGGGCACCGGAGTGAGCGTTACCTTGACGAACAGGTCCCGGAGCTTGGCGGTGAAACGCAGGTGCCGGCCCGCGTCCTCCATCATGTTCTCGCCGTGCAGCTGCTTGAGGTCCGCGCCGGCGCTGAACGCGCGCTTGCCCGCTCCGGTGATGACCGCCGCCTTGACAGTCTCATCGTCACGTACCCGGTCCAGCGCATGATTCAAATCAGCGATCAGCGCGTGGTTGAACGAGTTCATCGCCTCCGGCCGGTTCAGCGTGATGTAGGCGATCGAATCGCGGTGCTCGTACTGGACGGTGCTGTGGCCGTTCTCCATCTCGGATGTCTCATCTCTCACGACGATTTAGGTGAACCTGGGCGCGACCTCGTCGCGCACGATCACCTTGCGGATCTTTCCGCTCGGGGTTCTGGGCAGCCGTTCGACGGTCACCACGTACTCGGGAATGAATTGCCTGGTGAGCTCTTTATCAGCAAGGTAACCGCGCAGCTCGTCGACGGTGACCGGGGTGGCCGGATCGGTGAGTTCGAGCACCGCGCAGACGCGCTCGCCGAGCCGGGCGTCCGGGACACCGATCACCGCGACGGCCGCAACCCGGGGATGCTCGGCGATCATCGCCTCGATCTCGACGACGGGCACGTTTTCTCCGCCGCGCAGAACGATGTCCTTGCTCCGGCCGACAATGGTCAGGTAACCGTCGGCGTCCACTCGCCCGACGTCGCCCGAACGGAACCAGCCATCAGCGGTGAAGGCGGCCGCGGTGAGCTCCGAGCGGCCCAGGTACCCGGCCGTCAGGCCGGGCGACCGCACGACGATCTCGCCGGCCTCGCCGAGCGGCAGCTCGCGTTCTCCCAGTTCGTCCCGGATCTGGATCTGGCAGGGATCGAGCGGCCGGCCGTCGGTGTAGCTCAGCTTCTCGACCGGATCATGCGGACTCCCGCACGTCACGTACGACAGCTCGCTCATGCCCCAGCCGGGGCACAGCCGGATTGTCGGTATCTGCCGGTGAAGCTGCGCGATGACCTCGTGCGGCATGATGCCGCCGCTCACCCGCGCGGTACGCCAGCTGCTGATGTCGGCCCTCGCGAACGAGGGGTGATTAATCATGTCGATCAGGTAGGGCGGCATCGCCGGGCCGTAGGTTATCCGCTCGCGCTCGATCACCTGCAGCGCGAGCCCGGCGTCCCACAGGTCCATGTAGACGATCGGGGCGCTCAGCAACAGCGGCAGGTAGATGCCATTCAGGAAGCCGCCGGCATGTCCGAGCGTGTTAGCGACGAACACGGTCTCGTCCTGCGTGAGCTCAAGCCGCGCGGCCGCCGATCCGACCACCGAGTTGATCGTCGCGGTGGAGTGCAGGACGCCCTTGGGTTCACCGGTCGTCCCGCTGGTGAAGTTCAGCAGCATCGGGTCATCGACGCCGTTGGCGTAACGGCCGGCGGCGATATCGGACCGCAATTGCGCGCGATCGGGACCGCTGCCCAGGCGGGTGAGCTCGTGCCAGGCCAGCGCCGACGAGCCGGCTGGTACCTCGCCGACACCGATGACGACTTTGAGCCCGGCGTTCGTGCCCTGCAGTTCCGCGCCCATCGCCAGGTAGTCGAAGGATCCGAACGACGTCGGCACCACCAGCGCACGGACGTCAGCGATGTCGAGCTGGCGGGCCACGTCCCGGGTGCGGAAGACCGGCGAAATCGGCATCGTGACCGCGCCGATCGCATAGCACGCCAGATGGGTCACCAACCATTCGTGCCAGTTCGGGAGCTGCAGCGCCACCATGTCACCACGGAGCAGGCCCAGCTGCCGCAGGGACACGGCCAGCGCGGTCACGTCGTCCCACATTTGCAGCACGGTGCGCGAGCTGCGGACCACGAGTTCGCCACGTGCCCTCGAGGCGTAGACGTCGTGGTCAAGCACGGCCCGCTGGGCCGGTTTGCGCTCGGCCCAGCGCCTGAATTCCGTCAGCAGGCTGGTCGGGTATGCCATCGTCAGGATTGGGCGACCCGGCCGTACGGGAGCGATTCCCGGCCCAGGACCTCGCGGGCGACCACCATCTTCATAATCTGCGATGTCCCGTCGCCGAGTTCGAGGCCCATCACGTCACGCATCCGGCGATCGTGCGGCAGCTCGGCGCTGTAGGCCGGCCAGCCGGCCAGCAGCAGGCAGTCGTGGATCGCCTCGTAGGCCTCCCTGATCCCGAACCATTTGATCATCGCGGCTTCCTTCGAATGCGGTAGCCCGGCGTCCTTGAGGTAAAGCACCTTGTAGGCGAGTAGCTTGGCCGCCTCCAGCCGGGTCAGGTGCTCCGCGATCGGGAAGCTGACCCCCTGGAACCGGGCCAGCGGACCGCCGAAGGCCTGCCGGGTCCGGACGTGCGCACTGATCTCTTCCAGTGAGCGCTCGGCGGCGCCAATGCAGGCCAGGGTCAGGAAGGCGCGGTTGTAGTCGAAGAACTGCATCGCCTCGCGGAAGCCGGCGTTCTCGGTGCCGACCAGGTTCTCCGCGTCGATCCGCAGATCGGTGTAGAAGACCTGCCCCCGCTTAGTGACTCGCTCGCCGACCGACTGGTAGACGCGCTTGTCGATCCCGGGCGCGTCCCACGGTGTGGTCAGGATCGAGATGCCCTTGGACCCCGGGCCTCCGGTGCGCGCGAAGATCAGCCCGAACTCAGCCAGCCCGGCGTAGCTCACCGAGCCCTTTTCGCCGTTTACTACGTACTGGTCGCCATCGCGGACCGCCGTGGTACGGATGCTCGCCGCGTCGGAACCGGCGTCGGGTTCGGTCAGGGTGATGGCGAACGGCGCGCCCGCGGCCACCCGGGGCGCCCACCGAGCGCGGGTCGGCTCCGACATCAGCCCCATGATCTCACCAAAGAAAACGCCGTTGACGACCATGAGGGCCAAACCGACGTCGGCCCGGCCCACCTCGTAGACGAGGGAGCCGCACTCGACGAAGGACGCCAATTCCCCGCCGTTCTCGGACGGGATGCGCAGGCTCGTCAGGCCGAGCGCCGCCATCTGCTCGAAGACGGAGGTGGCAATGGTTTCCCCGCTGTCCCAGTTCGCCACGTAGGGATCGATGTGCTTCTCGCAGAATTGGCGCGTCGCGCGTGCCTTCTCCTGTGTCTCAAGATCGATAGAAAAGTCCATGGGAGACAGCCCTTCCGGTTGTTGGCTACCGTATACCAGTTGCTATAGAGGATCTCGGAGGTTCATGCCGAAGCTGGGGTCACTTGCCGGTGCTGATCACGTTGGCCGCGGCGAGCTCTGCGATCTGCGCCGGGTTCATCCCGAGCACATCCGAAAGCACCTCGGCGGTGTGCTGGCCGAGTACCGGTGGCGGCAGCCGGATCGGGAGCACGTCGCCGTCGATCCGGTACGGCGCGCCGAGCTGGCTGAGTTTGCCTAGCTCCGGGTGCATGACCTCGCGCAGCATTCCACTGGCGATCAGCTGCGGGTCGTCGTAGGCCTGGCGGAGCGAGTTGACGGGCGCACACGGGATCTGTTCCAGCTCCAGCGTGCTGAGCCATTCCGCAGTCGTGTGCTGGCGGAACTTTAGCTCGAGCTCGCCCAGCAGCGCCCGGCGGTTCCGCACCCGGCGCGGATTACTGCTGAAGCGTTCGTCCTCGGCTAGATCGGGCCGGTCAAGCACCCGGCACAGCTCGCGGAACAGGTGATTGGTGCCTGGGGCGATGACGATGTGGCCGTCCTTGGTCGACACCGCTTCGAACGGGGCCAGCTGCGGGTGCCCGGACCCCATCTTGGTGATATCCGCGTCCCCGTCGAGGACGGCGACGGAGTAATTGCTCAGCATCGAGACGGCGGCGTCGAGCAGCGACACATGGATCTCGCTGCCCTGGCCCGTCGTGGCTCGCTGCAGCAGGGCGGACAGGACGGCGATTACCAGATGCGCTCCGCCGGAGAAGTCGGCTAGCGAGACGCCGGGCTTGATCGGATCGTCGGACGACTCATGACCGGTGATCGACATGACGCCTGAGCGCGCCTGGACCGCGACGTCCATACCGGGTTGCTGCGCCAGCGGGCCGAAGCTGCCATACGCGCTCAGCGAGGCGTAGATCAGCCGCGTGTTGGCGGGCATCAGGTCCCGCGGACCGAGGCCGAGGCGCTCGACCACTCCCGGACGGAAGTTCTGCACCACCAGGTCCGCGTGTCCGGCCAGCGCCCGCGCGAGGTCCCGGCCCTGCTCGATCTTCAGGTCCAGCGTCACCGACCGCTTGTTGCGGTTGATCGACATGAAGTAGTCGCCGCCGACGCGAGGAATCTGCGATTCGAAACGCGTGCTGACGTTCATGTAGCGGCTGGCGTCACCGCGGCCGGGCATCTCGACCTTGAGCACGTCAGCACCGAGATCACCGAGCAGCATGGTGGCGTAGGGACCCGCCACGCCGTGGGTGAGGTCCAGGATCCTGATGCCGTCCAGCGCCGCCATCAGGACCGGTCTCCCGACGCGTCAAAGTCGAGCGAGCGTGAAGGCAGCCGGACCGTCGCGGTCGCGGCAGTGTTCCGCTCACCGCGCTGAGTTTCACCCCAGCAGCTGAGATCGACCAGGTGCTCGCCGCCCTCGACCCGTTTGCCGGTCACTACACCCCGGCACCAGGTCAGGTCGCCGACAAGGTTAGGGATTGACAGCCGGACTGTCAGCTTGCGCACGAATGCGTCATCGCCGGCCCAGTTCGTGACGAGGTGCCCCATCCAGTTGGCCCGCATCCAGCCCTGATCGTACGGGCCGGGCATGCCGATCTCGTGGGCGATCTCCTCGTCTATGTGCCCGGCCGCCGGGTGCACCGGGATGCCGGTGGACGGGCTGACGTAGACGTTGGCCGGATGGCGCTCGCGTTCGGCGAAGGCAAGCTTCAACGGCGGATAGGTGTTCCGCCGGCCCACGTAGAAGGCGACGATGTCCACCAGCGTGAGCGGGCCCTTCGGCAGCGGCGTGAGCTCGTCGCCGACGGTAACGTCTTCCCAGTAGCGCGGGTCAGCGCCCCGCCGCTGCTCGTCGGCGTACGCCTTGCGGACGATTTCGATCTCCTCGCCTGTGTACTTGTGGCGCCCCTGCGCCTGCCGTTCATCGAAACCGGTCATGCCGGTCGTGCTGCGCCGACGGGGGACGCGCAGCACATCGGACTCGGCCCGCGAGACCAGCTCGTCACGCTGGTTGTAGTAGCGGACCTCGCCGGTCTGGACCACCAGGTGCCGCGCGTGGCCGCCTGACTTTCGCTGCATCCTTATCAGCCGGGCTCGCGCAGTGATGCGATCGCCCACCCGCACCGGCTGGAAGTGCTCCCAGCGGGTCCCGCCGTAGATCCACTGGATTCCGGGCAGGCCCGGCGCGACGATCGTGCTGTCGACGCTGTACAGGAACGTCGGCGGTGCGATGACCGTGCCCCAGCGTGTCCCGCGGGCGTACTCCTCGTCTGACCAGAGCGGATTGTCGTCGCCGACGCTGTAGTACGCCCAGCGCCTGATGTCGATCGGGGCCAGATCCTCAGCCATGGCCGGCCAGTGAACATCACGCCGCAGCCAGACGCCGATCAGCGCCTCGGCCCGGGTGAGCATCTCGTCAGTGATGTCAGCGGCACGATGCTCGCCGGCGGGCGGGTCACTGGGCATGTTCGGCGTGCTTCCTCTCACTGTGCCTACGCTGCGCCGGTCGTGCGGGGCAGGTCCCAGTGCTCGGGACCGCCCGTCGATTCTGGCGATACTCTGAATACGGTATCCAGCATTCGGCATATGTCAATACTCTACGGACGCTGTTAGCTCGCCAGCGGACGAGGGCTTGCCTGCAGGCGGAAGCCCGACGGCGCGGCAGTCGGCTCGAAGGAGCCACGATGGCGGCACGACCGGACCATCGCACTGGTCGCAACCGGCAGAAGGCGAGAGGCTAGGCCACCTCAGGAGGCCGCGTCGCGCATCCCCGCCGTCCAGAATCCGCGGCCGCGGAGGTAGTCGATCACGACCGGAGCCGCCTCGAGGACGTGCTCACTCATCAGCCTGGCCACCGAGTCGGAGTCCCGGGCGACCACGGCCGCCAGGATTGCTTCGTGGCTGACGACTGAGCGCTCGCGCCAGCTCGGCAGTTCCCGCGTACCCACGTGCGGGGTGCCCGCGGATAGCACTCGTATCATCCCGATTAGCCGCGGCGAATGACTCTCGGCGGTCAGCAGCCGGTGGAAGGCATTGTTCGCGGTGGTGGCGATCTCTACGTCGTCGCGCTCCACCGCGGACTTGAACTGGGCGTGCAGTCGCCGCAGCTCGTCGATGGTCTCGTCGGACATCCGCTGCGCCGCCCGCTGCGCGGCCATGCCGGCCGCGAGGGCGTTCAGCGCATAGGCGTCGGCGATGTCCTCTTCGGACAGATCGGCGACGTGCGCGATGCCGTTCTCGAACGCGGTGATCAGGCCCTCGGACTGCAGACGCAGGAACGCGTCACGCACCGGCATCCGGCTCGTGCCCAATCGGTCCGCCCAGTCGCTCTGCACCATCCGGGTGCCCGGCCGCAGGGTACCGGAGAGGATTTCCTCGCGGATGCGGGAGGCTATCTGGTCGTTGAGGCGGAGCCGGGTGATCGACCCCGAATCAGGCGTAACCAAATGGGCTCCCATGACAAAGACAGCTGACTGTACGCCCGGGAGTGTACCGCATGCTGTCGGGCGAATACGGTGCGCTGGATGGAGTCATCGCGGCGGCGTCGCGGTTGCGACTTCACCTTCGCTGCCCGCCGCGGCCAGGCGGCTGATGTCGGCATCGTCCAGGCCGAGGGATGCGAGTACGTCACGCGCGTTACCGCCGAGCGCCGGGACCGAACGGGTGGCCGCCTCCGGTCCGCCAAATAGCGACCGTACGGTGACGAAGCTCTTCCCCGTCTCGTCCCGTGCGTCGGTGAACAGGCGGCGCTGCACGATCTGAGGGTCGTCGGCTACATCGGCCGTCCGGTTCACCCGCGAGCGCGGGATCTCCTTACCCATGGCCTGCACCCAGTAGTCAACAGGCTGCAGGATGAGCCGGGCGCCGATCGCTGCCCGCAGCTCGTCTCGCTGTTCGATCCGCTGCAGATGATCCAGGTCGGCGTACTGTTCCAGATCGAGCAGGGCGCACAGGGCACGCCAGAAATTGTCTTCATGGGCGATGCCTAGCGCTATGTAGCCGTCCGAACACTGAAAAAGACCGTACCCCCCCTCGCGGAGCGGCCACGTCTCACCGCCATTCGCATGCCTGGTCAGCACGCCGCCGAGCCCGAAAACGAGGCTGTCAGTGATCGAGATATCAACGAGGGTGCCGGTACCCGTCCGCTCTGCCTGCCGCAACCCGGCCAGGATGCCGGACGCCGCCAGCGCCCCAGAGATTACATCGCCCCAGGGCGGGCCGCCGGTGAAGTACTCGTACTGGCCGCTCGTATACGGCTCCAGATATCCGCTGATCGCCTCATAGTTGATGTTGTGGCCGGTCAGATCACGGTAGGGGCCGTCCTGGCCGTAGCCGGAGATCGAGCAGTAGACGACCTTGGGATTGAACTCCCGAACGGCGTCGTAGGACAGCTGCAGCCGCTGCATCACGCCTGGCCGGAATCCTTCCACCAGTACGTCGCAGCGCTCGGCAAGCTGGTGTGCGGCAGAGTAGGCGTCCGCGTCCTTGAGGTCGAGCGCGACGCTTTTCTTGCCGAGGCCCGCAAAACGGAACAGCCACGGATTCGCTCGCCGCTGCGGATCGCCGCCAGAGGGCCGCTCCAGCTGGATGACCTCCGCGCCGAGATCAGCCAGCAGCCGAGTGCAGAGCGGGCCAGGGAACTGCTCGGCCAACGACAACACGGTGACGCCCTCAAGAGCGCTGCTCAGATCCACTGCAGTTACTTCCTTCCACGGTTACCCGATCGTCCGGCGCACTTGCTCAGCCGGGAAAGCTCAAACCTGAGTTGACGCTCAGCGTCTGGCCGGTAACCCGCTTGGCCAGGACGAAGTACTCCACTGCCTGCGCCGTGTCGTCCGGATCCAGCACCCCGAACGGCATCTTGGCCGCGATCTTGGCGAAGATCTTGGACCGCACTTCGTCGGCAATGATCCGTTCGTAGGCGGGCGTGTCGGTGGTCAACGTGATCGACACGCAGTTCATCCGGATCCGGTACCGCGCGAACTCGCGCGCCAGCGACTTGGTCAGGGCTATTACACCGCCGTACGCGGCGGACACCATGGACTCTCCGGCGGTGCCCACCCGGGCGGCGTCGGACACGATGTTGACAATGCAACCTTCGCCCTGGGCTTGCAGCGCCGGAAGCACCGCGTGAATGCAGTTGATCGTGGTGAACATCTTGCCGTCGATCGTCTGGTGCCAGTCGTCAGGTTGCTGCCGGTCGAAGAAGTCGACCTTGACGTTGGGGGAAGCATTGTTAACCCACACGTCGATTCGGCCGAAGTGGTCCACGGCCAGGTCCACCAGTCGCTGCGCCCCCGCCACCGAGGACACGTCGCTGGTGACGAAGATGGCCCGCTCGCCGAGGTCAAGGTCCTTCAGGGCCCCGGCCGCGGCGTCGGTTCGGCTGTTAAGTACGACGGACGCGCCCTGCCGGGCCAGCCGGCGAGCCGTGGCGAGGCCGATGCCTCGCGTTGACCCGGTGATGACGGCCACCCGGCCCGCGAGGTCCGCGGCTCCATCGGAGGCTTCGGGCGTGCCGGTGACTGCCATCTAGTGGATCCTTCCTGCCGCTTGCTACGCATCGCATTCCGAGGCGCACTTCTAGCGCGCATTGCTGGATGCCGTATACCGTATCGTATGACAGCGGTCAGCATCCACTCTTCCGGAGGTCGTCCTTGACGGCTTATTGCGATCCAGGATCAACACCAAGCGATGCGGACGAGGGGGGCGGCCGCGCTGACGCGCCCGTTCCCAGCTACTCCGGGCCGCTGGCTGGCATCCGGGTGGTCGACCTGACGGCCTTTGTCCTCGGCCCGCTGACCACCCGCATGCTGGCCCAGCTGGGAGCCGAGGTCATCAAGGTCGAATCGCCGACGGGTGACCTGATGCGCGTGGCGGCGCCCAGCCCCACGCCGGGCCTGTCGAGCGTGTTCCTCGCGCTTAACCACGGCAAGCGGAGCCTCGTGGCCGACCTCAAGCGACCCGAGGCGCACGAGATCGTGACTCGGCTGCTCACAGGCGCGGACCTGTTTGTGCACAACATGAGCCCGCGCGCCATCCAGGGCCTCGGGCTCAGCGAGAAGGATGTGCGCGACATATCGCCCAGCACCATCTACTGCAGCATCACCGGATTCGGCACCAATGGCCCCTACGCCGGGCGGCTGGCGTATGACGACACCATGCAGGCGACCAGCGGGCTGGCCCACCTGCAGGGCATCGTGACCGGACGTCCCGAGTACGTGAAGTCGGCGATCGCCGACAAGACGGCGGCGATCATCGCGGCCTACGCGATCATGGCGGCCCTGTTCGAGCGGGAACGCACCGGGCGCGCGCAGGCGGTTGAGGTGCCCATGTTCGAGTCGATGATCGACTACCTGATGGCGGAGCAGATGGGCAGCTCGGCCTTCGTGCCTGCCTATGGCGCCGAGAGATACCCGCGGATGATCTCGGAATTCCGGCGGCCCTACCGGACGCTTGACGGCTACCTCAGCGTCCTTCCCAACACCGACCGTCACTGGCAGGCCTTCTTCACCGAGATCGGCAGACCCGAGCTGACCGCCGATCCGAGGTTCGCGAACGGCACCGCACGCAACCTCAACTTGCCAGATCTGTATGGCCTGCTCGAAAGCGAACTAAGCCAGCGGCCCACCGCGCACTGGCTCGAAGCCCTGACCGCTGCGGGGATTCCGCATTCGCCGATCAACGACCTCACCTCCCTGGTCACCGATGAGCATGCGATGGCTGTCGACCTATTCGAGACGCGCGAGGACGCCGTCGGGCACACGGTGCGCCGGGTGCGATCGCCTCTGCTCTTCTCCGCAGGTCCCCTGCCCGACATCGGCGTAGCGCCCGTACTCGGCCAGGACACGGCCGAAATCCTCGGCGAGATCGGATACGACCACGCGCAGATCGCGGATCTGCTCGCCTCTGGCACCGTCGTCCAGTGGCAAGAGCCCGATTAGCTCGGCTAATGCGGTCAGCCGATGGTCGTGCGTCACAGCCATTGCTGACTTCTCCGGCGCAGGCCAGACCCCGGGCCGGCAGCAGATCCAGCTGCGGACACGGCTGGACCACTCTGTAACTTCCGCTACCCACTAGGAGAAATGGCCGTACGTGACGGATTCTGCCGCACCGCTGGTCGGGCTAACGATCCTTGAGGTGTCCAGTTTTGTCGCGGCGCCGCTGGGCGGCATGACCCTAGCCCAGCTCGGAGCCGAAGTGATAAGAGTCGATCCGGTGGGCGGTGGCCCTGACCTGAGCAGGTGGCCACTGGCACCGTCCGGCGCCAGCCTCTATTGGACAGGTCTGAATAAGGGCAAGCGGTCGGTTACTCTCAACTTCCGCGATCCCAAAGGGCGGCAGCTCCTGCGGGACCTGCTCACCGCTTCCGGCAGCGCTGGCGCGATCGTATTGACCAACGCAGTTGGTCAGAACTGGCTGAGCTACGCATCGCTGTGCCGGCTCCGAAAACGACCTTATCCACCACAGATTCAAGGGCACCGGGACGGGCGCCCCGCTGTCGACTACACCGTCAATGCAGCCACAGGATTCCCCCTGATCACCGGCCCCGAAGGAGTCAACGGGCCGGTGAACCACGTGCTTCCCGCCTGGGATATCGCCTGCGGGCTTTACGCAGCTGTAGGCCTGCTCTCTGCCGAGCGGCGCCGCCAGCGTACCGAGGCTGGCAGCGAGATGAACCTGGCCCTGGCCGACGTTGCGCTGGCCCTCGCAAGACACCTCGGCTTCCTG
>Ga0209624_10002863_pt1 | contig 12548 bp, 8 predicted proteins | sample JacPinW_OM2H0_O1_FD_188565 | JGI IMG/M metagenome (GOLD analysis project Ga0209624, IMG submission 188565) | Forest soil microbial communities from Algoma, Ontario, Canada - Jack Pine, Ontario site 1_JW_OM2H0_O1 (SPAdes) (version 2) | ecosystem: Environmental > Terrestrial > Soil > Boreal... | reverse complement strand
ATTTGACAGCGACGTGTCCGATCCCCGGCTTCAACTCAGACGAGTCCGGAATCGGGCGGATCTCCACCGAAACGAGACGCATCTTGGGGCCGACTGATCCCGGGGCGCCGTCGGTCGGCGCGTCCACGTCGACGCAGATGCCGCCCGTCTCGGTGCTGCCATAGAGCGACCAGGCCGTCTGCCGGTTCTTCTCGAAAAACTCCCGGGCCGTGTGCTCGGCCAGCGGGGCGCCCGCCGAGAGCACGCGGCGGGGCAACCGAGCGATCGGTCCGCGGCTGGCGACGAGCAGCAGGTGCAGCATGGCCGGGACAGCGGGGAAGGTGGTGATGTTCAGGTCGCGAAAAGCCTGAAAAACCGCGTGCGGTTGGAACCTCCGGTTGGAAACGACGCTCGCGCCGGAAACGAGGGGCATCATCGCGCTGGTACCGAACCCGTAAGCATGACTCATCGGCACGACGCACAGGATGTCGTCGTCCGGGCCGATGCCCATGGCTTCCTGGTAATGCGCAGCCTCGGCAATCGCGGCAATACCGTGTCGCGCGGCCAGCTTCGGGATGCCGGTGGTTCCTGACGTGGGATGCAGGGGCATGCCGGCGATTGGCGGCAGCGACCGCTTGTCCGTTGCGGCCCCACCCTTGAGAGCCGCGAAGTTTAACGACGCGCCAGGCGCAAAGTTCAACGGAACGACCGATTCGGCAAAGGGAGCCAGGTCGTTTTCCGACCAGGCGTCGCAAAGCGCGAACCGCGCGTCGTAGGACCGTGCCAGCCGATCAAGTTCGGCCGGCGGAGTCTCAACGTGCAAGAGCACCGGCGCCCCGCCCGCACTCAGGACGGCCACAAACGCAACAAGGAATCCCGGGCCATTACCGACCGCCAACAACACGCGGTCGCCGGATCTGAGGGGATTTTTTTGGCGCGCGAACCCGGCAACTAGCCCGTCACGCGCTGCCCGCATTTGGGCCCCGTCCAGCTTCAATCCACGATCGAGATCTTGAAAGGAGCCGCGGTAGTTCTCGAAGAGGTCGAGCAGAGGCGCGGGAGCGAGATTTGGCTTGTTTTCCAAGGGTTTTTCGGGGGCTAAGCTCATGAAGCGTTTTGTCCACACGTCGGCAAGGGCTGAGCGCTTCGAACAACCGGCCGCTCGTCGCCCGGAATTGTCCCCGCAGGTTGTTTATCTTTGCAAAGCGCGGTCGCTTTCACGAGAATGAGACCTTAGCCAACCTTTTTTAAATCGCCGGACACGGAACAAGAAGTGCAATCTTTCCGGCGGAAAAAGGGTGACCGGATTGAGGAAGCCGATCCTGGCCCGCTCGGTCCACCGGGCATTTTTTGTCGAGAGGGAGATCACAGAGAAGACTGCCGACAGCCAGCCGAGTTTTGATCCGGGATGTCCGTATCGGGTTGAAATGGACGTCAGAGCTCGTCGCGACCAGCGACTCGGGAAATGGCCCGAAACGCCCGTTGAGTTAAGAACGGATGAGCTCGCCGGGGGCCGACCCGAAACTCTCACAGATTGACATCGATGCGATTTGCCTTTCTGGTTCATCCAGTCGCTGACACCACTGAATCTTTCATCAAGTTGGATGAGGGGGGCGTCCTCCGGAAGCTGTGGGGCGCCGACCCCCTGCGGCTCACCGGTGCGCTGCACAAAGTCGTGCAGCAGGTGCTCGCCGGCGCAGACGAGCCTCACGTCCCGGAAGTGCGCATCGTCGACGAGCTGACCAACCTCGTCAGCCCGACGGGTGCCACGGCCCACGGGCGGCTCTACGAGATCCCGATGGGCGCAATGGCCATCCTCGAGGATCCGGACCGGGCCCTGGGATACATGCATCAGGCCGTCCGCCAGGCCGTCGATTGGGGTGCAAGGATCGTCGGTCTGGGGTCGATGACGGGCATCGTGGGCGGCCGCGGAACGGTCGTCGCTGAACAGAGCCCCATTGCCGTCACGACCGGAAACAGTCTGACCGCCTACGCAGCCCTGCAGAATGTCTTTGAGACCGCTGCCGAGCTGAATATCGATCTGGCTCACGAGACGGTGGCAGTCGTCGGCATCCCGGGAAGCATTGCCTCCGTTGCCGCGACGTTGATCGCCCCCCACTGCGGACGGCTGATCCTGGTTGGACGATCGGCGTCAGGACCGGCCCAGCGGCTGGCACGGCAACTTTCGTGCGAATTCGTCACCGACATGGCCGAGGCGCTGAGCCAGGCGACGATCGTCGTTTCCGCAACGTCGTCCGGCAGCTGCATTGAGCAATCGTGGCTGAAGCCGGGAACGCTGGTGGTCGACGTCGGCGTGCCGACCGACGTCCGCGGCAGCGCCCCCGAGCGGGACGACGTGCTGATCCTCACCGGCGGCTTGATCCGCGTCCCCGAGCCGATGGCCCAAGCGTCGCGGCTCTTGTGGTTCCAGCACGGCATGATCCCCAGCTGCCTCAGCGAAACAATGCTATTGGCCCTCGAAGAGCGCGAGGAATGCTTCTCGCTCGGCCGTGAGCTGTCGCCCGAGGGAGTGCAGGAGATCGGCTCAATCGCCCGTCGCCACGGCTTCGACTTCTCGCGACTGTATTCCTTCGGCTGCCCGCTCGGTGACGACGCCCTCGTGCGTTTTCAAAAGACACGGGCGCAGATGGCCCGCCGCACGACCCTCTCGGCGCCGGCCGCCAAGGCCGCGCCGACACCGCGACAACTGGCCGACCGCGCCGCCAAGCTCTACGCCCGCTACATCAATCCCGTTCTGATGGCGATGAACGGAACGAGCGGCTTGTTCGAGACCTTTGTCCGCGGCGAGGGCGAGTACCTCTACGACGCGGCCGGGAAAAAGTATCTCGACTTCGTCGCCGGCTTTGGCTCGCTGAATTTCGGCCACAACCACCCGGCCGTTGCTGAGGCGGTTAGCACGGCCATCCGCGAGCAGGCCCCCGGTTTCACGCCGACGTCCGTCAATCCCTACGCGGCCACGCTTGCCGAAAAGCTCGTCTCCAAGGCACCGAGCGGCCTCGAGATGGCCTTCTTCTGCAACAGCGGAACAGAGGCAGTGGAAGCATCGATCAAGCTGGCCCGCGCGGCGACCGGCCGGAGCGGCCTGTTGTCCTGCGACGGGGCGTTCCACGGCAAGTCGATGGGCTCACTCTCGGTCACCGGCAATCCCGGATATCAGAAGGCGTTTCAGCCGCTCGTCGGCGATTGCCACCGCATTCCGTACGGCGATTTCGAGGCGCTCGAGCGGACCTTGTCAACGCGGCGGTTCGCGGCGTTTATCGTCGAGCCCATTCAGGCCGAGGGCGGCGTGCGCATGGCTCCGGCCGGCTACCTCCGCGAGGCGCAGGCCATCTGCCGATCGACCGACACGCTCTTGATCGTCGACGAAGTGCAGACCGGCATGGGCCGCACGGGCATGAACTTCGCCGTCGAGCACGAGGACGTCCATCCCGACGTCATGACCCTGGCGAAGTCGCTCGGCGGCGGGCTGATGCCGATCGGCGCGATGCTCGCTCGACGCGACCTGTGGATGAAGGCGTACGGAACCGTCGCGAACTGCACGCTGCACACCAGCACCTTCGGCGGCGGCAGCCTGGCCACGGCCGCGGGACTCGCCGCACTCGACGTTCTCGATAACGAATGCCTGGCAGAGAACGCGGCTCGCCGCGGCGATCAACTGCTCGCCGGGCTGAGCGAAATGGCCAAGCGGTTCCGTTGCGTGAAGACCGTGCGCGGCCGGGGCTTGTTGCTCGGCGTCGAGTTCCAGCCGCTGCAGGCCAACGTCAAGGCGCATTGGATGCAGATCGATCCGACCGGCATGTCGCGATATATCGCGGCCGAGGTTGGTCAGATGATCGACGCGTTCCACGTGCTGCACGCCATGCAGACCCTGATGCAGGGCCACGCGATCTATACGCAGTTCACGCGATCCAATCCGCTGGTCCTGCGGATCGAGCCGCCCCTGACGATTACGGAGGCCCAGACGCAGGAATTTCTCACCGCCTTCGAGAAAACCTGTGAGGAAATCGACTTTGTCGTGTCGATCATCGGCGAGATGATCGCCAAGACGAGCGTCGGCAAGCATGACGCGGCCCAGCGCGCCGGCTTCACTCCGGCAGATGCGGCTCAGTAAGGCGCGGCGGCGTTTCACAAACGCTTGACGGGCGACTCCATGACGATGGTCGTTTCCAGCGATCCCTCTTCCTCGCGGCTCGCATACACGGCCTCGGTTTACGACTCGATTCGCAACGTCGATCCGGACGAATGGAACCACGTCCGCGAACCGCACGCCGATCCCTTCATGCATCCGGGCTTCGTGGCGGCCGTCGAGAATTCATTCGCCGACGTGTGCCGCTTCCGCCACGTCGTGATCCGTGACGAACACGCTCATGCGGTGGCGGCCGCCTGCCTCTGCTTCTTTCCGGTCGACGCGGCCGTGCTCGCCGACGGTTTTGCCCGCCGCATCGCCAACGCGATCAACGGCGTGGCGCCGTTTCTGTTGCGGGTCCCCCTGCTCTTGGTCGGGATGCCCGTCTCCTGCGGCGCCAGCCACCTGCGATTCGCCCCTGAGGCCGATCGAGAAGCGGCGCTCAAGCTGATCGACGAAGAGGCCCGCAAATTCGCGCGGGAGACGAAGGCCAAGTGCATCGTCTTCAAAGAATTTGAAGCTCACGAATGTCACGACCTCGAGCCGTTGAAAACGCTCGGTTATTGCCAGGCCGACAGTCTGCCCATGAACTGCGCCCCGGCCCAGTACACCAGCTTCGACAATTACCTGGCCAGCGTCCCTTCGGCCAAGCGGCGCACGATCAAGAAAGCCCGCGACAAGTTTGCGAAGTTCGGTTTTAAGGTCGCGCACTTGCGCGGCGGCGAAGGGGCCGATCGCCTTTATACCGACGAAGTGCATGGGCTTTACGACGGCGTGCTCGACCGGGCCAAGGTCCGCTTCGAGCGTCTGCCGGCCGAATTCTTCCGCGAGATCGCGCGGCAGATGCCCGACAATTCGCTCTTCACTTACATCTTTCAGGGCGAGCGGATCGTGGCATTTGCGGCAACGCTGACCGTTGAAGACGTGTTCGACCAGATGTTCGTCGGCTACGACTACGAGCTCAACCCCGAGTGCGATCTCTATTTCAACCTGTTCTTCGAGGCGGTCGCTGCCGCCTTCGAGCGCCGGCCGCGTCGGATTTACATCGGCCAGACGAGCGACGACTTCAAGCACCAGAAGCTGAGCGGCTTCCAGATTCCCCTATCGATCTACGTCAAGGGGACGCACCCGCTGGTTAGCGCACTCATCAAGAACGCTTTTGGTCTGTTCTTCCCGCTGCGCCCGCTCCAGTATCCGCAGCCGTAGATGGGCGGCGTGAGTTGATCGGCGCCAGATGCGCGGCAAGTGCCGCGCCGTCTACTCCGTTTCCTTATCGGAGATGTAGCGCGGCTGCGTGCCCCAGTGGAGCTTGCGGCGTAGCGTGGCGTAGTAGCTCAACCCGCTGACGCGCGCCAACTGGAACGTGACCGGCGCCCGCCGAACCTCGACCACGTCCCCTTCGCTGAGCGGACGATGCACCTGCCCATCGATAATGACGGCCGCCCCGCCCTGGCCGCGTCGCAGGGTGAGCGTGTAGACACAGTCGGCCCGATCGACGAGCGGCCGATTGGTCAGCGCGTGCGGGCAATTCGGCGTCACCACGAACGCCTCGAGGTCTTGCCGCAGGATCGGCCCGCCCGCCGCCAGGCTGTAAGCCGTCGAGCCGACCGGCGTGCTGACGATCAGCCCATCGCAGCTATAAGTCGTCACAGGCTCACCGTCAATCGCCAGGTGGACGTCGACCATGTGGAAGGAGCCGCCGCACGAGACGACGACCTCATTCAGCCCCAAGAACTTCTCAGCGGGCCGTCCCGCCGCCTTCACGGAACACTCGAACATCAGATGTTCGATGATGTGGTAGTCGCGGGCCTGCAGCTTGGGAAACTGTTCGCGAAACTCGACTGGGGAAAGATCGGCGAGAAAGCCCAGGCGTCCCAGATTGACGCCGACGATCGGCAACTGCCGCATCCCCATTTGCCGGCAGGCGCGGAGGATGGCTCCATCACCGCCGAGGACAGCCACCAGATCGGCTTCGAGGTCGTCGAGGACGAGATCGTCGGTGACCGCCGCCGCCACCACCTCGACGCCCGGTTCGCTGGCGAGAAATTCCGACATTTCCCGCCAGGCATCCTGCACGCGGGCCGTCTGGTCTCGAGCCAGCACAATTAATTGCAGGGGCTTTCTCGCCATCACATGTCTTTCGCGCCGAATTCCTGGGAAGCGCGCAAGGGATTGTGCACAATGAGGCCAGCGGTGACAACACCGCGCGGCCGCCGACGGTTGCCGCCAACCACGGACTTGCCCGCTCAATGAATTATTTTGCCCACGGAATTCGCTTTGTCGACCGTCCCTGGTTCCTGGCCGGGACCGCGCTGCCCGACTGGCTGTCGGTCATCGACCGCCGAGTCCGACTGCGCCCGAAACTGATGCTCCAGCGGGCAAATGGCTCCGGTTCGATCGACGCGGAGATGGCCGCCGGCGCCTGTCAGCACTTTGAGGACGACCGCTGGTTCCACAAGACGCGGGCATTTGCAGAGGTGACGGCTCAGCTCGCGCGGCTCTTTCGCGACTTTTTGGGAGTCGGCGACAACTTTCGCTGCGGCTTCCTGGGCCACATCGCCAGCGAATTGCTGTTGGATGGCGTGCTCATTGAGCGGCATCCGGAGTTGCTCGACCGATATTACAGCGTGTTTGCCCGACTCGACGCGGCCCGGCTGACCGAAGTCATCGGCGACCTGGCAGGACAGCCGGTCGACGTGGGACATTGGCTGCCGATCTTCTGCCGCGAGCAGTTTTTGCGCGATTATGCCGACAGCGTGCGACTGGCCTATCGCTTGAATCAAGTTCTGCGGCGGGTCAAACTGGATGCGCTCCCGGCGGGCATCGAGGAGCCGCTGTCGGCCGGCCGCAGCATCGTGCGAGCCAATGCGGACGGCCTGCTCCCCGCGTCCCATTTTGCCGTCGTCCCGCTCTCCATCACACCATCCGTCGAGGCAGGCTGATATGAAATATGGCATGAATATGCTGTTGTGGACGACCAATGTCGATGCGTCGCACGACAAGGTCTTCGAGATGCTGAAGGAGACGGGCTACGACGGCGTCGAAATCCCGATCTTCCAGCTCGACGACGCCAACTTTCAGCGAATCGGCAAAACGCTGTCCTCGCTCAAGCTCGAGGCCACCACGGTCGTCTGCGTCGGCGCCGCGGTGAATCCGATTTCGCCCGATGCGGCCATCCGCAAAAGCGCGATGGACCACCTGAAGAAGGCGATCGACCTGAGTCGCGTCTGCGGCTCGAAGCTCCTGGCCGGCCCCTTTCACTCAGCGATCGGCGAGTTCACGGGCAAAGGCCCCACGTCGGACGAATGGAAGCGGGGCACCGAGTTCTTCGGGAATTTGGCCGACTACGCCAAACAAGCCGGCGTGACGCTGGTGCTCGAATACCTCAACCGCTTCGAGTGCTACTTCCTCAATACGGCCGCCGACACGGCCCGCTTCTGCCGCGAGGTCAATCACCCGAACCTGCGGATGATGTATGACACGTTCCACGCGAACATCGAGGAAAAGAGCATCGCACAGGCGATTCGCGAGTGTGCGCCGTACACCGCGCACGTTCACATTTCGGAAAACGACCGCGGCACGCCCGGCGAGGGGCATGTCGATTGGGATACGACCTTCAAGACCCTCAAAGAGACCAAGTACGACGGCTGGATGGTGGTCGAAGCCTTCGGTCTCGCTCTGCCCGATTTGGCGGCTGCGACAAAGATCTGGCGACGCATGTTCACGAGCGAAGAGCAGCTATCGAGAGACTCGCTGCGATTCATGAAGTCACGCTGGGCGAGTTGATCAGTCGCTGCCCGCTCCGGACGATCAAGGCGAACGTCATAAAGGCGGCTCGACTCCGGTTGCTGGTGCTGTTGTTGCTGTCGCTGGTGCGGCTCGACCTCTGGGATCATGATCGGCGAAGGTGTAAAGCCGACGATCACGAAGGCCAGGGTCAGCCAGCCAAGCACGATCCGCCCGGCCCCCAAGGGCATCTGGTCGTCGGTCGTCGGCGGATGACGCGGGCCCGACAAAAACAACAGCACGACCATCAGGCCGTAGCTGATTTCGCCTTGCCGGATCATGTAGGCGATGGCCAGAACCAAAAGCAAAATGGCCACCCGATGGGCGCCGCGACCGATCAGCGTGTAGAGAATGTGACCGCCGTCCAGCTGTCCGATCGGGACCAGGTTGAGGGCAGTGATGAAAATTCCGACCCAGCCCGCAAACAGCCAGGGATCGTCGTATCTGAGTGCATAGCCCGCGGGAATCGGCCCTTTAATCAAATGGATCAGCCAGCGGAGGATCATCGGCTCGCCGTAAATCGGGTCGGCCGAATTCGCGTTGAAGGGTTCGAAGCCGGCCTGGTGCAGGCCGATGATCGTGATCGGGATGGTCAGCACTAAACCCGCCAAAGGCCCACTGATGGCAATGTCGAACAGGCTTTTCCGGTTTGCGACCCCGGCTCCCTGAATGATCACCGCTCCCATCGTGCCGAAAGGTGAAATCGGAAAGGGTATAAAGAACGGCGGCGTCGCCGGCACTTTGTTCCACTTGGCCTGCAAAAAGTGCCCCATTTCGTGCGCGATCAGGATGGCCATCACCGCGCCGAAATAGATTGCCCCCTCCTTGAGCATTGGGGGAACGACCACTGCCAGCTGGTCTTTTTGCGCGCCCTCACGCAGACGATCGAGCGCGCCCAAGACGCCCCGGCCCGGCGCGAGTCCGGCGGCGAAGACGCTGACGCACGTCGCCAGAAAAAAAGTGATCGCGACGGGATGTCTGCCGATCAGCGAAGGCCGCGGAGTCGCCGGCCGGACAAAGCGCACCGAAGTCGGACGCGGAGCCGTTGGGGGCGTGTAGAACGTGGTGATTTCAAGCGGCCGGGCAACGTCAGAGTGCTCCCCCGCTCCGGGCGTCGGTTCGTTCATGCTGAGCGTATTTTAGGGGAGGCCGGCTTGCAGGCGAAGGGGACAACCAGACGCCAACAATTTCGGCCGTCTCAATCGGCCATTTCTTCGAGCACGCGGGCGAAGGCGCCGTAGCTGCCCGCGTCGAAGAGGACGAAGCGCACCTCGAAGGGTCGCGCTAGCTCGAGTTCGAAGGCACGAACCGTCTTCAACGCACAGTTGGCCGCCAGGTCCCGGGGGTATCCGTAGACGCCTGTGCTGATCGCCGGAAAGGCGATGCTCCGGCACTGGTACTCGACCGCCAGTTCGAGGCAGCGCTGATAGGCGGACGCCAGGAGCTTCGCTTCCTGCTGCTGGCCGCCACGCCAGACCGGGCCCACCGCGTGAAAAACGTAACGGGCACTCAGCAGGCCCCCCGCAGTCGGCACGGCGTCCCCGGTGCGGCAACCCTGTGGATAGCGACGACGTGTCTCTTCCATCAGCGATGGCCCGGCCGCGCGGTGGATCGCGCCATCGACGCCCCCACCCCCCCCCAATTCGGGGTTGGCCGCATTCACGATCGCGTCGGCGTTCTGCTCGGTGATGTCGCCCTGGACCAGCACCACCTGAGCCGGACCGAAATAGACTCGCATGGCTCTCCGCTCGAGTGGCACCTCCGTGTGCTCGACAGTTCGCGGTTGGTGACCGGATCGGCCTATTGCTTTTTCGCGGCGGCTTTGAGCCGTTGGGCAGCTGTCGAAGCCGCGTCCTGAAGCAACTGAACCTCGTTGGAATAGGAAATAAATCGCATCCCCTTCCGCGCCCAGTGCTCCAAGTTGTTGATGTCTAGCCCGATTGCGCCCGCCGCGACATTGTGCTTTTGGGCCAGGTGAATTGCGCGCTCGGTGATCGCCGTCATTCGCGGATGATCGATCTGTCCGGGAATTCCCAAGTCGATCGACAGGTCCGTGAACCCCAGGCAGGCCACGTCAACACCGGGAAATGACATGATTTCGTCCAACTCTTCCAGCGCCTCCTTGCGTTCGATCTGGATCGCGCACAAGGTCTGTTGATTATTGGACTCCATTAGCGCCTGGATCGACGTCTCGTCGAAATCGGTCTGCCCCATGGTCGCTGAAAAGCTCCTGGCGCCGTCCGGCGGATAGCGCATCCACGAAATGATGTCTCGCACCTGCTCGGGCGTGTTGACCCGCGGCACCATAATTCCCATCGCCCCCTGGTCGAGCACGCGGCTGACGAGCGAATAGTCGGCCTGCGGGACGCGGACGATGGGCACGATGCCGCGGCTGCGGGATGCAGTAATCAAGTCGGCCACGCTCTCCATGCTGTAGGCCGAATGCTCCATGTCGATGAAGACGAAATCGAAGCCCGCCCGCGCATACATGCGGGCAATGTCGGGACTGCGGAGACGCGAGATTTCGCTGCCGACGACGGTCTGACCCGCCTTGAGGGCCTGCTTTACCGGATTGCTGCGCATCGGTGTGACCAAAGAGGGGTTGTCGAACGAGAGGATGGCTGATTTCCCATCCTGGCTTTGCAAAAGTCGGGCCGCTCGCCACCGAGAGGGAGATCGGCTCCAGAATATCCAAATTCCGACGCCGCGTGATGCCCATTTTCTCGTCACCGGCGGACCTGGTCGGACCCGGGAGCAGACCGGCCGCAAACTCGCCTTGTTCCATCCTGCCACAATCGCGAAACTTCGCCTCCCCGAATGGGGCGGGCGGGAGCGAAGGCGTGGGGGTGGTCAGGCGGGAGCGAGGCGTGGCGGAGTACACCGACCGGGAACAATTCATTCCGATCCGCAAGACCGATCTGGTCGAATTGTTGTGTCGGGATTGGCCGCTGACGCCCCACGACCGTGAGCAATTCCGCCGCTTTTGCCGTCGCCTCGATGCGACGCTGCACTGCGAGTACCACGCCCGGCTGGAGCAGCTCAAGGACGCCTACGCCGGCTTCGACCCCGACGCCGACACGCATCCCCTCGAGCCCCACGCGGCCGGCAAGCATGCCCAGGAAATTGAGCTGCTCTTTTCCCAGTTCATCGCCCTGTTGGAGCGGGCCAACTTCAAGCGGCTCTCGCCCGCGGAATTGAACGCCGCCCTACAGAGTGCGAGCGACTGGGGCATCAATCTCGAAGTCGATTTCGACGTCTTCGATCGTCTGGAAATCTTCGTCCGCGGCGACGTCGTCGGTCAACGCACCCGGCGGCGCTGGCGAAACCTGATGCGCCTTGAAGAGGTGAAGCTGCCCGTCTATCAGCGGCTCGTCGTGATTCTCAAGCTGCGCGAGGACGGTGGTCAGCCGGCCCACATCGACACCGATTCGGTCTATATCAAGATCTTCAAAGACATCCCCAAAGTCGACGTCGAGATGCTCTTGCCGGGCACCCGCGTGAAGCTGAGCCTCACCGATCGCGGAAAGATTGTGCTCCCCACGCTCAGCGGCGTCGCCATCACCGGCTGGAAGCTACTGCAAGGGGCTCTGACTCTCGCCCTGTCGAGCGCCTATCAATCGCTGGCTCTCTTGAGCCTGGTCGGCGGCACGGTGGGCTACGGTCTGCGGTCGTTTTACGGTTACCTGCAGACCAAACAGAAATATCAGCTCAGTCTGGCCGAGAGCCTCTACTATCAGAACCTCGACAACAACGCCGGCTCGCTGTTTCGCTTGCTGAACGAGGCCGAAGAGCAGGAATTCCGCGAAGCCGTGCTGGCCTATTTCTTCCTGCTGACCAAGGCGGGCGACGCCGGCTGGAAGCGCGAGCACTTGGACGATGCCATCGAAGAATTCTTGGACACGGCGATGGGCATCAAAATCGATTTCGAGATCGGCGACGCGGTCGATAAGTTGGTCCACTTCGAGCTCATTCAGCACAGCGAAGACGGGCTGCTGCGGGCCGTCTCCTTGCGCGAAGCCCTGATCGCCCTCGACCGGGCGTGGAGCCACGCCGGCCACGAATTCAGCCTGGGCCATGTGCCTGAAAGCGTCCCGTTCCGCCGCAGCGCGTAAATGAACGGCGAGTTTTTCTCAGCTTCTGGCGGGTTCACGCGCGCGAGCGGCTGACGCGTTCGCCCCCCCTGCGTTGCCGCTGGCAATCTCTCCCCATAGACAAAAGGCACTCGGAATCGCGTCTTCTGGGTGAGCCCATCGCCCACGAGAGACCCGGTACACCCAGAGAGGCCGCATAAAGTCTTTCGGGGCAGGAACTTCCTTGAATCCGTCCGCGCGGGCTTCTATGTTGAAATCAGCACAGGATTCGCACGTTGTCGCTCGGGAGGTCAGCGATGCCCACTCCGACTGAGGCCGCACCTCAACAGCCGGCAGGAACGCCGCGTCTGCTTGATCGCACGCAGCGACTGCTTGCCAGCACCCTGCGGCGGTTGCGCTGGGCCGTCATCACCCGACGCGCCCTATTCGCCTTCTTCGCGCTGGCTGCCGGTTACTGTGTCGCGGTGTTGGTCGCCCGCTTGACCGGGGCATTTTCGCTGAATGTGCCGTTTTGGACGCCGGCGGTGCTGCCGTTGGTCGCGCTT
>Ga0209624_10002860_pt1 | contig 12557 bp, 6 predicted proteins | sample JacPinW_OM2H0_O1_FD_188565 | JGI IMG/M metagenome (GOLD analysis project Ga0209624, IMG submission 188565) | Forest soil microbial communities from Algoma, Ontario, Canada - Jack Pine, Ontario site 1_JW_OM2H0_O1 (SPAdes) (version 2) | ecosystem: Environmental > Terrestrial > Soil > Boreal... | reverse complement strand
ACTACGCAGATGCCACTCGCTTTCCCGGCATGATTTTCTGGGCTGGCGGCGTGCGTGGACCGCAGGCCGTTCCCGGAACTTACACCGTTCAATTAACGGTGGACGGGCACACCGAAACACAAAAGTTCGTCGTCAAGAAAGACCCCAGAACGCCGACAACTCCTGACGACTTCAACAAACAGCTCGAACTCGCACTTCAGATTCGCGACCGGGTCACGGCAGCAAATCAGGCCGTGATCGATATCCGCGCCGCACGGCGGCAACTCGAGGAGTATGGCAAGAGCAGCGATGCGAAAATCTCAGCCTCAGCGAAAGCCATCCTCGCCAAACTGGACACCATTGAGAACGCCATCTATCAGACCAAACTTCGAGCAAGCGAAGATGCACTCAACTTCCCCATCAAGTTGAACAACAAGTTAGGCGCTCTTCTTTCCACGGTTACAGAAACAGACATAGCCCCGACATCGCAGAGCTACGAAGTCTTTAAAGAGCTTTCGGCACAGCTGCAGATCCAGCTTGACCAGCTGAAACAAGTAGAAACGCACGACATAGCCGAGTTCAACAAGGTTGTGCGAGATCAGAACATACCGGCCGTTCCCATGAAATCCTCTGAATAGAGAATGAATCAGGCACAGCTAAACCCGCACCAGGTCCTGCGTTCCACAAGGAACGCAGGACCGTCCAATAAATAGATGGAAGCGATGGATCTGGTTGACCTCAGTGCTTATGCAGGCCTTGGCGCTGTTGCTCTCGCAACGGCAAACCTGCTCATCGGGCTGCTTATGGCGGTTCGCTACAGTCCAGTGAAGTACTGGCCGCACCGTCGCTTCAATATCTTCTATGCCCATCGAATCACCGCCTATGCGACCATCGCTCTAACCTTGATTCATCCGCTCATTCTCCTCTTAGTGCGGCGCGTGCCTTTTCGCGTGGTGGACATCCTCCTGCCCATCCACTCTCCTCTACAGCCAGTGCAGAATACACTCGGCGCTATCGCTCTCTACCTCCTGGCGATCGTCGTTGTAACGTCGCTCTATCGCCTAAGCATCGGACGGAAGTGGTGGAAGCGGTCTCATCTTCTCGTTTATCCCGCAGCTCTCCTGTTATTTATCCATGGAGTGTTTACCGACTCCGAGTTGAAGACAGGGCGCGCCGATCTCCTAGATGGAGAAAAGGTTTTCGTCGAAATCTGTTTCCTGGTGATCTTGGTCGCCTCCTTCGCCTCCATCCAGATTCGACGTAAGCGCATAATTAACTCAACGGTCACTTCGATCTCGTCATGACAGATTCTCGCCGACACAGGAATCCGTTCAAACTCCTCCTCCTCGGTTCGCTGGAGCGCGAGGTCCTGACTCTCGTTTGCGAGACCGGAGGTGGAACCGTGCGCGATATCAGCAACTGCCTGAGCAGGGCGCTTGCATACACCACAGTCATGACAACGCTGGACAGGCTCTATAAGAAGGACCTGCTTATTCGGCAGAAGGAAGGGCGCGGGTTCCGCTATGCGCCTCGGACAGCCGAACCAGTCGATCGAGACAAGCACTCCGCGAATCGTGCCGCACGATCCAGTCCGGTCGCTCGCGTCCCTCTCGTTTCCTACCTCCTTGACGAGGTCGGAACGTACGATGAGGCGCTTCTCCAGGAACTGGAGAAGAAAATCGCAGCAAGACGTCAGCAGTTCGAGCAGGAGGGAAAGCGATGATTGCATCCTATTCCATAAGACTCGCAATCCTCTGTCTCGCCTCCTTCTTCCTCATTCACCTCGTAATCGGCCTGCTGAGTCTCGGGCTCTTTCCCCGGATCGCGCGAGCCGCTGCATCCATGCGGCCGCAACAGGCTTCAAGGGTATTGATCCTGCTGAGACTTGGCCCCGCTTTTCTATCGCTTGTTCTGGTTCTCACCGCGTGTCTTCCAAGTTATCTCCGCTATGAGGAGAATCACGCATCCGAGGAGATCGGCTTGCTGTGTCTCATGCCGGCCTGCCTGGGCTTTCTCGTCTGTCTAACCGCGTTCGTCAGAGCGATGCGCGCCATCATTCAGTCATCTTCCCTGAGCTGTACAGTTCGCGCAGCGAAAGACTTGACCTCGTGGCATCTCGCCAGTGAAGCTGGGGAGCTTCCATCGTTTGGCCTCGTTGGCCTTCTCAAACCCAGGGTTGTTGTCTCGCCCCGTGTTTTGAATGCCCTCACGCCCGAACAATTTCAAGCAGCACTCGAGCACGAGCGCGCCCATCGGTCCTCCGGCGACAATCTCAAGCGACTCCTCATTCTTCTGGCGCCCGACCTGATTCCGTTTCTACGCAGCTTCCGCGTATTAGAGGATCAGTGGGACCAATATGCCGAACTGGCCGCCGACGACTTCGCAACACGAGGTAACCCGGACCGCTCCATCGCACTCGCCGAGGCGTTGATCAGACTGGCTCGTCTGGACGGCAACCAAGCGCAACCCCCACTCGTGAGCGGACTCTTCGCTGCCCGGGAAGGCCTCGCCGTTCGAGTCGAACGCCTCTTACGATTCGACCCGGTAGCCGAACCGCACAAACGCTTCCCTACATTCTTCTGGCTTACGCCCTCTCTTTTTCTGGTCGGCTCAGTATTGGTGTTCCCGCAATTCCAGGTCTTTCACGGCCTGTATCGTCTGCTCGAATCGCTCCTCCGCTAATTTCCAAGTTTGTCAGCACTCCGTAACACCACCTACTACCGCTGGTAGTACTTCGCCGGATGTCGTATCGGTATATCTATCCACCTGTCAGTCAACGACTTGAGTCAGCACACCGCTACTCAGATAAAACACACATCCGTTGCCGGAACAAAAATTGGGAGATCCATGTTTAAGTTTTCCTCTTTGCTCGCCGTCCTCCTCTTCTGCGGCTCCTTAGGTCTGCTTGCGCAGACTCCAGACACCGCGACTCTGCGCGGCCGCGTTGTTGACCAGACGCACGCAGGTATTCCCGACGCGGAGATCACGATCGTCAATAAGTTGACCGGCCTTCAACACGTCACCAGGACCGATGCATCCGGCGATTTCTATCTCAGCGCGCTCCCAGTCGCAGGTACCTACAACGCGACCGCCACGAAGAAAGATTTTACTGCCGCCAAGGTCGACAACATCGCGTTGTCTGGCGGTTCCACCGCCACCATCGAAATGCAGCTTACCGTGTCGGGCGTTAGCACCGAGCTCACTGTAACAGGGGCGGTCGGAGAGGTCAGAACCGATCAACCGCAGCTCGGCATCTTTCTGAATGCGGCCAAGATTCAGGAAACTCCTCTTTACAACAGCAGGATCACCTATCTCCCCCTTCTCAGCGCCGCCAATCGCCCTGCCATCAATCAGGGAGACATCTTCATGAATCAGGACCTATTCACAACCAACGGCGCCGGCCGCCGGCAGGCCTGGTTTGAAGTGGATGGCGCCAACGCAATCGACAGCTGGGGACGGCAGACAATCTTCACCAATATCCCCGTTGTCGCCGTCGATCAGATGTCTGTTCTCACCAACAGCTTTTCCGCAGAGTACGGCGGAAGCACAGGAAGCGTAGTCAGCGTCGTCACCAAAAGCGGTGGCAATTTCTACCACGGACAGGCCTTCGGACTCTGGCGTCCTTCCGGCCCCGAAGCTGCCCTCTCCGGATTCAACTCCACAAACGCGGCCAGCGGAAATGACATCACAAATGACACGCTGGGCCAGGGCGCAGGGTCGATCTCCGGACCAATCGGGCAAAAGAAGCTAACGCACTTTTTTGTGGGAGCAGAATATAGCAGCCAGGATCGCGCCTCTCCGGTCACCTCTCCGCTCGATCCCGGAAACTTCATCGGCCACTACCGCGACTGGGTTACCACAGCACGGCTCGATCACCAGCTCTCCACAAACAACAATCTGTTCTTCCGCGGCAGCGCAGACGGCTTCTACGACACCAACCCCAACGGCATCGTCGGCGGCAGCAGCCTTCCCAGCGTCGCCCGCACCTTCCGCCGCAAGACCTACACCGCTGAGCTTGGAGACTCCGCTGTTCTCAGCCCGACGATGGTCAACAGCCTCAGGCTCCAGTTCCAGCTCGCTTCCCCTATCACCGAGTTCGACCCCGTCATCTACGGCACGCAGTATGTCGTTCCCATCTCCTCAGGAGGAACCTTTACCTCCGGAACTTCGCAGTCTGCTCTCCTGATGAACCGCCAGTACGAAATCGCCGAGACGCTCTCCCTCTCGAAGGGCAAGCAGCAATTGAAGTTCGGCGGCAACGCGATCTACGCCCACAACGGCGGAAACAGCAAAGAATTTGGCGGCCCCATCTATCTCGGCAAATTCACCTACAACACCTGCACGCAGAGCGCATCATTCTGCCAGAGCCAGGCCTTCCTCGGCAATATCGCCAACGTACAAAACTACCAGCAAAGCTACGGAAATGCCGCATACACAGTAGACGACACACTTTGGTCGCTCTTCGCACAGGACGACTACCATGTGACACCCGAATTGACTGTCAATCTCGGCATTCGTTACGAGCAGCAGACCTTCACCGATTCACGTGGCGACGTTGCTCCACGTGTCGGCTTCGTGTACGACGTCAAAGGCGCAGGCAAGATGGTAGTCCGTGGCGGCTTCGGCATCTACTACTCTCAGATCGTCGATAACTCCGAGGCAAACTACGCACTCACCGGCCCAACCGGAGTCTTCAATTACACCGCCACGCCCGGACAGGTTGGTTTCCCGACAACCGTCGCATCGGCGCCTCTTCCGGCTTTCCCTCCCGGCGCCCAGGTGCCTCTACGCAGCCTCTACATCCGGCCAGGTCAAAGCGCCTATCTCAACCAGTTCTTCCCGACATCAACGCTGATCGGTTATCCCAACAAGCTCCTGAATCCTTACTCCGAACAGTGGACCATCGGAGTCGAGCAGCAGCTCGCACCAAGCTGGGTCCTGGCGGTCGACTACATCGGCACGCATACGATTCGCATCAATCGCCCGCTGGACGTCGACTTGCCTTCTCCATTCATCCGTACAGCACCAAATCAGATCCGCACCGCACAGGCAGCCAACTGCACCCGTCCCTATTGGATCTACTGGTACGCGCAAGCCGGCAAGACCTGCAGCACCACTACGGCAAGCAATCCGCAGCCGCCCTATAGCGTTATTCAGTCCGACGTCAACGATGGCTTTGCCTACTATGAAGCGCTCGACGTCAACCTGACCCACAGCTTCAGCCACGGATTCTCGATGCTCGCCAGCTACACCTGGTCTCACACCATCGACAACGTCGACCCCGACGTTCCAAGCCAGAACCCCAACGACCCAAACTTCCCCGGCTGGGCCGAAGTCGGCAACGCCATCTTCGACCAGCGCAATCGCTTCGTCCTGAGCGGCACCTACATCGCGCCACTCAAGATCCAAATCGGCGGTATTGCCACCTTGGCCAGCGGACTTCCGTACAACTATGTCACGGGCACCACCAACAGCGGCGACACAGGAGCCACAACCGACCGGCCCGTTATCAACGGAGCCGTAGTCGGGCGTAATACCGGCCGCGGCGGAAACATCTACGATGTCACCCCCTTCGTCGCCCGCAACTTCCCAATCATCCACGAGCGCCTGCAACTTGATCTCCGAGCCGAGGCCTTCAATGTGCTGAATCACGCCAACTTCGTCGGATACAGCGGAACATGGGGCAACGGTGCAACTGCCGGACCTGGCTTTGGCGCTCCTCTGGCAGGCATTACCAACCAACTCCCGGTACGCTTCTTCCAGTTCTCTGGCAGGCTCACATTCTGATGCTGCGAAAATTGGGCCCCGTCATTCTTGCGGGAAGCGTTCTTCTCGCCAGTGCATCCCGACTCTTCGCGCAGGCGAATACAGCCTCCATTCGAGGTACAGTCGTCGACCCGCAAAACCGTCCGGTCCCCGGAGCAACCGTAGTCGTCAACAACACCGATCTGTCTTCCAAACGCACCACCGTCGCCGACTCTGAAGGCTCCTTTGTCCTCTCCAACCTCGTGCCCGGCGCCTTCACGGTAGAGGCAACAGGAAAGGGCCTCGTCTCGCGACGCCCTGTACGACTCACAATCAGCCTGGGGAGCACGACTCAGCTCGCATTGAAATTAAGTGTCGCCGCGGTTTCTCAGAGCACCACCGTCACCGGACGCGGCGCCACATCGGAGGGAAACACTGTCGCACCGCCGGTCAATACCGACGACGCCGCGGCCAAAATCTTCTTTCCCGGTATGGAGGTGACCTACCTTCCCAATCGCGACCGCGACTTCAGCCAGTTTGGTCAACTCGCACCCGGCGTCAAGGAGGACACATACACCAACGGCGTAGTGGTCGCAGGACAGCGCTCTTCTGCTCTCATCACCCAGGTCGATGGCGTTAACTTCAACGATGCTCTGCTCGGCGGCCGCAGAGGAGCCGGCGACGGCACGTTCTTCCTCCCTCAGACCGTGGTCCGCGAGTTCCAGATCGTCCGTTCCGGCGTAAGCGCCGAGACCGGTGGCACGAACGCCGGCTTCATCAATGTGGTGACGAAAGAAGGAACCGGCAAATATCACGGCGAAGCCTTCTACACTGGCCGCCCCTCTGCACTGACCTCCGCCGATGCCTTCGGCAACTCGCTCGATAACGTGCAAAACACATTCGGAGGCTCCATCGGCGGCCCCATCCACGGCACCCACGCGTTTTTCTACACCGGCATCGAACAGGACTTCCTTCACGTTCCGTACTGGTCGCAGTTCGAAGCACAAGCCCCCGGCGTCGTCGTGCCCGGAAATCTCACCGGCTTGCAAGGTCAGATCGTCGAGAAGAACTCTCCGACAGCATTCTTCGGACGCATCGATGAAGTTCTGAACCCCACGAACACGCTCAACCTGCAACTCGCCCTCAACCGCGTCAGCTCCTCCGATGTCGGTGACGCCTCAACCCGCAGCCTCGGCACTCTAGACAATGCTTCATCGCTCAGTGGTCAAAGCATTTGGGGCAAGGCAGCGTGGACCCACGTGCTCAGTAGCCGCAGTGTTAACGAGGCGCTCGTATCTTGGTTCCACGACCACAGGAACCTGACGCCCAACTCCATCGCACCCGAGATCGACATCAACGGCTTCGGCGTCCTCGGCAGCAACAGCCTCGGGCAACATCTCTACACCTCCGATCAACTGCAACTGAGCGACTCGGTCTCCATAAGCCGCGGTTCCGCGCTCTTCACCTTCGGCGGCAGCTTCGCCTACGATCCCGCACACGAGCAGCGCGAAGCCAACCTGAATGGCCGCTTCGACTACAACTCCCTCCCCGACTATCTCGCTTTCAACCCCCGTCGCTTTCAACAGACCTTCGTCACGGGAAACACTCTTTATAACGGAGCGGTCCGCGAACTCGGCCTCTTCGCCAACGCAAAAGTTACACTTCGCCCACGACTGACCCTGACTGCTGGACTACGTTGGGCCGGCCAATGGAATCCGCAACCTCCCCATCCGAATCCAGCAATCACCCAAACGCAGGCCATTCCAAACGATCTCTCGCAGTGGCAGCCGCGCGTCGGCCTTGCATGGACCCTAACTGCAAAGACGATCGTTCGCGCCTCCAGCGGACTCTACTCGGCTCCAACTCCTGCCACCTTCTTCCATCGAGTCACCGCAGACAACGGCCTGCAAACGATCGTGGCGGATACCTATTTCGATCCGCAGATCCTTCCATTAACGGGCGCACTCTCAGGAACACCCCACGCTCTGCCGGGACCACCGGCAGGCCTAACCACGCCTCAGGCGCTGATCGTGGGAATCACACCAAACTTCCGAAATCCAACCTCGTTTCAAGCCGCAGCAGACGTAGAGTTTGACGTCACGGCGAAACTCAACCTCGCAACAGGCTACGTGCACAACAGCACATGGGATCTGCAGCGTACAATCGACCAGAATCTCGCTCCACCAACCGTCAACAGCGTCGGGATCCCGGTATTCCCGAAGATAAGGCCCAATCCGGCAATCGGCCGTCTGCTCATCAACCAGTCTTCCGCGCACTCTTCCTACAACGGGCTGCTCCTGACCGCGACCTCACAAATCTCGCGGCGCACAACGATCACCGCCAACTACACTCTCTCGAAGACGGTCGATAACGACTCGAACCTGGGCCCCTACAGCATCGATTCCGCCCTGAACCCCTACGACCTCGAGATCGAGCGCGCCGACTCGCTCCAGGATGTGCGCCACAACTTCAACCTGAGCGCAGTGCTCAACCTGCCTGTCGGGTTCAAGTTCAATCCCGTGCTTGTGGCCCGCTCCGGTCAGCCGTACACCCCACTCATCGGCTTCGACACCCAGAACGACGCGAACGATTGGAACGATCGCGCCATCATCAACGGCACAGAGGCGGCGCGAAACAGCATGCGGCAGCCATCATTCGCCAACCTCGACCTCCGCATCGTCAAAGACTTCACCCTCGAAGGCGTCGGCCACCACCTCGACCTCTTCATGGACATCTTCAACGTAACCGGAACCGGAAACCGCAACTTCGGCGCCGAAGGCGTCAGCCTCTTCGGCCTGCCAAACGCACCCATCTTCACGGCGGGACAGCCCTTGTTCGCTCCCAACGTGGCCCACCTGGGCGGGCCGCGCGAAGTGCAGTTCACGGCCCGCCTCGTAGCCTTCTAAGACTCCAGCGTTCTCACTGTTCTCAAACCTCATCTTCAAGTAGATATCAGCGTTACTCCCTTTCTGGAATGATAGGGATGTTCACATAAGACACGCCTACGTCGGCTTTCCTGCGCTGTTCTACAGCTATTGCACCAGCTTCGATTGATCCGTCAGGACAAGAAACCACCAGGTTTCGTGCGTCTTTCCACGACGTGGTCACGCAAGCGCTATCAGCACGGAAAATCAACCCATCCTGGTAATAAGCATGCCGAAGCTCACGAGCAGAGAATGTGTGATCCCCGACCAATACAAAAAACTGATCTCCACTGAGAGCCTCGTGATCAGAACGCCTCGCAACCATCGCGACTAGCTCCGGAGAAGCCCAGCTCGTTTTTATGACCTCAAACTTCCCACTGTCGAAGTGCCCTGTGAATAATAGGAAAACTATCGTTGCCGCTAGGATCAGCACGATGAGCACCGTTAATGAAACCCCTACAGATTTCTTCATGTGTGGCACCCCGCCGCTCGCATTGCTTTGGCCCGTTTGGATTTGAAGGTTATCCGACGGAGTGTCGAATCCCCGTTTGATCGCCGCGCCGAGAGGTGCGCTAAAGTCCGGATGACCAGCAATTGTCTGAGCAGCCCCGGCCGAAAACCGACAGAATTTGGGGTATTAGAGATAATCGCCAACCTCTCTGTTCGCATGATCGACCGGCAGAGGACGCGGATCCGGTTTCACCGTAACCGGCTGGGTGTAAGTCTTGCCATCAACTGTAAGCCGAACCGTGTAATCCCCGGGCTGCAAAGCCCCGGGACCCCGTTGTCCACGCACCCGAGGAGCCGCAGGCGGCGCGGGCGTACCAGCCGGCGGCGAACAAGCATCTCGAGCCGCAGGCGCACTTCGCGGACCTTCCCCAAACCGAGGCGCAGTTACGTTCAGCGCCACACGATGCATGCCGGCCTGCGCCGACGGCGGAGGCGTAGGTTCCTGCCAGACAGCCTGCACATTGATCGCCTCCGTATCAACGGCGCGAACCGGCGTATCGCTCGCAGCACACGCCCGAACACTCCCTTTGCTGTCGATCAGCTCAATCTTCACAGGCTCGCTTGGCGCATTCTTCAGCCAGTAGTAGGCCACAACTCCGGCTGGCGGGTTGAGTTCCTGAGGCTCCTCATGAGGCAGCGGAGTTCCGTTCATGCTCCCGGGACGAATCGCAAGCGTCTCCCCGGACTGAAACAAATATGCACTGGCGGACGCGATCTCTTGCCCCTTCGCCGCAATCTGCCGCAACGCCGGCATCTGGTCCATCACCCAGAAGCCACGGCCATGCGTCGCAACAGCAAGGTCATCGCCATGGACAACAATGTCGCGCACACTCGTGACCGGCATGTTGTTCTGCAACGCCTGCCAATGCTCTCCGTCGTTAAACGAAACATAAACGCGAAGCTCAGTAGCCGCATAAAGAAGCCCCTTCGTCTTCGGGTCCTCCTTTACGGAGTTCACATAAGCCCCCTCCGGAATACCGGCAACGACATTCTGCCAGCTCTTGCCACCGTCATGCGTCCGAAAAATATACGGCTTGTTGTCCGCGATGCGATGCCGGTCAACCGACGCGTAAGCCGTCTCTACATCAAAATGCCCTGCCTCAATCTGCGAGACCTTGCTCCACGCCGTCATCGCCGCTGGCGTCACATCCTGCCAGCTCTTCCCGTCGTCGCGCGTCACGTGAATTAGCCCATCATCCGTTCCCACCCACACCGTAGTAGCGCTCAGCGGCGATGGTCCGATCGTATACACAACCCCGAAACGAGTCGTCATCGGCTGATCGATGTCCTTCGCCGTAATCGCGTCAAGATTCGCCGGAATCGCCGGATTCAATCGTGTCAAATCAGGACTGATCTTCTGCCACGTCCGACCGCGATCACGCGTGCGCATCACAAACTGATTCGCATAATAAAGAGCCTCATCCGCCTCAGAAAAAACCTGCGGCAGCGTCCACGTCTTGCGATTCGGATTATCAGGATCTGCCGCCGGAAGCTGCCCACCGAGCGATGCCGGAATATTCAGCGCCTGATCGCACCGTCCTGCTCCCGCTCCATACAAAATATTGCCGTCCTTCGGATCGGGAACCACCGTATCGCTCTCACCCGCCAGACAAATCGGCTCCCAATTCCGGAACGATAGAACCCCCTCACGCGACCACGTGCTCACCCCCACGCCGCCGCTATCCTGCTGCGCTCCATAGAGCCAGTACGGAAAACGATTATCCGCAGCCACATGATAGATCTCTGCCGTCGGCTGGTTATACCAGGTGCTCCACGTCTTCGCGCCGTCGACACTCACCACGGTTCCCTGGTCACTCGACAACACCATTCGGTTCGGGTCCCGCGGATTCACCCATATCTGGTGGTAGTCATCTCCTCCCGGAGCCCCTTTCACCGGCACGAACGTCTTCCCCGCATCCGCAGTCATATACGTCGCGGTATTGATCACATAAGCCTTGTCCGGATTCATCGGATCAACCGTGACCGATTCAAAGTACCAACCGCGCCCCCAAAGCCGCGTCTCCGAATTCACCAATCGCCAACTCGCTCCCGCATCATCCGAGAGATAAACCCCTCCACTAGCCTTAGGCTGCGGCCCGCTGGTCGCGGCCCCCGGCCCAATCGGCTTGGCGACACTCCTGCCGATATCATCCACCACCGCCCAAAGCCGCTTCGGATTACTCGGCGAAACCGCAATGCCAATCTTCCCGACAAACTCATCGTTCGGCAGCCCCCCCGCCAGCTGCTTCCACGTATCCCCGCCATCGACGGACTTATAAAGCCCACTACCCGGCATATAAGAAGGCGCATAAACCGACCACGGCGGACGCCGCGTAGCCCACAGCGACGCATACAGGACCCGCGGATTCTTCGGATCAATCGCAACATCGATCGCCCCAACATTATTCGGATCCGTCGCATGAGCCAGAATCTTCTTCCAGTGCGCGCCGCCATCCGTCGAGCGATAGAGCCCACGGTCCGGATTGGCATCATACACATGCCCCAGCGCAGCCACATACACGCGGTTAGGATTCGTCGGGTCCACCGCAATGCGTCCAATATGCTCCGTCTTTTCAAGCCCGATGTGCGTCCACGTCTTTCCCTCGTCGGTCGACTTATACACGCCGATCCCATAAGAGTGCTGGCTGCGAATGTCCGGCTCTCCCGTCCCCACATAAATCACACTCGCATCACTCGGAGCCACCGCGATCGCTCCAATCGACCCAATCGGTATCCCCTCATCCGAGATCGGAAACCACGTCCGCCCCGCGTTCACTGTCTTCCAAACCCCTCCACCCACCGAGCCGAAATAAAACGTATCCGGCTGGCTTGCACTTCCTGCCACGCCAAACGAGCGTCCCCCGCGCATAGGTCCCACATCGCGCCAGTGCAACCCGGAAAACAACGCCGCAGGGTACTGTCCCCCTGAGTTTGCCTCCTGTGCTGGCAGTAGCGCGGCAACAGAAGAAAGCAGGAAAATCACCGAGACGGTCGTTCTCCAACGGCGAAACAGAAACATGGCAGTGGCTCCTGGAGGATGCGGAAATCAAACGGTTACTTGTTGGTTTGTGTCATTGTAACGACGAATGAGCCGCCCCGCAGGACGCGCCCAGCCCATTCCTTTGCGGCAAAGTGAGACTTTCTTCCATTCCGCCGCGTTTCCCATACACTACATAGAAATTCTCCAACCGACGAGCCCGGCCCACCCGCGTGGACCCGCGCTCCGCATCTCGTATCTTTCAGGAGTCAACGTGACAAGGAACGGCCGCAATCTTCTCCTCTCCGCCCTATTCGGAATCGGCGCAATCGTCAGCGCTTCGGCCCAGAACACCACCTACTCGCCCCAGCTCTTCTCCGACATGCGTTGGCGTCAGATCGGCCCCATGCGCGCCGGCAGAA
>Ga0209624_10002859_pt1 | contig 12560 bp, 12 predicted proteins | sample JacPinW_OM2H0_O1_FD_188565 | JGI IMG/M metagenome (GOLD analysis project Ga0209624, IMG submission 188565) | Forest soil microbial communities from Algoma, Ontario, Canada - Jack Pine, Ontario site 1_JW_OM2H0_O1 (SPAdes) (version 2) | ecosystem: Environmental > Terrestrial > Soil > Boreal... | reverse complement strand
GCGATCCGCGCGGCCAAAGCCAAGCTCTTCTTCCTGCCAGCCTACTCGCCAGACCTCAATCCAATCGAGCAGGCCTTCGCCAAAATGAAGACCTTGCTGCGCAAGGCCGACGCCCGAACAATCGAACAGACCTGGCGAACCATCGGTGCGTTGCTCGATTGCTTCACCCCGACAGAATGCGCAAACTACTTCACAAACGCAGGATACGCTTCAGCCTAACCCGATCGCGCTTTAGTGCACCGGTGAGTGGGCGGATGGCTCCGACCCTACGGCATCCACTTAGCCTTGTACTGTTATACCCTTTTCGGGCGCCTTTAAAAACAATTTTCCTTTATTCTTCTCAATAGCTTTGCTGAGTCTTTCCTTTAATTCCCTATGATTGACAAAGAAATTTATGCTCATATGTATATCAAAATGTATTTTCGTGGCTACGCCAGGTTTCATGACACTCTGCTTGCTAGCAATATAAATAACTGGCCGCTTCAACGCCTCAGCGTAACCAACTTCAAAATAACACGATGGCCGCTCATCAGTTAGATCGGCAATCACAAATCCGCAATCTTGGATTTCTCTCTTGATCCTGCCAACCAAATCTTCAAGAGCGTGTTCTTTGTCAATTCTAATTGCAATGCCTCCAAATGTACCAACAACTTTCTCTATAACTTCAAATCTGTCGTCATACTCTTTATAGATCCGCTGCTCTTCCTGCGTGCCGCTTTGCTCACCCTGTATTGCCATCACGATGAACACTTTGGCCTTGTGCGACCCAAGGTACTTCTCTGCTTTCTGAATGAATCTATCCGCTTTATTCCGTTTATTCTTTAGTAGTTCGGTAAGAGGGCCAGTTCGCTTATCCCATCTTTGAGCTGTCTCGTATATTCTTAGCTCTAACACTTGGTATGATTGGATCGTTGCCCCCCACTTTGCTGTTATAGCCCCACTTGCAACAAACGGGCTGACAACTTCAGACAACATTTGATCTTCAGTACGATTTGGTATGGTTTTCTGACGCCCACCCGAGAGAATTGCGATGGCGTGGAAGGGCATATATCTCAATCCGCTGAACGAGCTTTGAACTAGAATCAGTGTAAGCACTGAGCTTAGCAAATTTGCTTTGATGAACAAACCGCGTTCGTTTCCAGCAAGACATCCGACAAAGCCTCAGAACAAAAAGTACCTCTGCGCCATTGGCAGCTTGTCCGCCGGCTCGCAGACCAGAAGCTCGCCGTCCGCCCTCACGTCATAGGTTTCGGGATCGATCTCGATCTTCGGCGTCGCGCCATTGTGGATCATGCTCTTCTTGCCGATCTTGCCGCGCGTATTCTCGACCGCGACCAGGCGCCTTTGCATCTTGAGCTTGCGCTCCAAGCCGCCCGCGAGCGCCGCGTCGGAAACGAAGGTGAGCGCCGAGCCGTGCAAAGCGCGGCCGTGTGAGCGGAACATCGGTCGGTAGTGGACGGGCTGCGGCGTCGGGATCGAGGCGTTGGGGTCGCCCATCAGGGCCGCCGCGATTGCCCCGCCCTTGATGATGCAATCGGGCTTCACGCCGAAGAAAGCGGGCGTCCATAAGACGAGATCGGCGAGCTTGCCCTTCTCGACCGAGCCGACATGTTTCGAGACGCCGTGGGCGATGGCGGGATTGATGGTGTATTTGGCGATGTAGCGCTTGGCGCGCGCATTGTCGTTGCGCGGTCCGTCGCCCTCGACGGCGCCACGCTGGCGCTTCATCTTGTCCGCCGTCTGCCAGGTGCGGATGATGACCTCGCCGACCCGGCCCATCGCCTGGGAATCGCTCGACATCATCGAGAGGGCGCCGAGATCATGCAGAATGTCTTCGGCGGCGATCGTCTCCTTGCGGATGCGGCTTTCGGCGAAGGCCAGATCCTCGGGAATGCTCCCGTCGAGGTGATGGCAGACCATGAGCATGTCGAGGTGTTCGTCGAGCGTGTTCTTCGTATAGGGCCGGGTCGGGTTGGTCGACGAGGGCAGGACGTTGGGCAGGCCCGCGACCTTCATGATGTCAGGGGCGTGGCCGCCGCCCGCGCCCTCGGTGTGGAAGGCGTGAATGGTGCGGCCCTTGAACGCCTTGATCGTGTCCTCCACGAAGCCCGATTCGTTGAGCGTATCGGTGTGGATCATGACCTGGATATCGTAATCGTCGGCGACGCTGAGGCAGCAGTCGATCGCTGCGGGCGTCGTGCCCCAGTCCTCGTGCAGCTTGAGCGCGCAGGCGCCGGCCTTGACCTGCTCGACGAGCGCCGCCGGCTTGGACGCGTTACCCTTGCCGGCGAAGCCGAGGTTCATCGGATAAGCGTCGGCCGCCTCGATCATGCGCTGAATGTGCCAGGGGCCGGGCGTGCAGGTGGTGGCGAAGGTGCCGGTCGCGGGCCCCGTGCCGCCGCCCAGCATTGTGGTGACGCCGGACATGAGGGCTTCGTCGATCTGCTGGGGGCAGATGAAATGGATGTGCGAATCGAAGCCGCCGGCGGTGAGGATCTTGCCTTCGCCCGCGACCACCTCGGTGCCAGGGCCGACGATGATGGTGACGCCCGGCTGGATGTCGGGATTGCCGGCCTTGCCGATGGCGGCGATGAGCCCATCCTTCAGGCCGACGTCGGCCTTTACGATCCCCCAATGATCGAGGATGACGGCGTTGGTGATGACCGTGTCGACCGCGCCGCGAGCGCGCGTCGTCTGCGCCTGACCCATGCCGTCGCGGATGACTTTGCCGCCGCCGAACTTCACCTCCTCGCCATAGGTGGTGAAGTCCTTCTCGACCTCGATGATGAGCTCGGTGTCGGCGAGGCGGATCCTGTCGCCAGTCGTCGGGCCGAACATTTCGGCGTAATGCGCGCGGGGGAGGGAGGTTGGGGCGAGCGAGTTACGGGTTGGGGGCATTTCAAAACCTCAGTCACGCACGGGTTGGAACGGGCGCAAAGGGCTCGCCGGATTTGAGCGCCGCGCTATCGAAGGTCGCGGTCATGGCGCAGCCGGCAGAGGCATTGATCTCCGCCAGAAAGTAATCGGCGAAGTCGGCGGGACCCACCCGAAATCTCTGGACCGCGCGTGACGCCTCATCGAGGCTCGCGACCACAAATTCAGGCGATTCCAGAATGACGGCGATGCGCGCAGCCGCGTCGCCGCAAGATAATTTATAAGAGCGCGTGAGCGTCCATGCGAACTCGGCAAGAACGATTGCGTTCACGAAACACCCATTTGCGCCTTGGGAACGAACTAACGCTCGCGCGCGGTCGCGCTGATGAGGTTCGTCGTCATCGCCCAGGCGCAGCAAGACATTCGTATCGAGCCCGATCATCATGTCCCGCGGGACCGCCGGTCCTTTTCGATCATCGCCTCCGTAATCGCGCTCTCGATGTCCTCTTGCGTCAAAGGCCGCCCGAGCGAAGGAAGCTTCAGCTCGTCGAGCCGCTCGAAAACGCTTCGCTTCCGCCGCGGCTCAATGCGGACCGATTTTCCGCCCGGCGGGTCGAAGGCAATCTGGTCGCCCGGCTTGAGACCCCACGCCTTGCGATGCTGAGCGGGCAAGGTGATCTGGCCCTTGCTGGTGATCGTCGCGAGAATCTTGTCGGCCATCGAGACTCCTTACAAACCGAAGCTCCTTACTTTAGTGCCTGGTAAGGCGGCGAGCAAGTGGCCACCCGGCTCATACCTTCCCCATCACCTCCTGGCGGAAGCCGTAGACTTCGCGCTTTCCAGCGATGGCGACGAGGCGCACGGATCGGCTCTGGCCGGGCTCGAAGCGCACCGCTGTGCCGGCCGCAATGTCGAGTCGGTAGCCCTTCGTCTTCGCGCGCTCGAACTTGAGCGCCGGATTGGTCTCAAAGAAATGGTAGTGCGAGCCGACCTGGATCGGCCGATCGCCGGAGTTGGAGACGTCCAGCGTGAGGGTCTCGCGCCCGACGTTCATGACGATCTCGCCGGGCTCGGCGAGGATTTCGCCGGGGACATGGCTATCGTTCGCCCCACGGATCGGGTGGTGGACAGTGACAAGCTTGGTGCCGTCGGGAAAGGTCGCCTCGACCTGGATGTCGTGGATCATCGAGGCGATCCCGTCCATCACCTCATCGGCTGAAACGACATGCGCGCCGGCCTCCATGAGTTCGGCGACCGAGCGTCCGTCGCGCGCGCCCTCAACCACGAAATCGGTGATCAACGCGACCGCTTCTGGATGGTTGAGCTTGACGCCACGCTTGAGCCGGCGGCGCGCGACCATGGCGGCCATCGCGATCAAGAGCTTATCCTTTTCGCGCGGCGTCAGATTCATGGGCCCTTGTCCCTCCTCATAGGCTCTAAGCGGGCCTGCAAATTCCGCGCCTTATCAGGGCCACAGCCGCGGTTTGCGTCCGCCAAGCGCGACAATGGACGCGACAAGCGCGGCGCGCAATTGGTCGAACGACGCGGCGAGAAGGCGAGCGACAATCAGTCCGTCGAAGGCGCTCGCGCCGCTCTCGACGCCCGAGCCGGCGCCTTCGAGAGCTGCCCGCAAATCGGGCAGGTGAGCCTCGATATTGGGCGACGCGGCGACGATCGTCGACAGAGCCCGGGCGCCCGCTCCGACTGCCTTCCGGTCGAGAGTCGCGCCGGCGTGGTCGATCCTTGTCTCGTCAGCGAACACGAGCTGGCCCTCCCGGCGTACGCGCCACGAGTCTCTCACGCTTGCGTCGATCCGGATCTCGCCCATCGCCAGGCGCCCGAACACCAGCGTTTCCGCGATAAGGAATTCAGCCTCGCCGGACGTCTCGACTTCAAGCCGCCGCTCAAGACGCGCGCCTTCGAATAGCAGCGTCTCCTGAGGCAGCCAGAAGAGCCGCGCGCCGGGCGTAAGCGTGAGCCGGGTCGCGACGGAGGCCGGCGGGCCGGCGCTGCGATAGATCCGCTCGGCCGAAGGGGTGGTCGCTTCGACCTCGGCCCCCTCGCTCAGCGCGAGACTGACGGAATAGGAATCGCCGCCGGCGACCCCGCCGCCGGTGTTGACGATCGCCGCTTCGCAAGGGTTCGACGAACGAGGAAAGCGCCAGCGTAAGCCCCCGGTCTCGAACAGCCGTGCAGGCTCGGTTCGCGCCCCGACTCGCGCGAAGGACGCCCGCGCCTCCGCGCGAGCCCGCTGCCAATTGGCTGCTTCTCCACGCGGCTCGACGGGCGCGAGCGAATCCATCAGTGTGACTCTTTCATGACCGACTCTGCCCACCTCAGTTCTGGCGTCTTGGCCGCCGTACTTGGCGCGGCGGCCCTTCATGCTTTGTGGAACTCGCTCGTCAAGAGCGCGAGCGACAAGTTCCTCTCATCGGCAATCGTCGCGCTCTGGTGCGGCGTGGCCGCTGTCATGGCCGCTCTCGTTCTGCCGCGGCCGGCGGGCGCGGCCTTCCCGTTCATCATCGCCTCGGCGCTCATCCATATCGTCTATTTTATCCTGGTCGGACAGCTCTATCGCAGCGCGGACCTTTCGGTGGCCTATCCGATCATGCGCGGGCTCGCCCCGCTGATCGCCGCCCTAATTGCGCTTGTGACGCTGGGGGAAGCGCCGCCGCCGATCGCCAGCCTCGGAGTGGCCGCGCTCGTCGTGGGCGTGCTGGCGATGGGCGCGAGCGGTTTTGCTCACGGGCGAATCAATCGCCCGACGATCCTTGTCGCGCTCGCCAATTCGGCCGTCATCGCGATTTATTCGGTGATCGACGGGCAGGGCGCGAGGCTGTCCGGCGCAGGTTCCGCCTTCGCCTTTGCCTATAATTCATGGGCGGACGCGCTAACTGCGCTCGCCTATTTGCCGATCATCCTGTTTCTTCGCGGGCGCGTGGCCGTCAGCGCCTTCGTGGTGGACTGGCGGCGCGGTCTCGTCGGTGGCCTCGCCGCCTTTTTCGGCTATGCGATTGTCATCTGGGCGATGACCCGCGCGCCAATCGCCGCCATCGCCGCCCTTCGTGAGACGTCGGTCGTGTTCGCGGCGATCATCGGCGTCGTGGCGCTCCGCGAGCCGTTCCACGCGCAGCGCGCCGTCGCGGTGCTCGTCATTCTCGCAGGCATCATCCTTTTGCGGTTCGGCTGATCGATCGCGCGTCGCGGCGTGGCCTACTGCGCGCATTGCCGTTGAAGATTGACCTCGCCGCGCTGACAGACCGGGTCGAGAACCGGCTCGTACGGATCGGCGACTCGGTAAAGCTCATAAGCTTCGAGCGTTCCGCCGGCTTGGCGTCGCTGCAAGACACCGGCCGGCTCGACCTGACGAAAGCGCATCTTCATGATCAGATCGAAATGGCGACCCGGTTCGCCGAGCGCGAGCCCGGGCGCGCCGAACAGGGTTTCGAGCGGTTCGGGCTCGAATATCCACCGCATGCGCTGCTCCGGCTGCACGACGGGGAGCGCCGCATTGCCGTAATAAGTCATCAGCGAAGTCAGCGCGTAGCCTTGGGTCAGGACATAAGCCGCATTGTCGGCGTGCGCCTTGGCGTCTAGATCGCGCGCGAGCCCGCGAAAGCCCTCAAGGCGGGCGAGCGGATTGCCCGGTCCAAGCGGGATGGCGCCGGTCAAGGCCTCGGCGAAGGTCAGCGCGGCGAGGACAAGCCCGATTGGCGCGGCCCATGGAGCCGCCTTCGCGATTCCCGTGGCGAAGCCTGTGACGCCCGTTTGGCGGAACTCGGCGATCCAGTCGGCGGCGAGAATTGCGAAGGCCGGATAAAGCGGCGCAAGCCAGTTGCCCTGCACGCGGTCGTGGAGGGAATGCAAAAGGAAATAGACCGCCGCGGGCGCGATCGTGCAGGCGAGAATGCGCCGGGCTTCATCGCGCGAGCGGGGCAAGATGGACGCGCGCCAAGGGATGGCCGCGAGCGCGAGCACGAGTGCAGCAAAAACCAAGGGGTTGATGAGCCCGATCTGCGCAACGATGAATTCGGCCAAATAATAGGGCGTGAATTCGCTCGGGCCCGCGCGGCTGAGCTGCTTGGCGAAGGTCGCCCAGCCGTGCTCGGCGTTCCAGACCACGAACGGGGCGAATATGACGAGCACCACGGCGAGAGCGGCCAACGTCGCCGGCGAGACAATCCAGCGGCGCATCGAGGGCGTCGCGGCCAGAGCGAGGACGACGCCGGCTGCGAAAAAGATGGCGGTGAACTTCGATTGCAGCGCCAAGCCAAGAGCCACCCCTAGCGCGATCAGCCAGCGCGTTTCGCCGGTGCGCCAGAGTTCGACCAGGGCCGCAAGCCCAAGCGTCCAGAACACGACCAGCGGCGCATCGGGAGCGACGAACACAGCGCCGATGGAGACGAGCGGCATCGCGATCCACATCAGCGCCGCGAGCGCGGCTTTTTCGACGGAATCGAACAAGCGCCAGGCTATCAGGGCGATAAGCGCGGGCATCGCGCCAACGACGAGGAGCGAAAGCGCCCGCACCCCGAACTCGGAGGCGCCGAACAGCGAAGTCGAGGCGCGAATGAGGAGGGCGACCATCGGCGGGTGGTCGAGATAGCCGAAAGAAAGGGAGCGTGACCAAAGCGTATAATAGGCTTCGTCGAAGGTGAGCTCGAGCCGCCCGGCGGCCAGCGCCTGCATGGCCAAAAGCGCGATCGAGGCTGCGCAGGCGCAGAGACCGAGCCACCCTGCGCGACGCAGGCCCGTTTCACTCCGCGCGGCGGCGACCGTGGAATTGCCACTCACCTTGTCGCCTTAGCCCTTATCAGCGCCGTCGAGCCCATCGCGGGCGTCCGTCGCACGCCCGCGCGCTCGCGGTCAATCATTGCGCAAATATGGGAAATTGACGTGAGGTGTTGCGCCGCGCACACAGGCGCCTCGCCACCGAGGTCGTATAAGTCACTTGGGGGCGACGCGAAACGATCGGCGGCGCAATCGGGTTTGGGATCATGGCGGCCGCGACGGACCGGAAACGCTTGAGAGACGCCGATCGCGACGACGCCGCGGACGCCTCGCGATTCTTCTCGCGCATTGGCTATCTCGTGCTGGCGGTCGGCGCGCCAGTCGGGGTCGTGCTCCACCCGCTTGGCCTCTACGTGATGTTCTCGATTGGCGTGGGCCTGATTCTGATCGCTGCGGCCCTCGACGCGGAGCCTGGATTTCTCAATCGCTTCATGCGCCCCTTTTACGTTCCGGCGTTTCTCGCCTTGCTGGCGGGGTTGGTGTGGGCGGCGGTATCGATTCTGTGGACGCCGTACCCGGTCGCGGCGGCGCAACACCTGCTCAAACTGAGCGTCCTATTGGTCGCGACATTGTTGGCGGTGGCGGCGCCGCGCGAGAACGCGAGCGCGACCGATCTCTACCTGTTCCCGATCGGCGTCGTGGCCGGTATGGCGACGATGATCGCGCAGGCGCTTGCAGAGAATCTGTTTGGGTTGCCGGATGACGGCCGGCTGACGACCGGCGCGGTCGCGATCGCCCTGCTGCTGTTCCCGGCGATTGGCGGACTTGCGGCGCGCGCACGCAACGGACTGGCGCGCCTGCTTTTGATCCTCGCTTTATGCTTCGCCTATATCGCCAGCTACACGCCGCTCACGGTGGCGTTGTTTGCCGGTTATCTGGCGCTGTCGTTCTCGATCTCGGATTTGTCACGCACCGCGCGCGAGTTGAGCTGGGGCGCTGCCGCGCTCATCCTGTTGTCGCCGCTGATCCCCGCGCTCGCGCCGACCGTCTCCGCCTGGATTTTCCACGCACGGCTCGCCTCGCTGCCGGCGCCCTATCCGTCGCTGTCGGTGGCGGCGGACGTGTTCACGCACGACAAGCTCAGGCTGCTCACCGGCCATGGATTTGCAACGGTCAACCGTGGGGTTCATGACCGGATCTTGCCAGCCGAGACCCCACGCGCGCTCGCATTCACCGTCTGGTATGAGCTCGGGATCGTTGGAGCTGTCTTGGCGGCGGCCGGGGCGTGGCTCGGATTCCGGTCCCTGGCGCGCGCGCCGGCCCGGCTCGCGCCCTATATGGCCGCGGCCTTCTCGGCCGTCGTCGCGCTCGCCTTTTTCAATATCGATTTCGTCGAGATGACGACACTGACCCTGATCGCGCTCGCCGTCATTTCGACCGACGTCGCGGCGCGCAGCCAATATCGCACCAGCCGACCATCGGCGGCCAGGCTGGCGAATCTATAAGATCAGCGACGCCCCTTTTCGTTGCGCCTGCGCCAAGTTAGCGCTTGTTGGCGAACGACATCGGTCCGTGACCGATGCGCGGCCGCTTGTATTCGACCACGACTGCGCGCGTCCGGCCCGCAACCAGACTCGCCCGGCCGCGCGTCCTCGCGGCCTGCTTGGCCGCCAGCGCCTTGACCTCATCGACCGGCACGCCCATGAGCGTAGCCGCGATTTCCGCACGCTGACCGGGATCGTTGGCCAGACTTTCAGCGGCGATCAACGCCTCTTCGATTGTCGGGGTGTCGCGACGCACGCGGCGAACGCCCCATTTGGTCTTCCAGGTGGCTGACATGGGCCCCTCTGTATCCTCACTACCTTCGCTTGAAGCGCTGTCTTAGCAGATTTGTTGCACTGCAGCAATCGGATTCAGGTTTCACCACTTTTGTTATCCACATGCGCTCCGCAGATAGGGTAGGGCCACGGATTGTCAACGGACGTTTACTTCCCGCCCCGGCGACTGCGGCGCGCCCCATATCCTGCTTGACAAATGTTGCGCGCAGCAAAACGATTGACCAAACGGTCAGGAAATGAACTGGCTTCATTCCCTCTACGGCTTTGAGGTTTCGTCATGACGATCGCCGCCAACCCGCCGGGCGCATCGGACGTCCACCCCGGCCGCCTCGATGAAGCGACGCTGAAAGGCAATTTTGCCGATCTGCACCCCCTGCTGACGCCCCATGAGGCCAGAGTGGAGGCGGAGCGCTGCTATTTCTGCTTCGATCCGCCCTGCCAGCAGGCCTGCCCGACCTCGATCGACATTCCCCTGTTCATCCGCCAGATCGCCGCCGGAAACCGCTCGGGCGCGGCGACGACGATTTTCGATTCCAACATCATGGGCGGCATGTGCGCCCGCGTCTGCCCGACCGAAACGCTCTGCGAGGAAGCCTGCGTGCGCGAGGCGGCGGAGGCCAAGCCGGTCGTGATCGGCCAATTGCAGCGCTATGCGACCGAGCCCACGATCGCGAACGGCAAATCGCCCTACGCGCGCGGCGCGCCGACCGGGAAGCGGGTCGCGATCGTCGGCGCGGGGCCGGCGGGTTTGGCTTGTGCGCATGAACTCGCAATCGCTGGCGTCGACAGTACGATCTTCGAACCGCGCGAGAAGGCGGGCGGCCTCAATGAATACGGCATCGCCGCCTACAAAACCATCGACGATTTCGCCGCCAAGGAGGCCGCCTTCATTCTCTCGATCGGCGGCATCGAAATCCGGCGCGGGCAGGCGCTCGGCCGCGAGGTCAAGCTCGAAGACCTGCAGCGCGACTACGACGCCATATTTCTCGGCGCGGGCCTCGGCGCGACCAATAAGCTCGGATTGCCGAGGGAGACCGAACTCGCCAACGTGATCGACGCCGTCGACTACATCGCCCGCCTCCGGCAGGCCAAGGATCTTTCCACGCTGCCGATTGGCCGCCGTGTAGTGGTGATCGGCGGCGGCATGACGGCGATCGACGCCGCCGTGCAATCGAAGAAACTCGGCGCCGAGTCCGTGACCATGGTCTACCGGCGCGGACGGGAGCAAATGAAGGCGAGCGCTTACGAACGGGAGCTCGCGCAAACGAGCGGGGTTATCATCCGCTATTGGGCACGGCCGGTCGAGCTCGAGGGTCGCGGCGACACGCTAAGCGGCGTGGTGTTCGAGAGCGGCAATGGCGACGGTGCCTCCGCGCCCGCGGGCTCCGTCTTTCGCCTCGACGCGGACATGCTGTTTCTCGCCATTGGGCAGCGCGGCGCGCCGGAAGCGCTCGATGGCGCCCCAATCGAGGTCAGGAACGGACGCATCGTTGTCGATTCCGAGCGCCGCACGACGCTTGAGGGCGTGTGGGCCGGCGGCGACTGCGTCTATGGCGGCAAGGACCTGACGGTGAGCGCCGTCGAGGACGGCAAGCAGGCGGCGCGCTCGATCGCGGCCGTCCTCGGCGCATCGCGCGCCTGAAAGCGAGGATCCCATGGCTGATCTGCGCACCAATTTTCTCGGCGTAAAATCGCCGAACCCGTTCTGGCTCGCCTCCGCACCGCCCACCGACCGGAAGGTCAATGTCGAGCGCGCGTTCCGCGCCGGCTGGGGCGGCGTGGTGTGGAAGACGCTGGGCGAAGCCGGGCCGCCGGTCGTCAACGTGTCGGGGGCGCGTTACGGCGCGATCCACGGACCCGACCGCCGGCTGATCGCGATGAACAACATCGAGCTGATCACCGACCGCGATCTTGAAATCAACCTACAGGAGATCAAGGAGGTCAAGCGCGCTTGGGCCGACCGGGCGCTTATCACATCGCTGATGGTTCCCTGCGACGAAAAATCCTGGGAGGACATTCTCGCTCGCGTCGAGCAGACCGAATGCGACGGCGTCGAGCTCAATTTCGGCTGCCCGCATGGCATGTCGGAGCGCGGCATGGGTTCGGCCGTCGGCCAGGTGCCCGAATATGTCGAGATGGTCGCGCGCTGGTGCAAGGCGCATACCCGCATGCCGGTCATCGTCAAGCTGACGCCCAACATCACCGACGTCCGCCAGCCGGCGCGGGCGGCGAAGACCGGCGGCGCCGACGCGGTGTCGCTCATCAACACCATCAATTCGATCATGAACATCGATCTCGATCGCATGACGCCGGACGTCGTCATCGACGGCAAGGGCACGCACGGAGGCATGTGCGGCCCTGCGGTCAAGCCGATCGCGCTCTCGATGGTGTCGGAAATCGCCCGCGATTCCGTATGCGCGGGCCTGCCCATCTCGGCCATCGGCGGCATCACCACCTGGCGCGACGCGGCGGAATTCATCGCGCTTGGGGCCGGGACGGTGCAGGTCTGCACCGCCGCAATGACCTACGGCTTCAAGGTCGTCCAGGAGATGGTCACCGGCCTTGCGGACTATATGGACTCGAAGGGCTACGCGACCGTCGAGGACTTCCGCGGTCGCGCCATTCCTTCGATCACCGACTGGCAATATCTCAACCTCAATTACGTGGCGAAAGCCGAGATCGATCAGAAGCTCTGCATTCAATGTGGCCGCTGTCACATCGTCTGCGAGGACACGTCGCATCAGGCGATCTTCGCCCGCATCAACGGCAAGCGTCAGTTCGTCGTCAACGAAGCTGAATGCGTCGGCTGCAATCTGTGCACGCTCGTCTGCCCGGTCGAGGACTGCATCACGCTGGTCCATAAAGTCGCGGGCGTCGATCCGCGCACCGGGCTCGACTATGACCGGGCGCCCGCCAACTGGACGGCGCATCCGAACAACCCGGCCGTCCACGCCAAGGCGGCCGAATAGCGTCGGGTTTGGGTCGACCTAAATCATCCCGCCCTAGCTGTTTAGTCCCGGCGTTTGCTGGAGCGGATTGAGTTTGAATGTCTGAGGCTGTGAAGTCCAGGCTTTGCAGATGAATTCGTATGGGGTGAGGCCCCTGAGGGTTTTGAGC
>Ga0209624_10002858_pt1 | contig 12565 bp, 14 predicted proteins | sample JacPinW_OM2H0_O1_FD_188565 | JGI IMG/M metagenome (GOLD analysis project Ga0209624, IMG submission 188565) | Forest soil microbial communities from Algoma, Ontario, Canada - Jack Pine, Ontario site 1_JW_OM2H0_O1 (SPAdes) (version 2) | ecosystem: Environmental > Terrestrial > Soil > Boreal... | reverse complement strand
TCCGCGCAACCAGTCCATCCAGGCCGTCGCTAAGCCCCGCGGCAATCAGCAACAACAGCGCGTAGTAGTAGTGGTTATAGTGAATCGCAATAATGAAAAAGGGCAGAAAGCCCATTCGCAAAAAGGTAAGTTGATTTGGAACGGTGAAGATGCGGCTCTCGAAGGTAATCGGCTTCGGAGTAGTGGCAGGCATGAATGAACCCGAAGTTCAGGGTCGGTTAGTTGAATTGGGCCAGAAAGTCGGCCACCGATTGTCCCACTTTACGGTGAAACATCTCCGCGAGCGAGGGAATTTCGCCGCGCGACTCGTCCAGGGCAATTCGCTCCACCCTCAGCATCGGAAAAAATAGAGTCGGCAAACCCATCCGCTCGCCCTCTGGATGCTTCACCTGACGCACGAATTCGTCGAAAGAACTCAAGTCCACGCCGCGCAGCGTGACGCCTGCCGTAGAAATTTCCACCAGCTCTCCCCACACTTTTTCCTTGGGTGTGTGCAGGCTCAAAACCACGATGGAGTGCGGCTGCATGAATTCTCCTTGGCCTATCCGATATGAAATTTTACCGCAGCAGGCGCAATTCGATGACCTGAACGCAGCCAGTAGCGACGAAGTGTGTATGACCCAGCGGTATACGGGATGGACGCTTAAAAGGGCGCCTAAATCGAAATAGCTTGCAGGGGCGAAGCAATCCGAAGCTTTGGCTCAGTCAGCTTTTGCACTTCCTCGGGCGTAACGCCAGGCGCAATTTCTCGCAGCAGCAACCCATCCTGCGTCACTTCAATCACGCCCAGTTCGGTAACGATCAAATCCACCACACCCAAGCCTGTGAGCGGCAAACTGCACTTCTTCACAATCTTCGCTTCGCCGTCCTTGGTGGCGTGCTCCATGGCGATGATCACCCGCTTCGCCCCGGCGACTAAATCCATCGCCCCGCCCATGCCCTTCAGCATTTTGCCAGGAATTGCCCAATTCGCCAGGTTGCCCTTTTCATCCACTTGCAGCGCGCCCAGCACGGTAACGTCAATTCGCCCACCGCGAATCATCGCGAACGACTCTGCACTCGAAAAATAGCAGCACCCCGGAATTTCCGTGATGGTTTCCTTGCCTGCGTTGATCAGGTCCGGGTCCTCTTCGCCATCCCAAGGGTAGGAACCAATCCCCAACATGCCATTTTCTGATTGCAGCACCACTTCCACGCCCGCCGGCAAATAGTTGGGAATCAAGGTAGGCAAGCCGATTCCGAGATTCGCGTAAAAGCCGTCACGCATCTCCTGCGCCACCCTTCGCGCGATAAATTCCCGCTTGTCCATCTTGTTTCCTTGGTCCGATGCCGACGCCGTCATTTCGCCTCGCTACTCTCGCTACCCACCGCTCTCTTGCGCACCGTCCGCCGCTCGATTCGCTTCGCGTACACCGGCCCCTGAAAAATCGCGTCCACAAAAATTCCCGGTGTGTGCACGCAATCCGGATCAAGCTGGCCTAGCTCCACCAACTCCTCCACTTCGGCGATCACATGATCCGCTGCCGTGGCCATCATCGCGTTGTAATTCCGCGCCGTCTTTCGATATACCAAATTTCCCCAGCGATCGCCTTGGTGCGCCTTAATGAACGCAAAATCCCCGCGCAGCGCCGGTATCAACACATATTGCCGCCCATTGAATTCGCGCGTCTCTTTGCCTTCCGCGGCCATCGTGCCGTATCCCGTCGGCGTATAAAACGCCGGAATGCCCGCCCCACCTGCGCGAATCCGCTCTGCCAGCGTTCCCTGCGGATTCAGTTCCACGTCAATTTCCTTTTTCAGCGCGAGCTGCTCGAACGTCTTGTTCTCGCCCACGTAACTGGCCACCATTTTCCGAATCTGCTTATTCTTTAGCAGCAAGCCAATACCAAAATCGTCGATACCCGCGTTATTTGAAACTACGGTGAGATCCTTTGTGCCTTTTTTGCGCAGCGCTTCGATTAGATTCTCAGGAATGCCGCACAGCCCGAAGCCGCCCATCAGAATCGTGGCGCCATCATGAATGTTGGCGATCGCCTCTTCAGCGCTTTTGATTCGCTTGTCCATTTGGCTAGTGAATTGAGATTACGAACTTCTCTATTTCAGTTTACTGCATCTCCCGCAGCGTTTTATAGAGCCGGTTCGCCGACTCAAACTCTGTTTGCAGCTCCCTCGTCGCCAAATTCGCACGCAGATAGTCGATGTGCTGCGCTAATCTGTCCAATGCGCGCGAGATATTGGTCGTGTTGGTCAGGCAAATGTCGCGCCACACGTCGTAAGGGCTGCCCGCGAGCCGCGCCATATCGCGCAGCCCCGTTCCGGCCAGCAATGCCGGCAAACCGGTTCCGTCAGTTTCATCGGTCTCGTCCTGCACCACGCCCGCCAGGGCAATCGACACCAGCTGCGGCAGGTGCGAAACAATCGCCGTGGCCCAGTCGTGCGTTTCCGCATCGCAAAAGACCGGAATCGCACCAAGTGCCTTCACCAGCGCCACAAACTTTTCTACACTTTCGCCCCTGCGCCCTTCGGACTCGTCCGTAACCAGCCCATATCGCGAACCTCTAAACAAATCCTTCGACGCGTTCTCCACGCCCGACCGCTCTTTGCCCGCCACCGGGTGCCCGCCCAAAAAAGCAGCGCCACCCGATTCACCGAAAACCTTTGCCGCCAGCCTGCAAATCGTGACCTTCGTTCCGCACGCGTCGGTAATCAGGGCCGCAGGCCGCGCCGCTCGCGCAATCGCCGGCAACATTTCCATCGCCGCATGCACCGGTAGCGCAACGTAAATCAAATCCGCATCGCGCACCGCTGATTCAAGGTCCGTCGCCGCGACCGCAATTGCACCTGCCTCACACGCGCGATCCAAAACATCCGCGCGATCCCATCCCGTAATCGTTAACGCCGGCCAACGATCACGCACTGCCAGACCAAACGAGCCTCCAATCAGGCCCGTGCCCAAAATAGCGATGTGCTTGAATGCAGGCTTGTGGGATTCAGCTTGGTCAGCCGGCATGGCTAAGCGATTCGGCGGCCCAAAACTGGGGCGATTATGCGCAGCTCTTTCATCAATTGCTCGAACTGCTGAGGGAAAAGTGATTGCGCGCCGTCCGACATGGCGTGCTCGGGATCGGGATGAACTTCCAGCAGCAGCCCATCGGCGCCCGCGGCAATCGCTGCGCGCGCCATAGGAATTACCTTGTCGCGCCGCCCGGTGGCATGCGAAGGATCGACCACAATCGGCAAATGCGAAAGTTTCTTGATTACCGGGATTGCCGCCAGATCGAGCGTGTTGCGTGTGTATGTTTCAAACGTGCGAATGCCACGCTCGCACAGCACCACGTTGTAATTTCCGCCTGCCATAATGTATTCCGAGCTGAGCAGCAGCTCCTCGATCGTCGCCGACATGCCGCGCTTCAACAGCACCGGCTTGCGCACTTCGCTCAACGCGCGCAGCAAATGAAAATTCTGCATATTACGCGCGCCCACTTGCAACATATCTACATATTCCATCAGCAGCGGCACTTGCGATGCGTCCATCACTTCACTCACTACCAGCAACCCATTGCGATCGGCCGCTTCGCGCAGCAGTACCAAGCCTTCCTTGCCCAATCCCTGAAAACTATAGGGTGAACTGCGCGGCTTGAACGCGCCACCGCGAAGCATCTTTGCGCCAAACTTCGAAACACTCGCCGCGATCGAGCTGATTTGCTCTTTGCTTTCCACCGCGCACGGTCCGGCGGCCACCACGACTTCCGTGCCGCCAATTTGGACGCCCTTGCCAACATCCACAACCGTGCCCTCCGGCCGAAATGCTCTGCTGGCTAGTTTGTACGGCTGTGTGATGCGCATAACTTCGCGCACTCCTTCAAGAAGCTCAATATCACGCGGATCGAAATTTGGATGTACGCCCACCGCGCCCAGCACTGTGTTCGACTCGCCCGTCGAACGGTGCACATCGAAGCCAATCGAGACGAGACGATCGATCACATGTTGAATCTGCCCGTCAGTCGCCTCGGCCTGCATTACTACAACCATCTCTATTTGCCTTTCTGCTTTGCCGGCTCGCGCGCGGAACGTTCCAGCGAACGCGCCTCGTCAATAATTCTCTCGAACAGTCGCCGGACCGCTGAGTGCGAGAGCGGCCCCGGGTTTGCCGCTTCCACTTTGGCTAAAATTTCTACTTCTCGATCCGGTTGATAAATCGGCAGGCCCTTTTTTTCTTTCTCGTGGCCAATTTCCAGCGCGCATTGGGCGCGCTCGTTCAGCAGCAGTACCAGCTTCTGGTCGATTTCATCGATTCGCCGTCGCCAGTCGTCGATGCTCAAGGCCGATTTCCGCCCCGCGTTTGCGCCTGTGCCGCCGCGCTCTTCAGTTCCCGCACCAGAACCCCGACGCTTTTTACGGCTTCTTCTGTTGTGTGCGCTGCTTCGACTCTGGCCACGAGCGCGGAACCAACCACCGCCGCTTCAGCAATTCCTGCCAGCGCCGCCACATGCGAAGGCTGCGAAATCCCAAACCCCACCGCAATCGGCATAACCGTAACCGCGCGGACTCTTTTCACAAATCCAGCAAGATCAATAGGCAGGGCGTCTCGCGTGCCCGTCACACCCGTGCGCGAGACCAAATACAGAAAGCCTTTTGTGGCTTTGACAATTTTTTCAATGCGCGCATTCGTGGAAGTTGGCGCAGCCAGAAAAATCGTGTCTAGATTGTTCGCGTCCATCGCTTTCCAGTATTCAGCGGACTCTTCGGGAATCATATCCGTCGCCAGCACACCATCGACGCTGGCTGTTCGAGCTTCGCACGCAAATCTTTCCAGGCCCATTTGGAGTATCGGATTGTAATAGCTAAAGATAACCAGCGGCGTTTGAATTTTCTGCTTCAGCCGTGCCGCAAGCGCCAAAACTTGGGCTAAGGTCGTGCCTGCGCGCAGCGAACGCTCACTTGCTCGCTGAATCGTTGGCCCGTCCGCAATCGGATCGCTGAACGGCACGCCTAGCTCGATAATGTCGGCGCCGGCCTGCGCCGCGGCCAGAATGATCTGCTCGGAAGCCTGAATGTTTGGATCGCCGGCTGTGAGGTAGGCGACCAGCCCCAACTCGCGGCGCTTTGCGAGCGCGCGAAAAGTCTCAGCGATAAGCCCGCGTTGATTCGCGCTTGCGACAACACTATCCGCGGAGACATTCGTTGCGGCATGCTCAGGCATAGCGCGAAAGCGTCTCCATGTCCTTGTCGCCGCGCCCGGAAACATTCAAAATCGCAATCTCCTCGCGTTTCATTTTGCTCGCGCGGCGTACGAGCTCCGCGATGGCATGCGCCGATTCGAGCGCTGGAATAATTCCTTCCAGCCGCGCCAGCAGTTTTGCCGCCTCGACCGCTTCCTCGTCACTCACCGCGGTGTACTCCGCGCGCCCACTCTCCGCCAGCGCCGCATGCTCCGGACCCACCGCGGGATAATCGAGCCCCGCCGAAATCGAACGCGTAGTCGAAACTTGTCCATCGCCCGTTTGCAGGACGTAGGTGTAAGTTCCTTGCAGAACGCCCGGCCGCCCGCCCGCGTATCCGGAGTCGCTGGCCAGTCGTGAGGCGTGCGATCCCAATTCTTTTCCCTCACCCCCAGCTTCAACGCCAACCATCATCACTCCGGCATCACCCAAAAACGCATGAAACAACCCAATCGCATTTGATCCGCCGCCCACGCAGGCAAACAAATAATTCGGCAATCGTCCTGCGGCTCTTTGAACCTGCTCGCGCGCCTCTTCGCCAATCACGCGATGAAAATTGCGCACCATCGTTGGATACGGATGCGCCCCCAGGACGGAACCGAGCAGGTAGTGCGTCGATTCAACGTTGGTCACCCAATCGCGCATCGCTTCGCTGATCGCGTCTTTGAGCGTGCGGCTTCCGGCATCGACACCGCGAACCTCCGCGCCCAGCAGCCGCATGCGAAACACATTCAGCCGCTGACGCTCCATATCCTCGGTGCCCATGTAGACCGTGCAACTCAGTCCTAACCGCGCTGCGACCGTCGCCGTGGCTACGCCATGCTGTCCGGCGCCTGTCTCTGCGACAACCCGCGGCTTTTTCATGCGCACTGCGAGCAGGCCTTGCCCAAGGCAATTGTTGATTTTGTGCGCGCCCGTATGGAGCAGGTCTTCGCGCTTGAGGTAGATTCGCGGGCCGCCGAGATGCTCGGTCAGCCTCGAAGCAAATTGCAGCGGAGTCGGCCGCCCGGCGAAGTTATGAAGCAGGTCGTTCAACTCGGCTTGGAATTTCGGATCGTGGCGCGCTTGGTTGTAAGCCGCTTCCAATTCTTCAAGAGGCGCCATAAGCGTTTCAGGCACATACTGCCCGCCGAAACGTCCGAAGCGTCCGCGAGTTTCTTCGGCAATCTTAGTTGTAGTGGTCATGTGAGCAATTTGTTCGATGTTTGCTGCGCTGAGATTTGCTGCGCTGGGATTCGCAGAAACTCAATGTCCCGTCGCGCGCGCGAAAGCTTTTACCTTTGCCCCATCTTTCTTGCCCGGCGCAGACTCCACGCCGCTGCAAACGTCAACTCCGTAAGGCTTTGTTTGTCGCAATGCCGCAGCCAGGTTTCCTGGGGTCAATCCGCCCGCCAGAATGATACGACCATAACGGCTGGCATCGCGAGCAAATCGCCAATCGAAACTCGCGCCGGAGCCACCGCGAAGCTCGGGATGAAAACCATCGAGCAAAAGGCAGTCTGCGTGGGAAAAGCGCTTCAATTCGCTCGCGCCCAATTTCTTACGCACGCGAAACGCCTTTATAACCGGATACGCTTCCGCAATTTTCGCGACGAAGCGTGGATTTTCATCGCCATGCAGCTGAATCATGCTCAGGTCAGCCGCACGAGCGTGCCGGAAAATCTCCACCAGGGAGGCATTCACGAAGAGGCCGACCGCCTCGACTCGGCGCGGCAAACGTCGAATGATGCTTCGCGCTTTTTCTGGCGCGATATAACGCGGGCTCGGGCGATAAAAATTGAAACCGAGCCAATCGGCGCCCGCGTCCAAGCACATTTTCGCGTCGCGCCAATTGGTGATGCCGCATATTTTTAAACGGACCATTTAGGAAAGGCCTAAGGTGTTACCTGTTTTGCCGCTGCCGCTAACAGCTGGCGAAGGGCCTCGCCAACATTTGCCTGCTTCATGATTTGTTCGCCCACGAGGAAGGCATCGTAACCCGCCGCGGCGAGAGTGTCGATTTCTTCGCGTGAGTGAATCCCCGATTCTGCGACTGCAATGCACGAATCAGGAATTTCTTTAATCAGCTGGAGTGCCGTTTCCAATTTAACGATGAAATCGCGAAGATCGCGGCTATTTGCGCCCACGATTTTGGCGCCAGCTGCTAGCGCGCGCGAAAGCTCCTCGCGGGAGTGCACTTCTACCAATGGCTCCATTCCCAGCTCGCGGCCCAACTGGATTAGTTCGCCCAGCAGTTGCTCGTCGAGAATACTGGCAATCAGCAGAAAAGAGTCGGCGCCGGCTGCACGGGCTTCCCAGATTTGCCAGGGATCAAAAATAAAATCTTTTCGCAAAACCGGGATCGAAACAGACGCGCGGGCCTCTTTTAGGTTGTGCAGCGAGCCCGCAAAGAATTCCTCCTCGGTCAAAACGGAGAGTGCTGCAGCGCCCGAATCAGCAAGCTCTTTGGCCAGCGCAGCGGGGTGAAAATCTTCTCGAATGACTCCGCGCGAAGGCGAGGCTTTCTTCAATTCGGCTATGATACGAGTGCCCGAAGGGGTCAGAGCAGCGCTGAAATCGCGCGCTGTCTCGGCCTTCTTATTCACGGCCATCTTCAGCGCGACCAAGGGAAGCACGCGCTTGCGGTGCTCTACGCTCTCGCGCCTTGCGTCGAAAATGCGCGCGAGTATGTCACCCGAATTATTTCCGCCGGTCATTCGCGTCAGCAGGATCTGCCAATGAAAAAGGCAAATTGTTGCTGCGGACATGCTAAGTAGCCCGGAAAGGGAAGTCAATTTTGCAAACCAGCAGCCACGAAAGCCGCGCGGGTCACTGCTGCTGATTCAGCAGGGAAGTCGCGAAGCGCGCTGGAATTCCGAAGTTCGAACCGCCAAATCCGCGCAGCACAGCATAGGTAACCCCGATCACTTTTCCATTGTGATTCAGCAACGGTCCGCCCGACCCTCCAGAGGTAGTCTGCGCGTCAAAAACAATCTTGTCGGGCAGCACATCACCCACATGTCCTTGCGTAACTAGCGGCCTAATCAATCCGCGCTTGGCCAGCTCTTCCAGAACTGCAGAAACATCTCCGTTGTTCTTGGTCACGATCTGCTGGGCGGTATCTTCGTCAGCACGTGCCAAAATTCCCGCGAGTCCGGTCGCGTACCCCATCAACACGATCGATTCCCCCGACGTAGCGGGGGCTTGGGCGCTTTCAACAACCAACACAGATCTTTTCAAGCCTTGCAGATCAACCCGCATCGTGGCCAGGTCGGTCTCGTCGGAAATTTTGTCAATCTCTGCGTGAAAAGCATGCGAGTCGTTCGGGAAATAGGCGCGAATCGTCGAAATCTCAGGCTGAAAGCCGTGTTGAGAAAGGGCGGCGATGTCTTCATCCTTCCACCACGGCTGCGCAACATGCCGGTTGGTGATTACCCGGCCCTCCGGCCCGGCTAAAAAGCCGGTACCAAATACGTCCATCCGCAATTCCGGCCCGCGCTCATCGAGACTAAACAACGGATTGCCTTCACTATCCTGAATCGGTTCCCCTTGCGGATTAATTCCGGCATAGTGCAAGCGCTTCCCGCTCTCTTTGTCCCGAAATGCGACCGAGACATGCAGCAGGCAAACACTTGGTGCGTCACTGCCAATGACCCCTTCGGCCGCGGTTCGTGAGGACTCCACCCTCTTCAGTCGCGCGTTTGTTTCCGCAAGCTGCTTCTGCAGATCCTGAATCTGTTGCGAATTCGCGTTCGCCATTTTCGCCTTCAGGTCGTCGGCGCGCTTTTGAAGATCATTCGCCTGCGCTTCAGCTTGTGCGGCCGCTTGGGCCTCGCGAGAAGTCTGAGCAGGAACCGGAACAGGAACCGCGCGAACGGGCGCTGCGGAACCGGGAATCAGCGTGGTCCGCAATTTCCTTACCTCAGCCATCAAGCCGCGCTGCCGCCCCACTTGCCCCACGCGGCCAAGGAACGCATTGGCCAATTGCTGCTGCTTTTTAGCGGAATGGTTAAACAAAAAGAAAAACGTGGCCATCAGGCCTGCGCCAACAAAAACCAGAATCGCTCCCCGCGTCAAAACCGTCCCGATATGCTTGGCGTCCTTGCGAATCTCTTCGCCGCCGGTCAGCGCCTCCACGGCCGCCCGGGCCGTCTCGCGCCCCCGCTCCGCCGCGCGCGCTCGTTCCCGTAGTTCGTCGGCGGTGCGCTTGATGCGCAATTGAAGACGCAGGCGAGCCAGCAGCTCGTCGGAATCGAAAGGCCGCGCCAACGCGTCGTCCCCTCCAATGTCCAACGCCAGCGCGCGGCTATCTCGAGCATCGACCAGTAGAACAATGGGAATCGCGGCAGTCTGCCCCGCCGCCTTCCACTCGGCGATTACTTCGCGGGCCTTCAGTCCCGGCGCGTTTTGGTTTAGCAGCAACAGCGCAGGCGCCATTTCGCGCGCTTTTTGCAGCCCCTCGAAGGTGGGATCAACCGCCGCAGCACCATAACCGGCGGACTCAAGAAGTGTGATCAGGCCTTCCCGCGCCGGTCCATCGGCGTCTGCCACCACAATGCTTTCGGCGACCGGCCCAGCCGACGCATCGCTCGGCGTCGAAGTTGGCGTCCCAGCCGTTCCCGGCGTCTCTCCGTTGTTCATCGGCTCTATTGACGTGTGATCTATCGACATGAAATTGCCAGTCCCCGGCAGCGAAATCGTGACGAAGCGGCATCGATTCGCCCCTACAAGCGCGGCTTGCTATCCTAACTATAGACTAGGTGTTGCTCCCAAAAGTTTCTGACACGTATCGCTTTAACAGCGCCGCGCCGATACTCGACCGCATCACCGCAGAATGAACGATTGAGTGACTACCGAATGACTGCCAGGAAAATCGCACTCCGCCAAATCGCAGCCAATAACTCCGACGTCGCCGAGATCGCCGCCTCACACGCCCGCAACGCCTCCCACGGCGAAGCCGACCCGCGTCTCGCCATCCCCTCACTCAAAATTCTCAACTCTCAGATCATCGAATGCCGTCGCTGCCCGCGCCTGGTCGCGTATCGCGAGCAAGTGGCCCTGATGCGCCGCCGCGCTTTTCATGACTGGGAATATTGGGGGCGCCCCGTCCCCGGCTTCGGCGATCCCCACGCCCGCGTGTACATCATCGGCCTCGCTCCTGCGGCCCACGGCGGCAACCGCACTGGCCGCACCTTCACCGGTGACCGCTCCGGCGATTTTCTTTTCAGCGCGCTCTATCGCGCCGGCTTCGCCAGTCAACCCACCTCCACCCACCGCAACGACGGCCTCCGCCTCCACGACGCCTACATTGGCGCCTCGCTCCGCTGCGCGCCTCCCGCCAATAAGCCCCTTCCCAGCGAACTCCAAAACTGCCGCCCATTTTTCGAAACGGAACTCACTCTTCTGAGGCCGAAAGTCGTTCTCGCGCTAGGCGGCATCGCCCTGCGCGCCTACCTAGGCATGTTGCGCGACGGCGGATTCATCACCGGCTTCGCAAATTACCGCTTCGGCCACAATCACTGGTACAAATTCCCCCTGCCTCTCCCGCGGCTCTTTCTCTCCTATCACCCCAGCCAACAGAACACCTTCACCGGCAAGCTCACGCCGGCCATGATGGATCAAGTTCTGCGCAAGATTAAACGCTACATTGAATCCGACGCACCGTCTTGCTAGCCTCGCAACACGGTACCCACCGGCATGCCCGCATCCAACGCAAACGCTCCCGCCGCCACCATTGAATTTCGCGACGTAGTTTTTCGCCTCGACATGCCCAACCGCGCCAATAACAATGGCACCAATAACAAGCGCAAAGAAAATAGTCCTGCCAGTCCATCCCGGCCCCGTCGTGAGACCAATCTCATCCTCGACCATCTCAATCTTCAAATCGCCACAGGCGAGACTTTCGTGCTGCTCGGACGCAGTGGCTCGGGCAAAACCACTGCGCTACGCCTGGTCAATCGCCTTCTTGAGCCCACCAGCGGCCAGGTTCTGGTCAGCAATCGCAGCACTACAGATTGGGACCCTGTCGCGCTGCGCAGAGGAATCGGCTATGTGATTCAAGACGCTGGCCTGTTTCCGCACTACACCGTCGAACGCAACATCGCCGTGGTCCCGCGCCTCGAAAATTGGCCTGAAGATCGCATCCGCGCTCGCGTGAATGAGTTGCTCCAACTGGTCGGGCTGAGCTCCGGCCAATTCGCGGCGCGATATCCGCGCGAATTGTCAGGCGGACAGCGCCAGCGCGTTGGCGTCGCGCGTGCTCTGGCCGCCGATCCCGCGATCCTGCTGATGGATGAGCCTTTTGGCGCGCTTGACCCCATCACTCGAGCTGAAATGCAGAAGGAATTTCTGGCGCTCCAAAAACGCCTCCGCAAGACAGTCGTCTTCGTCACTCATGACACGCGCGAAGCGCTCTACTTGGGCAATCGAATCGGTCTGATGGAGAGCGGCCGCCTCGAAAATGTGTTCACGCCGGAGGAATTTCTTCACGCCACCACCGGCGCCGCTGCGAAATACATTGCTGCGTTGCAAATTGGCGATCCTCAGTCGGGTGAAATTCGTTCCGATTAGCCACATACTCGCTCAAAATAAAAATGGCCTCGAGTCCAATGAACTCGAGGCCAATAGGTGGATCAACCTGGTTTTAGTCGCTACGAATACCTACTGACTCTCTTCCTTCTGCGCTGATTTCACATTTTTTCCGCCCTGGCTCGCTCGAATCTGCTGCGCCTGCTTCAAGTGATCCTGCAGCGTAGGCAGCGTGTCCGACGCGAACCTCTTGAGTTTCTCATCGGTTCCGTTCTTCGCTTCCTGCTGAAATTCTGAGATGTCCGCCGTGTGATCCTTCACCATGTCGCGCATATAGGCGACGTCGAAAGCCGATCCGGAAAGCTTAGACAGCCTGTCATACACCTGTTGATCGCTCGCGCTCATCCCCGTCGGCAGATCGATATTTTCCTTGCTCGCCAAGTCTTTTAACTTCTCACCAGCCTGGGTGTGATCCTGCTCCATGCGCTTTCCAAACTCCTTCACGGCGGTGCTCTCGCCCTTGTCCTGCGCGAGCTGGCCCATCTTCACTTCCGCGTTCCCGCCTTCCGCTGCTTTCTTTGCGAAGGTCACATCGGATTTGTTTGCTTTGTCCTCACCTTGAGGCGCAGCAAAAGCCATGCCGTACATGAGCGCCAAGCCTAAACCTGCCACAACAATCTTGTTACGCATCTGCATTGACCTCCTCGACTCGTAATCGTTTAAGGATGGAATCCGATGCGGATTGGAACAATCAGGTCGTCCATGTACCAGCCTACAAAGGAATCCCGAAACTCTTCTGGCGAACACCCGATCTTCATTGCCTATCGCTCGCGCTC
>Ga0209624_10002857_pt1 | contig 12571 bp, 11 predicted proteins | sample JacPinW_OM2H0_O1_FD_188565 | JGI IMG/M metagenome (GOLD analysis project Ga0209624, IMG submission 188565) | Forest soil microbial communities from Algoma, Ontario, Canada - Jack Pine, Ontario site 1_JW_OM2H0_O1 (SPAdes) (version 2) | ecosystem: Environmental > Terrestrial > Soil > Boreal... | reverse complement strand
GGGCCCCAAGTACCCCTGGAGCTCATCCAGGAGCGCCGGGAAATCGTCGCCGCTCTGCTTTGAATCCCTGCGCAGTGCGCGCATCGTTTGAAAGTCTCCGCCCGGAGCGCGTCCCAGTCCCAGATCGATTCGGCCGGGATATAGCGCTTCCAGCGTCCCGAACTGTTCCGCCACCACGAGCGGTGCATGGTTCGGCAGCATCACTCCGCCGCTGCCCACACGAATTGTCTTCGTCGCACCTGCCACATGGCCGATCAGCACCGGCGTTGCGGAGCAGGCCAGTCCAGAAATGGAGTGATGTTCCGCCAGCCAGTAGCGCTGGTATCCCCATTGCTCCACGTGTTGTGCCAGGTCTACCGACCGGGCGATTGCGCTGCCTGCGGACTCCCCCGTCCGCATGCCCACAAGATCCAGTACCGAAACCGCTAATCCATTTCCCATGCTGATTGGATGAGACGGACGGGAAAGTGATGCGCCCGGGTCAAATTTCAAGATGCATCGCGGAAGGCCGCCCGGACCCTCGACCCGGCAAAGTGAGGCAGCCGACGGGCCCAGAGTGCCCGAACCTTCTGCCGGGATTTGGGACACCCCCGTCGATTTCGCGTCTTCGCAGATGCCCGCTCTCGAGTGGCGCCTACCGGCCGCTGGCCTTGGCCGAGATCTGGAACAGCTCGCACTGTGCGCGACGGAGATCGATCTTTTCTACTGTGCCCTGGGGAATGAACTCCACGTATCGGCGTTTGTCCGATTCGAACCTCGGCCAGTTGGGCAGCGATGTCCCGTTGGGATCTCCGGTCTTCGCGAAATTCGTCCAGTACTGCTGCATCTGCGCCGAGACCGTGCGATCGCCCTCGGAGCTCTCCACGGCCTTGCCGCCCCAGACATATGGAAGCTCGGCGGAATGTGCAGCGGCCTGGGTTCCGATGGCAGGTAGCGAGAACTCATATTGATACACACGATTCCCCGCGGCGCGGTGTTCGAGCGCAATCGAGATTGCGGGACAACGGAAGGTCAGGTCGCTTAGCCACTGGGCGCGCGCATCGCCGTACGGGGCGTAGGAGACAGAGTCCGCCTTTCCGTCGAGCCCATACAAACTGAGAGCGCGAGGAGCCGCATCGCCAAGCACTTTCGTCATATCCTTTTTTAGCGCTTCGACATCGCCGTGAAAAGGAAATTCAATCGCGTTGCTTCCGACAATGAAATCCACTCTATGCTCGCTTCCAGATGCAAATACCTCCGCCGGCTGAACGGGAAGAACCCATCCGTCGACGCTGGGATTGCTGTCCGGCGAACCATAGGGAGGGGAGCCAGCTAACAGTTCGGCCACCGGCAAGCCTCGCAAATATGCAATCTCGTGTCCGGCGGGCGCGTGAAGCTTCGCGGCATAATCCTTTCCCGCCTGTTCGGCCTCGGCGCGAACGCGCATGACCGGCCCGCGGGCAAGCACGGTGCCGCTCTCGGCAATGGCCCGTTGAAAAAGTCCTTTCGACAGCGGCGAGGTCATCAACAACCCGATGTCCTGCGCTCCTGCCGACTGTCCGAACAGGGTGACCCGGCCGGGATCGCCGCCAAGGTTCGCGATGTTCTCCTGCACCCAGCGCAGCGCCGCAATCTGGTCCAGCAGGCCGCAATCCCCCGAGGCGTGATGCGCCGATTCCGCGCCCAACTCCGGATGCGCCAGAAAACCAAAAATCCCCAGGCGATAGTTGACCGTGACGACGATGACATCGTGGCGGGCGAGCGTCGTCCCGTGATAGCCGAACGAGGCCGTGCCGCCCATGTTCGCGCCCCCGTGCAGCCACACCATCACCGCCTTCGGCGACGACACCGGCCACTCCGGGGTCCACACATTCAGGAACAGGCAGTCCTCGGAGCCGCGCGCCGCCGCATCATGGTTCCATGCAGCATCGATCTGCGCACAGGAGGGCCCGAAGTCCGTGGCTTCCCGGATCCCGCTCCAGGCCTTGACCGGCGCCGGCTCGCGCCACCGCAAATCTCCCACCGGAGGCTCGGCGAAGGGCAGACCAAGGAATGCCGCGCCATCGGGCTTCGGCAACACCAGGCCGCGTACCTTGCCTCCGGTAATGGATACAACGGGCCCGCTTGCGGGGGGCTGCGCCAAAACAGATGGGCAGACGACCAGGCCAAAGAAAAGAAGGAAAGGAATATATAGCTGCTTCGTCATCGCGAGCTCCAGAAACAATTTCTTGACCAGCAGCGTATCAGGATTGGGAGGCGCAGCGACCTTCGCTCGCGAATCCCGGCGATAGCAGCATCTTCTTTAATCACGACATCCTTGGAAGCCGGTCGGTGCTCCCTGCCGCAGTGCGCTGCGTGAACTGCCTCGAGCGCAGGGGCCCCGAAAGGAGAACGGGAGATTTTCTCCATCATGCTGATGAAGGATGCCTGAACTGCTGCGCGCGTCCGTCGAGGACACCGGTCATAGCCCCTGAACGAGAATCCCGCGATAGACTGCACCTTTCTGCCGATGGATGCGTACCGCCCTGTATGCCGGGCTGTCGTACCAGCGCTTGGCAGCTTCTATGCTGGGAAACTCCGCAATGACTGTTCCCTCGGTTGCTGGTCCTTCTAGGTCCTCGTGTGCGCCATAGGACGCAAGCACTTTTACTTCGTGCCCAACGAAGGTTGAACGAATCTGACTCCAATAGATTTCCAATTCGACCGCGTCGAGCGTCCGTTCGCGTATGAAAACCAGATATGCACTCATGGCAATCGCCTCTTCTCACTCCACAGGCGCGCAATATCCGGCTCTTGCGTAAACTCGATGCCGAGGCGACTCCTGTGGTGGTGTCATTCGAACGGTGATTTTATGCCACTTGCCATCCTGCGCCAATCTGGTCGGGCGATAAGGGGCGATAAGCGATGAGGTTTTGACTGCAGAGTTCCGAAGACAGTTCGCTGACTGCATCTGCAATTCTCTTCAGATTATGAATGGGGAATGTCCTACCACCAGTGACGCCGGCCACGGCGCGCAACACCTCCGTGCCGGCCCACTCAGCCTTAGTTCCAGGCGCATCGTCAAGAATCCCCAATTGGTAAAGCTGGGGATCGCTCGAGACACACTCGACGAAATCGCCCTAGGACGGATGCATCATTTCCGGCGGAACAAATTTGTAACCGACTCCGTGAACGGTTCGAATAAGAGTGGGACAGTCAGGATCGTTCTCGATTTTCTGTCGCAGTCTTACGATGCAATTGTCGACAGCGCGGCGACTGGAGCGTTTCCGTTCCGGCCACAAGGAGCCGATTAGTCTTTGGCGAGAAACGACAACTCGCGGCCTGGAAACCAAGAACTTTAGCACTTTGAACTCCCGAACCGTCAGCCGAATAAGTTGATCAGCCCGACTAAGCTCCATCTTGGGAAAATCCAGAAAGAATTCCCCGAAATGCGCCCCCTGACTAATTCTCCGCGATTGAAGATCGATCGGGTTCGGGTGTGCAGTTGCCATGCCATCAGCCTTGCCACACAAGTTAGCGCTGGCACCCAGTCGCCTTGTCACAAAAAGGTCATATTGTTGTTAAATCCGTGCAGTTGGAACGACCCTTCAAATTCCGGATCACCCAGTTGGGGTGCTCCAGCACCGTGACAATCGTTGCGATATCCGCGCGGGGTGGAGGACGGTGGCATCGCGGACCTGGATGCCTGAAGTGGTGGAAGAGCCGACCTATCGTCTCTCAACTGAACTATTTAACTAAAGGATTTACGCACCCTAGACACATTCGAGTTCCAACGGGACAAGACCATAAACGATCGAGCGGCTGGCACATTTCCTACCGCGTAGATCTAGTCAGGTCTCGCCAGTGCGGCAATTCCCAGAGATACCTCAACCCAGCGCCAGCGTGAAAACTGAGCCGTTGAATCGTAAATGCGCTGTCCAGCCAATGCGCTTGTACTCGGGTCCATGGCCGATGCTTGATCGGCGCAAAAAATGTGGGAGGTTGTTTCCCCGGGATCTTCCAGGGCATCAGCCCGTGCCGTAGGGAATCCCGCCTTGCGCGACGGTCCGGAATGTATTCTCCACTGATGAACAACGAGAGTTTCGAGTCTGGAAAGACCTTTGATTTATGGGGTGGACGTTCTCCCAGGGCCCAGCTATGGCCATAGTTGTCGAGCCACAAGCGCGCACTGGGGCGGAGCCATTGTCTCCAGTGTTGAGCTACCTCAGGCATCGGAGCGGAAAACACGTTGGCCGACAGTTCGAGCGCTATCGTTGAGAATTCCGCGAGCTGCGGTGCCCCCTCCAGACGTTGGCTGAACTGCTTCCAAAATAATGAATCTTGCGATCGCTTCTCCATGAAGCGTCCAATCTCAAGAAACCAAGAAAGCTTTGCCCAGTAGGACAACATATGTTGGAACGCGTGCAGCACCTGGAGGAGCAGAGCGTCTTCATCACTCAGAACCGGGAACCGCAGCCCGCCCCATTCTTTCAATTTGGGGCTATTGAGGACGAATGCAGGCTCGTCTAAAGGTACGCCGTGCGTCACTTCCTCCCAGATGCCCGCATGCAATTCAACCATGGGAGTCGTTTCCACGTGGTAGGGACTATCGAATGGGGAGGGAACCCGCCGTAGTGGACGTTCGAAGGCAAATTCCTGCGCGGCGGCGCTGCGCCGGGCTTCATATCCCAACTCCAACAGCACACTCTGTGCGGAGCGGAGAGACTGCCTGGCGACCAGATAGTCAAGGTCACACTGCGTTCGCAAGTAGGGGTTGCTGCAAAACTCCGGCCACAGTGAAAAGCCTTTGATCACAACATACTGAACGCCCGCCTGATCAAGCTTTTCATTGATACAACCAGTCTCGTAAAGGAGGTGGTCAACCCGGCAACTGTTGTCGGCAAGATTCTGTTCGAAACGAGCTAGCACCTGGGGGGGAAGCACCTCGCTAGCCCCACAATCTCTTAGCTGTTCCAGCAGATAGAGTGTGAGACCGGCCCGATCGATCCATCCCATGGTCCGTTTCCACTCAAGTGGCGAGAATCTTGCCAACTGCCCAAAGTCAGCGGATGCTCCCGACAATTGCAGGCAACCGATGATCGCTTCGGCCAACCTCAGGTTCATCACCGCCTGCCTTCCGGTAAGAGCGATAGGAAACCTGGAAGGAAGGCTTCGACAAACAACGTCCGGTCACTGACGAGCGCCTCCGATAAGAAAGAGACTCCTTTGCGCGTCCGCTCGTCATACGCGAGAAAGCTGTATTGGCCGATGGTCACAAATGATATGCCGCCATCACTGATACGGCGACTATTCACGGCGACGAACTTCGATGCTTCATCCGTCGCCGGTTCTGTCACGATTCTCCAGGAGCAGTCTGGCTGGCCAACATCGGCTTGCTCGCATTCTTGCGCAAGGTTAGCGATTCGACCGAGCAGATCTGGACAATTTGTGGCAAAGGAGATCACCTTCCCAAACACATTGAATGTGCTCTGCAGGTGTGTGAGAGCGAATCTGTTGACTAGATCGATTGGCATGGGAGGTCGCTATTGTTCGCCGCGTTTTCAGACAGAGCCACAGATCTCCGCCAGCAATCGCGCCAACGGCTCAGGTCTCAAGTCATGCCGCACCACCCAGCATTCTCGATCCACCAGACGATTGATGGTTTCCAACTGAAATTCGTACTGATCAAAGATGAGGGGGGGCATCATCTCTAAATCGGCCACCAGGCGGGATGCGGCCTCCCGGGAACTCAAAGGCTTGATCGCGAGCGGTGAATCCACGTTCCTCTCCAGGAAAACCAGCCAGCGCGGTGTACAGCTCAAACACCGTTCTACATTGGAAATCTCGGTTGGATCCACGTTGAGCGCCCACTCCCCGTTCAAGGACAGGACTGGGTCGAGTGAGACGAGCTCAGGAAAGTGGCTCGCTGCATCGGGAAGCAACTTCACCGGAGTGGGTAGACCCCAGGCTCGCACTCCCGTACCGTTGCGTGACAAGTAGGTACAGTCATCCGAAAGATAAGAAAACCCATTTCGAGACAACGACAATGCCATGGTCGATTTTCCGGCTCCCGATTCTCCGCCAAGAAGAAGTCCCGATCCACCCTTGACCACACACCCACAATGAACAGGAGTTACTCCGATCGATGCGCTGACGATACCCAGCAGGACAGGCAACACCGTCTGCTTCCAGTAGCACAGATCTTGGGTTAGCGCAGGAGAGAATGATCCGATCACGCGGCGACTCATTTGGTCCACCAGCATCGAGTCGCAGGGACCGTACGTCGCATAGTAGAGATGATCCAGAGCTCTAAAATGCGGCGTCGACCAGCACGGTGCATTGTTGACGGCAAGGTCGACCTGGAATCGTAGGTGCAAATCTGCTTGCTGTTCGGCGCCCGCTGGGTCGAAAGTTTCCTGCATCGCCTGAAGAATTTCCTCGGAATTGGATTTCAGATCCCAGATTGAACCGGCGACGGAGAAGCGCGCTCCGAGAGGAAGATTGTCGTTGGCTAAACTGATGACTCTGTTAGCGGGATCGAGGACTTGCATTCAAGTGCACCCACACAAAAGCGCGGAAGACAAATCTAGCGTCGCCGAAGCCGTGGTTCGTCACCAGATTGTCAAATCGTTGTCAATTCCGCGGTCGCGGCGAGACGGGGAGGTATTGATTCCGCCCATCTTATCGGTTGTTTTGTTTTTCCGGCCAGAATTAAAGTATGTCGGAGCACGAGGCGGCTACTTCCGTTCCCAGAGCTCGTCTTGATCGGAGAAGACCTGCACGCGCGCGTATCGTTCCCGAATGTAGCTGCGAAGAGGAGCGATAGTTTGTTCCGTTGAGCGGTCGAATCGATCCGCGTCGTCGAGGCGCGGCGACCATAGAACGAATTGCAACTTTTTTGCTTCCAATTGTTGTACCGCCTGTTCGATTTGCTCGGGCCGCGTCTGCTGATTTGTTTCCACAGCATCCATGAACAGGGGATTCCGCAACTGTAGAGGAAGGTAGATACTGGGACCCGCGGCCTGGAATATGAACTGCCCGGGTTGGGTATAGCGCATCATCGACTGCAACTTGCTGTAGGTCAGCGGAGAAACAGCAGTCTTGCCGCCAGGTGTCTCGATCGTCACATACCCACTCCGGTACCTGGAGAGAGTCTGGTGAATCGCAATTGCAGAAATCAAGAGCCACATTATGACGACCGCATAACGCCGTACCCTTTGTGTACGATCGACTGTCCATACCAACAGGATTATGCCCGGCAGGGACACTGCGTAGAGCCGAAGCCAATTCAGACTAGATGCCACTTCCATAAGGAGAAAAAGGCCAACTAGTGTCAGAAGCGTGGCCGGCTGCCATCGGAACGTCGGATTCCGCCGTTCACCCCAGCATCGCCACAGGGCAAGCGCATAGATGATTGGGAGAGAGGCGTAGATAAAAAGGTAGGGAGCGAGTCTCGGCAGCGTGGCTAAGGAAAGAGGTTCTGGCAACCCCATGAACTGGCTCATTAGCCCGTGCACCATGAACCGCCTCACGTAAGTGATCTGGGCATACCATAGCTGCCTCAAACCAACCGTCGCAACGAACCAGGAATTCAGAGTAATCAGCACAATGGCGAAGGCCGCGAAAAGCGCGAACTCACTGCGAGCCAGATCGCGCCATGTTTCTTTTGCTTGTGATCGCTTCCATAAGAGGAATATCGCAAAGGCAAGCAACGCCGCCACGCCACGGGTTTGCGTGAAGAACGATGCCACACCCAGCAGGGCTCCGGCCGCGACGTTTGTCCATCTCGCAGCTTTTGGTCTTTGCCCTACTCTCACAGCACTCATTACAGCAAGAATGCTGAACCAGTGATGGGTGCCATTCAGCGCCTTGCCATATATCAATATCAAGAACAGTAACGCCGAAAACAAAGCGGGCCTGGGTTCCATGATCTCGCCTGCAACCTCGTAGCATATCCACGTTAGTGCAACGCCCAGGACGAGTACGGACATGTTCGTGACCCAGATGTAAGGTCCGAAAAGTTTGAACATCACGAGATAAAACAGATCTGTACCAGGAGGAGTGAACTGAAAGAAATCTCGATAGGGCTGGTCACCGTACAACATGCGCTGGCCATCCATCCAGAAATACGCTTGGTCTCCGCCCAGCAGAAAGGGAGCGTTGGGGAGGGCAAACAAATTCAGGTAAAGGTAGGCCGCTGCAATCAGCAACAAGATGACCCTGCACCGATCGGTGCTGCCACCTGTAACGCCATCGCTCCCCGCCCCTACGAGCGATTGCATGCTTGCCAACCTGACCGTTGAACGACTCTTCGATACAGCTCCTCGAATTGAGCTGCCGTCCAGTCGGCGCTGTAAGTGCGAGCAAAGTCCTGCGCTGCCAGGGCGAGAGCCTCGCGTCGCCCGGAATTCTCTAGCAGTTCTACGATACCCTTCGCCAGGGCGCCGGGATCACTGACGGGTACAGCGACGGCCGCTCGAGGAGCCATTTCCGCGATAATTCCGACGTTGGTTCCGATCGTGGGGACTCCGGCCGCAGATGCCTCCAGCACGGCGGCACCCATGCTTTCGTGAAGTGACGATTGCACGAACAAATGCGCTTTGTGATAAAAGGGCACGATCTCGTCGATGGTCAGGACCCCGTGGAACCGAACTCTATCCGCAATTCCCAAGTTACGAGCTAGCTCCTGAACGCGCCCGTTCAGAGCGTCCACTCCGATGCAATCCAGCACGATGTGAGGGCATACGTCAGCCACTTGCTGAACTGCTCGCAGCAGCGTCTCCTGGTTTTTCACCTCGTTCAATCCTGCAACATGCACGAGGCGCCAGGGCTCGCCGCACGTACGCTTGACCGATCCCCGGAATATGGTCGTATCGACTCCAGTGGGAAGCCACTGGATGTCGGGGCGAATCCTGGTCGCGGAGCGCACGACATGCGTACTCGGCGCCGAAACCGCAGTTGCCGTCCGCAAGGTCGCGGACATCGTGATCCGGCTTCGGAGGGTTCTCATCCCACCGTAGCGAATTGTCGGCAGCCAAACCAATTCGCCCCCGCCGATGCTCACGACAACCGGCATGCGTAACAGGGAGCCGGCCGCGACAGCCAGAGATCCCTGGGGAAACACCCAAAAAGCATGCAGCAGATCGAATCCACTGCCGGCGGCACGCAGAGCAGACATCAATTTCCTTAACGTGACGGCCGCCCAGGATAGACGGGTGCGAGCTTTGATCAAGCCCAGGTTTACGACTCGGGCGCCGAGCAACTCGTATTCCGAGGGCAGGGCGTTCGGATCAAGGCTAACAACCACAACTTCGTGTCGACTCGCGAGGCGCTCGATCAGCGCGAGGAGGACGGGGATCACTAGGATACGGCCACTACGATCGACCCCACCTGGAACGATAAGGCCGATTTTCATGCCGGGTTCTGCCGTGCCGCGATTACTTCGCGGTATGCACGCATTGAGTCGCGGGCGATCGCTTTATAACTCAATTGCGACTGAAAAAAACTGCGGACTTTGGGGGAGAGTTGCTCCAGCGGTTGACGCACGACCTCCAGGAACTTCTCAGCAAAGGACTCGGGGCTCCCGGGACGCCAACAGGCTCCAACGCGTCCGTCATCGGTCATTACGCGGAAGGATGGAATATCGGTTACCACCGGCACGACTCCACAAGCCATCGCTTCAGCCAGCGAAAACCCACTCCCCTCGTGGTGACTGCCAAGAACGAAGTAATCCGAACTGTTATAGATGTCCTCCAACTGCGAGTGTTCAATCCTGCCCAGCAGAGTCACCGCCTCAGAAAGAGCCCTGCTGGCCAAGATGCGTTCTCTGACAGCCGGCAACATGTCTGCAGTTCCGTAGGCCATATACAACCTTGCCTGCGGCCAGTGCTGCAGGATACGCGTGAATCCTTCGAGGACGGTGAGAGGATCTTTCAGCGCTATGAGCCGCCCCACCCATAACACGACAGGATTGCCGGCCATCTGCGTGCGTGCCCGGGCAGAAACCCGGTCCTGATATCGGAAATTGTTAGAGCCTTCCATGATCTGGAAGATCGATTGGCGCTTCGAGATCAGGCCGTGGTCCACCCACCAAGTCGCCAGATCGTGCGCCGCGAAGAAGAAGCCGTCCGCAGCCCGCAAACCCCAGCGCTGCAAAGGCCGGACCAACGCCGGCCAAGGTCCGTCCGCGTGATGCTGGACAACTATCGAGCAGTCTGGCGGGAGGGCGTTCCTCAACGCTCGCAATTGCAAAGGATAGAGCAAGCCATTCAAATGAACCGCGGTCTGAAGCGGTTCCGAGACGTGACCTGGCGTGCAAACAGTTCGCACGGACGAGTGGAACGAACCGGGAATCTGCCACTTGCGCAGGGCTGGCGTGCAGGAATCCGCGCGAAAGCAAAAACGGATGTCGCCGTCCCAGAAGTCTAGATTGGTATGGAACCTTTGCATTATCGTAATTCTTACTCCTTCATCTTGCAGGGCTTTCGCGAAGGGTCTGATCGTCGCATAGCGGTCGAGAAGCGATTCCGGCGTAGTCAAGTCCGGCTCGTAAAAATAGATCAATGGCACGATATGAAGAGGGACCATGATTTCGTGCAAGTCGCTGTAGTCCACCCTTTCCGAAACAAGATTTCAAGCGACTCTCGTTGCTGGAACGAGAGGTTGCGTCTGTTGCCTGCGGGCGTGATAAAAGCCTTGCACAAACGACAGCTGCAGACCGTGAGATCGAAGATGGTTCACTTCGGTCCGGCAAATAAACAATTTATGACTTCCCATTGCGCGGACTTCTTCGATCTCCATTTCTTTCACGCTGAGAGCAAACTCTGGAATGGGCAGTCCGAAGGCTGGCGAGGTCGTCAAATCAAACGAGATCTGATTCCAGCAGAAGTCGGTTTTCTTGTGGTTCTGTCCCAACGCGTAAGCGATTGAGATTTGCTCGACGGGAACACCGCTAAGAGCAACCCTGCGAGAACGTTCCATAAGGGAAACAGCGGTACTGGTTGCGTGCAAGGCCAGCGTGAAGTGTTGTCCACCGATGGGGCCGATAAGATCCATCGGAAAAATGTTGCCCGCATTTCCATCCACGACGCTGACAAGAACGACAGGCCGGGGGCAGATGTAGAAGGTGGAAAGTGCAAACAATTCACGGAGAATCATCCGTGTTTCTGGCGCGGTCGGACCCTTGGCTATACGACGTTGCCGACGGGCAAAATCCAGGTAGCGCCTCCAAACCACGCTTCTAGGCAAGCATCTGTTCGTTGAGCGCGATCCCCTGAACAGGCAAAGTGCCCGGTCACCGATGCGGATCGTCTCGGCGTAAGAGAGTCGAATTTCGCCGAGCCAGCGGTTGTCCCCGGAGTGATCACTGAAATTCATGAACAGATGGGCACGTTCGATGGTAGCCGCGTCGGGAATGCGCTCAAGCCCGATGCCCACCGTGAACGGTCGCGCGGCTACGATTACATTCGTGTCCGTGACATCCAACGGTGAACCAAGTCCGCGCAACCAGACTCGGACCTCCGATTGCGGATATTTCAAACCGACGGTGCAGAACTGGGGAATCGGTGGACCAAACACGAACTCTCTCAAAGCTGTGCGCGCCCCGCGGATTGTGAGCATCGTTGAAGGCCTCACGAAGAAGAGAGATGTCCCGACGGAAATTCCTCACCGAGGCGCTCGAACTGCAAGAGGACACAATCTGCCATGCCTCGAAAAACCGGAGCGCGATTCAGGTAACGGTCTAGCTTCGCCAGACCGCCGACCACTCCCGGAACCCTTCGCGCGACTGGTTCGAGGCAAGAGGGTGGCACGGCAACTCCGACTCCCATCCAGCCTCGCAGCCGGAACTCAGGGGCGAACATCCGCCTCATGTGGCTAACGGACGGATAGTGAACCAAGACCGCGTGCTGCGCAGAGATATGGGTTGTCGGTTTTCGCTTAAAACTGCGCAGGGCAACGGCAGGCTTGCCCTTAGCCAGGTGCCACGCCATTTCCCAGAGAGAAAACCGTCCCACCATACACAACAGAGTCTTAGCGCTCGGCTTCAAGAGGCGGGCGAGATCGCGCGCAGCTTGAGAGATATCCTGCACACAATTGAGACCTGAAAAGTTGGAGAAAGCCCCATCGAAAGGGGCCTCACCGACCAGCGAGCCTATCTCCTCGGTGGCCAGCATTCGGAAATCGACGAGCGCGCCAAGGCCGGTTGCGCCCAGGCGCTTCCGGGCAGCGTCGATCATTCTCGAGGAGAGGTCGCAGGCGACCACATGAACACCGCGCCCAGCAAGATGGACAGCATCAACCCCCGTACCGCAATTTAATTCGAGGATCCGCATTCCAGCCTGGAAATGTTTGTCCAGTTCGCGCCAGACGGCATCTCGCTGCACTCTTCCAATGACGGTGTCCGAAAAGATGCTGTCATAGTTCTCGGCGGTCAGGTCCCAATAAGCCTGGTTTGCGCGGGCCACTGGAATGTTCATGGCGTTGCTCTATATACCTTTGCTGGTGAAACCTGTTTGAAATGACAGAACAGGACGGCGGGTACGCGGCAGGCAGCTGGGAACAAGTGTTGTCTTGCTGCCTCCGTAAAAATCGGCCTCTCCGGCTCGCCCAGGCT
>Ga0209624_10002855_pt1 | contig 12573 bp, 13 predicted proteins | sample JacPinW_OM2H0_O1_FD_188565 | JGI IMG/M metagenome (GOLD analysis project Ga0209624, IMG submission 188565) | Forest soil microbial communities from Algoma, Ontario, Canada - Jack Pine, Ontario site 1_JW_OM2H0_O1 (SPAdes) (version 2) | ecosystem: Environmental > Terrestrial > Soil > Boreal... | reverse complement strand
GTAACTGGTTGCGCCTTAGGCGTCGCGACTTCCATCACTCGCGGCGCGAACGGAGACATAATCTTGTCGGTCGGCGCGGGGGTAGCTTCCGCCACGGTCTTTGGGGCGTTCGCATTCGCCGCCGCCACATGCTCCGTGTGCAGCGTCAGCACCAACTTCCCATCCGCCGACGGGGTAAGCTCATAGCGGCAGGCATGCTCCAGATCTACCACCACGCGGGTGGTCGGAGGCCTCTGGCCATCCATTGCGATGCGGACGCCTTTCACTCCGGCGCTGCCCACCGCGATGTGGGTCTGCCCTGTCGCCATAACGGTCCCAGGCAGGTCCACCACAAGACGCGCGGGCGAGTCTGCGGTAGTCAGCTTGGGCGTCACTGCGCCACGAGCATTCATCACGACCCGGATTTCATCCGTGCCGCGAACCACGTTCACTCGTTGCAGTTCGTTACGCTGGCTCGCCGGTTGTGACGCCGGCATCTGGGCTGAAGCGACCAGCCCCAGGAGCAGCATCGGTAGGAACACACTCAGCAGTTGCTTTCGCATTTCGCTTCTCCCCAAGCCGCGGGCCAGGCCCGCGTTCCTTCTTCTAGACTCGAATTTGTCGGCGTTCCGGCTTCCCCGGCTGCCGCCCCTGACTGCTAAACCGCCGGCGTAACGATCCGCTTAACTACTTCCCGGGTAAACGGTTTGCCCAGCTTGTCCTGCACCGTCTCCTCGAATACCACCGAGTCTCCCGTGATTCGCACCACGTAGCCGTTGAACACTGGATCGTTTTCGTGCAGAAAATAAGCTTTGTTCAAGGTGTTCGTCACCACCGCGATAAAGCCGCTCTCCGAATGCACCACGCCCCGCAAATTGATCTGCCCAATCTCCAGACATTTCTTCCCCGTCGAGCAACCCGAACCCGTGGGCTGCTGCACTACCGGACTGAAGAAGGGATCGCGCTTCCCGTTCATCGCCCACTTCTTGTCTTCCGGCTTCGGCGTCTTAAGGGCTTCCGCAACCGTACCGGCCGGCTTTTCATCAGCCGCAACCTTGCTGGCGCCAGGAGCCGCAGCTGCCGGCTTGGCGGCCTCAACCTTGGCCGTTGCGACCGAAGCCGATCCCGCTGGTTTCTTAGGCATGAATGCATCGTGCGGCTTCGCCGTCGCAGTCGAAGTCGCAGTCACTGGAGCTGCCGCGACCGGCTTGGCCGCCACTGCCTGAACTTTGGCCGCCGCCGGAGCCTTCGCGGGAGCTGCTGCTGGAGCGTTCTTGGCCACGGCGTCCGTGCGCAGCGTCAAGACGAAACTGTTGCCTGGACCCGGCGTCAACTCGTAGCCGAGCGCCTGTTCCAGATCCACGACTATGCTCGTCGTCGGAGGCGTTTTGCCATCCATCCCGATGCGCACGCCCTTCACCCCGGCGTTACCCACCGCAATCTTGCTCTGGGGGGTGGCCATAACCGTTGCCGGCAGTTCCACCAGCACGCGGGCGGGCGAACTCAGCTTGCTCACCTTCGGAGTCACTGCTTCGCGGGAGCTGATCTCGATCTGAATCGCGTCCGCATTTTGGACAACCTTCACCCGCTGCAGCGTATTGTTCTGGTCCGGCGCTGGCTTGACTGCCGCCTTGGCCGGAGCCGGAGCTGCCGTTGCCCCCGGAATCGTCGCCGGCTTCACCGCCGGTGCCGGAGCGCCCGGTGCTGGCTTGGTCGCTTGCGCCACCAGCACTGCGCTGTTGTTGGTCGTTGTCTGCGGCAGCGATTTCGCGCCGCTGCGCGTGTTGTCGTTGGCGCTCGGGTTTTGCCCCCAAGCCGCCCCCGTCATCAGTACCACTGCCAGAATGCCTGTCGTCAGCTTCATAAGCGATTCCTATTTGCCGCCTGCCATTGCAGTGGCAGGCTTGCTTCCAGGTCCCGGCCCGGCCGGATTTAAATCGTGACTGAAGAACGTTGTCGCCGTGAACGTCGCTACCACACTCTCGTTCGGTGCATACTGGTAGGTATGCTTGGCCTTGGCCGCGCTGGGGTTTTTCGTGTTGGCCACCAGCAGTCCGCTGATGTTCACGATCCGCTCCAGCTTGCCCACCCGGTCAAAGAAATTCAGCATCGAGTAGTAAGGGCCGTCCAATTCCATATCGAACGGAACTTCTGAGTAGTACTCTTTGGCAGCTACCGGCTTGGCGGTATAGCGGCGCAGCTCAACCCCCGCCTTCTGGGCTTCCGTGTCCATCATCTCGATGAAGCCATCCACCGCCTTCTCGTCCGGAACAATGCGCCGTTCGATTTCCAGCTGCTGTTTCAAATTCGCCAGCTGCCGCTCAATGTCTTTCAGTTTGGGACGGTAGGCTTCCAGTTCGTTGTTTTCCCGAACTTTGTCCTGCACCGCGTGAAGTGCCGTCGCATTCTTATCGCTCTGGCTCTTGAACACCGTGAAGTACAGCGCCCCTGTTACCAGCGCTCCTCCGGCCAGCACCGCCGCCCACTGCTTGATGCCCGACAGTTCGCTAAAATTCATCGCCATAGGTCCACCTATCGAAGATCCGCTTCTACGACTTTCCCTTCTCGCAGGTCAGCGTGAACTGGAACGCCTGCATGTCCTTGATCCCATCGTCCTGAAAGGTTTCCTTGATCTCGACGGTCTTGAAGAAGCCAGTCTTCTGCAGGTTCGCAATCAGATTGGCTACCGCATCCGTGCTCAGAGCCGTGCCTTCCAGGTTTACGCTCGCGCCCGTGTCATCCATCTTGCTCAGCCAGACCGCTTCCGTTCCGTTCACCGTCTCGCCCAGCATGGCCAGCAGGTTGACCGGTCCGGCCTGGCCCGCGCGCAGCGAATCAATCACGTCCACTCGCCGCTTGTAGTTGTCGGCCTGCCTCTGCCGCTCCATGTAGCGCGCCTTCACGTCGCTCAACTCGCGGTTTTTCTGCTCCGCGGCCGCCATCTGTTTGGCGATCGATTTCGATTGCTGATCCAGCCGGTACCAGTAGCCAAAATTCAATGCCCCGGCTATCAGGATTACGACCAGCACCTTCAGCTTGGGCGAACCCATATCGCCCATTTCCATCGCCGGCATCGTCGGCCCGCTGGAGCCGCGCTTGCCTTTCCCCTTGGATGTTTCGAGCAGGTTGATTCTGATCATAGAGATTCAAAGCTCCTCAAAGCCAAGCCCACCGCAACTGCGAGCTGACCCGGATTCTGCTCCACCAGCTCCGCTCCCGGACCGTCCGTCGGCGGCACCACCCGCTGGAATGGATTCAACAATTCAACCGGCATCGAAAATTCCTGCCGCAATGCTTCCATCAAACCGGGCACTTTCGCCGAACCGCCCGCCAGGTAAATCTTCTCGATGTGCTCGCCCGCCGCGCTGGCCCGGAAGAAGTCGAACGTCTTCTGGATTTCCAGCACGATGATTTCTGTCACCTGTTGCAGGATCGGCGCCTTCGCGTCCTCGCTCACCGTTCCCACCTTCTCGCCCAGCTTCAGTTTCTCCGCATCTTCGAAGTTCAGGTCGAGTTCCTTCTGCAGAGAATCCGTATACTGATGCCCGCCTACGCTGACGTCGCGCGGGAACAGCGGCGTCGTGCCTTTCACGATGTTGATGTTCATTACGCTGGCGCCCAGGTTCAAAAGTGCCACCACCTGGCCCGGCGCCGGCTGGTAGTTGTACTCGTAGCAGTTCTGAAGAGCCAGCGCATCGATGTCCACAATAGCGGGCGTGCGTCCCGCCATCGAGAGTACGTTGGTGTAGTTCAAAATCTTGTCCTTCTTGACGGCCACCAGCAAAACGTCCATCTGCGGGCTGCCCGCCTCTTCAGACAGAATCTGGTAGTCCAGACTCACGTCCGCCAGGTCGAAGGGGATGTGCTGCGCCGCTTCCTTCTCGATAGTCTCGGCCAGTTCCTGGTCGCTCATCGAGGGCAGCGAGATCTTCTTGACGATCACCGAGTGGCCGCTTACCGCCGTGGCCACGGCTTTGGTTTTGATCAGGCAGTCGGCAAACAGTTTCGAGATCGCGCTCGATACCGTGCCCGAGTCCACGATCATCGAATCGACCACAATGTCAGAGGACAGCGGTTCCAGCCCCAGGTGCGACACTTCAATCTGTCCACCCTTCTTCTTCAACTCCACCGCCTTGATGCTGGAAGAGCCCACGTCCAGACCTACTATCGTCTTCGATCCCATTCCAAACATGTGTGCCCGCCTTTGCTCGTGTGGCGCGGGCGCCCTCGCCCGCGTCGATTTTGTAGCGCCAGCGTCCCGCCGGCACTTCCTAACTACTGTGACCCGGCAGCCTTCGTCGCTGCCTTCGCCTTATGCTTCGTTCCCGATTCCATCTGGCTCGACTTCTCTTCCATCCACTGGTCCAGCTTCGATTTCTTGAAGCGCCAGCGGTTGCCCAGTTTGAAAGCAGGAATCCTTTGTTCCCCTACGTACTTGTAAAGCGTGTCCGGACTCACTCCCAGGTATTGCGACGCCTGGCGTATGTTCATCACTTCTCGCGAGTCGGCCATGTTTCCTTGCCCCAGTTCCTTGCCTCTCCACCAGAACCATCCCGCTCCGGTGTCTCCGGCCCGCGGGGCTTACCTTGAAACTCCTGCCCTCCAATGCCTGTCCGGGGGCTCTCGGTGTCCAGAGCATATATCAGCCCTGAAAAGCCCCGCCTCAGAGCGAATCTCAGTGTTTTATTGGGTTTTATGCCCATTTCCTGGAATTCGCAGAAAGGCCTTTTTGAGGGTATATCTATATATTGTGGTATCCGTCTATGTGTACCCAATTAGAAGTAGTTTTGCGAACAGGCGTCCCAAGTCACTGGCGCTCTGGTAACTGAAGTACTAGAGACGGTACGGAAGTACTATGTCGAAGGCTCAAGTTGCTGCCCTGGCTGACTTTAGCTTTCGCCCGAGAGAGGTGCGCCACGGGTTACCTGGCTACGGCGCAATCCTCGCGCCGGGCGCGGGCGTATGCGCTTGAACGCAACCACTTCCAAGCGCGGGGTGCAGCCAGATCTTCCACCCCCAAATGTGCCATTGCCGCCAATTTCTTCCTGAGATATTTTTCCTGCACCAGGACTCGCGTTCTGCGCGGTCCATACCTCTCAGGAGATAATGATGCTAATTCGCAAGTTCACTGTTCTTTCTCTGTTCATTTTGGGCCTGGCACTTGCTCCATTCAGCTTCGGCCAATTCGCTAAACCGGCGCAAACCTCGCATCGCGTTCTGGGCTACTACGATCCCACCACCGGAACCTTCTCACCCGCGCATCAGTCGGAAACCGAAGTCGATGCTCCCGCAGCCACCACTGAGACCGGTGAACTGATTATCAAGTTCACCATCACCGTGAAGGCGGCAATCCCGAAAAATGGAGTTGTCGGGTGCACCGCGACCGCCGATGCTGGCGATACTGCGAGCGCACACGACGAAACAGCCACTGGGGTTGCGACACTGGTGAGCGGAAGCACCTACACCTGCTCGGCGATCATTCACTATTCCTGGCTATTGGCCACGCCCACGACCGATAAGATCATGCTCGGGGGTTCAGCCACCATTGATTATGGATATGAGGTCACAGCCACGAACGGCGCCGCGATACTAGTACAGCCTACAGAGGCTCGCCGGAGCGATACGTCCATTCCTTCAATCAGTGTACCGGCCAACGGCGCGACGACAACCGTAGACGTCAACGTTACGCTCTAGTAAGTCGGCCAACTTCGCGGGGCAGCCATCCTGGCTGCTCCGCAATCGGCCTTACGCAGCAAGCCTCTTGGCGGAGGAACGAACTCGCTGCTTGCTGCTTCGTGCTGCGGATTGGGCCTGCAGCTCACTGCACGTCAGAAACCTTGCCGCTCAGGAATATAACTTTCATATCCTTGTAGTAGTAGATCGTCTTGGTTCCCAGGTTCACGATCTTGTCCGGCTTGCCCATCGCCGCTTGCACCTGGTCAGTGGTCATCCCCTTATCGATGCTGGCCGGCTCAGGCGCCGGTTGTTCCTGCGCCGCTGGCTGCTGCTGTCCGCCCTGCTGCTGCCCGCCCTGATCCCCGCCCTGCTGCTGATCTCCACCCTGCTGCCCACCATCGCCTTGCTTCGCATCATCGCTGCTGATCGACAGCAGCGTCCCGATCGTGTCCTCGACCTGCCCCGCGTTCGCCGTCGCCAAAGATCCTTTGGGAAACACGAATATCACGTTCGTCTTGTTGTAAGTCGGCGGATCGGTTTTGTTGCATGTATCGCAGGCGACGATGCCCATCGTCACCGTGTCCTTTTCCAAATTGACATCAATCCTGGTCGGGTACACCTTGTCGTTCTTCGCGAACAACTTGGTCGTCTGTTCCTTCCCGAACTTCTTCATGCCGAACCCGATGCCCTTCGACAGGATCGCGTTGGGAGCCTTCACCACTCCACCCTCATACCTATTGTTCTGCACGCTCGTGTCCGAATAAGGCACCCCCAGCAGCCCGCCCTTCTGGACCGCCAGCAGCGTCCCCTCCTCGACCACCGAATAGCCGCTCGTGTCCGACCCCATCTTTACCAGTTTGTACTGCGCCGCCAGCTGCTCCTGCAAAGTAACCGCCTGCCCATTCGCCACCGCCATTGGAAAGATCGTCGCAGCGAAGATCATGGCCGGCAGAAGCATAATCCCCGGAATCAGATCGCGGAATTTCTTCGACATCGTAAGGCCCTCCCTGCAGCATCGAGAAAAAATTGCCAGCGCTATTGGAGAAGGGGAGCGTCGTCACCCGACGCTCCCCAAATCGATTCGATCATCGAACTACGAATTACAGAACTACGTTCCGGCCGCGGTCTTTCCTATTGCCCGCCGCCTCCCGCAGTCTCCTGCTTGACCTGCGACTCGGTCTGATCGGCCGCCGCCTGCTGGTCTTGCAGAGTCTTCGCCGCAGTGGTGTCGGGTGGAGGAGGAGTCACAGCTCCGGCCTGCGTGCCCGTATCAGGCGCCGCCGGCATACCGCCCGTCCCTTGCTTCTTCGCCATTTCGCCCATGCCGTTGGTGATGTTCTCCTGGAAGTGGTTGTACATTTCCTGCAGATCATCCACCTTCACAGCAACGGTTGCCCCCGACGCACAATCGCCTTTTTTGGTCGCCGAGACGCTGGCATTCACGTTCTGGTCCCCATCCGGAGTGTCCGTGAGACGCGTAATCACATCTCCCGACGTCAACCCACACTCCTGACCGTTCGCCACCACCGTCACGTCAGAATCCACCACAAACGTACGCTGTGAAGGATCAAGCGCCGGGGGCGGCGTGTTGTCGCTGGTGGCGGGCGCCGCAGCCGCGGACGCGGTTTGTGCGCCTCCACCTTGCTGCGCTGCCTGTGCCTGCTGCGCGGCCAATTGCGCCTTCACTTCCTGGGCAATCGCCTCCTTCACTTCAGGAGTCAACGCCACCGGGCCCGCCGCCGCAGCCGGAGCAGCATCTCCTCCTCCTCCGTCCCCGCCGCTAGCCGCCGCGTCCGCCGCCACTGCGTCTGCATTCGCTTCAGCACGCGCCGCATACGCTGCCTGCAACTGCTGCGAGATCAGATAGTCCGTCAACCAGTAGTACGGAGCCGCATAAACGGGATAAGGATTCCACCACCCGCCATAGAATCCCCACCATGGCGCACCTCCCCAACCCCATGCCCCGATGCCCCAGTAAACCGGAGCTCCCCAGGGATGCCAGCCCCATCCATAAAATCCCGGATGGTACCAAACCCCTGGGTAATAGCCGTAGTACATATGCCCGCCCCAGCCGTAGCCGCGATAAAGTCCAACATGGTACCTCCCCCCGGCATAAAAGGTTCGTGAGTAATAAGCGTGACCGCCGCGCGTCACGTAGGCGCGCTGCACATAACCGCCATGCCTTCCCGTATTCACCACGCGGGCGCCGTTGTGCTCACCCACCACCCTGCCCCCACCGTGGACGCCGTGCTCAATGTGCATGCCGTTGCGGTCGATGGAGCGCACCGATCCGTTAGCGCGGACGCTCGCCGATCCTCCACCCTTCAGGCTGACGTTCCTCGTCCCTGCCGGCTGGCGCGCGCTGCCCCCGCGATTGCCTGCTGTCGTGTTCCCGTGGCCCGCTGTCGTGTTCGCATGGCCCGCAGTCGTGTTCCCGCGACCCGCTGTCGTGTTCCCATGGCCCGCAGTCGTGTTCGCATGGCCTGCCGTCGTGCTCCCATGGCCCGCCGTTGTGTTCGCGTGGCCTGCCGTTGTGTTCGCATGGCTCGCCGTCGTGTTCCCGCGACCCGCAGTCGTGCTCCCATGGCTCGCTGTCGTGTTCCCGTGGCTCGCCGTTGTGTTGCCATGGCTCGCCGTCGTGTTCCCGCGCGAAGGCGCGGAACCATGAGCCTGCGTTGCCGGGCGCGAAGGTGCCGCATGAGAAGGCGCACTCGCATGTTGTGCTGGCGCCGCCTTAGGAGCAGGTGCGCTTGTCTTCTTCTGGCCCCAGGCAAAAGCTGGAACCACCGTCAAAAGCAGAAGCACTACCCACTTCTGCAGCCTATTTTCATCTTTCAAAATGCGATTCATTACCGCCTCCTGAGCACCAGAACTTGTTAGCGACCCTTCAGTTCCGAAACACCACTCCTCTTCCGAAGTTGCGGGTTCGCTCTGACTCTATCTACCTCGCGGACAACATTCGCCGGTTTCATTCACGCGGTTAAAATTTCCAAGAACGGAGGGAAGGCCTGCACTACGCGCAGCGACCCGATTCCGGACAAGGCGCCATTGGCAGACCGTATCTTGGAGCGAAAAAACGTTACCAGAAGTCGGTCACTTGCGCAATCATTTCGATTTTAGAGTTAGCGCCTCGGTTAACTGAGGACCACCAACCCCGACCTCCACGTGCTGAGCTTCCCAAAATCTCATGTGCGGACAGCCCCCTCCTGAACTGCTTCCCTCCTCACGCCCCGCTGCTGTAATCTATCTTTCTTTCGCCGGAGGAACCACTTGCGCTACCTCGATCGCTTACAACCCCTCGCGCTCCTTGTCATGCGTCTCGCTCTCGGCGCCATCATGCTTGTCCACGGATACCACAAGGTTTTCGGCGGACTCCACCACCACGCTGACCTCGTCGCCAGCCTCGGACTCCCGCGCTGGTCGGCCTATGTCTCTTCCTTTACCGAGTTCTTCGGCGGAGTGCTCGTGCTGCTCGGCCTCTTCACCCGCGTTGCGGCTCTTGGTATCTGCATCGATCTCTCCGTCGCCATCGCCAAGGTGCACCTCCATAGCGGAATGACCGGCAACGGTGGATACGAACTCCCCCTCGCTCTCGCCACCCTCGCCTTTGCCCTCATCTTCTTCGGTGCTGGCCCCATCGCCTTCGATCACATCCGCGCCCCCGGCGGTGGTAAGGCCAAGTAGCCTGCATCTCGAACATTTTTCGCCAGAGGGGCGACCTTTTATTTATTATCGGCCCCGCAACTTATCTCCAGCGTCGGGGTTTGCAAGCGGTTACAGAACAACTCCAGAGCGCTGACCCGAAGAACAGAGGATTTGCGATTCTTGAGGTATCTTTAAGAGCACTGGGGTCTCAGTTGAATCTCAGGTTGGCTTGAAATTATGATGAGTGCTGGCATATTTGCTGCATCCCAACCATTTCGCGGACGCATCTTAGCAATGCAGGAACTGATTAGGAGGTTTCTCTTGAGAAAGTTAGCGATCTTTGCAGCCGTTTTCGCAGGCTTGTTTTCAACCCAGTTTGCCTCTGCCCAGCAGGTCGATGCCTTTATTGGCGGCGGCTCGCTTCTGTCGTCTTCCTCCAATTCAAACAGCGTCCCGGCGGAAAAGGGCGGCCTCTATCTCAACATCGGCGGCGATGTGGTTTTCTACAAACACGTCGGCGTCAATGTCGAAACCGCCTGGCGCGCTACCCAAGGTACCTATGGGAGCGGAACCGGATTAAATTATCGCCCAATCCTGACCGACTTCAATCTGCTCTACCAACCGCATCTGGGTAAGAAGATCGGCTTCGACCTCATGGCCGGCATCGGGGCTGGCGACACCCGAATCTACGAACAGGGCGTGTCCTGCAGTCAGTGCTACAACAGCTCCGATCACTTCATGGAGCACCTTGGCGGCGGTATCCGCTATTACGTCTGGCACCATGGAGTCTTTGTCCGCCCTGAGATTCACTACTACCACATCCAGAATAACAACAGCATTACAGACAACGGATATTTCAACTCCAACAACGTCTTCCGAGTCGGGGCCTCTGTCGGCTATACCTTCGGTGGCTCAGATTAGACCCTTCACTCCGCGATGATCGCGGGTTTTGGTATGCTGGGGCAGCCGATTCCGGCAGCCCCGGCGCTTCTCTTGGCCGCGGCCATTCGCGCTGCTTCGGCGGGTTGCACCAGTCTGGTGAGTGAACTCCAGAAGAAACCAACTGACGAGGGGTCTGTATTGAGAAAATTCGCGCTGCTCTTCTCTGCGTGTGCTGTTCTCGTGTTCGTGAGCTTGTTCGCCAACTTCGCCTCAGCTCAGCAAGGTGACATCCTGGTCGGCGGCAGCATCCTCGTTTCGCCCGCCATTCCCAGCGACGTCGTGTCTTTCCATCCGCCAATCGAAAAAGGCGGGACCTACCTCAGCCTCGGCGCCGACTACGTCGGCTTCCCCCATCGCCTCGGCCTCAATGTAGAAACCGCCTGGAGGTATCACCAGGCCAGCTACTTTGGCACCGAAAACTATCGCCCTATCTTCACCGACGTCAACGTGCTGTTCCAGCCCAAGTTGCCCAGGAAATTTGGCCTCGACGTTATCGCCGGTATCGGCATTGCCAGCAACCGCTTCGACATCCTTACCTCCTGCAGCACCCCCGGATGCGTGAACTTCACCAGCAGCAATCACTTCATGGAAGATTTCGGCGCCGGCCTTCGCTATTACGTTTGGCACCGCCTGCCCCACGTCTTCGTCCGCCCCGAGGGTCACTACTACCACATCCAGAACAATCAAGAGTTCAACTCCAACAACGTGTTTCGAGTAGGCGTGTCAGTCGGATACACCATCGGCAAGTAACCCGCCGGTCCAACCGGACCTGAAACAAAAAAGGCAGCGTCTCCTCGACGTTGCCTTTGGTTTTCGTTGATTAAGCCCTACGGCTCTTGCATGCAAACTTCAGCTTCGTGGATCGCCTGATCCAGATGCTCGATCGATTTCACGCGATGGCCGTGGTAATCGTGAGCCGCGTCGTCCAGATGATGCCTCGCGGCATGCATTGCCTCCAACGCCGCTGCGATCTCCGGATGAGGTGGCATCGCTGGTGATGCAGCCGGAGCCGGCGCCGCTGCCACCGCTGCAACCGGCGTCGCTGCCGCCTTTGGACCAGCCGCTCCCACCGGCAGGGCCAGGGCTAATAGTAGGGTTGCTGTGATCAACAGAGTCAAGATCCCGACGTTCTTCATGCATTCCTCCTCGTCCGAATTCCGGCGCGGACGTCGCCGGTAAAATCGATGGCCACGGACCCCGCTCGAGCACGAGACTCCCGCGACACCCGCACAGTATAGTCGCGCTTCGGCAAAAAACTCATCTGCATAGGTTGACTCTTAAGGTGCTTGTCGCAAAGTCGGTTCTCAACCTTCGCCGCCGACGCTAGGTTCCAATCTTGTTCCGGCTTCGCCACCACAGCCATAACCCGGCCACCACCACCACGATTCCCACCAGTAAATCGACGCGCCTTAGATCATGGGCCAACCGGCCCCAATGTCCGCCAAATAAATATCCCGCACCGCAAATCGCGCTCACCCAAACCGCGGCTCCAAGAAAGTTGAACAAGACGAACTTCCGCCACGGCATATGGAGCGCCCCCGCCAGCAGCGAAGCCAGCACGCGCATCCCGAACAGGAATCGCCCCAGAAAGACGGCTGCCGCTCCGTAGCGCTCGAACAGCCGGTCCCCCCGCTCCACCGTCTCCGAACGAATGGAGAACACATGCCGGTAACGCTCGATCAGCGGACGCCCCCCGCGCTGCCCCAAAGCGAAACCGATCTCTCCGCCCAACGCCGAAGCCACCGTCCCGACCACAATCACCCAGGGAAGCTGCAATTCGTGGTCGGAATAGGCTAGAAAGCTCGCCAGCAGCAGAATCGTCTCACCCGGCAGAGGCAAGCCCGCGCCTTCCAGCAACAACAGCGCGGCCACGGCCCAATACCCGTAGTGCACCAGCGCCCCGCGCAGCAGTTCAAAAATGTGATGCGTCATGTAGGAGGATTGTCATCCTGAGGCGGGCGCCTTTGCCCCGCCGAAAGATCTGGGCGAGCCGCGCCCCATGGGACGCGTTGGTTGCGACCCGAGAATCGGGTGTCAGGCTCGCTTCCTTTTACTCATGCACGCAAACCCAAAGCCATTGCTGACCGAGGAACCTCGAGCGCTTCCCTCGTTGCAACCCGCGCCTCGCGGCCCTAAGCTATTGCCAGCGATGCTCCGCTTTCTGCGTCTTCTGCGGCTGGCCTTCTGGCGTGCCTTCCAGCACGATGCCTTTTCCATCGCCAAAGCTTCCGCCTATTCCTCCATTCTTACTTTCTTCCCGGCGTTGCTGGTTGTGGGCTCGGTGTTGGCCACTTCGCGCAAGGGCGCACCCTTCATTCGGGAGATTTCCTA
>Ga0209624_10002854_pt1 | contig 12573 bp, 13 predicted proteins | sample JacPinW_OM2H0_O1_FD_188565 | JGI IMG/M metagenome (GOLD analysis project Ga0209624, IMG submission 188565) | Forest soil microbial communities from Algoma, Ontario, Canada - Jack Pine, Ontario site 1_JW_OM2H0_O1 (SPAdes) (version 2) | ecosystem: Environmental > Terrestrial > Soil > Boreal... | reverse complement strand
GGCGTTCAGACCAATTTCTGGTGAGCTCGCGGGTGAAATGCAGTTTCTTCGTAGCGACCAGATGCGCTACTCGGCGCAGAGGATCGAAAATGAGCGCCTTTTGCCGTAGCCGGACAAGCGAAAAAAGACTAGTTGATTCGAACCAAGCGCCCATTTAGCGAGAGGCAAACGTGGGTCCCCTCGGCTCGCTTCAGGTCTCTTTCTTCGCGGCTTTCGGCCACCGTTTTATAACATTCCGGGCAGATCGATTGCCAGGTGCCATCAGATTTGTTGCGGTGGGAAAATTTGATTTCGACCATCATCACGCCGCCTAATGAGGTTCGTTCAGAAACGGCTGGCTTGGTTAGCGAGGTGTCCGAGCGCGATCGAAAGCCTGCTGGGACAAGGTGGAAGGATTGCAGACATGATACCTGTCGTGATTTGCCAGGTCGGCTTCAGTTCTTGAGCTGGCGATTGTGAGTAAGCACTTCAGGCAAATGGAGTCGAATGAACCATCTCGATTTCGTCTATGCGGGAAGAAGGGCGGAAGCGTGAAAACCATCTTGCGGCCTCTCTCTTGGTTAGGCTCAAGCGTAGTCCTATACGGATGCATTGTCTACCAGAGCAGATAGATGCTAGTTCGTACTCGGCAATGTTCTTAAGGATTCAATGCGGTTAAGAGGCGATCGAGGAGAGGGATCTGTGTCTCCTTGATGTGCTCTTTGGCTTCGTCGATTGTGAACCACGCGCCACGGTCTGCTTCAGGAATTTCGATGATGCGACCGGATCGTGGAGGCCACTCGACTTCGCAGAGATTGCTGATCATTTTGGCTGGATCGCAGTTGCCCTCGAATGCCCATGCGGTGACGATCTTTCCGCCTTTCTGCTTGATCCAGCCGAGATCAAGAAAGGGGCCAGTTACGGAAAACCCCGTCTCCTCGTGGAATTCGCGCTTCGCGGCCTCTATGGCTGGTTCGTCTTCGAGGTATTCGCCTTTCGGGATGGTCCATATCCCTTGGTCCTTTTTCGCAAAGTGGGGGCCTCCCGGGTGAACGAGGAAGACCTCCAGTCTGTTGAGACGGCGATACATGATCAAGCCTGCGCTTTGTCTTGGCATGAGAGCTAACCCAGGTTAGGAAGAGATGCGGATCTCAAGGTTCCACTTCAGAGATTGTTTGAGGTGTTTTGGGGCGGGCGGTGAGGCGATAGCGAAGCCACGCGGCGATTGCGGCGGCCATGAGGAAGAGCATGGGACCGGTGAAGAGGAAGCGGTCGATGATCCATTTGCTGTCGAGCAGGCCAGAGGTTTGGGCGTAGAGGGGGCCGAAGAAGCGCTCGAAACGGCCGACGGAGCGGTGTGGATCGAGGACGCTGGAGTTGCGGGATTGCCAGGTGATGAAGCGGATGAGGAAGGCGAAGGTGACGGGTAGCCAGGCCCAGAGGATGGGCGGGGCCTGGGTCGGCCCGTCGAGTTCAGCGGGGATTTTGATGCGGGATGAAGCGAAGAAAGAGTGATAGAGATCGGTGAGGGCTTTGCCGAGTTTGCCGAAAGGGATGAGGCCGAAGAGGAAGCCTGCGGCAGCGAAGATCTGGAGGAAGTAGCTGAGGACAAAGATGAACTGAGTGCGCTGTGTCCAGTGGAAGCGGGTGGCTATCTGGAAGACTGGAGTGGTGAAGATCCAGGAGTAACGAATGGCGAGGATGGCGACAAGGAAGTATAGAAAGAGGCACTTGGCGCACCATGTTGCGGCCTTAAGCATACTTCAGATGTAGCACAGAGGGACCTTGTTTGGTGCGCAATTGTTGACGGGACTTGGGTAGACGACTGGGGCCAGAGGGCTTATACTGCAGCCATGGCGCGGTCCGACCGACCTGGAGCGCCGGCGAGTGAGGTGAGTCTTCAGCCAACGCTGGAACGACAATGCGCTCGAAGCTGTTGCCGGGAGGGAGTCCGGTGCGCCGCCTGGGAGGGTGGCGGAGCAGCACGCGGCAGGACGTTGGTTTAGGGAGCCGGGACGGGTGGTCCGGGCGGCGGTGGATGATTTCGTTACGACATTTTGTCCCGGTGATTGCAGGGTTTGTGGAGAACCGCTGGTGAGGGCTGGTCTGTCTCCTGTCTGCGATGCGTGTGTTGACGCGGTGCAGGAGCAGACGATGACGCTGTGCCGGTGTTGTGGCGAGGCTCTGGATATGGAGGGCGTCCGGTATGCGGGGCAGTTTCCTGCGGAGGGATTACTGTGCTCGCCTTGCCGACTGGCTGCGCCGGAGTTTGAGCGGGCGGTGGCGTATGCGGCTTATGAGAATGGTCTACGCGAGATGGTGCAGCTGCTGAAGTTCGAGCGCATGCCGGCACTGGCGCGGCCGCTTGGCGGGATGCTGGCCCGGGCAGCGGAGATGCTGGAGGGTGAGGCGGCGAAGGAGTTGGTGGTGGTTGCGGTGCCGCTGTTTTCGGCTAAGGAGCGGCGGCGCGGGTATAACCAGGCGGTTCTGATTGCAGACGCTGCGCTTGTGGAGTTGAAGAAGAGCAGGCCGGAGTGGCGGCTTCGAGCGGCGCATGGTGCACTGCGGCGAGTGAAGGATACGGAGAGCCAGTTTGGACTGACTCCGAGGCAGCGGCGGTTGAATCTGCGGAATGCGTTTGAGGTGGTGGATCCTGCGGCGGTAGTGGGGCGCGAGGTGCTGCTGGTGGATGACATTTATACGACGGGGGCGACGGCTCGGGCTTGCTCGCAGGCGTTAGTGAGGGCTGGAGTGAGAAAGGTTTGGGTTGCGACGGTTTCTCGTGCGCAGGTGGAGACGGTGGCTTTGTGGAATGCGGGAGCTTCGACTGCGGTTTGGGATGCGGGACAGATGCGGGATAGGACGAGTTCAAATTGAAGGGCTTTCGAGGGCAGTGCTAACGCAACAGGAATCGGAGGTTTGGGGAGATGCAATCGGGGAAGATCAGAAGCGGGAAGCGGCATATCGGCCATGGTGGACATGGGGCGGTGCGGGTTGTTTCGGAGCGGGATGTACGGGCTGGCGTGTTTCGGCAGCCGGCGATGCAGACTCCGGTGCTGGTGCTGAATGCGTCGTATGAGCCGATCAATATCTGCGGGGCGCGGCGCGCGCTGGTGCTGGTGTTGAAGGGAGTGGCGCGCACGGAAGAGGAGCAGGGCGCGATGCTGCATGCGGCGCGGATGCAGGTGGCCATGCCGAGCGTGATCCGGTTGCTGGAGTACAGGCGGATTCCGCACCAGACGCGAGCGCTGAGCAGGAAGAATATTTTGTTGCGGGACAGGAACTCGTGCCAGTACTGCAGTGTGGTGCTGACGGCGGGAGAGTTGACGCTGGACCATGTGGTTCCGCGGTCACGTGGAGGGCTTTCGACCTGGGAGAATCTGGTGGCCTGCTGCCACAACTGCAATCGGCGGAAGGGCAACCAGCTGTTGCATGAGCTGACCGATATGAAGTTGCAAAGGGAGCCGCGGCCGTTTTCGCTGCATACCTCGCGGCATATTATGCGGATGATTGGGAGCGCGGACGCTGCGTGGCGGAAGTATCTCTACTTCGAGGGTGAGCCGGCGGCTTAGGTCGTTAGAAAAATCGACGGCGGCAGTCTCGCGGTATGCGACACTGTCGCTTATGACTCCTCATCAGTGGTTCAAAGCACAGATTTTTGTGGCTGGCTTGTCTTTTGTGTCTGGTTTTGCGACTCTTGCGTTTGCTCAAACGACTACGACGGTATCCTCCAGCGTGCCGAGCATCGATCAGGCGCTGGAAGCGCAGACGGCTTCGGGTGCGGCGTTGTCTCCGGATGGGCAGCGTGTCGTGTACGAGGTCTCGCGAACGAACTGGAAGTCGAATGCGTTTGAGCGGGATCTTTGGATTGCAGATCGTGGGGGAAATACGCATCTTTTGACGATGCAGGAGAAGTCTAGTTCGGGTGCGAAGTGGTCGCCGGATGGGCGTTGGGTTGCGTTTGTATCCGACCGGCCGGGGCAGGTTGCGGAGACGAAGGCGGATTCGCGGCAGATCTATGTGATCGATCCGACGGGCGGCGAGGCGCGGCAGGTGACCAAGCTGGACGACGGCGTGGATGGATTTGAGTGGGCGCCGGACTCAAAGACGATTGCGTTTACGACGAAAGACCCGTTGTCGAAGGCGCAGAAGGACCGGGCGGAACGCTATGGGGATTACACGGTCATCGACGGGGATGAGCGGATGACCCATCTGTGGACGGTGGATGTGACGGCGGCTCCGGTTGCGGCTCCGGCTAAGGATGCGAAGGATAAATCTTCGACTTCGAGTTCGGCGGCTCCGGCTCCTCCGTTTGGAGTGCCGGAGGCGCATCGACTAACCGAGGGCGATGGGTTCAGCGTGCAGGGGTTTTCGTGGTCGAAGGATGGGGGGAAGATTGCGTTTGCCGCTTCGAAGGATGGGCAGTTGAAGAACGGTGGGACGACGACGGTCTATGTGGTCACGGTTGCGGATAAGAAGGTGACGAAGCTGGTGACGACGCCGGGTCCGAACAGCGATCCGCACTTCTCGCCGGATGGAAGCGAGGTCGCGTTTGTGACGGCCGATGGGGCGCAGTATTTTTTCTACGCGAACCAGAAGATTGCGGTGGTACCGGTGGCGGGTGGTACTCCGAAGGTGGTGAGCGGGAGCTTTGATGAGGATGCTCGCCTGTTGGACTGGAGCGAGAAGGGACTTTATTTTGCTGCATTGAAGAAGACAGCGGCGCATCTTTACCTGCTGAATATAGCGACGGGTGCGGTGGTGCAGGTGACGCATCCGGATGATGTGGTGGCGAACGGGTTCTCGTTTTCGAAGGACTTCAGCCAGGTTGCGTACCGGGCGGCGTTGCCGAATGAGAGTGGGGAGATTTATCTCGCTTCAACGAACGGCGATGGCACGGCTGTACGGGTGACTCATCTTAGTGACGCGATGAAGCCTTACACGCTGGCTCGACGCGAGGTGGTGCGTTGGAAGTCGGGCGACGGCGCGACCGTCGAGGGCATTTTGCTGAAACCGGCGGACTTCGATGCGAAGAAGAAGTATCCGCTGCTGGTGGTGATTCATGGTGGCCCGACGGGTGTTGATCAGCCGGGGGTTAATCCCGACCGCTACTATCCCGTGGAGCAGTTTGTTGCTAAGGGCTCGCTGGTGCTGCGGCCGAACTATCGCGGATCGGCGGGGTACGGTGCGGCATTTCGTGCTTTGAATGTGCGGAACCTTGGCGTGGGGGATTATGCCGATGTTATTTCCGGTGTCGATTATCTGATCTCGCAGGGATTTGTCGATCGGGATCGCGTTGGTTCCATGGGTTGGAGCGAGGGCGGGTATATCTCGGCATTCATTACGGCTTCGAGTGACCGGTTCAAGGCGGTGTCGGTGGGGGCGGGAATTTCGGACTGGATGACTTATTACGTGAACACGGACATTACTCCGTTTACGCGGCAGTATCTGAAGGCTACGCCGTGGGATGATCCGGAGATTTACAAGAAGACTTCGCCGATCACTTATATTGCGAAGGCGAAGACGCCTACTTTGATTCAACAGGGTGACAGGGATAAACGGGTTCCCGTGCCAGATAGTTTTGAATTGCGGCAGGCGCTCGAAGATAAGGGTGTGCCTGTGAAGATGGTGCTGTATCACGGGTTTGGACATCCGATCGATAAGCCGAAGGAGCAGAGGGCAGTGATGGAGGAGAATCTGCACTGGTTCGGGCACTACATCTGGGGTGAGCCCTTTGTGGATGGGGTGGGGCCGGGTGCAGCGCCGATTGATGGCGGGAAGTAAGGAAAGCTGAACGTTGGATATGGTAGTGTCAGCGGCAGGAGAAGAGGGCGATGGCTTATATCGAGAGCTACCAGTGTGATGTTTGTGGAGATAAGAAAGGTGAAGGCGGGGATTGGTGGCTGGCATGGGTGGATTGTTTTCAGGGAGAGAAGCCGGAGGAGGATCAGCCGCTGATTAAGCTGACTCGCTGGCAGATCAGCCATGCGCGGTCGGCGAATGTGAAGCATCTTTGTGGTGCGCGATGTGCGGGTACGCTGATGGATCGGTGGATGACGCAGCAGCATGCCGATCCTGATGCGCATTGCGAGACGAATTGAAGGCTACTTTGGTGGAGTCGCAGGGGGTTGCTGGGTCTTGTTTTTGTCGTCGGGGGCTTTGTTGTCGGTGATGTCCTGGCCGTTGTAGATGACGCGCGACTTAGTGTGGAACTGCTTGTAATCCGTGAATTTCACGATGTTGCGCATGTGGATGTCTTCGGAGAGTGCTCCGCTCTGCGCCTTGAAGTGGAGATTGCCTTCGGCCTTGGTGTAGGTGGGGAACCAGTATTTTCCGTCGACCTGCTCGTAGTAGGTGGTGAAGGGCGGTTGCAGGTCTTCATGGCCGGGACGCGTGTCCTGCGGTACCGTTTGGCCGTTAATGAGGACAATCTGCAGGTCCTGTTGCTCAACCCATACTTTTCCCTGGAAGTAGTGTTGTCCTTTGACGAAGGTTTTGGGCGCGACGGCGAAGACGTAGGTGTCGAGCTCGTCGACGCGCTGGCGGCCGAGGTAGTTGATGTTGTATTTGGGTTGATCTTCGGTGGTGAGGATGAAAGGCAGGCGATGCTCGATTTCGTCGAAGTCGGTGGGAGTCATGAGGACGCGTTCGAGGGTGTTTTGCGGGGCGAAGACGACGTGTTCTTCGCGCTTGCCGGCGTCGGTGAAGGTGATGTCTGTGACCTGCTGGTACTCGCCGTCGACGCGGTTGGTGTCTTCGGCGATGGTGTCGACTTTGACGGACTGGCGATAGGTGTAGTTTTCGCGGGCTTTGGAGAAGAGCGACTCGCGCTCGCCGAATTTCTTGATGATTTCGTCTACGGAGATGCCAGCGGGAGGCGTGGAATCGAGCGGTCCGAAGCCAGCCGGCTCCTGCGCCGCGATGAAGGCCGGCTGAAGGAGGGAGAGGGCAAGAAGGCCAATGGGGACAGAGACATAGATGCGAGGGAGCGACTTCATCGGTATGACTCCAGGTGCGATTGGGGGCGGCCTTGAGGTTTTGCCCCGGCACGCTACTAAGAATAGACGCGATTTCGGGAAGTTTGGTTTAGCGATTTTCGCGGTCTGGAATCTTCACCTTCTGAAAGCCATTTTGGAGCGGCGAGGAACCTTGGAGGATGCGGGGTAAGTTGCTCTAATGGCCGCTTGTAGCGGTAGACTCGCCGTATGAGAAAGCGAACGGTACGGATGCGTGCTCTGGCGGCGCTGGCGGCCGGGGCTTGGGCAGTGGGATGGGCGCAGGACCAGGGTGTGGACCGGCCGGAACGGTATGGCCGAGCTGATCTGGTGGACGGGTCAGGCGGTCGGCCGATGACATTCGCGGATCTGCAGCGGATCAAACGGGTGAGCGATCCGCAGATCTCGCCTTCGGGCGAGTGGGTGATGTATACGGTCACGGAAGTCGATCTTGAGAAGAACACGAAGGTAAATCATCTGTGGGTGGTGGGGGTGGAGAACGGGAACGAGCGGCAGATTACGTTCTGGAAGGAGGGGGAGTCGGGGGGACGGTTTTCGCCAGATGGACGGCGTGTGTTGTTTACCGGGACAGACACCAAGACGGGCTTGTCGCAGATCTTTGTGGCGAACTGGAATGATGGTGCGGGAACGCTTGGTACTCCGACACGTTTGACGAATGTGAGCACCGAAGCGGATGGAGGGGTCTGGTCGCCGGATTCGCGACGGATTTTGTTTACTTCGCGGGTCTATCCGGAGTGCAGCGAAGGGTCGTCATGGATCGAGGAGGACAACTGCGATAAGCGCAGGGATGCGGAGGCGGCGGCGAGTCCGGTGAAGGCACAGATCTGGGACCGTCTGCTGTACAGGCACTGGGATCACTACGTTGGCTTGAAGCGGAGCCATGTGCTGGTGGTTTCGTCGACAGATGGGAATGCGGTGCGCGACCTTACGCCGACGCAGGATATCGGCGATGCGGAGGCTCCTACGTTTTCGCTCGAAGCGCCGGTGGGGTATGCGTGGGCCCCGGATTCGCAAGAGATTGCTTATGTAACCAATCTTGATCTTATTCCGGCGGTAAGCACGAATAACGATGTGTTTACGCTGCGGCTGGATGAGACGGGGGCGAAGCCGGTGAAGATCTCGACGTCGCTTGGGAGCGATGATGGGCCGGCCTACTCGCCGGATGGGAAGTACCTGGCGTTTCGTTCTCAGGCGCGGGCGGGATACGAGAGCGACAGATTCCGGTTGATGCTGTATGACAGGACGGGAGGGACGCGCCCGGCGGGGACTGATGGAGGGGGTGATCCGGTCAGTGAGCCGGTGGAGCAGCGGGCTGGAGGGGCGGCGAAGCGTGTGAGGCCGGCTCGTCAACAGGGAGATGGAGCGCTTCTGGCGTTGATGCCGACGTTCGATCGTTGGGTGGATGAGTTCATTTGGGGGCCGGATTCGGAGACGATTTATTTGACTGGGGCGGATTCGGGTGAGGAGCCGATTTATCAGCTGCAGATGTCGCAGCCGGCGTTTGCGCAGATTACGGAACTCGGCGAGTACGGATCGCTTTCAATCTCTCGCGATGGCCACAAGCTGGTGGCGACGCGGATGAAGGTGGACGCTCCGGCAGAGGTTTATCTTTTGTTGCCGGATAAGCCGGAGGTGTTGGTCGATGAGGCAAATCTTGCGCCGAAGCGGGGCGAGGAGATTCCGCCGCCTCCGGATGGCGCGACGCGGACGTTTGTCTCGGAGAGTCAGTTGACGTCGATGAACGAGGCGCTTTTGCGGACGCTGGATCTGCCGCAGATGGAGTCGTTCTGGTTTACAGGGGCGGTGAATGCGAAGGTGCAGGGTTTCATTGTTCGTCCGCCGAAGTTCGATGAGACGCAGAAGTATCCGGTGAAGTTTTTGATTCATGGGGGGCCGGAGGGAGCATGGGGAGATGCGTGGAGTTACCGTTGGAATCCGCAGCTTATGGCGGCGAGCGGCTATGTGGTGGTGATGGTGAATCCGCGGGGTTCGACGGGATATGGGCAGGCCTTTATTGATGGAGTGAATGGGGACTGGGGCGGGAAGGCTTATGTCGATTTGATGGACGGGCTCGACTATGCGGAACGGCACTACGGGTTTATTGATAAGGGGCGGGAGTGCGCGTTGGGGGCGAGCTATGGCGGGTACATGGCCGACTGGATTCTTACGCATACGAACCGGTTTGCTTGCATCGTGACGCATGATGGGATGTTCAATCCGCAGAGCGCGTTTGGGACGACAGAAGAGCTTTGGTTCAACGAGTGGGAGTTTCGCACGCCTGGTGTGAAGGGCTCCGGGCAGCCTTGGAACAACTTTGATAAGGCGGCGGCGCTGGATCCTTTCAGGAAGTGGTCGCCGATGCTGGCGATTAAGAATGCGAAGACGCCGACGCTGGTGATTCATTCGCAGCGGGACTACAGGCTGGATGTTTCGGAGGGATTGCAACTGTTTACGGCGCTGCAGCTGCTGAATGTGCCGAGCAAGTTTTTGTATTTTCCGGATGAAGGGCATTGGGTGTTGAAGCCGCAGAACTCGCGACTCTGGTATGAGACGGTGGGCGACTGGTGCGACCGGTGGACGAAGACGAATCTGTATGCGGAGGGCGGGCCGGAGAGTTCGGTGAAGGCTGGAGGGGCTCGGCGGAGTGTGCCGGATACGCGGATGGGTGTTTCGCGGCCTGTGGAGATGAATGAGGCTCAGCCTTCGGGTGAGACGCCTGCAACAGGGCCGACTGCGCCTTCGCCGAGTAAGCCGGCGCCGGTGATTCGAAAGAAACCCGGAACGACTGCGGAACCCCATTCTTCCCCGGAGGGTGCGCCTCCGCCTTCTGAGGTTTCTTTTGTTTCGTCTGGGTCCAGCTCGGATGTTCCGCCTGCGGCCAGGGCGGATGTTCCTCCATCGGCAGTGAAGAGTGGTGCGCCATTTTTGATTGCGATCAGCGCTCCGAGTGATGAGGTTTCGATGGGTGGGGATGCGCGGATTGTGATTACGCTGAGGAATCTGGCGGAACATGAGATTCGGTTTCCACATCGGCCGGGGGCGGACAGTCCGGAGTTTTCGTACAAGATTGTTGTGCGGAATGCGGCGGGGAAGGCGGTTGATCTGACTCCTTATGGCCGCGAGGCTCAGGAGAGACAGGGTGCTGAAGGACGGACAGTGGAGTATGTGCAGCCGGGAGGAAGTGTGGTGCTGACGGCGCATCTTGGGAAGCTGGTGAATTTGAAGAAGCCGGGTGAGTATCGGGTGAAGGTTTCGAGGAAGGATCCGACTAGTGGGATGGTGGTGGAGTCGAATGAGATTGCGGTGGATGTGGTGCCTTAGGGCGGTTGTTCGTTGTTGGTTCTCAGCGATAGGCTTGTGTTGGGCTTGATGAGGGGATGGGGACGTGGCTTTTGTGAGGGCTAAGAAGCGGGAGCCGGCGGGTGAGGCTGGGTTGTTCGAGTATGCGGTGGGAGCACTGGCTCGGCGGATGCGTACTGAGCGGGATTTGCGGCGGTTGATGAAGGATCGTGCCGAGGAGGGTGAGGCGGGGGCTCGGGCCGTGGATGCGGTGGTCGTGCGGCTGAAGGAATTGGGTTATTTGAGTGATGAGCGGTTTGCGGAGGGGTATGCGCGGGTTCGGAAGGAGTCAGAGAAGCTAGGGCGCCGACGGGTGCAGCAGGATTTGATGATGAAGGGTGTGGGGAAGCAGTTGGTGGCCGCGACACTCGAGGCCGCGTATGAGGATGTCGATGAGGTGGCGTTGGCTCGACAATACATTGCGCGGAAGCGGATGAAACAGCCTAGCGGGGAGAATACTCAGAAGGAGACGGTGCGGGCGATGAACCGGCTGTTGCGGGCGGGTTTTTCTTCGCGTGCGGTTTTCAAGGTGCTGGGGGAGTGGAATGTGTCTGAGGATTTGATGGAGGGGATGAGTGAGGTTGAGATATTGGATGAGGGGCGGGGTGGGGATTCGGATGGGTATGCGAAGCAGAATGAAAAGGAATGAAGTTGTCCTGCCGGACGGGCCCACTACGCGTGGGGCGGGCGTTCGCACGCCTTTTTAACTGGTCTTGCAGGTTCGTTTTATTGCTCCTCCCGTTGGTCGGAATTATTTTCTTGGTGATCGGCACCCATTCTTCAGTAATCGCCTCGGAAGCTGTGGATGAGGCGGCGGTCCCGTTTGTTGGGGCGCTTGGTGGGGGAGGGTGCGGTCCAGGCGATGGGGCCGAGGAGTTTGCGCTCTTCGGCAGCTTTGAGGCGAGCTTCTTTGCTGGCTTCGGTTTCGCGGTAGAGCGTTTGGGCTATTGCGGCGGAGCCTCGCTGCTGGCTTAAGGCGAGGACTTCGATGGTGAATTCGCCGCCTTCGTTTTTGATCTGGAGGGTGTCGCCGATGTGGACCTCGCGGGCGGGTTTTGCTGGTTGGCGGTTGGAAAGGACTCGCTGGAGATCGCAGGCTTTGGAGGCCTGCTCGCGGGTTTTGAAGAAGCGGGCGGCCCAGAGCCACTTGTCGATGCGGGTGCCGGTCATGCTTTGATTGTCGCCGATTTTCTTGAGGGACTAAATCGCCCGGAGCGCGCGAACGGGGAGGTAGAAGATGGCGGCGATGAGGGCGAAGGTGCCTCCTACGACGATGCCTACCAAGCGGAAGGGGAGCAGGATGAGCCAGATAAATGGATAGAGGATCAGGGCGGCGAGCGCGAGTGGCCAGCAGAAGAAGGCGAGGATCAGGAAGAGGAGAAAGTTGAGCATCGGATTGTTCTCTCGTTAGGGATAAACGCTGGTTGGAGGGGAAAAGTTCCGCTGGGTGGATGATAGAAGGATGGCGGATGGCGGCTTGCAGCGGGTGGCGGGGGTGGACTGGTCGGGAGATCAGGGGCCGGGGCAGCGGCGGAAGATCTGGGCTGGGGTTTGGACGGCTTCTTCTGGTCGGGTGAACCTCGAGAGCGGGCGGTCTCGGGTGGAGTTGGTGGAATGGCTGGTGGAGATGGCGCGGGAGACTCCGCGGATGGTGGTTGGGTTTGATTTTTCGTTTAGCTATCCGGCCTGGTTTCTGCGGGAGTTGAGGATTGGGTCGGCTCCGGAGTTTTGGCGGTTGGTGGCGGATGGGCAGGGGGAGAAATGGCTACATAAGGATTGTGAGGATGGAAGATTTTGGGGACGAGCGGGGTCGCGGCGGCACGGGAAGAAGCCGGCGGAGTTTTGTGGGGAGCATGCTCATCGGATGTTGCGACGGGCGGAGACGGCGTTGAAGGTTAGGGCGGAGATTGCGGATCCTCTGGCGGCGGCGAGGGTGGCGGGGATTGCTCCGAAGAGCGTGTTTCAGATTGGTGGGGCGGGGGCTGTGGGGACGGCTTCGCTGCGGGGGATGGCGGGTTTGTTGCGGTTGAGGGAGGCCGGGTTTCGCATTTGGCCGTACGATGCGCCTTCGGGGAAGGAGCCGCTGGTGGTGGAGATTTATACGCGGCTGATGACTGGGGCGGTGACTAAGAGTTCGGAAGTTGCGCGGGCGGATTATTTGGCCAAGAAGCGGCGGGAGAGTGTGCTGTATGCGGGGTTGTCGCGTGGGGTTTTGGCGAAGGCTCGGGGGAGTGAGGAT
>Ga0209624_10002853_pt1 | contig 12575 bp, 9 predicted proteins | sample JacPinW_OM2H0_O1_FD_188565 | JGI IMG/M metagenome (GOLD analysis project Ga0209624, IMG submission 188565) | Forest soil microbial communities from Algoma, Ontario, Canada - Jack Pine, Ontario site 1_JW_OM2H0_O1 (SPAdes) (version 2) | ecosystem: Environmental > Terrestrial > Soil > Boreal... | reverse complement strand
CACCTGAAAGATCTCTATAACCAGTTTGGCGACTGGTATCTCGCGATGGCCGCCTACAATTCTGGCCCCGGCACCGTGCAGGCCGCTGTGAAGCGAACCGGATACGCCGATTTCTGGGAACTCTATAACCGCAACGTCCTGCCCAAAGAAACCAAGAACTACGTGCCGATCATTCTGGCCGTGACCATCATGGCCAAGAATCCGTCGCAGTATGGTCTGGACGAAGTGGCGATGGAGCAGCCGGCGGATTACGACACGGTTTCGATCAGCTATCCAGTTGATCTTCGCCTAGTTGCTGAGTGCGTGAATTCGACGCCGAGCGAGTTGCAGGATCTGAATCCCAGCCTGCTGCGCATGACCACGCCGCACGAAGGCAAATTCGAGCTGCGCTTACCCGTTGGAACGAAGGATCAGTATCAGACTGCGATCGCCTCGATTCCTCCTGATATGCGGCTGTGGTGGCGCTATCACACGGTTCATACCGGCGATACGCTGGCCTCACTGGCTCGCACCTATCACACGACGGCGAAACAGATTGAAGAGGCCAACCACCTCGACAGCAACGAACTGGACACCGACGCTAGACTCGTAATTCCGGTTGCTCCGGGTAAGCATCCGACCAGCGACGCGGCCACCTATGCTCGCCGCATCACCCGTTATAAAGTGCGACACGGGGACACGGTCGAAACCGTCGCAGAAAATTTCGGGGTGTCGCCGCAGATGCTGCGCCGCTGGAACGGACTGCACGGCGACAGCCTCCACGGACGCAAAGTTCTTGCGCTGCACCTGCCAATTTCGCCCAGTGCGAGTGATGCGGAAGTCGCAAGCTCGCACACCAAGTCAAAGCATCCCAAGACAGAAACTGCCAGCGTGAAGCCTCCCGCGACCAAGTCGGCGGAAGTAGCAACCCTGCAGAGCGCAAAAACTGAACCTGTCGTTCACCATCGAGTGAAGTCCGGCGAAACCTTCTACTCGATTGCCAGTGCGTATCGCACGACCGTCGCCGCCCTGAAGCGCGACAATCGCAACATCGCCGTCCTGCACCCGGGAATGATCCTGGTAGTCCAACCCGCCCGATAATCTCGGTCAGTTAATCTCTGTCAGTTTCAATTTTGGACCTTGATCGTGTCTACCCGTCGAAACTAACTCCGACTCCGTCACAAGATCACGTGCGTGAAATCACAGTCCTTCTCCTCACCTAAATCATAAAATCCAGACTCAGTTGGCTCTTTTAACTACAATTCCAATGATTTGAGGAGAAGCCCCCATGAGAGTTACGAAATTGATTGTTATGCTTGTTGTCCTGGCCCTGGCAGTCTCGATCGCTTTACCCGCGTTCGCGGCTGACGGAGCTGCCACCTACAAAGCGAAGTGCGCCATGTGCCATGGCCCTGAAGGACAAGGCAAGGTAGGCCCGGCCCTGAAAGGCATCAGCCTAAGCGCCGATCAGATCACCGATCTGCTCACCAAGGGTGACGACGCCAAGAAAGCACCACACAAGAAAGCAGTGTCTGGAGTCGCAGCTGACGATGCCAAGGCTGTCGCCGAGTATGTAAAGAGCCTGAAGTAGTCGAGATCGAGTAAGAATCCAACACCCTGTCCGCGAACGCGTTGCGTTTCTGGACAGGGTAATTTTTTATCAACCCCTGTGTAGCCCAATGCTGTAGCGGTTTTAAGCCCCGCGTTATTATTCCTGGTTTTCCTACTACTCTCCCTAGTTTTTAACACTCCATTCATCCCGCTGTTACCCCCTGTTGATTTTCACCTGCTAATTCTCGAAAGAAGTCTCCCAACTCTCAGGAGGAATTTCCATGAAGTTCATTCGCAGCCTCAGTGTGGGCGTTTCGGCGCTCGCTTTACTGTTGGCGTCCTCGGCGTTCGCCCAAGGATCCGGAACGGTCAAACGCGTACTACTCATCAGCGTCGATGGCATGCATGCTGTCGATTTCTTGAACTGCGCCCAAGGTCTCAGTACCGTCAACGGGGGGAAGCCCTTTTGCCCGGCGATCGCCGCTCTGGGTAACAGTGGAATCAACTACGTTGCCGCCAGCACTTCAAAACCATCCGACTCATTTCCGGGCCTGACCTCGATCGTCACTGGCGGAAGCCCCGCCCTGACCGGCATCTATTACGACGTCGCCTATTCCCGCGCCCTCGACGGACCAGCCGTAGTTACAGGCAATGGAAATGGACCGGGGCCCTGCACCGCGGGTGCGCCGCCAACCGGCTTTACAACCGAATATGAAGAAGGCATCGACATCGACCAGACCAAGGTAAACGGGGGAGCGCCCGGGGCTTCCCTCACCGACGGTGGCATCCGCTCCATCGACCCGCAGAAACTGGATCGCGACCCTGCTCAGGGATGCAAACCGGTGTGGCCGTGGCAGTTCGTCCGCGCCAACACCATCTTCAGCGTCATTCATGCCGCCGGTGGATATGCAGCCTGGTCCGACAAGCACCCGGCCTACTCCTCCGTCGCCTCCGGCATCGGACCGAGTGCGCTCGATGACTTCTATGCGCCGGAAATCAACTCCTCCGTGATCGGCCTTCCCGGCGTTACCACTTCCACCGGTCTCTCCTGCGCCTCGATCCTCGACTCGGGCGCCGACCTGACAGCCTGGACCAATAGCTTCCTGAACATCCAGTGCTACGACAGCCTGAAGGTCAATGCCATCCTCAACGAGATCGACGGATGGGACCATCTCCACACTAGAAAGACCCAGGTTCCCACCATCTTCGGCATGAACTTCCAGGCCCTGAGCGTGGGCCAGAAGCTGATTGAGGCCAGCAACAGCACGACCGGCGGATATCTCGATGCCGCCGCTACCCCCAGCACGGCGCTGCTCGGCGAATTCCAGTTCGTCGACGCCTCGATTGGGGCATTCGTCAATGAGTTAAAGAAACAGGGACTCTATGATTCGACCCTAATCATCATCACGGCCAAGCACGGCCAATCGCCGATCGATCCCAGCCGCTACGTCGGACAGACCATCAACGGCACCTCGCCCGCGACGCTGCTCTCGAACGCCGGTTATATCCCCAACTCGGAATCCACCAACAACCCGACCGGCATCGGGCCGACGGAAGATGACGTTTCGATCCTGTGGCTGAACAGCTGGTCGAACACGGCTGCCGCGGTTGCGATCCTCGAGGCTAATCCCTCCGTGACTACCGGCATCGGGCTCGGACAGATTTTCTACGGGCCTGCACTCTCTCTTAACTACAACGACCCAACCAAAGACCCGCGCTCGCCCGACATCATCGTGACTCCAAACGTCGGCGTGACCTACTCCGGCAGCACCGCGAAACAGGCGGAGCACGGCGGCTTTGCGCATGACGACACCAACGTTATCCTGCTGGTGTCCAACCCGTCCTTGCAACCAAAGACTATTCGCGAGTCGGTGGGCACCGTGCAGGTAGCGCCGACGATCCTACAAGCCCTGGGTCTTGATCCCTCGGCTCTGGATGCGGTTCGCAAGGAAGGCACGCAGGTTCTGCCGAAGTTCTAAGGCAGAACCTCTACAGTGGCTGCGGACCTGATGGATACGGCCACCGCCAACAGTAAGTGGCGCGAGGGAAGAGCGCGGGTGCAAGAACCGCGCTCTTCTCTTTTACTTCTATTTCCAAGTTGCTCGCAGCCGTGGCAAGAGCATGTCCGGATTGTGCAACCTGAAAGAGATTTCACCCAGAATTCACCGCAGCGTAATGTCTGTCGGCAAACCGTGGCAAATACTCTTCTCTCCTGGAGGCTCTCATGAAAACAAACCGGTTCATTCTTGCGGGGATTGCGGTGGCGATCGCGCTAGCGTCGTCTACGCGTGGCACGGCCGCTGATGCAAGCTCCGTTGGCTCTGGAAAGATCAAACATGTAGTGCTATTGAGCATCGACGGCATGCATGAGGTCGATTTCTATAATTGCGCGCATGGCATTGCCGGCGCGAATGGTGGCCATCCTTACTGTCCCAACCTGGCCGCGCTCGGCAACACCGGCATCAACTACGTGAATGCTATGTCGTCGAAGCCCTCGGACTCGTTCCCTGGAATCGCAGCTCTGGTGTCGGGCGGAACACCGAAATCCACCGGCATGTATTACGATGTCGCCTTTGATCGGTCGCTCGATGCGCCGCAGGTGAAGACGGGCACTGGCTTGGCGGGCGGCCTTTGCACCCCATACGCGACACCGACCGGAACGACCACCGACAACGATCAAGGCATCGACCTTGACGACACGAAGCTGAATGGCGGCGCTCCGGGCGCCGGATTAACCGAAGGCGGCGTCGCCTCGATCGATCCAAAGAAGCTGGAGCGCGATCCCGCCAAGGGATGCGCGCCGGTCTATCCGTGGGACTTCATCCGGGTCAACACGATGTTTGGCGTCATCCACGCCGCGGGCGGATATACCGCCTGGATCGACAAGCACCCGTCGTACTCGGTTGTAAGCGGCCCGGGGGGCAAAGGCCTCGACGACTACTACTCTCCGGAAGTCAGCTCGGCTGTCGTCCCTTTGCCCGGCGTGACGACCCTGCAAGGCGCGCCCTGCGACCCGATTCGCGATACCGTTGGCTCGTCGGCATGGAACGCCAGCTTTGAGAACATTCAGTGCTACGACGCGATCAAAGTGCACGCGCTGATGAACCAGATCGCGGGCAAAACCCACTCTGGCGCTCCAGCCGTCGTGCCGTCGGTCTTCGGCATGAACTTCCAGTCGGTGTATGTGGGTCAATCGGTGAACGAGGCCGGCGTAGCCGCAGGCGGCTATCAGAACGCCGCCGCCCTGCCCACCTCAGAACTGCTGGGCGAGATCGAATATGTAGACGCCGCCATCGGGGAGATCGTCAAGAGTTTCAAGGACGCCGGCATCTATGACAGCACGCTGGTCATTGTCACGGCGAAGCATGGCGAGTCGCCCATCGATCCAACCCGCTATGTGGCCAACGGCAGCAATACCCCGGCAACGCTGATGGGGACGATGATTCCCTTCTCCGAATCGCCGTTGAATACCACGGGCATTGGCGCTACTGAAGACGACGTCTCCGTGCTCTGGCTGAAAAAGGGCGTCAGCGTCACCAGCGCCGTACAAATTCTCGAAAGCAGTGCGTCCGAGATCGGGATGGGCGAGATCTATTACGGCCCGACGATCGCGCCGAATTACAACGTGGGCGGCTGGGGTCCGGGCCAGGATTCACGGACTCCGGACATCATCGTGACCCCGAACGAGGGCATGACCTACTCTGGCAGCACGTCGATGATCGGAGACCACGGAGGCTTTGCGCATGACGATACAAACGTCATGTTGCTTGTATCCAATCCAGGCTTCGCGGCCCGGACTGTCTCGAACAGCACCACAACCACGCAGGTTGCGCCGACCATCGTCAAGGCGTTGGGACTAAGCCCCAGCCTGCTGGACGCCGTCCGCATCGAAGGCACTCCCGTGCTGCCGGAGGTAGTCGGACAGCTGGCAAAGTAGTTGGAACGTCCTGGTTTGCGGAAGGAATGGCGGATGCAGGCGGCCGCCGGTGGTCATCGTGCGATTGGCACAACCCGCTGGGGCGCCTGCAATCCGTTGAGGACTGAGCCTAGCCGCGGATAGCGGCCGGCAAAGAAATAGATCGAATACGCAGGAAAGAAGACGATCGCCGGCACGTAGATCAGGGAAACGAGGTAGAAAAACGCGGCCAATAGAAGGCCAACCACGATTACGGCGAGTGCGATCGTCTGAGGATTCCACGTCATTCCTTCCGATTTTCCGGTGAGAAACGCCAGGATTCCCAGAGCGGCACTCGGAATGGCGATCAGCAGTCCCAGAATCATGGTGGCGACGCCGGTCAGGATGGCCACCACGAACGCGAGCACGATCTTCATCACGACATACGCGACATAAGCTCCCTGTTCTGGCTTCATCATCGCCCACAGCCGCCGCCATCCCTCGGTGACGTCGATATCTTCAAGTGCCATCTGTGGAATGACAAAATCTTTGGTCAGCACCAGCACCACTGCCGTCACCAGAAAGAAGGAAGCAAAAACCAGAAAAAGCACGGCTCCGAAGGCGATGAATGCTGGAAGATGCTCTTTCGGCTGGTGAAACCACCCATTCGCCAGCGCGATGCCAGTCGGAATTCCCACCAGCACGATAGCCCCCGCGACGGTGAGCAGGATGTAGCCCAGCTTCCACGCAAAATAGCGCCAGCCTGCGCTGAGCCTGCGGCTCCACTCCCAGCGGATATGGCATTCCTTTGACAGGACGCTGTCGAAAAGAATGAAGCGCATTACGCTGCCGACATACAGGAGAATGATGCCGACCGCAAATGCGGCCACCACCGCCGCCACGATCATGCCAGCGAGCAGAAAATGATCGATGCCCAGAGATCCTAACGCCGGCAGGTGCGGCCCAACCCCGGGATGCACTGGGGGCTGAAAGTTCGAGCGGCTGAAACCGTTGGCGCCCAACTCACCCGCCAGCAGGCCAACAAACGCAAGCTTCGTCCACTGGCCGAGGCGAAAAGGCCGGAACAGTTGTTGCTTAGTGTGTTCCAGGGCGGGCGTAATCGAATCAACGGCGCTCAGAGCCAACGTGCACCTCGCAGCTGCCAGGGACTTCAACAGCACGGTACTAAGTTATGGTACGCAGATGCAACCGGTTTTGATCCATGATTCTGCGATGGCCGGAACACCAGAAAACACAGGGACTTGGCGGGGTTTCTCCGTACAGCAGAAGGTTGGCGTCATCCCGAGCAGACCCGCTTTTCAGGCGGAGCGAGGGATCTGGCGCGGACCGTCGGCCGGTTCCAGAAAGGAGAAAACGTATTACGCATATTGCCCTTTTCCCCTTCCCTTTCCCCACTCGGCTGTGATAACCCAATAGCGAGCAGCCTGTGTTTGCGGTCCTTGCAGACTGCACCGAACGTCGTGCTATAATCCGGCGCCGTTCCCGCAGAAGTTTCCGGTGGTCTTTTAATTTTGTCGTGCCTGCAGCCAGGGAGAGGTATCCGCACCCGGCCGCCAACGAAACAGGAGGAGCAATGACGTTCTACGATCCCACGCTCTACGGACGTGACGAAGAAGAAGAATTCGGCGACAGCGGCGCATACAGCGAGTCGCTCGAAGAAGATTTCGAAGAGGAAGAAGAGGAGGAAGAAGAGCCCGGTTTGGAAGCTCCTGAAGCAATCGAGCCGGAACCTGTAATGCCGCCGCCTCCTGCCCCGAAACCGGCGCCCCCGGCTCCGCCCAAGCCCAAGGCGAAAAAAGCGCCAGCCAAAAAAGCACCAGCCAAGAAGAAGCCTGCGGCCAAAAAGAAGCCCGCTGCTAAAAAGAAACCGGCGAAGAAGAAAGCAGCGAAAAAGGTGCCCAAGAAAAAAGCCAAAAAAGCAGCGAAGAAGCCTGCCAAGAAAAAGGGTAAGAAACGCCGTTAAGAATCCTGTTGGTCGCGCGCGCCTCCGCTCGCAGCAAAATCAAAACCGCGCCTTCACGGGCGCGGTTTCTTATTGGACTTGAAGGGCGAAAACTATCGGTTGGGGAGAGTCACGAGTCCCGGCGGTAGCATTTCAGCGTTGCAACCCGACGAGCTGGTGCAAGTAACCTTAACGTGACGCACAATCTTCGCTCCGCTTCCGGACGGGAACGCCATCAGGAAAGATGCGGCCTTCACTTTTTCTGTGATCGGTTTCAATTGATCGTCGCCGCCGCGATACGTTACCGACTCGACTTTACCCGGTGCAAACACTACGGCAAACTCAGCCTCGCCCGCGACTTCCGAGGTCTTGCTCACCACGGCATGGCGTGCGTCCCGGAGTTCGTCAGCCGGCGTCTTCGTCCATTGTCCATTGGGTAAGCGGTCAATCGAAATCATGGGCGGCGCCCTTCGTCCGGTCAGCTTCTCGTAGTGGGCGAGAAGCTGCGAATGCCTCTCTTGGTAGACGGAAGGCGGATCTTGCATATTCACTCCCCACTTCGTCGTACGCACGGAGCTCGCCTGCAGTGCCAGTTCATATATGTGAGCCGCTTTCTTTTTTTTCTCCAACTTCGCTAGGGTCTGCCCCAGATGGTCTCCGGAAACTGCATTCTGACCGAGGGACCAAGCTGCAGTGAGATAGCCTTCGGCCCGTTTGAGGTCCCCCATTTGGAAGTACACCCACCCAAGAGTGTCCCAAGCGGCGGAAAACTCGGTACATAGGATGAGGCTGAGATTATCGTCATTCGTTTGGACAGCTTGAACCGAGCTCGCGTCCATATCGGCGACGGCTTTCTCGGCAAACTCCTTCGCTTGCTCCAGGTGAGTGTTATGCGAAGCCAGAATGTACGCTGCATCATTCAGAGTAGCGGAATCGATTCCCTTCCCCTGCATTGCCTTCTCCATGAAAGGCATGCCTCTATCCGCCTGACCGCTCTTTACGTAAACTTCTCCAAGCGCCATGTTGAGGCTCGCGCTGTCCGGCGATCCTTTCACAGCATCTTCAAGAACCATCGCGGCTTCCGTGTTCTTGTCCTCGGATGCCAGCAGGCTACTTAGGTTGAGCGCCGCATCGTGATTCTTTGGGTCGAGTTTCAAGACCTTGCGCCATGCCTGAATCGCATCGTCCCGCCGGTTCATCTGAGTCAGATAGGTAGCGGGCACGTGGAATACGCGTATGTCCGTCGGATTTGCTTCCTGCTCCTTGTTCCATTCCGCGATTGCTTCCGTCAACCTGTTCTCCATCATGAAGATGGTTCCCAGGTTGAGGTGCGCCATCGGATATTTGGAATCTCTACTGATAACCTTCTCAAACAACTCCTGGGCCCGGCTGCTGTCCCCCTTCTGCATTGCCAGCGAGGCGTCGCGGAATTCTTGATCTAGGTCCACACCGATTGTTGTCCGACTTCCATTTATCCCTGTCCCTCCGCTCAATCGCACGTACCGGTTCTCGTCGTCGGAGATCGCTTTGCCGAAGTCACGGAAGTCTTCCCAACTGCTAAGTTCGACTTCGTTCTTCTTGATCACCAGCCGTCGCGTCGCCGAAAACACTCCATTCTCGATGTTGTAAACCGAATGGTATTCGGCGTAAGGACGCACCAGATCAACGTTCTGAAGCTCACTCCCGGAGTATCCCTCCGGCAGTATCATTTTGGTCTCGTAAACCACTTCGCCCAACCCGCCGAGCAGTACCGGCTCTGGCGGTTTCTTTGAATCCTTGGTCATCTCAATGCCCATGGGCGGCATGGGCGGACCAATCTGGCGGTTTTCCCAATCTCCGTAGTTTTTGCGCTCGTAATCGTAGGACAGACCGAACGACTTGCTCAGATCGTCGGGCGGCTTGAGGTTCACATTGCTGACGTCGCCAGCGAAGTTCAGGCCGTAGGAAAACCGCTGCACGGCCTCCTTCCATTGGGATTGTGACACTTGCCGGAACGCCGCGCGCAGACCGACTTCCACATCACCGCGATACGACTGTTGCGCATGTCCGCTGAACGTCCCTTCAGGGTTCAATTTCCCCTCCATCGAGAACTCCTGCAGTTGCGGAAATGGCGGATTTGCTGGTGTCGTCATAAGCATCGCCAGTTTGCTCGCAGGAATCACCAGCGCTTGCTTGCCGCGCAGCGTCGTTAGCAATAGTCCGTAGGGCGAAACTTCCGGCGTAGTATCGAGCCAGAGAAATTTATCGCCTCGCGGCACCACCGTGATGACGTGATTGAATTGCGCTGGCGATGGCACTTCTGGATCCAGCTTGCGAGTCGCATGAATCAGCGCCGGCCAGGCGTCGATCCCAACCGCCTGCAGCATCGTCGCCAACAGCGTGTGCTTGTCCTTGCAGTCGCCGTAGCCGTTGTCGAGGACGTCGTCGGCGGCGTGGGGCTGGTAGCGGCCGATGCCGAAATCCAGGCCGATGTAATGAAACTTCAGCGCCACAAAGCGGTAGATCGCCTGGATCTTTTCGTCGTCGGTTTTCAGGCCCTTCGTAAGTTCATTGGCCTTGCTCTGGATAGCGGGCGTGACCTGCAACGAATCTTTTTGCAAGTCGCCATACCACCGTCCCACATCCTCCCAGCTGGCGAACGTGGTGACTTGAACGTCAGGATTCGGCGGAATTCGCCGCGGAATCTCGCCCGGATCCTTCTGCTTCACAATGAGGTTGGAATGAGTCCAGTGGTAGATCTTCTGGTCACCTTCGGTTGTAATCTCGGGCTTGAATTCAGGGCTGACGATCTTGACGTATTTGCCGCTCGGAACACTGATCTCCACCCGTTCGTCACGATCGATCGAATCTTTCGCGAAGGAATATTCCTGCCAGAACTGACCCGCGACTTGAGGCTTGATAATGCGGTAACGAGCGAGATATTCGAGCACGTCGCCAACCCCGAGTCCTTTCACTGCGACGTGCTTTTCGTGAATGTCACTGTAGAGCGGAGCGGTGCGTGTGACCTCTCCCGGCATATCCTGAATGTTGTAATCCGGCGTTTTGACCACGGTTCCGTCGGGCTTACGCACGCGGACATAATCGATCTCGACGACTTCGTTGGCACTGGTGTAGGTGAAGTTCAGAACAGCGAAGGCCTTCACGCCGGCATCGGCGAGCACCTTCACCTCTGCCGCTACCTCGCGCGTGCCGGTGCCGTCATTTTCCAGCTTGATGCGACTGGACAGGCGCTCAATGACGTAGGCTTCTTTGGAAAAATCGGGAGTGTCAGGCGATAGCTTGACGGTCGCTTTCGTTTGGGTATGAGCGGACGAAAACGCAATCGCGGCAAACAGCAGAGCGGAGACCCACCGTTTTGACGACATCTAGTTATGAATGCAACGCCGAACCCGAACGAACGCTACTTCTTGCCGCTGACTGCGCCGAGGCATTTCCCGTAGAGTTCGAGCAATTTCTCGGCGAAATCTTCCGGCTTGGCGGCCGATCCGGTGCCTTGAAATCCAACACCAGTCGACGTCGTGCGTCCGTAGCCGGTGGTCATGGCGACAAACTTCATCAAATCGAGTGCGATGTCTTCGTTCCGCCGCGCGGCTCCCGAACCTGTGGCTGGAGCTTCTTCCATGATTCCTTCTCCTCTACCAGAAATGACAGGGAGGTCGTCGAATTCTTCGTCTTCATCCTCGTCCTGCATTCGACGAATGACGCGGAAGATCATGACGGCCTCAGATGACTCCGCTAGCGATGATAGCAGAGGCGGACGCGCGGAAGGCTTGCCCTTGCGCCCGGGATTCTTCAACTCATTCCGGCCTTTTCTGTCAGCAAGCGAGTGCGCCGTCCGGCAACCATTCCGTGAATGGTCAATGCCGGGCCGATGAGCAGAAACAGCCAGCCGGCCCATTCCGGCCTCCGCACCGCGGTCATTAGAGAAATAAATCCGATCAGCGACAAGATCGCGCAGGACTGCATCGACGCCTGCGTCTCGAGAGCCTCGATCGCAGTCAGTTCCAATGTATCGCGGAGCCGGTAGGCGTGCAGGTACATCAGCGTGAACAACAGAAAGACCGAAGCGAATCCAATCGCATAGATCTCCATCATCACCGAGGCCTGGTGCAAAGTGAGGTCGCTTCCCGCTACGGCTCCGGTCAATTGCGAAAAGACTAGGGTGAAGACAAATTTCAGGGGATAGACGTACAACAAGACAAGAAACAGCAGCACCATATTCAGGAACACGGTGTAAGAATCTTCGAGTCCGTAGCGCCGCGAAAATTTGTAGTGCGTCAGCCAGATCATCACCAGTTGCGAAAAACAAATCGCAAAAGGAACAAACCCTCGCATGTCGGCAATCAGTTCGCTGTAGCTGTGCGGGACTTCGAGCGACACCACCAGCAACGTCAGCGCAAATCCGAAGACGACGTCGCAAAAGGCTTCGAGGCGCGTGATCTCGCCGCCGCGCCAGCGGAAGAATTTTTCCGGCGGCAGCGCTACACGGTGGGTGAAAGGATGATCTTGCGCATGGTCGGACGTTGCAATCGTTCCGTCTGTGGGGTTGCGCGCCTCATGATGCTTCGATCTCCGGCTCATAGCCTAGGATTCTGGCGGCTCTTGCGGTGATTGGCAACGGAAAAGGACGCCTAGAACCTTTTCACCACAGGGGGCACGGAGGAACACAGGGGAAACCAAGAGCATTCCTCTGTGTACCTCTGTGCCCCCTGTGGTGAGCGCATTTGTTCATCGCTTCACTTCGCTCATCAGCGCGAGCAGGTTGTCTTCGCTGTCGCGAAAGAACGTCATCCAGAGATCATGATCGGGCATGCGAGCCAGCAAGTGCGGTTCGTCTTCGAAGCGCACCCCTTTCCCCTTCAGGTTTCCGTACGCCGCTTGAATATCGGGCACCGCAAAATACAGGATCGAACTCGCGTGATCGAACTCGGGCTTCTCGGGACGGTCAAGCATCAGGCGAACACCGTTGCAATCAAAGAAAGCCAGCCCCGGCGGCGCTTTGAAGAGCAACTTCAGCCCAAGCGTTTTCTCGTAGAAGTCGGCGGCGCGCTCCACGTCGTGGGTGCGGATCTGGATCTGACCCAGCCGGGTGATGTCGGGAGTCGTTGTGTTCGTGGCCATACTCTTGACCTCCATTCTCATATTAGTTAGCATAGCTAACTATATTTGCGATTCGAAGTCAAGCCC